>ERZ1740062.491-NODE-491-length-21314-cov-6.499036_pt1 | contig 21314 bp, 21 predicted proteins | sample MGYA00581741_ERZ1740062 | MGnify/ENA primary metagenome ERZ1740062 (study PRJEB43018, sample SAMN04849747) | marine metagenome | isolation source: floating plastic debris | place: Pacific Ocean | collected 2008-09-01 | study: EMG produced TPA metagenomics assembly...
CGCCAGACCACGCAGGTTCGTATCGCGGATTGATCCGCCTTCCAGCGAGATGTCCGAAAGCACAGCCTGAGCGCAGCGGACGCCGGTGAACCGCGCCCCTGTCAGGTCCACGTCCTGCAGCGTCGCACCGATCATCGAGGTGTCGCTGATGCGAACACCTTGCAAGCTGACACTCGTGAACTCCGAGCCATCGTGGGCGACATCCTTGAAGATGAGCGGATCGCTCACAACGCCGTCCAGCCGCCATCGACGCTGATCGTCGTGCCGGTGATCTGGGCCGCATCGTCCGAGCACAGGAACGCGGTCGTTCCGGCCAGTTGTTCGACCGTGGCGAATTCCTTCGACGGCTGACGCGCCAGCAGAACGTCGCGGACCACCGTGTCGCGGTCCATGTTGTATTCGCGCATGGTGTCCGGGATCTGTGACTCGACCAGCGGCGTCAGCACATAGCCCGGGCAAATCGCGTTGCAGGTGATCGGCTCTTCTGCGGTCTCGAGAGCGGTGACCTTCGTGAACCCGACAACGCCGTGCTTCGCGGCCACATAGGCCGATTTATAGGGTGACGCGGTAAGACCATGCGCCGAGGCGATGTTGATGACACGCCCCCAGCCATTCTCGCGCATCAGCGGCAGTGCCGCTGCTGTCGTGTGGAAAGCCGAGCTGAGATTGATCGCGATGATCGCCTCCCACTTCTCGGCCGGGAACTCGGGGATCGGTGCGACATGCTGAATGCCGGCATTGTTGACCACGATACACGTCGTCCCAAAGGTCTCGGCCGATTTGGTGACCAGCATCCGGCACGCATCGCCATCCGACATGTCGGCCTGGATGTAGACAGCCTTGCCGCCACCGGCAGCGGTGATCTCTTCGGCCAGCGCGTGATCCTCGGGCCGGTCGGTGAACGAGTTCAGCACGACGTTCGCTCCACGCGCCGCGAGACCGCGTGCCACGCCAAGGCCAATCCCTGAATTCGATCCGGTGATGACGGCACATTTTCCGTGCAAGGGCATCTCTGCCATTTTCTTCTCCCCCTGTCCGGGCATAGTCTGTCCCTGCGGACCATAATTGTTGCACTGCAAAAAATCGAGACCGCGAGGAGCAGGATGGCTGGAAATTCCGGGAACCGCGTGGATCGGCCGCGCACTGCGGCAGCTTTGACCCTGCGCAAAAAAAAGGCGTCTCCCGAAGGAGACGCTTTAGGTGTTGAGGCAGGTTTCATACAGGCAAGAAACCTATCGAGCAGTGGGAGGACCATACAAAACGACTCACGTTGGGACAAGTCCGATCTGATCGCCTGTGCACGTCACTGGTGCTTGACGCGAGTCTGGCACATTTTTGCCATAGTCGTTTTGCTGGGCGCCGCACCGGCGTATTCCGGCGGAAAAGCCCATGGAATAGCGATGAACGGCGCTCCGGCGTTGTCCGAGGGCTTTACGAATCTACCCTATGTGAACCCTGACGCGCCAAAGGGCGGTCGCGTAATTTTTGGCGAGGTCGGCGGATTCGATAGCCTGAATCCATACATTTTGAAGGGAAGTGCTCCCTGGCCGATTCGCGTGCACGTCGTAGAATCGTTGATGGCACGCAGTTACGATGAGCCATTCACGTTGTACGGTCTGCTGGCCGAAAGTATCGAAGTGCCGGATGACCGAAGCTGGGTCGAGTTTGCACTGCGGCAGGACGCGCGCTTCTCGGATGGCTCGCCGGTCACGGTCGAGGACGTGATCTGGTCGTTCACGACGCTGGGCGAGCAAGGCCACCCGCGCTACCGAAATGCCTGGGCCGGTGTCGACACTGTGCGTCAGACGGGACCGCGCACGGTCCGGTTCGATCTGGTCGGCGGCAATCGCGAGTTGCCGCTGATCCTGGGCCTGCGCCCGATCCTGAAGAAGGCCCAGTTCGAGGGGGTGAGCTTTGCCGATCAGGATCAGGTGACGCTGATCGGTTCGGGGCCTTATCTGATCGATCAGGCGGAACCGGGCCGTCACATCACCTTTCGGCGCAATCCCGACTGGTGGGGTGTTGATCTGCCGGTCAATCGCGGGCTGAACAACTTTGACACGGTTCGCTACGAGTACTTCCGCAACGAGGATGCGATGTGGGAGAGCATTCAGGCGGGCGTCATCTCGTTGCATGCCGAACGCGATCCGGTGCGCTGGGCCGATGGCTACGGGTTCCCGGCCATGACGTCCGGCAAGATGCAACGGGGCGAGATCGTGCATCAGAGGCCGACCGGCATGAACGGCTTCGTCTTCAACACCCGCCGGGCGCTGTTTCAGGATCGCAGGGTACGCCAGGCTTTGGCGCTGAGCTTCGATTGGGAGTGGATCAATGATCGCCTGTATCGCGGCGCCTATGCGCGGATCCGAAGTTACTTCGGAAACTCGCCTCTTGGTGCAACCGGTGCCGCGTCAGAGGCAGAGCGCACGTTGCTGATGCCTTTCGCCGGGAATCTGCCGGACGGTACGCTCGATTCGATGTGGGAGCCTCCGGTCAGCGATGGCAAAGGACGCAACCGGCGCAACCTGAGAGCCGCAGCCAAACTGCTGGACGATGCCGGATGGCAAATTGTCGACGGCACGCGAGCCGGCCCTGACGGGCAACCGATGGCGTTCGAAATCCTCGTCGCGACCAGCCGGGATGAGACGCTCGCCAATCTGTGGCGGGATATGCTGGACCGGCTGGGGGTTGCGGTGTCCGTCCGCCTGGTCGACCGGGCACAATACCGTCAGCGCCGGACGGACTATGATTTTGACATGGTCGTCAACCGCTGGGCGATGTCGTTGAGCCCAGGTACGGAACAGCGGCTCTACTTCGGGTCGGATGGCCGCACCGAACCGGGGACTCGCAACTACATGGGTGTCGCGGATGCAGCCGTCGATGCCGCCATCGAGGCCATACTTGCTGCGCGCGAACGCGAGGCGTTTGAAAGCGCTGTCCGCGCACTGGACCGGGTGCTGATGTCCGGTGTCTATGTGATCCCCTTTGGCTCGCTGCCCAATGACAGGATCGTCTGGACCGCCGGTCTTTCACGACCCGAAACGGACTCGCTCTATGGCTGGTGGGGATGGTGGGCCGGTCCAGCCGTCTGGTGGGCCGAACCCTGAGGCCCTGCGCAAGCAAACCTGTAAGACTGTGATTTTTCGCACAAAATAAGGGTTTACAAAGTCTTAAGAGATGTGACGGCTCTCACAGAGAATCACGCCCTCCATCGCCGATATTGTCTCCAGTGACAGGGGTCACGACATAAGGAGGCACTGAAATGTATGATCTTTTTGAATTCGATGAAAAAGGCGACGCAGAGTTTTTCGACCACGACACTGCGGTCATGATGGCGCTTCAGAAGACCGAGAAGGGCCTGTTCGACCCGGACGAAGTGAAAGACGAAGACCTCGAAGCGCTCTATGACAACTGATCCGGTGAGCTGGATGTGTCAGGCATCGATGGGCGTGGTGCGACGTCGCGCGATCCTTTCTGCGGATCGTGTGACGTCCAACACCGTAACAAAAGAACGACCGGCTTCGATCGCATAATCAGGCGTCCAGTAACGGACGTTACAGCCTGCAGTCCCGGAAGCGCGTAACCGATCCTTAGAGAGAAGCTGCAGAAACACGGAGAGGCGAGATGAGCGAACAGGACGAGAGCGAGTTTTTGAGGTCATTGCAACGGGTGCGCGAGGCGCATTACTCCCGCGATCCAAAGCGCCGGGCCATCGAGTCAGTCGAGCGTCAGATGCAGCAGGACCGGACCATTCTAAGTCCCGACGGCCTGCCTTCGCGCGACCTGGTAACTTCGTAAGACATTACAAAGCACCCCAACGACCTGCCGTTGCGGGCTAAGGCTTCCGCGCCGCGCCGTTCGCACTGCGTCCGTTTCCGTTTCCATTCTTGCGAACCTGAGCACGCCGCGCCGCGGCCTCGCGCTCTTCCTTGGTCGGAGGCGTGACGAGGCCCGCCGAGATCACCAGTTTCGCAGCTTCCTCGACACTCATATCCAGCAGCACCACGTCCTCGGCCGGTACGAACAACAGGAACCCGCTGGTCGGGTTCGGGGTCGTCGGCAGGAAGACGCTGACCATGCCGTTCTCGCCGACCTTCTGCGCGATCTCGCCCTTCGTATCGGTGGACACGAAGGCAATCGCCCAGATGTCCCGCCGCGGGTATTCCACCAGACAGGCGCGCTGGAACGAGGCATTGGATTGGTTGAAGATCGTCTCGACGATCTGCTTCAGCGCATTGTAGATCGAGCGTACGATCGGCATGCGATCGACCCAGCTTTCGCCAAGCCGGATCAACTGGCGGCCAAACAGATGCTTCGCGAAATAGCCAACCGCCGTCGTGAAGACCAGGAAGATCAGAACACCGAAGCCTGGCAGACCGATATCGACTCGCAGCGGTTCGGGAACAAGCGGAACCACTTGCGCATCGACGAAGGTGATGATTGTCCAGGTCAGATAGATTGTGATGACGATCGGTGCGACGACGATCAGGCCCGTCAGGAAGTTGTTCCTGAGTGCCGCGATCGTGCTGCGCTGTGCTGGGCGCGCAGATTTCTTCTTTGGTGCCGCCATCCCGTGTCTTACCCACCGATCTCTTACTCAATTGTGCTACGCAACAAATTTGTGCCGCGCAACACGGTAGTGAAATCACTCAGATATTCGGTGCCCGCTTGCCGATATCTCGGATCCAAGTGTCTGAGCCGCAAGATCCACCAGAAAACACTTGGCCGCGTGTGGCTCTGGTGACCGGAACGTTCGCGTTCCGAAATGCGGAAGCGGGACGCAAACGTTCCGACCGAAGAGCTAGTAGCCTCTCTCCCGGTCTACAACGTGCAGCAGCGGCTTTCCGTCCATATCACGGGCGATCTGCTCGAGAATCGCGGTACAGGCTGTTTCAGGGCGGGTGATCGACGCGATGTGCGGCGTGACCGTGACATTCGGATTGCGCCAAAAGCCGTGGTTCTGCGGCAGAGGCTCCTCGCGAAACACGTCGAGTGTGGCGTGCCGGATATGACCGTCGGCCAGTGCCATCAGCAGGGCGTCGTCATTGATCAGTGGCCCGCGTCCGGCATTGACGATGCAGGCACCCTTCGGCATCCGGTTGAGGGCGTCGGCGTTCAGGATGTTCTCGGTTCCGGGCGTCAGCGGCAGGATCACGACCAGAATTTCCGAGACTTCAAGCGTCTTCTCCAGCCCGTCTGGCCCGTGCATGCATCGGACGCCTGGCAGATCCTTGGGCGAGCGCGACCATCCAACGATGTTGAAACCCAAACCGTTCAGCAAGGCCGCCGTTGCGGTTCCAAGCTCACCGAGGCCGAGAATGCCGACCGTCCGCATCGACGTCAGCGGTGGGGACCACTTTTGCCAGCGCGCCGCAGCGCTGTCGGACACGAACCGGTCGATGTCGAGGTGATACCGCATCACGTGGCCGGTGAAGTACTCGGCCATGCCCTGGGTCATCCCCGGCTCGACCATCCGTGTGAAAGGAATATGCGCGGGCCAGTCGATGGTCTTCAGGACCGCCTCGACCCCCGCCCAGGTATTCAGAATCGCGCGCAGACGGGTGAAAGGCGTGAAATCGGAGATCCCGCTGTCGATGTTGTAGACCAGATAGTCGACCTCAGCCGGATCGGGATCCTCGGGCAACAGGACCAGATCCAGCTGAGACTCTGGAACCTGACGCTCGAGCACGGCCCGCCACGCGGGTGCATCTTCCGGTTCCATCGCAAGTTGTATGGTGCGTGTCATGGTTCTCCGCCCTCCCTTCGTCAACTCTAACGCTGATCGGGCGCGGCGGGTCCACGCGGCAAACCGCGCGCAGTCTTGCGACCCGGTGCATAACGTTCCGGCAGAGGCCCCTGTTTCCCTTTGCGTGCGGCAGCCATGCAACATATAAGCGAGCGCAATAACGGCGGACACGAATCTGCCGGTGGCGAGGCCAAGGCAGGCAACATAGGCAAGGACAGATGTTCGGCGGAGTCTTCAGCGTCTTCTCAAGCGACATGGCGATCGACCTCGGGACCGCCAATACGCTGGTCTATGTCAAGGGTAAGGGCATTGTCCTGAACGAACCCTCGGTGGTCGCCTACCAGACCCGCGAAGGGAAGAAAGAGGTCAAGGCCGTCGGTGAGGACGCCAAGCTGATGCTGGGGCGCACGCCCGGATCGATCCAGGCGATTCGTCCGATGCGTGACGGCGTGATCGCCGATTTCGAAGTCGCCGAGGAGATGATCAAGTACTTCATCAAGAAGGTGCATTCGAATGCCTTCCTGGCGAAACCGGTGGTTGTCGTCTGCGTGCCATTCGGGGCAACGGCCGTGGAGGAACGCGCGATCCGCGACTCCGTGCTTTCGGCCGGGGCGCGCAAGGCCATCCTGATCCCGGAACCGATCGCGGCGGCCATTGGCGCCGGACTTCCAATAACCGAGCCGACGGGCAGCATGATTGTCGACATCGGCGGCGGCACGACCGAGGTCGCTGTCCTTTCGTTAAGCGATATCGTCTACGCTCGATCCGTGCGCGTGGGCGGAGACAAGATGGACGAGGCGATCATCTCTCACTTGCGTCGACAGCATAACCTGCTGATCGGTGAAGCGACGGCTGAGAAGATCAAGAAATCCATCGGCACTGCACGCATACCGGCAGATGGGATCGGCGAGACCATGCTGATCCGCGGGCGTGACCTGCTGAACGGTGTGCCAAAAGAACAGGAAATCACCCAGGCACAGATCGCCGAGGCGCTGGCCGAGCCCGTTCAACAGATCGTCGAGGCCGTCATGGTGGCGTTGGAGGCAACGCCTCCCGACCTGGCGGCGGACATCGTCGACAACGGCGTGATGCTTGCGGGCGGCGGTGCACATCTGGGCGATCTCGATCTGTCGCTGCGCGAGCAGACGGGCCTCGCGATCAGCGTCGCCGAGGAACCGCTGCACTGTGTGGCTCTGGGCACCGGCCGGGCGCTGGAGAACATGGATCGGCTGGGTCACGTCATGAAAGTGAACGCGTAACCCCGGTTGAGAGGGAGGGCGCAGGTGGCGCTTGGCAACTCCTCGGCGGAAAGCTCTTTGATCAGGACGGTACACCGTGTCCTGCTGGGGCTCATGCTGGTCGTCTCGCTGATCCTGTTGATCCTCTGGCGCACGGACAATCCGCGCCTCGAGCGGATGCGGATGTCGTTGATCGATGCGGTGGCGCCGTCGATGGCCTGGGCCGGGCGTCCGGTCGAATTCGTCTGGAACGTCGCGCGCGACTACCAGAACTTTCTCGACGTCTACGAGCAGAACAAATCTCTGCGTCGCGAGATCCAGAGCCTGAAGGCCTGGCGCGAGCAGGCGCGGCTTCTCGAAGAGGAAAACGCACAGCTTCGCGCCCTGAACAACGTTCGGATCGCCACGCGCACGACCTTTGTGACAGGCGACATCATCGCGGATTCCGGCGGGCCGTTCCTGCAATCCGCGCTGGTCAATGTCGGACGCAGCGACGGGGTCGAGGATGGCTCGGCAGCCGTTGACGGGCACGGTCTGGTCGGCAGGGTCGTCGGACTGGGTGAACGCGCCTCCAGGCTTTTGCTGCTGACGGATTTCTCGTCGCGTGTTCCGGTCGTAATCCAGCCGGGAGCCAGGCGCGCGGTGCTGTCCGGCGATGGGACGGCGGCACCGAAGCTGGAATTCATTGACGGTTCGGACCGCATCACGCCGGGCGATCTGGTCGAAACCTCGGGCGATGGTGGTGTCTTCCCGCCGGACTTGCCAGTCGGTCGGGTGATATCGACGCCTTCGGGCACCTGGCGGGCTGCGCTGCTGGCGGACTACGCCCGGCTCGAGTTCGTTCGACTGCTGCGCTACGAACCCGATACGGTGATTGATGTGCCCGGCGGCCTCGTGCGCCCCGGCGATGGCCAGGAATTCTCCAACGATCCGCTCGATGCTTTGGTCGGGGCGGTCGAATGACGGTGGCAGATCGCCTCGATCCTTTGGATACGGGCCGCCTCGCGCGGATGGTCCTGCTGGTCGCGCTTGGTTTCGCGGTGATCTGCATCGAGGCGATGCCGCTTGGACTGCAGGCGACAGCGCGTCCGTCACCTGATCTGCTGCTGTGCCTGGTTGCTTTCTGGTCTCTGCGGCGACCCGGATCGGCGCCAGCCGTTGTCATCTTTGCCCTGGCCTTGTCGCGGGATTTTCTGACGGATGTCCCGGTTGGAGCGGGTGCGATGACGCTGCTTCTGGTCAGTGAACTGCTGAAGCTTCGGCGCCGTGCGCTGGCCCGTTCCAACTTCGCGATGGAATGGATCACCGTGACGCTTGGCGCGATTTTGGCGATTGCATTGCAGTGGTTTCTGGTCGTCCTGATGCTGGCGCAGCCGCCCTACCTGATCGACCTCTGGCATCAGGTCATCTACACCATGATGGCCTATCCGTTGATGGCGCTGCTGCTTCGCTACGTCCTCTGCATCTCATGGACCCGGACCGAGACGGTGTGATGGCGTGGTTCTGGGGCAAATCCAAGCGGAGTGCTGATGCCGATAACCACGGGCTGGTCACACGGCGGGGCGTGGTCCTGTTGGGCGTTCAGGCCGTCATCGTCGGCGCGCTGGGCTGGCGCATGCGACAGCTTCAGGTCGTCGAGACCGAGCGGTTCCGCACCCTGGCCGAGGAAAACCGCATCAACATGCGCCTCATCGCGCCGGCGCGGGCACAGTTGTTCGACCGCAACGGCGATCCGCTGGCCATCAACACGCGCAACTACCGGGTCGTCATGGTGCGTGAACAGGCAGGCGATGCCGAGGAGATGCTCGACCGCCTGAATCGGCTGATCGACATCCCCGAGCACCAGCGCCGCCGTGTCCTCAAGGAAATCAAGGGCAAGTCCGCCTTCGTGCCGATCGGCGTCGCAGAGCATCTGAGTTGGGAAGACTTCGCCGAGATCAATGCGAATGCGCCAGCTCTTCCCGGCATTCATCCCGAGGTCGGACTGTCGCGGCACTATCCGAACGGGCCAGAGACCGCGCATGTCGTGGGCTATGTTGGGCGTGTCACTCAGCGTGATCTCGATCGGATAACCTCCGCGGGCCGGGAGCCGGAACCGATCCTTCAGATCCCGGAGTTCCAGATTGGCAAGACGGGTGCGGAGAGAGCGCTGGAATACGATTTGCGCGGGCACGCGGGCAACCGCCGGATCGAGGTGAATTCGGTCGGGCGGGTGATCCGTGAGCTAGATCGCACCGAAGGCGCGGGTGGCGAGGATTTGCACCTGACGCTGGATCTGGAGATACAGAAGTATTGCCACGAGCGTCTTGGCGATGAAAGTGCTGCCGTCGTGCTGATGGACGTGCGCAACGGCGACCTGCTCGCGATGGCATCAAACCCGACCTACGATCCGAACCCGTTCGTGCTCGGGATCTCGTCCGCGGCCTATAAGGCGCTGCTCGACGACGATCACCGCCCGCTGCACAACAAATGGGCGTCGGGCATGTATCCTCCGGGCTCGACCTTCAAAATGGTGGTCGCGCTGGCGGCGCTGGAAGACGGGGTGATCGGTCCGTCGGAAACCGTCTATTGCCCGGGCCACTTGCAACTGGGCAAACGCAAGTTCCATTGCTGGCGTCGCGGTGGGCACGGATGGGTGGATCTGCGCGAGTCGATCGAGCAATCCTGCGATGTCTATTACTACGAGGTCGCCCGACGCGTCGGGATCGAGAAGATTGCCGAGATGTCCCGGCGCCTTGGTCTGGGGGTCGATCTCGATATCCCTGTGGCGGCGCTGCGATCTGGGTTGATCCCAACCAAGGATTGGAAGCGCAGGCGCCATGAAACAGACTGGCTCGTCGGCGACACGCTGAACTCGGGGATCGGTCAGGGCTATGTGCTTGCTACGCCCATTCAGCTCGCTGTGATGACAGCGCGCCTGGCATCTGGCCGGATGGTCGAACCGCGGTTGATCCGGGCGCGCGCCGGAACGCCGGTGCTGGTCGAAACTCCGCCAGAACTTGGGGTCAATCCACGCCATCTCGAACGGTTGCGCCGGGCCATGTTCGACGTGGTGAATTCCGCGCGCGGGACCGCCCGGTCGTCTCGCATCAAGGAAGACGACTTCCGGATGGCCGGCAAGACCGGCACGAGCCAGGTGCGCAACATTTCGAAAGCCGAGCGCGCGCGGGGTGTGATCCGGAACGAGGACCTGCCCTGGCATCGCCGTGACCACGCGTTGTTCGTCGGATATGCACCGGCCGACTCGCCGCGCTATGCGGTGTCGGTTGTGGTCGAACACGGCGGCGGCGGGTCCAAGGCCGCTGCACCAATCGCGCGGGACATTCTGATGAAGGTGCGTGAGCATTACGGCGGCACACGCCAGACCCCGCTGGAACAGGGGCAAGGTCAGCCCGGTTCACCGGCGAGCCGGACGTGAGCAGTCTCTCCGCCCGCCCTGCCGTGGGCCTGACACTCACAAAGAAGATCCTGCGGCTCAACTGGGCGCTGATCCTGTTGCTGGCCGCGATCTCGTGCGCGGGCTTTCTGATGCTGTATTCGGTGGCAGGCGGCTCCATGGAGCCCTGGGCCGGGCGGCAGATCGTCCGGTTCGGCGTTGGCATCGTGATCATGCTGATCGTGGCGCTGATCGACATCAAGATCTGGCGCTGGTTCTCACCTCTTGCCTATCTGGGTGCAATGGCGCTGCTGGTGGCGGTGGAGTTTGTTGGCACCACGGGCATGGGCGCGCAGCGCTGGCTCAACCTCGGGCCAATCCAGTTGCAACCGTCGGAACTGATGAAGATCGGCGTGGTGATGGCACTGGCGCGGTACTATGCGGTGCTGGAACGCGACCGGGTCAGCCATCCACTTTGGATGCTGCCGCCGCTGGCCATGATCATCCTGCCCATGCTGTTGGTTCTGAAACAACCGGACCTTGGTACAGCGCTTTTGATCGGGATGTCGGGTGCGGTGGTGATGTTCCTGGCGGGCGTGAGCTGGTGGTACTGGGGTACGCTGATCGTCGTGGGCGTTAGTTCTGTCTGGACCGTCCTGGAGTCGCGCGGGACGTCCTGGCAGATCCTGAACAACTATCAGTATACCCGCATCGATACCTTTCTTGATCCCGAACGAGATCCACTCGGGGCAGGATACCATATCACTCAGTCCAAGATCGCCCTGGGCGCGGGAGGGATCTCGGGCCGGGGCTACATGCAGGGCACTCAGAGCCGTCTGGATTTCCTACCCGAGAAGCACACGGACTTCATCTTCACCTCGCTGAGCGAGGAATTCGGGTTCGTCGGATCGCTTTCACTGCTTGCACTCTATGGTCTGATCCTGATGTTTTGCTTCGTTTCGATGGCGATCAATCGCGATCGGTTTTCCGCACTTCTGATCGGTGGGCTTGCGGCGACGTTCTTCTTCTTCTGGGCCGTCAACATGGCCATGGTCATGGGCCTGATCCCGGTCGTCGGTGTCCCCTTGCCGTTGGTCAGCTATGGTGGGTCAGCGATGCTGGTGCTGCTGCTCAGCTTTGGTCTGATCCAGAGCGCGCATGTCCATCGGCCGAAAGTTCTATAGCAAGGCACACCGTAGGACGGTCAGGCAGAGCTTCGGCTCAGGCGTTCGGTGCGTCTTGCGAGTTTTGCGGCAAGGCTCATGCCGATGCCCGGCCGGCTCCACGGACATTCGGCGATACAGATCGCGCAGCCCTGGGTCTGGTTGAAGAAAGGCAGGCAGCGGTCGAAATCCACATACCATTTCTCGGCGCCCCGGACGGTTTTCTTGTCTGGGAACAGGGCTTCGGGCGGGCACGCGTCCTCGCAGATCCTGCAGGACTGGCAGAAGTTGTCGATGCCGAAATCGCGTTGGGGCGTCACGGCAAAGGGCGCATCTGTCAGGACTGCGGATAATCGGAATGACGCGCCGAACTCCGGGTTGATGATCGAGCCATGCTTGCCGAGTTCGCCAAAGCCACAGGCGATTGCAGGTGGGATCATCGCGACTTTGGACGTCATCGGACCGGTCAGCGGTTCGGCGTCCCAGCCCTGTAGACGCAGCCAGCCCGCAATGGCTTTCGAGGCGGCAGCGGCACGACCGTACTGGTGCATGACCTCGGCACCTGCGGCGCTGTCCGGGGCCTTTGCGATCTCGGCATAATCATGTTGTACGCCAACGATGATGATCCGGCTCTGTGCCACGTGCTCGTCGGCGAAAACCCAGTCCGGGTCCATCTCGGCGACACCCGTCATCTCACAGGCACCATCGTCGACAAAGCGAGACAGGTCCGCGGTCCAGTCCTCTGGCGACCGCTTGGCGGGAGACCCGGTCACATCGGGCAGAGGCGCTTCCAGAATCTCCTTACGCCAGGCTCGCACCTCGGCAAATCGCGGATTGCCGGGATCCTGCGTGTAAAACCAGAGTTGAAGGTCGCCATGTGGGATATCCGGCGGGTTCGGTGCCCAATACACGACGTCCGGGCGGCGAAACGCGGACTCGCCAAGGCCGTTGACGGCATTTCCGGAAATCTCGGGCCAGAGTGCTGTTTGCTCGGGATCGGGTGTGAACGGACGGTAAGGGTTCGCCTTTGGCATCGGGCGGTTCCTCCTCTTGGTAGGAAGGATAGCCCTGTTGCGCCCATCGGCCAATCCGCGGCGTTACATCCGGACGATCATGCCATCGGCCAGTGACTGTCGGCAGGCTTTCCAGGCGGGGAGTGCGCCTGCCAGGAACCCCGCACCGATGACTGCGCCGAGCAAGCTGAGATCGCGGTTCGAAGGCGCCTCGATTGGCAGGAACAGGCCGTATTCCGCAACGATCCAAGGTTGCGCGATCGTGAGCCCCGCATAGAGCAGCGCCAGCCCAAGGATCGCGCCGACCAGCGTTAGAAGCGCTGCTTCAGCGACCAGCAGGCCAAATATGTGCAAGGGTCGCGCCCCGACCGAGCGTAGAATAGCCATCTCGCGGCGCCGTTCGCCCAAACCTGCCAGCAGCATGATCAGCATCCCGAGCAAGCCTGACGCGACAACGAAGATCGAGATCGCGGACAATGCGGCTTCAGCGGTTCCCATCAGATCCCACATCTCCTGCAACGCGACGCCCGGCAGGATGGCGAGAAGCGGTTCACGCCGGTCTTCGTTGATCTGGCGTTGCAGCCCGAAGGTCGCAAAGCGCGACTTCAGACCGATCAGGATCGCAGTCACCGACTTCGGCGTCAGGTTCATCTGCCGTGCTTCTTCGGCGCTGACCGTCAGGCCGGGAACTCGCGTGCCGCCCTGCCAGTCGACGTGGATCGCCTCCATCCCCTCCAGACTGATGTGGATCGTACGGTCCAACGGGGTGCCGGTCGGCTCCAGAATACCCACAACGCGGAAAGGCTTGTCGTCGTGCTTCTGGAAACCCTCGGCCCCCAGGCCATGGGTGATGACCAGCGGATCATCCATTGCATAGTCCAAAGCCTTCGCGACTTCGGCGCCCAGAACCGCGTCATACAGATCCTCGAATGGCTTGCCTGCCTCGAAGGCGAGGTTCTGGCGGCGGCCATACCGGTAGTGGTCGAAATAGGCCGCTGTCGTGCCAAGCACGCGGTAGCCCCGGTGGGAATCACCGAGCGAGAGTGGCAATGCCCAGGCAACGTCCGGGTGTCTTGTGATCCGGCGATAGCTGGCCCAGGAAATGTTGTTGGTGGCGTTGCCGATGCGAAAGACCGAATAGAGCAGCAGTTGCGTCGCGCCAGAGCGTGCGCCGACGATCAGGTCGGTTCCCGCGATGGTGTTTGCGAAGCTCGATTTCGCGCCGGTGCGGACCTTTTCCACGCCGAGGAGCAACATGACCGAGACCGCGATGGCGAGCACGGTCAGAACCGCCGTCAGACGCCGGTTCCACAAGCTTTTCAGCGCGAGCGTCAGGATCGCCATGGGATCAGGCAGCGTGTTTCTGCATCGGGGCTGCACGGTTGATCGAAGCCAGATCGACGGTGCGGTCGAACATCTCAGTCAGACCGGTATCGTGCGACACGAAGATGATCGTCGCGCCGGTCCGTCTCGTCTCGTCGAACAGAAGGTTCAGAAATGCCTCGCGCGCATCTGCGTCAATTGACGAGGTCGGCTCATCCGCGACGATCAGGTCCGGGCTGCCAATCAGAGCACGGGCCGCGGCCACGCGCTGCTGCTGCCCAACACTCAGCGTCGCGACCGATCGTCCGGCGAGTTCGGCAGGATCGAGCTGCATGTGGGTGAGCAGTCGCCGTGCCTCTTGATCCAGCGACCGGCTGGCCGACGCCTTTTCGCGCCGTTGGGCCGAGAACCGGCACGGCAACGTGACGTTCTCGATCAGGCCCAGATACGGGACCAGATTGAACTGCTGAAAGATGAAGCCGATGCGTTCGGCCCGGAAGCGGTCGCGTGCGGCGGGGGAAAGCTCGGTAATCTCGGTTTCGCCGATGCATATCCGTCCAGTTTGGGGCGTTGCAACGCCTCCGATCACGTTCAACAGCGTGGTCTTACCGCTACCGGAGGGGCCGCGCAGAAAAATACGCGCACCCGCTTCGACAGCGAAGGCATCAATATCGAGGATGAGCGGCCCGGTCCCGGTCCAGCGGAAGCGCAGTTCACTCAGTTCCACGCCCGCCATGTCCATCCCGTGCCGCTCCGGTTCTGCCCGGTCAGAACTCTATGCGAGTGCTGTCAGGCGTCAACTCGGCGGCGGCTTGACCGCTGGGCGTCAATGCCGCGGCATCGAGTTCCTGAGCTGCCGGGAACGTCTTGAAATAGGTCGTCTCGATGGCCGTCACCGCCGAGATGTCCTGGCACTCGAAATGATAATGGACACGAAACTCGGCGTGATCAGGACCGAGATCGCGGCTGCCGTGCGCGTGGTCGTCATGGTCCTTGTCGCCATGCGCGTGGTCATCGTGCTTGTGCGCGTGATCGTCATGATCCTTGTCACCGTGTTCCGCATGATCGTGCTCACCAACGTGCACCGAACCGCCATCGATCAGCGTAGAGTAGATCCCGATCATCTCCGACTCGCACCCTGCCGCCGCTGGCAGCGGGAACAAATCTGCCGCCCCTTTAAGCTTTTCGACCGCCGCATCGACCGCTGCGTGATCGGCGTCCGTGCTGGGAGCGTGCTCGAATCCGACGATATCCGCACCGGGCGATATGAGTTCAATCTGCAATTCATCGCCGTCGATTGCGATCTTCAGGTCGCCATGACCGTGTTCATGGGCTGCGTGCTGAGCGAGTGCGGGTGCCGCGAACATCGTGGATGCAAGCAACAGAGAGAGGGTGGATATGCGCATAGGAAGCCTCCGTGATACGTTATGTTATTCTATATCACTTCACGTTCGTGCTTCAAGCGGATGACGTCGATCAGCAGCGCTATTCGTAAGGTTCGATCGTCACAGCCTGCAGGGCATATCCTGTGGGGATATCGGCCGTTCCGTCAACATAGGTGAGTGACCTGCTGGCACGCTCGACGCGGATGGCCCCGGTGATCCAGACCGGGTCGTACAGGCTGGTGATCTCATACTCCTGCCGCAGCTTGACGAAGACCATCTGGTTCGGCGGCGGTGGCGGCGTGTGAATGCATGCGCCCACATAAGGCACCAGAAGGAACTCCGAGACGCCGTCTTCGCTCAGTTCCAGCGGTAGCGCGTAACCCGGCAGACGGACGACTTCGCCCTCGAGATCTTCGTTCACCTCGAGATTTCGGCGATCGATCTCGGCCTGGAGCTCATTCAACTCCTCCTCGAGCGCATCGATATCGACGCCGAGCGTTTCGACGCGCAGTGCCGCTTCCTGTGCCAACCGCATGTCTTCGCCATCGTCCGGAATCAGGCCAAGCTCCAGATCGGCCTTTGTGCGGAACACGATGGCGAGGTCCTCTCGCGCCTCGATCGGCAAGTCCATGAACGGATTTACCAGAGGCTCGCCTTCCGGCAGCAAGTCATCCCAGGTGATCTGCCGAGGCGAATCCGCCAAGGCAACAGCCGTCGAGAGTAACAAGATCAGGGCGGCACCGAGGCTGCGCAGCATGTGTCTGATTCCCTAGATGCGGCGGATACAAGGTTTAAGGTACGGTGTTCCAGCCGCCATTCAACCGGATGCGCCTGTGCTCGCGAAATTGTGGCCAGCGTGAATTCGAGTTCGACCTCCTCAAAAACTGCGATGTTTGTGGATCATTAACGAAAGCAGCCGAAGACTGCGCCCAACACTGCTTGCCGTGAGGGTCCGTTCCTGAACCTGTGCGAGAATTGCGCAGGCGGCGGTTCCCTCTGCCAGAATGGGAGCGTTGCCGTGCATTCAAGCCAGTCCGCAACTTCCGAGCCATGCGACTCCGGTCTTTACGAGGCATTCTTCGGTCTTGATCGGCGTCCGTTTCAATCGGCCCCCGATCCCGAGTTTCTGTATTTCACTCCGGCGCATGAAGCAGCATTGACGATGCTGCGGTTCGGCTTGATGGCAGATGCGCCGATAACGGTGCTTACGGGCGGGATCGGGACGGGGAAGACCACACTTCTCAGGCGGTTGTTGCGTGAGATCCCAGGGGACCGCCGGGTCGCGATGATCGCGAACATCGGTGGAGACAGCGGGGACATCCTGCGGTGGGCCTTGATGGCGCTTGGCCACGAGTGCACGCCCAATGCAGCTCCGGACGAGCTTTACCGCCAGTTCCGTGATCTGACCTTGGAGACTTGTGCAAACGGTCAACGTACGGTCCTGATCTTTGATGAGGCTCAGAACCTCGACGCGCGGGCGCTCGAAGAACTGCGCATGCTCTCGAACCTGAATGCTGACAACGCGCCGATCCTGCAGATTGTGTTGGCAGGGCAGTCCCAACTTCGGGACCTGCTCGACGATCCGGGGATGTCGCAGTTTTCGCAGCGGATCGCGGCGGATGCGGATCTCGCGGCGCTTTCGCTGGAAGAAACCGCGGGCTACATCCATCATCGCCTCGCAGTCGCTGGCGCGACGCAGGACATCTTCCTGCCTGCTGCCGTGGCGCTTGTACATCAAGCGACCGCGGGCGTTCCCCGTCTCATAAATCTGCTCTGCGACTTGACCCTGTTGCACGCCTTTGCTGATGCGTTGCCCGAGGTCTCGGAGGCGACGGTTCAGGCGGTGCTAAGCAACGCGCGCCGGCGCGGGACCTTCCGCCTGCTTCACCAATCCGCCGCGTCCCCGGCACTGGTTGCAACGCCGGTTACGGCCTGAGGAGGTGAACGTGAACGATCCAGATCAGATGCAGACCTTGGACACGGACCTGCTGCGGCGCTTGGTGTCGGGGGTGCGCCGCCGGTTTTGGTTGGTTGCAGGTGTCACGGTGATCGGCGCCGGGATCAGCCTGGCGATTGCATCGACCTTACCGCCTGTTTTTGAATCGAGCGCCAAGGTTCTTGTCGAGAGTCAGCAAATCCCGAACGAGCTTGCTCGGTCGACTGTTACTGCAAGTGCTGCGGAGCGGCTCACGATCATCGAACAACGTCTCATGACCCGCGAAAACCTGCTTGATATCGCGCGTCGGGTCGATCTGTTCGATAACGACTCGGAGCTCAGCCCGACGGATAGGGTTGAACACCTGCGCGAGAAAACGCAGATCGAGAGCATATCGTTCAACGCGAACCCAAGATATCGCGGTCCATCGCTTGTGTCGGCCTTTACGATTTCATATCGCGCGAGCGATCCTCAGACCGCCGCGCGCGTTGCGAATGAGTTCGTGACCATGGTGATTGCCCAGAACATCACGGCGCGTTCGGAGCGTGCGAGCGAGACCCATGCGTTCTTCCGTTCTGAAGTCGAACGGCTCGCGGCCGATCTGCGTGTTGCCGAGGCGGAAATCGCGGCGTTCAAGTCAAGCAACCGCAACTTGCTACCCGGAACGCAGACGCTGCGTCTCGCCGAACTTGCCCGGTTGCGACATCGCATGGAACGTCGGGAACGCCTGATCGCACGTTTGGAGAGCGGTAGTGCCGGTGATCTGGCAGGCACAGATGACGTTGAAGTGCAACCGGCAGCCCTTGTACCCCCCGAGGGGTCTGACGGTTCTTCGCAGCTCGCGTTGCTCCGATCACAGCAGGAAGTGCTGAAGCAAAAGATCGTGTCGCTACGCGCGGCAACGGATCAAGCGACCGTCGTGGAGATGGATCTCGGCGCCCTGCAACGCCGGTTGGACTATCTGCAGGACGAGTATCGCGGCGCCGTGCGCAAACAGGCCGAAGCGGCGACTGGCGAAAAGCTAGAGTTCAGTCGCAGGGCAGAGCGTTTTGAAGTGATCGAACAGGCAGCAGTCCCGGAGAGCACGGTTGAACCCCGGCGCATGGCGATCTCGATGGCCGGTGTCGCCGGTAGTCTTGGTCTCGCGCTCGTCTGGGCTTTCATTCTCGAACTGAAGTCTCGCGCGGTTCGCACGGCGCGCGACATGGAGCGTCTGCTGGCTTCGCGGCCGATTGCCGTCATACCGCACATTCCGGCGCGGGCTGACCGGCTCAACAGATCTAGCCGCTGGGTAACGGGCTTGATTGTCATCGCGGTTGTGGCGGTGTCGGTCGCTGTGTTCGCTCCGATCGAACGCCTGGGCTTCCTTCCAACAGACTCCGCCCGACAGGTGGCGCAGCAGGTCGCCGAGCGTTTGGACCGGCTGCCGTCATTGAGTGAAATCACGCCATGGGGTGGTCATGAGTGATCGATTGAACACGGCAATCGCAGAAGCTTGGTCCCGGCAAGGACCCGGACAGCAGCTTACCGAGTCCAACCCGGAGTTCGATGTAAGCCGGCGCAGTGATGCCGTGAACGCGAGGCTCCTGCCAGTCCCGCACGAAACCGATTGGAGCGATGTCGCCGAAGCACACATGCACCCGAAGGCGTTCGAGCGGGCGCGCGTCCTGACGGCGGATACTAGAAGTCAACTTTCGGGTACGTTCGATATCCTGGCGCTGCGGCTGAAGCGCATGTGTGTTGAAAACTACTGGTCGCAGATCGCTGTGACGACACCAACCGCTGGATGTGGCGGGACAACTGTTGCGCTCAACGTCGCCTTTGCGCTGGCAGAGAGTGGATCGAAGGTGGTGGTGTTCGACATGGCCGCGCGCAAAGGCGGCCCGCTGAATGCACTCGGGATTTCTACTCCGGATGTGGGTGCGACGGTCGATGAAAGTGGGACACCATCGCTCTGCCGTATTGGTTCGTCGGTCCTCATCGCGAAGTCGAACGCCCTTTCGGACAGGCTGAATGCGCAAGCCCGCACGCAAGCGTGCCTCGCGGATCTCGAATACGTTACCAGCAAGTACGTGCCCGAGGTCGTTTTGCTCGATCTGCCGCCTGTGCTGGAGGACTCGCAGAGCCTTCGGGTCTTGCAGCGCGTAGATGCTGCCATGCTTGTCGCGTGTGCTTCCCGATCGAGAGCTGATGAGATTGATCAAGGCGCACAACGGATCAGTGAGACCACGGCTTATCTTGGAGCGATCCTCAATCGCATTGAAGGCGCTGGGCTGGAGGCGTGATGATTTGCTGCTGTGTGAAACGAACCGATCGATGCGCAGGTCGGCTGTCCGAGGCACATTCATGAACGTTCAGGTTCGGCTTGGCTCAACGGATTTTCACGTCCCGGACATGGTTGGCCGCGGTGGGATAAAGCCAGAGATGATCCCAGTGTTCACGGCGATCCTGGATGTCCTTTGTATTCTCTCGGCTGCCGCAATCGTTTTCTGGTTGTCCGACACACCGTCCAGATCGTCACCAAGAACATTCATTTTTGCATCGGGTCTCGTCGCGCTTGCGTCGGTCATGACGATGCGTTTTGCAGGTTTGTACAACACTGTGGCGATCAGAAACCCTTTGCATGTCATGGACCTGTCAGTCCTTGCCGTCGCCGCGGCTGCGTTGATGGTTTTGGGCGCCGTCCAAGGGTTGGGTGCGGCGGCTAGCGTCGAAACCGGGTTGCTTGCTGCGGCCGTGACGATCGCCGCAATGCTTGTCTGCACTGCGCGCTTGTTCACGGCCGAGATGCTTCGACGCTTCCAACCGACCGGCGTGGTCAACCGCCGAGCCGTCATTCTAAACGCGATGCCGGGAGTACAAGTGTCTCCGCCAGATGTTTCGGAACTGCAGAATCGGTTCATTCACGTGCGCGGTGTCTATTCTCTCAGCTCCTTCAACTCATCAGGCTTCGAGCACGATATACCGATCCTCGGCACGTTCGAGGATATGGTCTATGCCGGGCGCCGAGGCGAGTTTGATCTGGCGATCCTTGCCGTTCCCTTGACCCGCCTTTCAGAGATGCGGCAACTCGTGGACCGGCTTTGCGAGCTTCCGATTGATGTGGAGCTCCTGACCAAGGCCGATCACCCGTTTCCGCTCGTGCAAGGTTTTGAAAGAACTGAAAACGGGCACCAGTTTTTTTCGATCAAGCGACGCCCGCTGTCCGACTGGGGACGCGCTGGGAAGACCGTGCTTGACTACACGTTTGCTGTGGTCGCGCTGGCGTGTCTGATGCCGGCACTCATGGCAATCGCGCTTGCAATCCGGTTGGATAGCCCCGGCCCAATCCTGTTCCGGCAACAGCGCATCGGGTTTAACAATCGACCGTTCGAGATCTTCAAGTTCCGAACCATGCATCACGCCCAGGCTCGGAACGGACCCGTCCAACAAGCTCGGCGCGCGGATCCGCGAGTTACGCGGGTCGGGCAGGTTCTCCGTCGAATGTCGCTTGATGAACTGCCACAACTGCTGAACGTGTTGAACGGTACGATGTCGCTGGTCGGTCCCAGACCGCATGCGATTGACCACGACGAGGAGTTCGGTCATCTCGTCCGAGGGTATTGCGTCCGGCACAAGGTTCGTCCCGGGATCACCGGTTGGGCGCAGGTCAACGGGCTGCGTGGCGGTATCGACTCGCGCGAGAAGCTCGAGGCGCGCGTCGCACATGATGTATTCTATGCCGAGCATTGGAGCCTGACATTCGATCTTCGCATTCTAATGTCGACGGTTGCGGTCGTGCTGTTCCAGCGCAACGCATACTGATGGACCGCGCTTGATCGCCGCCGCGTGCTTTCTGTGACAGATCAAATGTCTCGAAACTGGCCGATCGCGTCGATCAGGGCTTCTGGGAGGCCAGCGCGTTTATCGGCTGGTATGGCATCGAGACAGCTTTCGACATCCTTTTTGAGGATCCCAATCGTATTGTCGGGGTCGTAGCCATCGCGCGAGAACTCGATGTCCTCGAAGTTCGAGACAAACCAGTTTTGCCCGGAGCTGTCGTTCATCAAAGCAAAAAGCCGCGCGCGATCCACCCCAAGATCTTTCGCCCTCTATATCAGCTGTCTTGTTCCGTCGACACCACATTCATCTACT
>ERZ1740062.492-NODE-492-length-21290-cov-8.121498_pt1 | contig 21290 bp, 22 predicted proteins | sample MGYA00581741_ERZ1740062 | MGnify/ENA primary metagenome ERZ1740062 (study PRJEB43018, sample SAMN04849747) | marine metagenome | isolation source: floating plastic debris | place: Pacific Ocean | collected 2008-09-01 | study: EMG produced TPA metagenomics assembly...
TCAGACAAACGGCGATCGCCATTGATGGGGATGTAATTTTACAAAAAAATGCCCGCGTTGATGGTGATGCTTATGCAGTTGCAGGTGAAGTGATTGCGGAGGAAGGGGCTACTATTTCTGGTTCTTCGAGTACTCTAAGTGGATGGGGAGTTTATGGTACAAAAAGAAGAGGAATTAATAGCTTTTTAGTTCGCTATTTCTTCGGTAGTGCTTTTCATATTTTTAAAATTATTATAGGCGCTATCATTGGTGTTTTGATTATCAAGTGGCGACCCAATTTTTTACACTCAATAGCAGTTGCTCTTAATAGATATCCTTTACAAAGTGGATTGTGGGGTTTGTGCGGTTTGCTCGCCATAATTGTATCAATAATCTTACTCACAATTACTTTAATTGGAATTCCGCTATTACCCTTAGTTGGCTTGATGACTTATGTTGCAGTCATTATCGGAACTTTAGGAGTAGCTCTTTGGCTGGGAGAAAAAAGTATGAAAGATAGAGATAAATCGCACATACAACAATTTTTAATGGGAATGCTGATTTTAGGTTTAATCGGTTTTATTCCGTTATTAGGCGGATTAATGATGTCGGTAGTGAATATTTTTGGTTTTGGTGCATTATTGTTTTTGCTACTAGATAATAATCGCGATACAAATAGCAAAAGATTAGGTAATTAAGAGATAAATTGTGTGATAAACTGCATTATTTAATCCGCATAAACTAGAGGTCAAAAAGATGTTTGTTACATTATTAATTGTTACGTTTCTTATCTCGTTCGTAGTTTCTGGAATTGTCGTTCGTATGTTCGGTAAACCAATCGATAGAATATTACGTAGGATTATTGCAGATGAAATTAGTCAAGCCTGGGTCAAATATCTGAAATTCGCGATTTATGTAGTCGGTATTTCTAGCGGTGTAAGGATATGGTCGTTAGAAAGATACATTACTCCGCAGCAATTTGAACAGGGGCAAATTATTCAATTAACCACAGACCGCTGGGTGCTTGAAGTTTATCGAACTATTATTGGTTCGCTTCAGGGTATTGCTTGGTTATTGTTGGTGTTTTTCATCTTTGCCTTGATTGCATTTGTAATTGTTAGAGTTTTTGAATTAAGAAGACCTATGAATGAAGAAACAAGAGAAGCTACTTACAGATGAAATCTATGATGAATACGAATACACCTAATAAATCCTTTGTCAATTTTTTACCAGAACTGATTGAATATCCCGATAGTGGAATTATTAGTAAAGTCATCTTTAAAGATAAAAATTGCCAACATACTCTTTTGTGTTTGGCAAAATTAGCGAAACTAGAAGAACATACTTCTCCTCGCAATGCTGCAATTAATGTGATTCAAGGAAAAGGAATTTTGACCCTTGAAGGTGAAGAAATTAAACTCGAACCAGGAGTTTTTGTTTTTATGAAAGCCCATGCACCCCATGCTTTGCAAGCCTCAGAAAACCTGGCTTTTGTTCTCACTCATTCGGAAAAGCCGTAGCATTTATCATGCCTTCAAAATCCCCAACTTCTGTGAGATGCTTGGGGATTTTGACTGGATTGAGCTTTGAATTATTAGTATTATTAAAGCTGCTCAAAAGCTAATTTTCACAAAATCCTCACAAGTTTCTCAAATTTTATCTTTAATCTGACAATTAGGATTTCGTGAGGGGTGTAAATAATGTCTACCGCTAAATTTACAAAATTTATCAGTTTTCTACAGGGAGATTTGGCTATTTCTAAAGATGGGATAGAGTTAGCATTGCGAAATCTACAACAAAATTCGCTGGACTTATTGCCGATGATTCTCTGGCAATATGGGCTAGTGAAATTAAACCAGTTAGAGCAGATTTTTGATTGGTTAGATGCAAGTATTTAAGGTAAATTGCGATGAAAACTCAAAAACGTCTCGGTATCCTGACCAGTGGTGGTGATTGTCCGGGACTTAATGCGGCAATTCGAGCGGTGGTTAGCCATGCGACCATAACCTATGATTGGGAAGTTTTTGGTATTCCCTATGCGACAACGGGGTTATTAGAAAAAAAGGCGATTCCTCTAACCCTACACGGTATGGATTTGCGAGGTATGAATCCTTTATTAAATATGGGAGGTACTATTCTTGGTAGTATTAATAAAGGCGATACTTTAGCTCATATTGATGAAATAATCGCTGGTTACAATGCATTAGAATTAGATGCTTTAATTGGCATTGGGGGAGATGGTAGTTTAACTATTCTTGATGAATTGAGGGATAAAGGAAATTGGCAGTTTGTTGCTATTCCTAAAACAATTGACAATGATGTGGCGTTTACAGAGAAAGTCGTAGGTTTTGATACTGCTGTTAATACAGTTGTTGACGCTTTAAATCGCTTAACTTTTACCGCTGCAAGTCACGATAGGGTAATGATTGTGGAAGTAATGGGAAGGAGTGCGGGACATTTAGCGCTTGAGGCTGGAATTGCTGGTGGGGCTGACTGTATTCTGATTCCGGAGATTCCTTATTCTATTAAAGGTGTTTGTTCTCACTTGCGAGAATTACGAGATAATTGGGGACGCAGATTTGGAATTGTAGTTGTTGCCGAAGGCGCTCGAATAGCTAAAGATAGTTGTTGTTATCCTAAATGTGAAATAGCAAAACCATCTTGCGGTATGGGACAATATATCCTTGATGAAATTCGCCACTGTTCCCACAATCAATTAGATATTAGAGTTTCGGTGTTGGGACATATTCAACGAGGGGGTATTCCTTCTGCTGGGGATAGATTGTTGGCAAGTGCTTTTGGTAAGGCTGCTGTTGATTTGATTGCTAAGGGAAAAACTGCAAAAATGGTGGCTTGGCAAAATGGAGAAGTTGTAGCGGTTCCTTTAGAAAAGGTTATAGCTAAAAGTCCATCGCTGGTAAAACCCGATAATTTTTTGGTAGAAACGGCGCAATCTTTGGGTATTTATGTCGGAAATACTGAACATATTTCTAAATTAGAAGATTCGATTCGTTCTTTGCCTTTAGGTTATAGCTAATTATATACAATCAATAATCCTAAACAATGACAGTTTAATTGATTTAAATTGAGTTAGGGAGGTTGAAATGCTTCTTAAAATTTTACTAATTATAACTGCATTAATTGCTTTCTCATTAATCGCTCTTTATCTAAAAAACTTAAGAGCAGCTAGAGAAACAAATAAAATTTGGCATTCCTTAGAAATAAATCCAAGCAATTCTATTTTTACCACCGAAATGGTTGCAGAATTGCCACAACCCGTACAGCGTTACTTTCTCCACGCAATTGAACCAGGAACTCATGTAGCTCAATCCGTAAAACTGAAAATGAGCGGCAGTTTTAGGCTATCCCCGGATAAACCTTGGCTACCAATGCAAGCCGAACAAATTATCAGTGCATTCAAAGGATTTGTTTGGAAAGCCGAAATTGTTAGCTGTTTAATGAAATTTATCTGTAGCGATTATTGCTGTAACTATTTAGCTCGAATGCTTTTTTCTAAATGGGAATGTATTCCAGTTGTAATTGCCCATAATCAAGATATTACTCGCTCTGCTATTGGCAGATTTGCAGGAGAATCTTTCTGGCTACCTTCGGCTGTATTGCCGCAAAATAGTGTAACTTGGCGAGCAATTGATGATAATACTATTGAAGCCAGCATGAAAGTTGATGGTGAGCCTATAACTTTAACTTTTACTATAGACTCAAACGGTAAACTATTAAAAATGTCTGTGCTACGTTGGGGAGATCAAACTGAGGATGGTAGCTATACTCATATTCCCTTTGGTGGAGAAGTCTTAGAAGAAAAAACATTTGCAGGGTTTACAATTCCTTCCCAAATAAATGCAGGTTGGTGGTTTGGTACGGACAAATACTACAATTTTTTTCGTGCAAATATTGAACAAGCTGAATTTTGTTGAATACGCAGAATAGTTTCTTCACAAGTTTCTCATTATTTTGTTTTAATCTTTAAATATAGATAAGTTCTAACTCTAATATTTTTTCAAGTAGAGCTTACATATTTATTACTCAATCGGCTTTATCTTTATGGAGGTATACATATGATTAGTCTATTGATTTTTCTCCTCAAAAATAACGGCAAGAAAAATTTGCCTGCAAAGGATTTACCTTTATCTTCCAGACTAATTAAAGATGGTGTCTTGGTACCAGTTACCGTGAATTCTTGTTAATAACTTAAAAAGAATGTTTTTCAAGGGTTGCATAATTTAATCAGTGACTTAAGTTATGCAACGCCATTATTCAAATACTTTCAACAGGGGGTGTTTGAGGTGAGAATTATATCTAAAATAAAAACACAATTTACGACCTTTGCGATATCCATTATAGGATTTTCATTACTTATCGGTTTAACTACAGGCTGTTCTTCAACTTCTCCCTCAGACGAAATTCCTCCTGTAGCTGAAGATAGTAGATTTATAAATCTAATTTCCCGACAAAATTGGCGCGATAATAGGAAATTTTATCTTAAAAGCGTGGAAAAAAGTCTTTATGAAGAAGAGGGTATTACTAAGGTAATCATCGACTCAAATCAAGGCCAAAATGAAAGAATAACGGTAGATGAGGAGATTTTTTAATTCAATCTTGCGAACATGATAATAAAGAAGCTTGTGAATTCATTAAATCTCAAGCAAACCAATTTTAGACTTACTGTAAAGTCAGAAATATATTTTTTCCTGAAAGTAAGCATAAGGAGAAAAAATATATTTGAGATATTAAGAATGATAGTAAGGTTCCAATAGTTACATAATCATAGAAACTAAAAGCATCTTGGCAGTGCAAATAGCTTCAGGGAAGAAAAATATAAATGCTTGAAAAGGCCAAGAAATCGCAAAAACTATTAGTAAATAAGTCAGGAATGAAAATTTATCCTCGGTTTGGGCGTTTTTGGTGAAATTATTATTCATCACGTCCGTGGACTAATGAATTATTTAACCCGCTGCCACGGCGGGTTTTGCTTGTGTAGCCGCGACTTACAGTCGCCAGTTAAGGTATTGAATTCTACTTTTAAAACATCCTTTAAGCTAAATCCTCCTTATAATGATACTTTAATTGCCATTGCTAAAGAGGATTTTTGAGTTGAGATTAAAGATCGTGCTTTTTTCCTACTTTTGAGAAGCTTGTTTCTTAAGCATCTAATTTGCAATTCACTCAGCTACATCTGGTAATTAGAGTTGGGCAGTAATCCTGTGGTGCGAGCCAAGCTTTTCTATTTTCGTGTTCAATTTTGACCCATTTACCACTGCACGTATTGAGCTTCATAATTGTTGTTGACGGTAGCATTGTTACTAATTTCGGACTATTTTTGTTCGGATGAGTATATCGCCAAATACCTGACTGACCTCCTGTTATAATGCCTAACAATGGCGCATAAACCCATCCAACTGCTTGAAATTCAATTTTGCCTTCAGCTGGAGTTTTCGCTCCGGTAATCATTACCCAGTTACCGACAGAAGCTGCAATTCCAACCTCCACAGGTGCTATTTTGTAAATAGTAGGTAGCTTGCCAATAATCTGATACTGAGTACCGGGACCGCTACGTACATTTAAACCTTTTGGATCTTTATCAATCACAAAAGCACCTACATCACAAATGCGTTTATTAACAATTGGTTTCCTTGGATTGCAGGATGTGAGTGTTGAGTCCTTAGAAGCCGTTTGCTCGAAAGAAGTTTGACAAACGTTTGGTTTAGATTCTTTACCTCCAGTTGTAGTCGCAAACAAGTGACTAGAAGAAGCGGGGATAGTTAGGCTAATAAGTAAAGCGATACTTAAAAGACCTAACTTTTTGATATTTTTGCTGCGTAACACATAAATCACCTCTTGATAAAAATGTGGATTTATATATATATTTATGTCTAGTTAAATTTAGTTATAAAACTACTTTTATTAAGGAAAAATAAGCTCTCACAATATTTAATTAATCCTGGAAAAAATTTAATAATGCGGAGACGTTGTATTCGCCAACGTCTCTACATGATTCACCTGTATCCTGATTGGCATTAAAAGATATCGGACATCGTTTTAGTTTCGAGGGAAATAAGGTAAATTGCGAATCATTTCCAAAACTTCTTTAGCTTGAAAATTACCTTTTACAAGAACCATTGGATTTTCAGGGATGCAAATAATCTCAATTTGTACGAATATATTATTCGACCTACCAATGTTGACAAATGCTTGTATTTTGTGAGGATTTAGTTGACCTGCTTTTATTAAACCTCCTTGCATTGCCCAACGAGTTGGGTCAGCATCCATAGTCTTGAAATCATGGAATACTAAAACACGCATCAACTCTGTCATTACTTCGTTGGTGTCTTCCAAATTGATTTCGCGGGTGAAAGATTTGTCATCTGGTAGAATATCAGCTTCTTCAGGAATGAGAGTTAAACGTTCGCGCAACATAATCTCAACCTCCTTTACTTAAAAAATTTGTTAGCTTAGCAAAAGTAAATTTGCTTTGTCTATTTTTTTAATTAAGAAGCAAAATATGAATAACTTCTTATATTTCAATAATAACTTATATGTTATTTTTTTGAATTAAAATGAGTGGATTTATTTACATTATTTTAATCTAATTAAAATTGAGCAATTACCCTTCATCAAAACCAGCAACTTCAGGAATATTTACCTCAAACACTTTATTCTCTTCGTGACAAATTTGCTTATTCGTTTCGTAATTTAATTTACTGAGATATTTTCAAAATAATATGATTAATTTAGTACCCTAGATACCGAAGAGCCGATTTTTTAGTTATAATATATACAATAAAGGCGAATAACCTAGAAATAGCTTGTAAAAAAGCTTAGTTAATAGTTTCTAGAATTAGGCGAAAATAAATCTCCATAAAAACACTCTAAATAGATACAAAAGCAACAATCCTCTCCAACTAAATAGGAAAATGCAGTCATGAAAATCACAAGACGAAAAGCCATACAGTTGGCTGCAATTGCTGGTGGCAGTGCGATTTTACTTCCTATGGCACATCAGCATATCAGTCATGCTGTAACTGCTGGCAGTCCACAGCCAGAACCTTTTACAGTTAACCTTCCTATCCCACCAGTACTTGAACCTGTTCGTAGTGACGCAACAACTGACTACTACGAAATTTCAATTAAAAGAAATCAGGTAGAGATTTTGCCCGGTTTAACAACAGAAATCTGGGGCTATAACGGCATCACTCCAGGTCCTACAATCAAGCAACATCAGGGAAGACAGTCAGTCGTTCGTTTGATTAATAATCTTGATGCATCGACATCAACTCATTTGCATGGGATGGCATCGTTACCGCAATTTGATGGCTATGCTGAAGATTTATCTGAACCTGGCTTCTATAAAGACTATATCTATCCTAATAATCGCGCTGCGACATTTTGGTATCATGACCATGCAATTGATGAAACGGCACATCATGTATACATGGGGCTAGCTGGTATGTATATTATTCAAGATGACCTTGAATTAGGTTTACCTTTACCAAAGGATAAGTACGATATACCTTTGATTATTGATGATAAAGTCTTTGCTAATGACGGCTCTTTAGTTTTCGATGACCATCAACATACCAGCGTTATGGGAGACATTATTTTAGTCAATGGTGCGCCGCAGCCTCGGTTGGAAGTCGCCAACCGTAAATATCGGTTTCGAGTTCTCAATGGTTCGGTTTCGCGTTCGTACAAATTAGCTTTGAGTACGGGTGACGATTTAATTGTAATCGGCACAGATGGCGGACTTTTAGAAGCACCAGTCAGAACAAAAGATTTAAGACTAGGAATGGCAGAGCGCTATGAATTGGTTATTGACTTTTCTAAATATCCCATTGGTACTCAAGTAGTTTTACAAAATCTCGGACTACCTAACAATATAGATTTCGACGGCACTTCTGAGATTATGCGATTTGACGTAATGCGTGCTGAAGCCGATGATAGTTTTATACCCTCTATGCTGCGACCTTTTGAAGCCCTTATACCACCTTCCCTAAGACCTACAAGACGCTGGACTTTCGAGAAGCGCAACAATAGATGGGAAATTAACGGCAATATCTGGGACAGAAACCGGGTTGATGCAAACCCTGGATTAAACGATATTGAGGTTTGGGAGATTATTACAAACAGTCGTGACTGGTTTCATCCAGTCCACCTTCACTTAGTCCATTTTCAAATTTTAGAACGCAACGGTCAACCGCCTCTTGATTACGAAAGAGGTTGGAAGGATGTTGTTTATATCGGTGAAGACGACAACATCAAGTTGATTGCTCGGTTTGAACCCCATCAGGGTAAATATATGATGCACTGCCATAATACAGTTCACGAAGACCATGCCATGATGACTCAGTTTGAAGTAGGTAGCGGTGGAATAGATCCGATGTCAGCACCACCAAAACAGCTTCCTGCACCACCTCTATAACTTACCTCCCTTTGCAAGGAGAGGGCTGGGGTGAGGTAATTGAATTCTCCTATTATCTTTATTAATGAATCTCTACGCGAAATACTCCGTAATGCTTCATTGGCTTCGCGATTGAAGGGAATAACTTCTTCGTTTGCTAACTTTTGCCAAGCTTGATAGCGTAATTCTGCTGTATCTATAAGCACGCCATCCAAACCAAAAATGAAGCCTTTAATTTCTGATTTGATACTGCTAACTTCTGGTTTCAAGTCAAAGGAATGCCAATTACCATGCCAGTAAATCTTAAACTGTAAGCATGCTTCCTCACAATTTACTCACATTGTTTTTTTAACTTAAGAACAAAGCTAAATTAGCTGATTGTTTGATTCATTGAAATTCGTCAGATTGACAATAGGAGAAAATTGTGAAAAACCTCATTCGCGGCTTAGTATTATTTAGTTTAATGCTCGTTCTAAGCTTGATAATGCTTGTTATTCCTCAACCAGTATCGGGCACGCAAGCTATGGCATCCGAATTAAACAAAGTTGATTCACAAACATCATGTGCTGAATTTGGTGCCAAAATTGATTTGAATAACGCTAACATTATCGCCTTTCAAGATTGCCGAGGTTTTTATCCAAATCTAGCAAAAATGATTGTTCAGCACAGTCCCTACGAAAAAGTTGAAGATGTTTTAGAAATCCCAGAATTGAGCGAGCGTCAAAAAGAACTACTCAAGTCCCAGCTAGTCAATTTTGAAGTAAAAACGGCAATAATGCGTCCAGAAATGAGGATGCCTCCCAAACCAGCTTCACGGAAATGATGATACTGCTCGAATGTTTCTACAGGTAAACAGCAAAGAAATATAACACAAAGCTTTATTTAAGCTATCTGTAGTAGACAATAAAGATATAGGCAGCTATTAGTTCCCAAAAACATCAAAACTTACTATAAAGCTGCTATGGAGGTAAGACCATGTTTGATATTTCTGTAATTGATGTCATCAAATACACAGCAATCAGATTCGGTATTGCCATCGCAATTGTCTTGCTAGCGTTGGCTCTAACTACTATCCCAGTGTTTTAAAAAATTACTTTTTAAAACAATAAATTGAGAATTTGATTGGTGAGGGGATGAATATTACAACTACATTACGACTGGTAATTGCCCTTGCAGTCGGTTTAATTATCGGCATGGAACGCGGTTGGCAAAGTCGAGATACTCCTCAAGGTTCTCGAACTGCGGGAGTAAGAAGCTTTGCTTTTGTTGGGCTTTTCGGTGGGTTGTCGGCGCTTTTAGCAAGTCGATTTGGCGCAAATATTCTGGCTGTAACCTTCTTTGGGTTGGTATTGATAGTGGCTTTTTCCTATCGAATCAGCGCTAAGGGTTCTCAAGATTTCGGCATTACCACAGAACTATCACTGCTGATTACCTTTATTTTGGGAGCATTGGCAGGAAGTGGAGTCGAAGGAGAAGCGGTTGCTAGTGCTGTAATTGTGGCTGCATTATTAGGATACAAGCAGGAAATACATTCAATTCTCAATCAATTAGAGCGGCGAGAACTAATTGCTACACTGCAACTATTGATAGTGGCAGTTGTAGCGCTTCCTCTACTTCCAAACCGCAATATTGGTCCTTGGGAAGCACTCAACCCAAGAACGATTGGTTGGATAGTACTGTTGATTGCAGGTATTTCCTATATTGGTTACTTTGCAATGCGAATCGTCGGCAGTCGCGTTGGTTTGTTAGCGACTGCGGTAATCGGTGGGTTAGTTTCATCAACTGCGGTGACGCTGGCTTATGCGAAAATAGCGCGGAAAAATCAAAGTAATTTAGCTTTGTTAGGCGCGGGAATTTCTCTGGCAGGCGGTATTATGGCTGTAAGGTTATTGATTGAAATAGGAATTGTTAATCCTTCTTTGGTACCCTTACTAATAATTCCAGTTGGATTGCTGGCAATTGTTCCTCTAATTGCAGCGGTAATAATCGCAACTAAAACGACTCAAAACATATCCGAGGCAGAAGTCAAGTTGAGAAATCCTGTTGAGTTAGGAGCAGCTTTAGGTTTTGCTGGAGTTTTGAGTGTTTTGTCTGTGCTTGTACGTGCTGCTCAAAATTTCTTTGGAGATACAGGTATCTATATACTTTCAGCAATATCGGGAATTGCAGATGTAGATACAGTGAGTTTATCTTTAGCTCAGGCTACTCATGAAAGTTTATCGCTTGAGATTGCTGCAACGGGAATTTTAATTGCTGCAATGGTAAATACTTTATTCAAAGCGCTGCTAGCAACATTTATCGGTGGATGGTTGTTAGGTAGATGGTGTGCGACAATTTTGTTGAGCGCTTTGAGTTTAAGTTTGATTGCAGCGTTTGTGATTCGTGGGTAAGATTATTAGCATTGCTGAGGTAAGCTATTAATTATTTTTTTAGTTGCATTTAAATTTTCTCCTCACAACATCTTCAAATTTGCTTACTAACTTGGTATTTGAAGATACTTCTGTATAACTGAGGAGAAGATATGTCTAGATTAGCACTCACTCCAATCAAAGAAATCAGTCCTTTACAGCGTCATTTCTTTTTATCGCTTTTACTAATGATTTTAGCGGGTTGTGGAGTATTTGCTGCCGAGAGGTGTGGAGAATACATAGCTACATCTTGGACTCGTAATTTAAAAAAGGAAGTTGTAAATCAAACCACAACACCAGATTGGAAATTATTTATAGCTCAGGAAAATTTACAGGCTTCAGAGGCAGAGAAAAACAGGTTAGAAACCCAAATTAAAATTATTCAATATAGAGCCATGTCGTCTTTGATGATGGCAAAAGATTTCTATAAATGGTTGTTTGCAACAATAATGTTGTTTTCGATTTCGATAATTATTGCCTCGGTGTGCTTATTCTATATCAGTAAAGAGGGATGGAAGGCCGCAAATAACTATGTAATAAATGTGTTTACCGTTTTTTCTGGTATCGCTTTATTAAGCGGTTCTATTCCTTTAGTTTTTCAGTATGAAAATAATGCTCAAAAAAATTTGGGAATGTTAGTTAACTATATAAACTTAAGAAATCATATCATCACAAATATTGCAATAACTACCAACTTGGAAGGTAAATCAATTACTCTTAAAGATATTGTGGTTAGCACTGAAATGGCATTAACCGAATATAATCAATTGAGCATTAAACTTGATACCAATAGTATGCTCAATTCTCAGCAAATTATTAATAAACTCGAAGCATCACAAAAATAGTTACAATCAAACTAAGCACTATATAGAACAGTTCAAACTATGTTTTAGAGTTTAGCGTAAACCTCTGATGCCTTCTTATATTTGTTCTATAATACATCTTCCTCACAAGTTCCTCATATGTATTTTCTACTATTAAATTAAATAGTAATTAAGCAGTATCTTGTAAGGGAATACCTATAAAAATGTGACATACTTTAAAACAAAAAATTTACTCGTTGATCCTAGCGGGTTTTCTCTACCCGAAGCCGGTTCCATTTTGTATAGAGAATTTAGATAGTAGAGGCTGTAGATATGAACATCAACAAATTGCTCGAAAACACAAGGTCTATCGTTGCAATAATTGATAGTACAAAAGCAAGATTTTTTACTTTAGATTTAGAACAATTACCAGACGAGGAATTCGGTCCAAATCTGATTGAACGCAATGCTTTATCTAATCCAGCTAAAGAAATCGCTGGTCAAGAACTTTGGGCAAATATTAAGACAGGACGTAATCGTGGTGCAGCTAATCAAGCACATTCCTATGATGACCACCGTCAAAACCACATCATTGAATTTGAACGACGATTTGCCCAAAATATCTCGGATCAAATTATTAGCTTAATTAGAGTTTATAAAGCTAAACATTTGATTTTAGTTGCCGAGCCACAGGTTTTAGGCTATGTACGAGAATCTCTAATTCCTATGCTGCCACAAAATTTAGAATTGCGAGAATTAGCAAAAGACCTTTGTAAATTAAAAATCAAAGAAATTCACGAATATCTTGCTAACAAAAAATTACTGCCAGCACGCAATAAATTATCTCAAAGATAATGTTTGTTCGACACAACTGTTTGTTTTGTAAATTTACAACAAGTACAGCTTGATAAATTAATTTGTTTACTACTGCTAAATCCTCCGTTTCGTCAACGGGGGTTATCCTATCTAATTCTGTGTAAAATAAATGATATTTTGCTAAATATGATTACAAATGCTCCACCAAAAGTTATTTTTCAAATCCAGGAAATTACTAAAGTTTACCGTATGGGTGAGGTGGAAGTAAAAGCCCTAAACTCGGTTAACCTTAATCTTTACGAAGGAGAATTAGTAGTTTTATTAGGTCCTTCCGGAAGTGGTAAATCAACTTTACTCAACATTATCGGTGGATTAGATATACCTTCAAGCGGTCACGTTTTCTTTCACCAACGAGATTTAACCCACGCTAACGATACGATACTAACTCGCTTTCGTCGCGAATGCGTGGGTTTCATTTTCCAATTTTATAATCTGATTCCTAGTCTTACGGCACGGGAAAATGTTGCTCTCGTTACCGAAATTGCTTTAAATCCCATGTCTCCGGAAGAAGCATTAGAATTAGTCGGCTTAGAACAAAGATTAAATCATTTCCCCTCGCAGATGTCCGGAGGAGAACAACAAAGAGTGGCGATCGCCCGTGCTATTGCCAAACGTCCGGAAGTGCTGCTGTGCGACGAACCCACCGGAGCGCTTGACTTTCAGACGGGTAAGTTAGTATTGGAAGCATTAGAAACAGTTAACCGCGAACTCGGAACTACAACCGCAGTTATTACTCATAATGCTGGTATTGCAGCAATGGCTGACAGGGTAATTACTATGCGTAGTGGCGAGATTACAAGTATTCATTACAACGAAGCGAAGGTAGAACCTGAAGAATTGGAATGGTAAGTATTAATTTAAGTATTGATTATGGGCTTTCAACTAATAAATATTAACTTAAATATAAGCTATGGTTATCTGTAAACTGAATCAGAACCAATTTATGATTTATTTGATTTATTTATGGTTAAACATCTTTAAATTCTATACGTCTAGTTTTTTTATTTCTGCACTTGATATCAATTCTCTATAAGCTTGTCACTACAGAAGTTTTGGCTTGACTTATATTTTACCCTTCATCGTAGCTTTATATTAGCTTGACGTATTTTCACTTAATCTTAATCAAACGCTAACTAAAAAAATACAGTTTTGAGGTGTAATATGATTGTTGGAAACAAGCAAGTAGCAAACAATACTTTTTCTCAGAGAAAAATAAGCTTGTTTGCGATGAAATTGTTTTGAATCAATTTCATAGCTATCTGTAGTCGGCAAGTTCAATTTGGCAAGCTTCATTTAGATATTTAGAGCCTCTTTGTAGTTAACTGTTCAAAGAATAAGTTGCTATGGCAATCATTTCTGATAAAAATTGAAGGAGTAGAAAATGGCACGAATTTCTTTGCCCATTGACTTGTTCGACTCTTCAGCATTACTTTTGAATATTTGGATTTCTCCGGAACGTCCGGGAGAATGCAATTATTAATCGTGGCATTGATAATTTTATTTATTGCAATTAAGCTATCAGTGCTATAACTCATAAATAGTATGGTTTTGCGAGAAGCATTACCCTGTTAAAAAGCTTGAAAACAAGCACGGGTAAGTGTTCCTGCCTCTAAAAAACATTCTAGCCTTCGTTCCGACTTTCTTTCTTTACGGTTATCTAAATAGTGAAGTGAGAGAAAACAGAGAAATAGTATTTTCATCTCTAGACTATTTCAGCACTCATCAAATTCTAAGTTCATCAAACTACTAATTATTAGATTTTAAGGAGTAGAACATGGCTACCAACGGTGATTCACTTAATATTTCATCTAGTACAGATAGCGCGGACAATAATAATAATTCTGCTAACGTTGTTTCTCAGCCTACAACTACAGCAATTTTAGATCCCGAAAGCCTATTAAAAGTTGATATCCGAGAAGATAACGGTGCTATCGACACTGTATTATTCAGTGGCAGCGATTTTTTTAATCCAGGTGGTCCTGTTTCTGATTTTGGTCTTCAAAACGGTACGAATACGTCGTCTTTTGTACGTAACGACACAAGCGGTTTCACTCAGCAACCAGTAAGCGTTAGCGAAGATGATGGCTCTGTAGTCGTTACAGGAACCTATACACAGGGAGGTGCAAACGTCGATTTTAAGCGTACTTATACTCAAATTGATGGATTTAACGCTTTTGAAATCGAAACAGAATTTACCAATAATGGTTCGGATGTGAACCTCCGCTATTTCGACACTTTTGACCCAGACCAAGGAGTTGATCGAGGAAGTGGTTTTTCAACTTTTAATGATGTGTTGACGCTCGATACGGGTGCTGGTGAAGCCAAAATTGGTCAAGCTACAGAATCGGGTGGTTTAACATTTATTTTGGGTTCCCTCGATTCTGATGTGACAGTTGCTTCGGGAAATCCTTTCAGCATTTCTAGCGGTTCTACATTAAATAATTTCTTTACTTCTCCATTTGACGGTAACGGGGCTTTAGCTGACTCCGGAACGCATATCGGTGTCGAGTTAGATTTAGATGCTGGAGAATCAGAAACTTTTAATTATCTCCAAGCATACGGGGAAACAATAGACCAAGCTCAAGAACAGTTTATCGATGCACTAACTCCACCTGCTGAGATATTCGGAACGGAAGGTAATGATGTGTTGGCTGGTACTAACCGTCGCGACATTATTTATGGCTTAGGTGGAAACGATATTATTGAAGGGCTGAATGGTAACGACCAAATTTTTGGCGGTGGTGATAATGATGTAATTAGCGCTGGTAGTGGTAAAGATACTGTTGAAGGTGGAACTGGTTCCGACCGCATCTTGGGAAATAGCGGCAATGATATTCTTTCGGGAAATAGCGGTCAAGATAATATCCTTGGTGGGGAAGGTAACGACGAAATCAACGGTGGTGACGATAGCGATCGCCTTTTAGGAGAAGCCGGAAACGACACTATAAACGGTGATAACGGTAACGATACTGTAGATGGTGGTGCGGGTAACGATACCATAAATGGCGGTAACGGGATTGATAATTTGTTCGGCGGTAACGGCTCGGATAGCCTCAGTGGTGGAGTTAATGATGATACCCTTGAAGGCGGATTTGGCAATGATAATTTAGATGGTGGTGAAGGCGACGATAAACTAATTGGAGTTGATTCGACTACTGCTGGCAGCGGTGTTGGATTTGGTGCAGGGGAAGTAGATACTCTTACGGGTGGAGCAGGTGGAGATACTTTTGTTTTGGCAGATGCAACCCGCGTTTACTATTCTGACGGCGACCCCTTGACTCTGGGAGATTCTGATTATGCCTTGATTACTGACTTCAATATCAGTGAAGATACGATTCAATTAAAAGGTAGTGCCGACTTATACAGCTTAGACTTCTTTACTAGTACCACAGGCACAATTGATGCTTTATTAATTTACGACCCAGGAGTTACCGCAAGAGGTGAAGCGATTGGAATTCTACAAAATGCTTCAACCGATTTGAGTATTTCATCTCCCGGCTTTTCTTTTGTTTAAACAAGCATCAAATCAGCATTAACTTAAATTAACCAAACAAATAAGGAGATTAAGTAAAATATGGCTACTGAAAATGAAGTCTCAACAAATACTCTTGAATGGGGAGAAACTCTAGACATAAATAATGCTCCCCAAGCTAATCAAGTAGAATTAGTAACAGACCAGCAGCAGACAACAGCAGACAGTACTTCAACAGATGGTGTATTTACTGACCCATCTGGCGATACTTTTGGTTTTGGTACACCTCAACTCGACATTGAAAGCGTAAGTGGTAGCGCAGATGGTGATGCTCTTACCTTAAAATTTGATTTCTTTACTCCGATTGCGCCGCCGTCTTCATTTTTACCTGAATCCGTTGTAGGGTATATCGACCTGGATCTAGACCAAAATGCTTCAACTGGCATTTCTTCATTTCAAAGTTCCTTTGCACCACCGGGACAACGAGGAGGTTTGCTTGGGGATGATGCATATATAGACCTTTTTAATGAAAGCGGTGGTTTAGTCAATCTTATTGATACTGAAAGCTTTACAACTATCGCACAACTACCAATTAGTTATGGTTCGGATTTTTTTGAAGTCCAACTACCTTTAGATTTAGAAATATTAGAAGATGTTGATGGAATCAATTATGGTACTGTAATTGGAACTCCTTCGCAGCCAACAGATGCGGCTCCAAATACTGAATTCGCTACCGTTACTCTACCTCCTCCACCTGATATTATCGGAACTGAGGGCGACGATGTATTAACTGGTACTAATCGCGGAGAATTAATTGACGGCAAGGGTGGGAACGATATCCTGCAAGGACTTCGTGGCAACGACCGAATTTTTGGCGGTGGTGATAATGACCTGATTAGTGCGGGTGTTGGTAACGATACTGTTGAAGGTGGAACTGGTTCCGACCTGATTTCAGGAAATAGCGGCGATGATAACCTTTCCGGAAATAACGGTCAAGATAATATCCTTGGTGGGGAAGGGAACGACGAAATCAACGGTGGTGACGATAGCGATCGCCTTTTAGGAGAAGCCGGAAACGACACTATAAACGGTGATAACGGTAACGATACTGTAGATGGTGGTGCGGGTAACGATACCATAAATGGCGGTAACGGGATTGATAATTTGTTCGGCGGTAACGGCTCGGATAGCCTCAGTGGTGGAGTTAATGATGATACCCTTGAAGGCGGATTTGGCAATGATAATTTAGATGGTGGTGAAGGCGACGATAAACTAATTGGAGTTGATTCGACTACTGCTGGCAGCGGTGTTGGATTTGGTGCAGGGGAAGTAGATACTCTTACGGGTGGAGCAGGTGGAGATACTTTTGTTTTGGCAGATGCAACCCGCGTTTACTATTCTGACGGCGACCCCTTGACTCTGGGAGATTCTGATTATGCCTTGATTACTGACTTCAATATCAGTGAAGATACGATTCAATTAAAAGGTAGTGCCGACTTATACAGCTTAGATTTCTTCACTAGTAGCACAGGTACAATTGATGCTTTATTAATTTACGACCCAGGAGTTACCGCAAGAGGTGAAGCCATCGGAATTCTACAAAATGCTTCAACCGATTTGACTATTTCATCTGAGGGCTTCTCTTTCGTTTAAGGTGCTTCTCAAAATTGCAGAGCTAAATAAATGTTTTTGACCTTTCTTAGAAACTGATTTAGGGCTTTTGCAGTTTTGGGAATTTCGCAATATATTCATAGCTTTTTGTACTCGATTTCTTCAGCAAACAATCAACAATACAGTCATGGAAAACAATAACACAACAACTAACCTCGATAACTTAGTAGCAGAAGAAGACTTTGTTCCAGGCGAAGTAGTTGTTAAATTCAAACCAGAGGCAGATGCTGAAAGTATCAATTCCGTGAAAGAAGCTCTTAACGCCACAGTTATAGAAACTTCTCCAACATCAGGCACTCAACGTCTGGCTATTGACGATATGAGCGTTATGGAAGCAGTTAATACTGTTAACGATAATCCAGCTTTGGAAGAAACGATTGAATTTATAGAACCTAACTTTATTGCCAATACTACTAACATACCAACCAACGCAACTCCACCAACCGATTCTGGGGATACTACCGATACAGTTACCAACGTAACTCCACCAACCGATTCTGGGGAGCAAACAATTGATAATACTAACAATACAACTATGGCGACTAATAACGGATTAATAAACCTCAATGATTTAGTCGCAGGAGAAGATTACGTTGCTGATGAAGTAATTATAAAATTCAGACCAGGGGCAGATGCTGCGAGTATCAGTTCCGCTCAAGAAGCTTTAAATGCCACAGTCTTAGAAACTACTCAAACATTAGGCATTCAGCGTTTAGAATTAAATGAAATTACTGTTGAACAAGCAATTTCTAACTTTAATGAAAATGCTGCGTTGGCAGATACAATTGAATACATCGAACCCAACTTTATTTACCAGACTCAGGATACTGTCCCCAATGACCCCCGCTATGAAGAACTGTATGGTTTAAATAATACTGGGCAAACCGGGGGTATTGAAGATGCAGATATTGATGCTCCACAAGCTTGGGATATTCAAACCGGAAACGATGTGGTGATTGGGGTAATTGATTCAGGAGTAGATTACAATCACCCAGATATTAATGATAATATGTGGACGAATCCGGGAGAAACTCCGGACAATGGTATTGATGACGATGGCAATGGTTTTGTAGATGATTTCTACGGCTACGACTTTGTGAATGAAGATGGCGACCCCTTCGATGATAATAGCCACGGTACTCATGTTTCCGGTACAATTGCCGCTGAGGGAAATAACGATACTGGTGTAACGGGTGTTAATTGGGATGCCCAAATCATGGGGCTAAAGTTTCTCAATGCAGGCGGCTCCGGTAACACTTTTGATGCAATTGAGGCGATAGAATATAGCATTCTCAACGGAGCGCAATTAACTAACAATAGCTGGGGAGGTGGTGGATTTTCTCTAGCGCTACAGGATGCAATTGCGGCTGCTGGAGAAGCAGGACAATTGTTTGTTGCCGCAGCAGGGAATTTTAGTCAAAATAATGATACAAATCCATTTTATCCTGCAAGCTACGATTTAGATAATATTATTTCTGTAGCTGCAACAGACGATGAAGACCAATTAGCAACTTTTTCTCACTTCGGAGCCACTTCTGTAGACTTGGGAGCGCCGGGAGTCAGTACTCTGAGTACAGTACCTGGTAACAGCTATGGCTTTAAAAGTGGAACTTCTATGGCTACACCCCATGTATCGGGTGCTATTGGTTTAGCATTATCTCAGAATCCCGAATTAACTTCCTCAGAAGTAAAAGAATTAATTCTGGATACAACTGATGAAATTCCAGCTTTAACAGGAATAACTGTTTCCGATGGAAGATTAAATGCTTTCAATGCTGTTGCCGAACTGACTCCCGCTCCAGACATCATCGGTACGGAAGGTGACGATGTATTAACAGGAACTAACAGAGGCGAGAAAATTCAAGGGCTTGGTGGCGATGATATTCTTCAAGGGCTAGGTGGCAACGACGGGATTTTTGGTGACGATGGTAACGACTTAATCAGTGCGGGCGACGGTAATGATACTGTTGAAGGGGGAGCCGGTACTGATTTAATCTCTGGTGACAATGGCGACGATAATCTTAACGGTCAATCGGGACAAGATGATATTTTTGGTGGTGAAGGTAACGACCAAATTAACGGAGGTGGCGAAAGCGACCAGCTTTTAGGAGAAGCTGGCAATGATACTATTAACGGTGAAGATGGTAACGATACTATTAATGGTGGTAGCGGTAGCGATACTGTTAACGGTGGAAACGGGATTGATAGATTATTTGGTGGTAATGATAATGACCAAATTACTGGTGGTGTTGGAAGTGACACTTTAACGGGTGGATTTGGTAACGATAGTTTAGATGGAGGTGAAGGTGACGACGAATTGATTGGGGTCGATCCAACTACTACGGGTAGCGGGGTAGGATTTGGTGCTGGAGAACAAGATACTCTTACAGGTGGAGCAGGTAGCGATAAATTTGTTTTTGCTGATGCAACCCGCGTTTACTATTCTGACGGGGACCCTTCTACTACAGGTGATTCGGATTTCGGTTTAGTTAAAGATTTTAATGCGAGTGAAGATATAATTCAATTGCAGGGTAGTGCAGATTTATACGAACTAGATTTCTTCCCAACTTCAACTGGTTCGATTAATGCGGCGCTAATATATGACCCAGAAGTTTTAGCTAGAGGTGAAGTTATTGGAATTTTGGAAAACGTTTCCACAGATTTAACTATTTCCGAACCGGCTTTCACTTTTGTTTAGAAATTAGTAGAACCTGAAACTCGTGTAGAGACGTAGCACTGCTACGTCTCCGAAACTTGTGCTATTTCCAGAATATAAGTAGCAAGTAATTTTGAATTTGTTACGGTAGATTATCGCGAGTGATAACTCCATCCAAACTGATATGATTCCAATCACCATCTTGAATCGGCTTACCTAAGTAAGAAAAACGAACTCCTTTAATCCAATCTCCTTCATAGTCCGGCTGGACAAAAGTTCTTGCTAAAGTCGCAGTTGTAGCATAACCTCCCGCACTACCTTGAAAATAAACATAACGCCAACTTCTTCCAGAACAGCCAGGAATAGAAGGAGGTTTGTTTGTTTGTTTTACCCAAGGATGTTCGTCCAAGTTGATCGTAGCGATACCATTATTCACGCTTTTGACTTCTATTGGTAAGTTACAAAACTTATAGCGTGAAATCAAAGTAGACAATTTTTCCAATTGTTGCTTTTGATTAAGCTCAGAATCAAAACTTATGTACAAATCAGTTTGAACTTTGCTTACCTGTTCGTCCGTACCATATACTGCAAGATTATTTGGGATACTTGGTGCTTTGTAAAAATATCCCGTCAGCATTCCCCCAGTAAAAGCAGCTACCGCAGTTACAAATAAACCGATCCAGAGCGTAGATTTATTTTTCAACATATTTCAACCTCTACTGTCATAATACTGAGATAAATAAGCATAATTTAAAACTCCGAATATAGATAAAAACAGTAATTATGCTGCGTAGTTAATTTTGTTTTACTACTTGGGAATTCTATACCTTCACTTTATAGATATAATTTGAAGAAAACGTGAGGATGTATAAAAAATGCAGCAATTTAACAACGCTGCACAAACCGCTGAATTAAGCGTAGTTTGATCTAGTAGTTTGATATATGTCTTCAAACCTTCCTCACAAGTTCCTCAAATTCTTCTGATATGAATCAACTTAGAAAATTAGAG
>ERZ1740062.493-NODE-493-length-21240-cov-4.427755_pt1 | contig 21240 bp, 17 predicted proteins | sample MGYA00581741_ERZ1740062 | MGnify/ENA primary metagenome ERZ1740062 (study PRJEB43018, sample SAMN04849747) | marine metagenome | isolation source: floating plastic debris | place: Pacific Ocean | collected 2008-09-01 | study: EMG produced TPA metagenomics assembly...
TTTGCAGCGCATCTGTCATTCGAATCTCATCCAGTGTAACGGCGATCATCGCGTCACTGACCTGCATTACGTCACATAGTGTATAAAATTCGCCTGGATCAGCGACCATCAGGGCTGTTGCAGTGGCATCTGCCAGCAGCGGATCGTCAGCGATGACCGTTGCCCAACGGGGGCCGGTCGCCGGTCGCCCGGTGCGGGGGTCGATAATATGCTGGACGACCGTGTCATCGTTGGCCCAGTAACGGGCGTAGTCGCCCGAGGTCATGATGCACTCACCGGGCTGCAGCGGAATCGCGCGCCGCTCGCGAGTGCGCGCCGCCGGCACCTGCAGTCCAATCCGGTAGGGGGATTGGCGCGGGGCAGCCTGTGTGGCGATATCGCCACCGGCGTCGAGCAACGCACCATCGAGCGGGAACGGTGCCAGCGTGTCGAGCCCTGCCTGCAACGCTGCGCCTTTGGCAATACCGCCGAGGTCGATCTGGCTGCCCGATGCCGCACGAACCGCGCGAGCAGGTGCCGATACGATATCGAATCCGCGCTGCACCAGCCGCAGCGCAGCGTCGATTTCTTTATCCGTTGGCCACTGCGAGGGTGGTGTCCCACGATCGAAACGATCGAATCCCCACAGTTTGACGAGCGGACCAACAGCGGGGTCGAAACGGTGTGCGCTGCGCGCTGCGAATGCCTTCGACTGGCATAACAGGTCTGCCATTTCGGCAGATAACGGTGCCTCTCCTGTCGTCAGTAAGGCGGTGTTGATGTCGCCCAGTTCGCCATCGCCCCAGGCGTACCAGTCACGGTTGATCTGGGCAAAACGGCGCTGCACTGCAGCGGCGGCTTCGTTGGCGAGTGCTGCATCGCGGGTGGTGAGCGTCAGTCGGATCGTTGTGGCGAAGCTCAGCCATTCGAAATGGTGTGTTCTGGCCGCTCGCCGACAACCGGGTGCTACAGCAGACGCCAAGGCGACGAGTACAGCGCGCCGACTGACCGTGACCGGTGGATGTCGCGGCGACGTTACTGGCACCGTGCCTCGATGGCGTCGAGCAGCTGTGCGGCGATGTTAATCGAGAAATGCTGGTCGATTTCGCGGATGCCGGTCGGGCTCGTGACATTGATTTCTGTCAGACGGTCTCCGATCACGTCAAGACCAGCAAAAATCACGCCGCGCTCGCGCAGTGTTGGGCCAACGGCTGTCGCGATGTTGCGCTCGACATCGGTTAGCGGCCGCGCGTCGGCGGTGGCGCCCATGACCAGGTTGCCCCGACCATCCTCAGCGTTGGGTACACGCGCCAGCATGTAGTCGACGGGTTCGCCGTCGACCAGCAACACGCGCTTGTCACCGTCGCTGATCGCCGGCAGGTAACGTTGTGCCATAGCGAACTGGTGACCGTAGTCGGTCAGCGTTTCCAGTACGACGTTGGTATTGGTGTCACCTTTGCGAAGCGTGAAGATCGAACGGCCGCCCATACCGTCCAGGGGCTTGACGACGATATGCTGGTGTTGTTCGAGGAACGCCTTGATGCGCGCGTGAGCTCGGTTGTTGAGTGTCTCTGGCGCCAGTTCAGGGATCCAAGCGGTAGAGGGTTTTTCGTACAGATCTCGCAATGCTGCCGGGCGGTTGACGATCAGGCAGCCAGCGCGTTCGGCCAGTTCAAGGATGTAGGTCGTGTAGATGAACTCCATATCGAACGGTGGGTCTTTGCGCATCAGGATGACGTCGAGATCAGCGAGTGGTTGTACACTCGATTCACCGGCGGTGAACCAATCGTCGCGGTTGTCCGTGACCTGCATGACAGTCTGATAGCCGTAGGCCGTGCCGTTTTCGACCGACAGATCGCTCTGCTGCATGGTTTTCAGCTGATGGCCACGCCGTTGAACCTCTAACATCATCGCCATCGTTGAGTCTTTGTAGGGCGCAATCGACTCGATGGGATCCATCACTACGCCTATGTTTAGAGTTTTGTTGCTCACCGCCTTGTCTCCAGTTCTAGCTGGCATCTGCCGCTAACTATACGGTGCAGCGCGGTTTTGCGCCTGTTTGCGTACGTCGTGCATAGCATCGGATTCTGCAATATGTAAAAATCGACCGGTGTCAAAGGCCTAAAAATGTGCGCTGTGCACGGCGTATTAACCGCTTTTACCGTGACAATGCCACTTATGTATAAAGGAGAGCTCGCGCGTGAGTGCTGAACCCACCAATGGTCTGCAAGGCATCAAGATTCTGGTCATCGACGACAGTAAGACAATCCGTCGAACGGCGGAGACGCTGCTGACCAAGGAGGGTTGCGAAGTCTACACGGCGATCGACGGATTCGACTCCCTGTCCAAGATTGCCGACCACCAGCCCGATCTGATTTTTGTCGACATCATGATGCCGCGCCTCGACGGCTATCAGACTTGCCAGCTGATCAAGAACAACAAGGCGTTCAAAGACACGCCGGTCATCATGTTGTCGAGCAAGGACGGCCTGTTCGATCGCGCACGCGGGCGCATCGTTGGCTCAGAGCGCTACCTGACGAAACCGTTTACGAAAGACGAGTTGGTGGGTGCGATCAGCGAGCAACTACACGGTTGAGGCGGCCTGAGGAATAAGCATGGCACACATACTGATCGTTGATGATTCGCCCACAGAGCGCCACGTCGTACAATCGATGCTAGACAAGCACGGTTACGAGACAAGCCTCGCCGAGTCCGGCGAGACGGGTATCGCGGCTGCCTTGCGAGAACGACCGGACCTGATTCTGATGGATGTTGTGATGCCCGGCATGAACGGTTTTCAGGCTACGCGCAAGCTGAGCAAGAACGCCAGCACAGCGACCATCCCGGTCATCGTAGTGACCAGCAAAGATCAGGAGACCGATCGCATCTGGGCACTGCGTCAGGGCGCCAAGGATTTCGTCGTCAAACCGGTCAATGAGCAAAGTCTGATCGGCAAGATCAAGGAACAACTGGCCGCGTCGGCTGCGTAGTCGATGGCAGGCTTAAAGCTTAAATCGCTCGCCGACAGGCCTTTCGATCTCCTGCAGGAGATGGAACGTCGCAGTCGCGCGGCGATTGCGGGTCAGGCGGATTTGTCTGGTAAACGCAACGAATGGGTCGGCGTGGGTTTCAGCATCGGTGGTGATTCGTTCGTAGCCAATCGTGACCATGTCGGTGAGGTGCTGATGGTGCCCGACAATATCACGCGGGTTCCGGGTGCCAAGCGCTGGCTGATGGGCGTCGCCAATCTGCGTGGACAGTTATTGCCGTTGATCGACCTGAAACTATTCCTCGGCGCCGGACGATCTGACCGCAGCAGAAACGCGCGCGTCATCAGCGTCGGACATCGTGAGGTTCGTGCAGGGCTGCTGGTTGAAGAGGTCAGTGGTTTTCGACGTTTCGTCGATGGCGAATACAGCCAGAGCCAACACCCGACGACTGTCCGCGCCGATGCCTATACAGATGGGTTTTTCATGCGCAGCGACGAGCGCTGGCCGGTGTTTCAGTTTGATCGACTGTTATCGAGTGACCCATTTTTACAAGCGGCCGAGTCGCCTCGCCGTTAATTGAATCTATACCGGAATACGAACATGGCCAAAAAAGCCGCGAACTCAACCACGTTTAATATCAGCGCTGTGCTGGTGCCGCTATTTCTAGCGGCTGCAGCGGCCGTTATCTGGTTCACTTACACGCCGCCGCAGAGTGCGGTCACCGGGCCATCGCCGGCGCTGGCGGCGGCGGTGCGAGACAGTATCACCACCAAATCGGGTGCGGTTGAGACGTTGCAGCGTGTTGCGGCGAATGAGCCTGCGACAGGCGCGTCTGCGACCGCCGTTCGAAGCTTGCTGGGCACGGCGGATCAGCTGCAGGCGTTCAATGGTGCGGTCTCTCGTGCCGGCGGCGCGAGTGCCGCGATTCTCGACAAGACAGCAGGCCTCGACGAATCGGCGCTGACAGACCTGCGCCAGGGTGCGACCTTTGCTGCCACTCAGCTACGCGCATTGCGCGGTGCGCCAGAACGCGCTGCCGAGACCGCTGCGGAGCTCGTGACGGTCGCCAATGAGCTAGCCGTGCTCGCGGCCGCGCTGAATGGCGACGCAACGGCGCTGGATGTCGCGGCACTCAATGATGGTGCGCTTTCCGCCGAACTGCTGGACGATACTTTCGTGCTGCGCAGTGCTGCGGAAGTCGTCCAGGGCGAAGCCGAGACCTTCGCACAGGCGGCGGCGATCGTCAGTACCTTCCCGACGCCCGCCGCAGGGCCCGCCGCGACGGCATCGGGCCTTGCCGCAACACTGGCACCGGTCATGCCCTGGCTGCCGATTGCCCTTTTGGCGCTGGCGCTCTTGCCCGTGCTCGCGATGGTACGCAGTTCTGTGAAGGACGCAGAAATACGCCGTGTCGCGCTGGAGCAGGCGGATCAAAACGAGCGCAACCAGCAGGCGATTCTGCGACTGTTCGATGAGTTGGGCAGCCTTGCGGATGGTGATTTGACGGTCGAGGCGACGGTGACCGAAGATATCACCGGCGTTATCGCCGACTCGATCAACTATGCGATTGAGGCGTTGCGCGAATTGGTCACGACCATCGATGGCACCGCCGCGATGGTCGATGCCGCGACACGACAGACTGAAACAACCGCGGTACACATGAACCGTTCGGCGCAAAAGCAAACCCTCGAGATCGCAGCGACGGCGGAGTCAATTTCCGCGATCGCGGCCTCGATTGAAGAAGTATCCGGAAACGCCGAGCGTTCTTCAGATGTAGCTCGCCACTCGGTCGATGTCGCACACAAGGGCGGCGATGCCGTTCGGCGTACCATCGAAGGTATGAATACGATCCGAGAGACGATTCAGGAAACCTCGAAGCGCATCAAACGCCTTGGCGAAAGTTCGCAGGAGATTGGCAACATCGTTGAGTTGATCAACGATATTGCCGAACAGACCAACATTCTCGCGTTGAACGCCTCAATTCAGGCGTCGATGGCCGGTGAGGCTGGCCGCGGCTTCGCGGTTGTTGCGGACGAGGTACAGCGGCTGGCGGAGCGTTCGACCAACGCGACCAAACAGATTGAGGTGCTGGTGCGAACGATTCAGGCAGATACCAACGAAGCGGTGGTGTCGATGGAGCGCTCGACGACGGACGTGGTCGGCGGGGCATTGCTGGCGGAGAATGCGGGTGCAGCGCTGGATGAGATCGAGCAGGTCTCGAACCAGATTGCGAGCCTCGTGCAGAACATCTATAGCTCGGCACGAAACCAGTCCAAAGCGGCATCGGATATCAGCCGCCGGACGGTCGCGCTGCGAGAGATTAGTAGTCAGACCGGCAAAGCGACCAGCGCAACCACGTCATCGATTGGCAAGCTCGCCCAACTCGCCGGTGAGTTACGTAAGAGTGTCTCGGGTTTCCGGCTGCCTGAGTCGGCCAGCGTGACACGTATTACGCGGTCGCAGGAGTCCGCGGCAGAGGACGCGGCGCGGGAAGCGAGCTAGGCAGGCCGCTTAGTCGGTGACCGCAGGCGATCAAGACGCAGCAGAGCGAACGGGGATCAGGTGAGCGAATCTATTCAACAGGCATTTCTGGTTGTCAGTGCCGAGCTCGGCAAGACAGTAAACCAGGCCCGCGTGGTGCTGGAGGATGCAGTCGAGGGCCGCAATACGCGCCAGGCACTGGAGCGTTGCGCTGGCCACCTGCATGAGGCTGGTGGCGTACTGAAAATCGTCGGTGTTTACGGCGGTGCCTTGCTCACCGAAGAAATGGAGCACGTCTGTCGCTTCATGCTGCAGCGCGGACATGACAAGAAGACGCTAACCGATTGCCTTGAAGCGCTGACTCGCGCGATGGTGCAGTTACCGGCTTATCTCGAGCGCCTGATGGCCGGTGGTCGCGATATCGCGCTCGTATTGCTGCCGATGTTGAACGATTTGCGCGCTGTTCGCGGTCAGGCGCTGTTGTCGGAGAGCACGATCCTGCTGCTGAACCGTGCGCCGCAAGCCACCGTGACATTGGCGCAGCGCGGTGCCGACCCCAGCGAAGACTTTGTGGTGCTGTCACGCAAGATCCGTCCGGCTTTCCAACTGGCACTGCTCGGTCTGTTGAAAGCTGACGGAGATGCGGCGAGGGCGCATCTGCAAAAACTGCAGAATATGGCGTTGGCGTTTGAAACAGCGGCGGCGCGGGACGATGTCTATCGGCTCTGGTGGGTTGTGGGCGGTGTGCTCGAAGCGTTGCTCGGCGGCGGGCTCGAGCGCAGCGTCGCGGTCAAGCGTTTGCTCGGTCAAGCGGACCGACGCATCAAGAAAGTGATCGACAGTGGGCTAGATGTCTTCGACAAAGAGCCGGTCACCGAGTTGTTGAACAGCCTGCTGTTCTACATCGCGCGTGTGGACAAACCGGGCCCGCGCGTCGTTGAGATTCGTAATGCATTTAATCTGACCGACGTCTTGCCGCCGGAGGCGCAGGTCGAAAGCGCGCGCGAGCAACTGGCGGCACCGAGCGTCGCGCTGATGGAAACTGTTGCAGCGGCCATTCGTGATGACCTCAGCGCGGTGAAAGACGTGTTGGATATCCATGTGCGCACCGGTGAGGCAGATGTCACCAAGCTCGCTCCACAAGTCGACTTGTTGCGCAAGATCAGTGACACGCTCGGCGTGCTTGGGCTCGGCGAGTTGCGCGGCAGTGTCGTCGATGAAATCGATCGTCTAAAAGCATTTGTGGCCAACGATCCCGCTGCCAATACGCCGGATACCTTGCTCGCGATCGCAAGCACACTGTTGCATGTCGAAACGACGATGGAACAGCGTCTGACACGACTCGTGCAGCCGACGGATGACGCCGACGCGCATATCGAAACGACGGCGGTGTCACCTGACCTTGCGGATGTTCGTAAGGCGGTCATTCGAGAGTGCATTGTCAATCTGGCGCGTATCAAAGACACGCTGGCGCAGACGATGGCAGGGCGCGTCGATCGTGCTGCGATCGATGCAACCCCGAAACTGGTGGAAGGCGTGCTGTCGGGATTGCGCATGCTGGAGCTCGATCAGGCGGTCGATGTATTCGCAGGGCTTGGACGTTTTTTCAACGCCTATCTGAATGCCGCCAACCAGACTCTGAGCAACGACCATCAGGATCGCCTGGCCGATGCGCTGGTCAGCGTTGAGTACTACATGGAAACGATCGAAGCGGGCCGCAAGGAACCGGCCTACATGCTCGATAACGCTGCGACCTGCTTGCAGGTGCTCGAGAAGGTCCGGTTGTCGCTACTCGACAACGGCAACAACGTGCACGAAGCAACCGTGATCACCGAGATGCCGGCGCAGCCGGCTGATGCCGAAGCTATGACACGGACGGCGACGATCGCCGACGAGACCGAGATTATCAGTGCACCGGTGGTATCTGAGGCGGATGCCAAAATCGATCCGGAACTGCTCGAGTTGTTTATTGAGGAAGCCAAAGAAGAAGTCCAGACGGTCAAACGCTTGCTGCCGCGCTGGCAGGAAGATACGAGCGATGTCGATTCTCTGATTACCGTGCGTCGGTCATTCCACACGCTGAAGGGATCGGGGCGTATGGTGGGTGCTGAACGTATCGGTGAATATTGCTGGCACGTTGAAGACCTGCTCAATCGTGTTATCAACCGGACGTTGAGTGTCACGCCCGCGATGGTTAGCTTCGTGGGCGAGGCTGCCGCGGCGATTCCGGAATTGATTGAGCAGCTCGAAGTTGGCATTGATCCGAACACCGATATCGATTTGTTGACTGCAAAAGCGCTCGCGTTCGCCGAGGGAGACCCCAATGCGGCCGATCTGTCGCGCGAGTCTGTCGCACGCAATCAGTCCGCGCTCGAAATGGATCCGGTTCTGCATGAGATTTTCGCCAAGGAAGCCGGTGGCCATCTGGCCGTTATCGAGCATTTTCTGACTCAGATCGATCCGGCGACCTATCCGGTTCAAATTCCTGAATCATTGCACCGCGCCTGTCACACGCTGCACGGCAGCGTTAACGCCGCCGGCGTTGATCGAGCAGTGCCATTGAGTGGTGGGCTCAATCAGTTTATTCGCCGCTTGTACGACAGTGATGCGCCGTTGGATCAGGAGTCGACCAACCTGATCGGGCGCGCAGCTGGTACGTTGACCCGACTCATCGGGGCGATCAACGATCCCGCCGCAGAGCCGATTGAAACCCAGGCCTTGATCGATGGGCTGCGCAGCAAGATGGATGCTGTGGTGCACAGCCAGACCTCGTTGCTGAACGAGGCGGATGCGCCTTCGGCAGTTGCTTATGAGCCAACGGAAGTGCTGGCTGCCGTGCCGCCGCCCGCGAATCTCGAGGCGACGCCACTCGCCGATGCGGCCGACTATGACCCGGACATCGGTGAAATCTTCATCGAGGAATCGGGTGAGATTCTCGAGGCCGTCGACAGCGCGCTGCTCGGCTGGACCGGCGAGCGCGATGCGGCGTCGATCAATGAATTGAAGCGCCAGCTACATACCCTGAAGGGCAGCGCCAATATGGCGGGTATCTCAGCGTTCGGCGACCTTAGCCACGAACTCGAGGCCTTCCTGAACGCGCTGGCGGACCAAAGAGTCGACGCATCGCCGGCACTCGATAGCCTGCTGCGTGACAGCTTTGACGTGCTGCACCAAATGCGCGACCAGGTGATGGCCGGTTTCCTGCCCGGTCGGCAGGCGGTGCTGGAAGAGCGTGTGCGCCATGCCGCACTCGGTGAGGCCGAGCCGCAGCCGCAAACACGTGGAATCAGCGACGACGAAAAAATCGCGATTCCCGATACCGATTTGGGTCGGGAGAAGGTCACAGAACTCGAGCCTGAGGAATCGGTGACACTGGATGTTGGAGACCTGTTCAGCGGCGAGACCGTAGGCCTGAAGGGCAACGATGGGCTTTCGCCGCAGGAACCGGCCGTCCCGGCGCATGATGAAACGGTGGCGGCCACGACAACAATGCCGCCGCAAGGCGCAGATGATAGCGCTGCGACCGGTGACGAACCGGCTGCTAAGTCTACGCCCGAGGAAGAGATTCCGCACGATGCATCGATCGCCGATCCGTTGTTCTACGAAGGGGATGATACCGAGGTCGTCGCGGATGAACCGTTTGGCGAAGATCAGGTAGCAACAACGGTCATTCCGGATTCGTCCGGTCAGCCGCCAACGACGCCCGAGGAGAATCCGCAGCCAGATCCGGTCGTCGCAGATGACACCGGTGATGAGGAAGACGTCGATAACGTGGTGCGCGTGGAGCGGCCTGAGTGGCAGCGCGAGGATGACGCTGCGACGGAGTCCAGCGACCGGTTGCTTGAGCAGTCGCAGATTCTGGAAGCGCTCATCGATGACGCCGCAGCGAGTTTTTCTGCTGACTCGGAGGGCGCAGCCGCCGACACAGTCGACGAGCCGTCATCATCGGTCGATGAGGCGGAACCGGATGCGGACGACGTGGACCCGCTCGCGGACACCTCGGTGGCGCGCGTGATTGATATCAGCGGCAAACACGATGTCGCGCCTCTGCGCGAAGTTGAAATACCGGCAGACGATACGCCTGACACAGACGACGCACAGGTTGCCACGATGAGCGGGCTGCCGGGCGATGCCTTGCCGACTTCGGATCAGGCCCGGGAAAAAACCGAATTTGCTCGTGTCGATTCGAATCTGCTGGAAGACATGCTGAACGCCGCCGGAGAAATCAGTATTTATCACGGTCGTCTGGCTCAGCAGGTCAGCGCTGTCGAGTTCCATTTGGCGGAGCTCGATCAAACCGTAACGCGGTTGCGTGAGCAATTGCGGCAAATGGATATCGAAACAGAGGCGCAAATTCTGACACGCCACGAAGCGGATCGTGGTCGCGATGATTTTGATCCGCTGGAGCTGGATCGCTACTCCACTATTCAGCAGCTATCTCGTGCGCTGGCCGAAACATCGAATGACGTCGACAGCCTGCGCGGACTACTGAAATCAGTGACGGGCGAGGCCGATTCACTGCTGACACAGCAGGCTCGTGTGACCGCGGAACTGCAAGGCGGTCTGATGCGTACGCGTATGGTGCCCTTCGAGCGGCATGTAGCGCGGTTGGCGCGTCTCGTGCGCCAGTCGGCGAAAGAGACCGGTAAACAGGCGGAGCTGGCAGTCTCAGGCGCGTCCGGCGAGCTGGATCGTCAGGTGCTCGAGAAAATGCTGCCACCGCTCGAGCACATGATGCGCAACGCCGTCGTCCACGGTATTGAGCCGATCGCGACGCGTCAGGCGAGTGGCAAGGCACCGACCGGACAGATCACGATTCGCTTGCATCGTGAAGGGTCCGAGATGGTGATCGACGTCGCGGATGATGGCGCCGGACTGGATACGGAAGCGATCCGTCGCAAGGCGCGTGAGCGCGGCTTGCTGACAGCCGACCAGCAGATCAGTGACGAGGCGGCGATGGAGCTGATTCTCGAGCCGGGTTTCAGCACTGCCGAGCAACTGACGCAGGCTGCCGGTCGTGGTGTCGGCATGGATGTCGTTGCCAACGAAGTTAAACGACTCGGTGGCTCATTACACATCAGCTCGTTGGCGGGTCAGGGAACGAATTTCACCGTCCGCCTGCCGTTTACGCTGGCGATTACCCAGGCGCTCATTGTCAGGGCGGGTGATGAGGTGTTCGCCTTGCCACTGCCGACCGTCGAAGGCGTGACTCGACTACCGCGTGCCTCTGTGGATCAACTGCTCTCTCAGGATGATCAGATGTTCGATTACGGCGAGCACAGTTATCGACTGCGTCATCTGGGGCCCTTGGTTGGAAGTAGTAATGGCCATCTGTCGGACGATGATCAGTCCGCCGTGTCGGTCATTCTGGTACGCGCAGGCACCCATTCGACCGCGTTGCTCGTGGATGAAATGCTGACCAGTCGGGAGATCGTCGTGAAATCGGTCGGGCCGCAAATCGCGGCCATTCCCGGCGTGTCCGGCGCGACCATCCTGGGCGACGGCAGTGTTGTGTTGATTCTCGACACCCCGTCACTCGTGCGCGCGCAGAACCGACCGGTCGCTCAGGTTGATCAGAGCGAACAGCCATCGCGGCAACCGTTGGTCATGGTTGTCGATGATTCCATTACAGTCCGACGCGTGACCGAGCGGTTCCTGTTGCGGAATGATTTCCGTGTCTCGACAGCGAAAGACGGACTGGATGCGGTCAGCGTGATCCAGGAGCAACAGCCCGATGTGATCCTGCTGGATATCGAGATGCCGCGTATGGATGGTTTCGAGTTTGCGATGCATGTGCGCAACGATCCGCGCTTTGCCGACGTTCCGATCATCATGATTACGTCGCGAACCGGCGAGAAACACAAGGCACGAGCGATTGAAATCGGCGTGAATGACTATCTCGGCAAGCCGTATCAGGATCGGCAACTGCTGCAAGCAATCGCCGATCAAATCGGTGGTAGAGGGAGCAGCTTATGAGCGCCGTCGTGGAAGAGCTTTATAGCCTGTTGGTACCGCTCGCCGACGATCGCCTGATCGTACCGCGTGCCTGCGTTGCGGAGGTGGTTCGACTGAGTCGTCCAGAGCCTGTTGCCGGTGGCCCGGATTGGCTGGTCGGCATGCTCGACTGGAACGGTCGCTCGGTACCGGTCGTGTCGTTTGAGGCGATGCTTGGGCGTGGCCTGGCTGAGAGTTCGGCGCGCACTCGCGTCGTTGTGTTCTATGCGGTCAACAACGACCTGAAAGGGGGCTTCTACGGCGTGCTCACGCAGGGCTTCCCGCAACTCGTGCGCGTCAATCGTGATGTCATTCAGGTGGACCCGGGCGTGACCTACGCCGACGACGAGCCGGTCGTCACACGTGTCAGAATGATCAACGAGTATCCGCTGGTGCCGGATTTGGAAGTGATTGAGGCGCGTCTGATCGAGGCACAACCCTAGCGATCATTGTGCTGTCGTGACCAGTCACCGCGCGCGGCCTGAATGGCAGCCAGCAGACTGATCGCAGCGGTCTCGGTGCGCAATATACGTGGGCCCGCGCTAACGGCGGTAAATTCCCGGTCTCTCAGCGCTGCTGTATCAGACTCACTGAAGCCTCCCTCCGGGCCTACTGCCAGCGTGATGCTGTCCGCGGTCGTATCACTCAGCACATCCGTGAGTGTCACTGGCGCACCTGGATGCGCGAACACGTTCAGGCTATCCGCTTCGGCGAGTGGCGCTGCCGCAAGTGACGCGGGTCGCCCCAGTGCCGGCAGCTCCGATCGCCCGCACTGCTGAGCCGCACCGATGATGACGGCCTGCCAATGCGCCATGCGCTTACCCAGTTTTTCGTCGACGGGTGCAGCGGTGCTGTGCTCGGTGGTGACAGGCTGCAATGCACTGACCCCAAGTTCGACCGCCTTTTGCATCACCCAGTCCATTTTTTCGTTGCGGCTGAGCGCCTGCCACAGCGTCACACGACACGGGGATGGTGCGAGGCCGGGGCGTGACGGGCCAATCGCCAGTGACACTTCGCGGCGCGATAGCGCCGTAATGCTTGCCTCGAAGACCTGTCCGGAGCCATCGAACAGCTCGAGCGTATGGCCCACACGCGCGCGCAATACCCGACCGAGGTAGTGGGCCGCAGTGCCGTCGAGTGTCATGGCGCTATCGGCCGACAATGGGGTGTCATGAAAAAGACGGGTGGTTCGCATGTCAATCCGCGCTCGATGCTTGACAGCGATGGTGTGCTGTCCTGACTATGGCGCCATGGTATCGCATTCGTCTGCTCCGGGTTTCGTCGTTGCTGTCGACTCGGGTTTAATCGCCCCAGCAAGACAGTGCCCGTCACCCAACTGCGATGCGCGACCCGACGGCGCAACACTCGATCTCATCGTTATCCATGGTATTTCGTTACCGCCCGGCGAGTTTGGGAATGGTTGTGTCGCCTCGTTTTTCTGTAATCAGCTCGACCCTGCCGGTCATCCGTATTTTGCCGAGATTGCCGCACTAAAGGTATCCGCGCATTTGCTGATCGAGCGCGACGGTGGCGTTATCCAGTTCGTCCCTTTTCTGCAGCGCGCCTGGCATGCGGGCGTGTCGCAATGGCAGGGTCGCGAGCGTTGCAACGACTTCTCGGTCGGTATTGAGTTGGAAGGCACGGACGAGCTCGCCTACAGTGCCGCACAATATGCGACACTAAACGCGGTATTGAAGGCACTGCGCACCGCTTATCCCTCGCTGGCCAATGCGGCGGTGGTAGGCCACAGCGATATTGCGCCGGGGAGAAAGACTGATCCTGGTTCCGCTTTTGACTGGGGGGCGCTGCGACCCGTTGAAGGACACTGAGTCCGCGGAGTATGAAGAGCAAACGATGAAGATAGTTGCGTTATTTGTTGCACTGATTCTCGAGCGTCTGGCAACCCATTTATTCCACTGGCGCGAGCTTCGCTGGCTGGACCCGCTGATCGATTTCGGTTTACGTCTCAGTCATCGCTGGAAGCAGTTGCCGTTTCTCTGGTTGATTGTCACCCTGACGATTGCGATATTGCCGGTCGCGTTATTCCGCTTGACGTTACAAGGCACGCTGCTCGGTCTGCCGTATCTCGCGTTGTCCGTGTTCGTATTGTTTCTGTGTCTTGGTCCGCAGGATATTGGGGAGGAAGTGGATCGCTGGCGTCGTGCGATTGACGAAGGTGATCGTGAAGCAGAGCGGATGAACGCGCGTGCGCTGCTTGAGCGCGGCTTCAATGACGTGGTGGGCGTACGTGGCGATGTGCCAGGGGCTGTGTTTGTGCAGGCCAACAATCGGATGTTCGCCGTGATTTTTTGGTTTGTATTGCTCGGGCCCGTCGGTGCGTGGTTGTACCGGGTCACGGATCTGATTCGACGTCGTGCTTTGTTTAGCGCTCAGCGGGCAGCGCCTGGGGTGCAGATTGCGCCGGACTGTGGCGCGCGCGCTTATGCGTTGCAGGCCGTGCTGGCCTGGGTGCCGGCGCGTCTTTCGGCGCTCGGTCTGATTCTGGCGGGTCATTACGATGCCGGCCTTGATGCCTGGCGAGCGTTGCGACCGACAACCACACTTGGCCGGGATAACGAGCAATTGCTGACGCGCGTCGGTCTCGCAGCATTGCAGTTGTCTCAGGATCAGGAAGAGAGTGCGAGTGCGTTTGCCACTCGACGAGCGCGTGCGGCCAAAAACCTGGTACTGCGGACGTTGGGCTTCTGGCTCGTCGGCATCGCAATTCTGACGCTGGTCGGTGTCGCGATTTAGTCGCCTTGTTGCTACCGCCGACGATGAAATCACGCAACGCTTTCAGTGACCGGCAGGGTTGCCGACCCGCCATGCTGATGCTGCTTGGACTCATCACTGCGTGCCGCGGCGAGGCACCGGTCGAGTCTCCAGCGCCGCAGCAACCGCGGCTTGTGACGCTCGCGCCGCATCTGGCGGAGCTGGTCTATTCGGCAGGCGCGGGGGACTATCTGGTAGGCGTCAGTGCTTACAGTGATTTCCCCGAACAGGTGTCCTCGCTGCCGGTTGTCAGCGATGGCTTTCGTATTGATGCGGAAGCATTGTTGGCCGCCAGGCCGACGCTGGTGCTGGCCTGGGGCGGCGGCGGACAAGTTTCGTCGCTCGCTCTGCTCGAGCAGTTGGAGATTCCTTTCGAGGTCATCGAGTCCCGCCGCCTGGCCGACGTCGCTCCGGCAATTCGGCGTATCGGCCAGATCGCGGGTTCCAGCGCTATCGCGGACTCGGCTGCGACAGCGTTTGAGCAGGCGATGTCATCACCCGGGCCGAGCGACAGTAAGACTGAGGCGATCACAGTGTTCTACCAAATCGGTAGTGAGCCGATCTATACGGTCAGCGGTGAGCACTTCATTAGTGACGTGCTCGCGCTGTGCGGTGGCCGCAACGTCTTCTCGTCGCTTGACACGGCCGTTGCAACGGTCAGCGTCGAGTCGGTCGTGCTGGCAGATCCGGAGGTCCTGCTAGGGGCTGGCGACAGCAGCGAGCGACGCGCCGTCTGGCAGCAATTTTCCACCATGCAGGCTGTACGTGCCGACACGATCTATGGTGTTTCCGGTGATGCACTGGCGCGTCCATCTGCCAGGCTTTTGCAGGGCAAGGCGGAAGTGTGTGCCGTGCTCGATGAGGCGCGCAGCAAGCGCGCGCCGGATTAGTCCTGGCCGCGAACCCGCTGCGACTGCCAAAGCACTTCTTGCCCGCCATCCGCTCTTGCGAGACACCGAGCAATGACAAACAGTAAATCGGACAGACGGTTTAGGTAGCGTACGCCTTCAGCATTGACAGCGGCATCGCGTGACAGTGTTTGAACCCGACGCTCAGCGCGACGGCATACCGTACGCGCGAGGTGACACGCTGCGGCTGCCTGACTCCCGCCCGGCAAGATGAACTCCTTGAGGGCCGGTAGGTCTTCATTGAGCGTATCCAGTGTCTTCTCAAGGCGCGTGACGTGCGCTTCTGTGATCATTGTATGTCCGGGGATACAGAGTTCGCCGCCAAGATCGAATAGGTCGTGCTGGATATCGCCTAGCGCGTTGACGATGCGGGGGTCCTTGATGGGCTGCGCCAGTACCATACCGATCGTGCTGTTCGTTTCGTCGACGGAACCATAGGCCTCGACGCGCGCGTCGTCCTTGGCCACGCGGCTGCCATCGCCAAGGCCGGTCTCGCCCTGATCGCCGGTACAGGTGTAAATCTTGCTCAATCGATTGCCCATCGTGATATCCGCTGGAAGCTGCTCGGGGGCCCGCGAATGTAGGCGCTGATACGCGGCAGTGTCAAGCTTGTGCGGTGCGCAGCTCGCGAGACTCGATACGTGGCGCGCCCGGCGTGCTGTCATGTTGCACAGTGGCCGAGGATACTGCGCTAGAATCTTGGCTTTCTGGTAACAAGCGCGACACCTGCCATGGATCATCAGCAGCTCGAACCGTTCAAGCAGGCCGCTCTGGAGGCCGCTCAGGCCGCAGCGTCGGTGATTCGTGCCGGCTACGGCGGCGGTTTTTCGGTGACGACCAAAGCGGACCGTACGCCAGTCACGGATGTCGATGTTGCCGCGGAGCGTGCGATCCGAGAGATTCTCGAGACGCGTTTCCCCGCGCATGGCTTTTATGGTGAAGAAACCGGACAAAACCAGGCTGACAGCGACTATCTGTGGCTGGTCGATCCTATAGATGGCACTAAGGCTTTTGTCCGCGGTTATCCGTTTTTTTCTACGCAGATCGCATTGATGCATAAGGGAGAACTGGTGGTCGGCGTGTCGAGCGCACCATTGGTTAACGAAGTCGCGTGGGCTATAAGAGGTGGCGGTGCCTGGCTTGATGACGTGCGTGTTGCTGTCGGCGATGTTGCAGCGATCGATGACGCCGCCATTTCACTCGGCAATACGCATCGGTTGGCAGCGAGCGCGGCCTGGTCACGGCTGGGCGGGATCGTTGCGCGCTGTGATCGCATTCGCGGTTATGGCGATTTTCTTCACTACCATCTGCTGGCCAGCGGGCGCATCGATGCGGTCATCGAATCGGATGTCAATATTTTGGATATCGCAGCCCTGACGGTTATTGTCAGAGAGGCGGGTGGCGTGATGACCGAACTGGATGGCAGTCCGATCGATTTGCAGACCACCAGCGTGCTCGCAGCGAACGGGCAATTGCATCGTCAGCTTGCGAGCGAGCTTGGCAGCCCAGACTAATAGGTCGCGACAAATAAGCGCTGGCTGTCCTCGCCAACCTGTTTGAATGGCGTGCCGTACAACTCGCTGAGATGATGCGTTGTCAGCAGTTGCCCGGCCTCGTCAAATGCCCAGCGGCCGTCACCGTAAAGCAGCAATACATGTGTTGCGTAGCGCGCTGCCGCGTTGACATCGTGCAGCGAGCTGACGATGGTTTGGCCCGTCCGTTGTCGCTCGGCTAGCAGAGCGAGTACCAATCGGGCGTGGTTGGGGTCCAATTGACTGACGGGCTCGTCCAGCAGCAGCAGTGGGGTCTGCTGCACCAGCGATTGCGCGATCGCTATTCGCTGTCGTTCCCCGCCCGACAAGGTGCGTACTTCGCGTGCTTCGAATCCGTCCATGCCCAGTTCGGATAGGACCAAAGCCGCCAAGGCGTGATCGTTATCGCCCGGACGCTCGAATTTCCCAAGATGCGGATAGCGACCCAGCAGCACATTCTCCCAAACGGAATTCTCGAATGCGTCGTCCTGTGTTTGTGTCACCAGCGTGACTGATCGGGCGCGTTCCCCGGCTGTCATCGTGTGCAGCTCGCGCTGCTGCAGTTGGATGCTGGCGGGTGTTGCCGGCAGCAGTCCAGCGAGCGTTGCCAGGGTCAGCGACTTACCCGCACCGTTCTTGCCGAGCACGGCCAGCCAACTCGCCTGCGGCAGCGTCAGCGATAACTTCGCGACCAGCGTGCGTTCTGCAATGGCAATGGACAGATCGACACAACTAAGCGCTGCGTCGACGGCGCTTGAATGGCCAGACATGATTCTCGTATCGGCGACAGTGTGCGCCGACGATACCACAGCGAACTGCGCTGCTGCGTCGCTGGTTAGCTGGGATTCGCGAGGTGAATCAACAGATAGCGCCGATCATTGCTCGCGACGCCGCGCCATTTGACGCGACCGCGTGCGAACCACGCGCCACTGCCCACGACCTGTTCGGCGTCTCCGTCCAAGATTTCGCTGAGCTTGCGTGCCTCACGCTCGCTGACGTTCTCGACCATGAGCACGAGCGCGTCGCTGATGTCCATCGTGCCATTGCCGTCTAGGTCAAAGCTGAATTCCCCTCCGGGGCCGGAGGCGACGATCAGTCCGATGTAGGCTTCACCATCGAAAGGATTGCTCAGGGGCTCGACCAGGTAGGGGCCAGCCCATCCGCGCAGCCCGCTCGCGTTTGTGATCAGACCGCTGGCATCCGGAGCAGCGGAGTCGAACAGGGGCATACGCCCGGTATCGCCATAGTGGCTGATCGCCGCGGTGCGCCAGGCGTAGATATTCTCAACGAAGGAACTAATGCGGGTGTTGCGCTGCACGTTGAGGATCATCGGCGTAGAGATGGACACCAGCACGCCGATGACCGCCAAGACGCTAATCACTTCCGGCAAGGTAAATCCTGTTCGTCGCTGCCGCATGGGCTTTTCCTGCTAAGACCGATATACAGGTAAGCGGCAAGTGCGGCCAAAAGTGTAGTGCGTGCCCACTCAGATCGCATGGCTGCTGCACAAAAAAATAAACCCCGGTAAACCGGGGCTAAACAGTTTTATTCTTATTGTTTTTCGCTTATCAGACTTAGGTCTTGCTGGTGTGTTGAACACCTTGTTGTTGTACACGCTTATTCTTGATTTCCAGGATTGCCGGTACTCGTCGTGCCCCCCTGACTTTTCACGCGTCTGATAATCGTTGCTTGGGCATAGTGTAGTTAGCAACCTCTGTGCCAGAATTGAGAAACGTCATTAAAATCAAAAACTAATGTAGGTATCGAGGTGATTTTGCGCACAGCGCCGTAATGCAAATGTAAAATTTACCGACACCTTTGCAGGGCTGGCCGGGTACCTGGGTGACGCTATCGGTCGGCGGCTTCCAGGATCTGCGGAATACTCATGAATCTGCCGCGAGATACGATGGCCACCGGACTCAGTAACGTGGCCGGATTATCCAGTGGGTCATCATCGACAATCAGCAGGTCTGCCCGATAACCCGGCACGATATCGCCGGTGTCACTGAGGCCTATCACCATCGCGGCACGATGCGTTGCAGAGGCCAGCACTTCGGCCATAGCGACACCGTGGGCATGTAGGGTAAGCAATTCGCCAACGGTCGCGAGACCGGGGGGCAGGCCGGACTGGCCGCTCGCGATCACCATCAAGTGTTGGTATGCCAATACCTGACCGCCGGCCGACGCTTGCAGGCTCGGCGGTGTCTGTTCTGCAGGCCAGAGCCGGTGTTGCTGCAACTGCTGCATGACGGCGCGCGGTGTGCTGCCGCGTTGCGCCAGGTGGCTGGTCACTCGCGTATTGCTGCGATTCAATAGCAGCTGCTGGTCCTCATAGGTGCTCACGGCATGACGGGTAAACCAGCTCAGATCGAGCAAGGCGGCCCCAAACATCAGATCCGGTATCAGTTGATCCGTGAGAAACCGTGTACCGCGTTCGGCTTTCAGTCGGCGTAGTCGCTGTGCGTTGTCAGCAACAGCGCGAAGATCATCCGGTGTGAATGTCCACGTGGTGCTGCCGATCGCATCATCGGCGCCCGCTGGCAGCGGCGCCGGCAAGCTCGCCACGGTGGTGACGCCGGCGGCACGCCAGCGCGCTGCGTGCGCCGCCTTGAAGTCCGCATCGATATCGATCAGACCAGGCATCACAGTGACGTCACCGAGGTCGATCAGTGGCAATGCCTCTTGCTCCCCCCAATCGACGATCGCAGCAATCCTGCCATCCCTGATCACAAGGTCTCGTTGTGTCAGGTAACGCCGTTCTCCGCTCAAGTACACGCGCGCCGCCCGCAGCCGGTAAGGCGCGTGTCGTGCGAGCGGTGTGGACGTGAGTGTCGCCGGGTCAGCCCGGGGAGCTGGATCTTGCGTACTCAACCACGCAACGAAAGGTAACGCGCGCTCGCCGTGGCTTGCGAATTGCCGCTCTAAGAGTCGGCCATCAGCGATGGTCAGATAATAGTTGCGCGTGCGCCATACCGGTGGATGCGCTTGTGTCGAAGACAACTCGCGAATGGTCTTTACGACATGTTCGCCGACGGGAAGTAGTACGTCGATTGTCGCGCGGTCGTTCGGTAAATGGCGAAGAAATGTGACCACTACACCTGCTTCGCGAATGTCGGGATGACTCAACCGATGACCGGAGCGGTGCAAGACTTCCGTCGTGCCCGAAAAGCTGTGTTTCAGCAGCCGCCACTCGTCGGTGGTCTGATCGACGAAAAGCACCGCCGCACCGCTCGGATCGACGACAGGATTGGCGACGGGAAAGCGATGTCGCAAGACTGGTGCTGCGGTGGTCGCGGCGATCGCCACACGCCACAAGCCGGGTTGTCCACCCCGGTTTGAGACAAAAAGGATAGAGCGGCTGTCCGGGTGCCACGTCGCGTCATAGTCCTGCCAGTCACCATTGGTCACTTGTTGCAGCGCGTTCGTTTGTCGATCGAGCAGCCACAAGTGCCGTCTGCCTTTCACCCAACCGCCTTCCGCGACGATGTATCGACCATCCGGCGATACCGCGGGTTGGCGAAGCGATAATCCGAGCGGTGTGAGCGGTGCTGCTTCACCGCCGTCGCCAGGCAATTGCCACAATCGCTCCAGCAATGACAGAACGATGATGTCGTCGTTGGCATCGTAGTCGAGTGACAGATCGGTGCCCTGCGTGATCATCAGTTCCGCGGCACTGAGCGTGCTGATACTCGATAACAACATCAGCAGCAGCGCGACAAACGCGTGAATCGACCGTTGTGCGGGCGTTTGGCGCTTACTCGACGTCGACGCTGACATGTTGCAGTTCGTCACCTGTTGTCACGATCCGGATCTGCATGGGTCGGCAACAGACCTGACAGTCCTCAACATAGCTGCTGTCGCCGGCCGAGATGTCGATCAACAGGTCGATTGGCTCGCCGCAAAACGGGCAGGTAGCGTCATGTTCGATCAGTTCTCGAATCATGGTTGCAGGCGCGTTGCTTGCCAGCGCCCATCGTCCTGTCGGTCGAACTGGGCGCGGTCATGGACACGCCCGGCGCCTTCAACCCAGAGCTCGCAGCGCTGGACATGGATACGAAAGCCACCCCAATGTGATGGGCGCGGAATGGACGCGTGATCGTCGGCGCCGAACCGCTCGACGCTGGCGTCGTATTTGTCTAGCAATGCTTGCCGACTGTCGAGCGGCTCGCTTTTGTCACTGGCCCATGCACCGATCTGACTCTCACGCGCGCGGCTCGCGAAGTATTGGTCGCTCGCGGTTGAATCGAGTTTTCTGACGATACCCTCGAGGCGCACCTGGCGGCCCTGATGATCCCAGTGAAAGACAACCGCGACGCGTGCGTTATGTGCGAGTTGCTGGCTCTTGCTCGATTGGTAGTTGGTGAAGAACGCAAGCGTCCCGGCATTGGCGTCAAAATCTTTGCACAAAACAACGCGGGCGGACGGCTGACCGTGTGCGTTGACGGTTGCGAGCGTCATTGCATTGGGGTTGGGTTGATCACCGCGCTCGCGTGCTTCTATCAGCCATTCGCTGACTACGGCGAGCGGATTGTCAGGCAGTGCGTCGTCCAAAAATGCCGCAGCGATGTTCTCGGGCAACGGAGT
>ERZ1740062.495-NODE-495-length-21148-cov-4.824254_pt1 | contig 21148 bp, 20 predicted proteins | sample MGYA00581741_ERZ1740062 | MGnify/ENA primary metagenome ERZ1740062 (study PRJEB43018, sample SAMN04849747) | marine metagenome | isolation source: floating plastic debris | place: Pacific Ocean | collected 2008-09-01 | study: EMG produced TPA metagenomics assembly...
TACAATTGATGTCCTGAGGAGTTGCCATGTCCGGGCGCATCAAACGCGATAATGTTCAAGTCAGAATCTTGCAGTTTCTGGATAAGGTTCCGCCAACGAAAAGCATTGCTCTCCCACCCATGAACAAGAAGAACCGTATCTCCCTTTCCTGGCCAATGATAAAGCTGCACTTGATGGCCAGCGGCATTTTCAACCGTCATTTTGGCGGAATCCAAATAGGGTTTTTGTTTTTCCGTGATTCTTCCTTTGCGAATCGTACAGAACACATCAAATGCTTTTTGAGCTGTTTTTTTTCTATTGAACAGGGATAGTACATTAAAGTAAAATCCATACAGACGGGGAATAAGTCGGGCTAGAAATTTTTTCATATTGGTTACTTTTAGTAACTTACTCTATAAAGGAGATTAAAAATACGGATTCCAATCCAAAAAAAATACGGTAACGCTTCCCATATTAAGTTAAGTCATGGAAACTATTGTTGATAATCAGAAAGTTAGGATTACAAAAAAGTTGGAAAAAATGTTCGCGCACATTGATTACAAGAATCCCCCAGCACTCTGCCCAGTTCGCGACGTTATGTCTGTGGCTTCTGACCAGTGGAGTACCTTGATAATTTTGTGGTTGGCCTATTTTGACACACTTCGCTTCAATAAGCTTAAAAAATACGTCTACGGGATTTCCAATAAAGTTCTGAGTCAACGGTTGAAGGCGCTCGAGGCGGATGGTTATCTCAAACGTGAAGCCTTTCCGGAGGTACCCATACGTGTGGAATATAGTCTAACCGAATTTGGGCATAGCTATGTGGAAAGACTGTTGGAACTCACCGAATGGATGCAAAAAAACTCTCCAAAAGTATTAGCGAACCGTGAACAGTACGGATTGCAATAGGAAGTAGTTAAGTTGCTTCTTCGCGATGTACTTTGTTGACATCGAAAGCAGGAGTGCAAACTGAAACGTATTCGCATTCTTCCTCACAAGGGTTGGCATATTGCACTCGGGTATTTTTCATGATTTTTATGGATTCCCCTGCGCTCAAAACGACTTTTTCACCTTCAATCAAAAATTGCTTCTTTCCTCGAATTACTAAGGTAAATTCATCGAAATCTGGGGTTTGAGGCGGTTCGCTCCACCCAGGAGGGGCAATCATATGGGCGATGCTAATGTCCGTATTTCCATCAGTAGCCATTCCAAAATGTTCCGCTATGGATTTCCCATCATCGGTGGGAACTTTAAAAGGATTTCGCTGTACAATGTAACTTTTGGACATGTCTGCCTAAGGTATTATGGATTCCATCCCAGCATCAAATATTTGATACGGGCATCATCCGGAATTTGAACCATTTCGATGCGAGAAGTGGTATATCTTAAGTTTTCTGGAAGGTCCTCCTTATATAGCGTGAAATAAAGGTTGCTCTCTTTCGGAAAAACCACCAAGCTGTTCATGGTAGTCACTATCTTTTTAACCTCATAATTAGCCTTGATATCTCCAAATGTGCTTTGCAAACCAATTCCGGTTGCCGACAAATACCTTGGGTCAAACACCTGAATGTTTTCCACCGTTTGGACTGAATCTTGACTTGGCGTCAAGGTCAACAGATGCTTTCCACCTTTCTCAAATACCTTGATTTTTCCTGCGGAGCTACCGAATTGAAAAGCCACAGTATCCTTGACCAAAGAATCGTTTACGAAGATGGTCTCTAGGTTATCCACAATAGTGGTGGTTTGTAGCGGACCAACACTCTGCTCCGTTATCAAGAAGGTGGTATCCTTTTCCTGACAAGCCGATATTAATAAAATGCCCAAAAGCGCAAGTAATGTTTTTTTCATAAGCCTATCGAATCACTTTTTTCAATACCCCCAATACACCTCGAATGAAAGTAGCACTCGTCAATACTTTGACTACAGGGTTCATTCGTGTGCTTTTGCTTCTTGAACGACTTCGGGTGGTGGTTTTGCGTTCTTCTTTTTCTTTCTCGGCCTCTTTTTCAGCCTTTTCTATTTTTTCGTTTAGGATTTCGTAGGCACTTTCCCTATCGATATCCTCATTGTACTTCTTAATGAGTTTGGACGCTGATAAGGCTTCTTTCAGTTCTTTTTCAGTGAGTACGTCCATGCGACTCATAGGCGCTCTAAGCAATGTTGCAGCAAGTGGGGTAGGCCTGCCTTTTTCATCCAATGCTGAGATTAAGGCTTCACCAATTCCCAAAGAGGTAAGCACTTCTTTGGTATCGTAGTATTCCGAATCGGGATAGTTTTCGGCTGTCAGTTTGATGGCTTTACGGTCTTTGGCCGTAAACGCTCTTAATGCGTGTTGCACTTTAAGACCCAACTGAGATAACACCGCATCGGGAACATCCGTAGGATTTTGGGTAACGAAATACAAACCAATCCCTTTAGAACGAATGAGCTTTACGATGCTTTCAATTTGGTCCAAAAGGGCCTTTGAAGCTTCTTTGAAAATCAAATGTGCTTCATCAATAAACAATATGAGTTCGGGTCGGTCGCTATCGCCTTGTTCTGGAAAAGTTCCATAAATCTCGGCTAATAAGCTCAACATGAATGTTGAAAACAGCTTCGGTCTGTCTTGGATATCGGTTAGGCGAATGATGTTTATGTAGCCTCGCCCAGTATCATCAATGCGTACCAAATCGTCTACTTCAAAAGACTTTTCTCCAAAGAACAAATCAGCACCTTGTTGTTCCAATTCTATAATTTTCCGTAGGATGGTCCCTGTAGAACTTGTCGAAATACGGCCGTATTCCGCTTGAAATTCTTTTTTGCCCTCACCCGTGGCGTATTGTAATACTTTTTTGAAATCTTTTAAATCAAGTAGCGGTAATTTGTTGTCATCGCAATATTTGAAAACCACGGCAACGATTCCCTCTTGGGTTACCGTTAAATCTAAAATCCGTGAAAGCAAAACCGGTCCAAATTCAGATACAGTGGCCCGCATTCGTACCCCGTTCTGTTCGGATAAGGACATAATCTCTACAGGAAATCCGCTGGCTTCGAAAGGGAGTCCAATTTTTTCGTGTCGCTCATCAATTTTAGGATGCCCGGGACTCGGTTGGGCAATTCCGCTAAGGTCGCCCTTAAGGTCCATCAGCAAAACCGGAATCCCTTTTTGAGATAGGTTTTCGGCAATAACCTGAAGGGTTTTGGTTTTACCAGTCCCTGTGGCCCCAGCAATCAAGCCGTGTCGGTTTAGGGTTTTCAGTGGAACTTTTACAAAAGCTTCGGTAACCGTTTCGCCGTCCACCATTCCGGCTCCCATAGTAATGTAATCGCCCTTGGTAGTGTAGCCTTTTTCAATATGCTTTAAAAAAGCGTCTTTGCGAGACATAAGTGCATTTTGCGTTAAAAATAGGGTAATTTTAAGCAAAACTAAAAACATACTTCTATGCGGAATACGGCTTTTGTATTGCTCTTTTTAGGATTTGTTCTACCCAATCTAGGATGGGGACAGACGGATAGCGAAATCATTTTTCACTCCTCACACGAAGCGCGAAAGCAAAATGCGCCCTTCAGTGATGCCGTTCAAGTAGGAAATCTGTACTTCTTGGCAGGACAAGTAGGTATTGACAGCGAGACACGAAAGTTGGTGGAAGGGGGTATTGAAGCAGAAACGCAACAAACCATTGAAAACATTAAAGCGGTTTTGGAGCACCATGGAATGTCCTTGGACAATGTGGTCAAGTGTACTGTTATTTTATCAGATATCGCAGACTTTTCCGCCTTTAATGGTGTGTACACACAGTACTTTGTCAAAAAACCGGCACGAACAACTTATGCCGCCAAAGGACTTGCCATTAATGCTAAAATTGAAATAGAGGTAATTGCTGCAAAGTAAGTCCTAAGGTAAGTTTGGGTTAAAGCTCCCTATCGAACTATCTTTGCGCCATGGCAAATACGGCGATATTGGATTTGGTGGACAAAGGAGTGATGCTCCCGTTGATGGAAGAGTTTTATACCATTCAAGGTGAGGGGTATCATAAGGGTGCTGCGGCGTATTTTATTCGAGTAGGGGGCTGTGATGTAGGATGTCATTGGTGCGATGTGAAAGAAAGTTGGGATGCTGAGCGGCACCCGCCAACACCGATTCATCGCATTGTAGAAAACGCCGACAAATATTCCAAAACGATAGTGGTGACAGGAGGAGAGCCGCTTACCTGGGACATGAAACCCTTGACCACTGCTTTAAAAGAGCGTGGGATGCAAACCCACATTGAAACTTCAGGAGCCTATCCTTTAACAGGAACTTGGGATTGGATTTGTTTATCGCCCAAAAAGAATAAACTTCCTGTTGGGGACATCCATCAAAAAGCACATGAACTTAAGGTCATTGCTTACTATACCCATGATTTTCAATTTTCCGAGGAGCACGCAGCTCAGGTTTGTGAGGAGTGCTAGCTTTTTTTACAACCAGTATTGAGTGTTCGAGATAAAATGATGCCGATAATCGTGGATTTTGTCATGGCCAATCCCAAAAGGAAGGTTTCCCTACAGACTCACAAATATTTAAATATTCCTTAGAACGGGCACTAGCGTCCTCCGTTCCCTTGAATATCGAGAATACATTCAGGGTCCAAACCGGGTATAAGCACACCCATAGCAGTTCGGGTATCCAACATTTTTAGAACAGATTGTCCACTTAATGCACATATGGGTTTTGTTGAATCTGTTTCATTGCTCACGAGCGCTCGCGAGGTAGCGCTTCCAAATTGCAGGGCAGCACGCATTAAACCGCCCTCTACCACACAATGGTTTGCAGCTTCAGGGTCTTCGTGGTCGTTGATAGGGTCCGTCCCCAAGTTGACCAAACCAAAAAGGTGTCCAAATTCATGGTTCAAAGTGGCGGTCTCAATATCCGTCACGCTGATGTTGCCCATGGTCTGTGCCGATAAGTCTCGAATGGTGGATTCAAAAATGACCATGGAAGTATTTAAATACACTGCGCCGAGGGTCACCAAACCTTCGTCTTCATCATCCCCATCCGAGGGAGCGTCAGCGAAATAGATGTATATGGCCAATGTTGAACCGTCATTGTAAACCGTTCTATTATCTGATTCCAAACTTGCAATCTCATTCGTAGTCAAGTCTTCTTCATTCGGAGAGTCCAATTCCAAGAAAGTAATATCGATTTGTTCCTTGAAGGTGTGCTGGCGCAGAAAATCTTCAAAATTTGCCATGGTTTGCGCTGTCGGGCGAAACCCCGTAACATAACCAATTTGGATTTGAAGTCTATCAAAAGAGGCATTGGATAAAATGTCGTTTGCGGAAGAACCAGTGGGTTGAAGGTTTGGTGTCCTGTCGACTGTGGCCGGCGGGTCCGGGTCTGGTTCAATTCCACCACCATTGTCATCGCTTGATGAACAACTTGACAAGAGTAGCGTCACCGCAACTAAGCTTGATATCCAATACTTTTTCATAAATCAATCTTTTGTTATTAGCAAACGGCAGGCAGCGCTTTGTATTATTTTGAAGGGCAAAGTTTAGCTAAATAGTCGTAATGATCGCCGAACATTACAAGTTCACAATCCAAACCGACTATTTCGGCTTCTTTTTTCAACCTGTTGAAATCAATGTAAAGCCAATCAAAACCAGACGTCATTTGGCCGATATACTCCATTTGAAATTGGGCTTCGCCGTAATAGGCAACATCACCAGGCACCCAAACCCCGCCATCATCATCAGTTTCGTATAAATAAATCACATCACTGGAGTCCAATAAAATTTGTCCGCCCGCACGTAATAGCTTTTTAGCATGTTCCAAAAAATTTGGTAATGCCTCCATGCTTCTCGCAAGTCCAATACCATTCATTAATAAACTTATGGTTTCAACAGCTTCTCCTTCGAATGTTAGAAACGCTTCTTGGACTACTTTTTCAATTCCTCGCGATGCGCATACCGCAACAGCCCCAGGTGAAATGTCAATGGCTGTAACGGTTTTATCATGTTGTTGCAACCATAAACTATGGCTCCCTGCTCCACAACCTACATCCAAAATCTTGCCATACGCGATTTGCAACGCTTTTTGTTCCATTTCAGGCATTTCCGCATAACTTCGGAAAAGATAGGGTAAGGGTAATGTGTCGGTACCACCCAGGGTGGAATGCGTTATGAGTTCGCCTTTTGGATTACCGTTATGGTAGTCTAACAAAGCACTCCCGAAAATATCCTCAGCGTCAATGTCCATATGCCTGCAAAGTTGGGACTTTAGATGCGTTAAAAAGTTTAAAACCAACATTTTTTAAGTTTGTACCATGGAAGAGATATTGCGGGATTTGCCGAAGAGAGCAAAAGAAAAGCATGAAGAGAACAAACGCTACTTCACGAAACTTCGGAAAAAACCACCCAAGCAGCTGGATTATGTGATGGAGGATTTGCACGAAGAGGAGTTTGCCCAAACGAACTGCCTTGAATGTGCCAATTGTTGTAAAACTAAGGGACCGCTTTTCACCAATGCGGATATTGAACGTATCGCCAAACGATTTCGGATGAAACCTTCCCAATTCATAACTACATACTTAAAAGTAGATGAGGAAAACGATTACGTACTACAACAAGTACCCTGTAGTTTTTTAGATGCAGAAAACCATTGTTTGATTTATGACATCCGACCCAAAGCGTGTCGCGAGTTTCCGCATACAAACCGAAGAAAGTTTCATCAAATTGCTTCATTGACCCTAAAGAATGTTGGTGTTTGCCCTGCGGCCTTTAATATCGTAGAGGCCATGAAGCAAAGAATCAAGTTATAGCGATTTCTTAACTTTGGAAATATGGAAGCTTTTATTGCCTATTTTGAAACCATTCCCACACTGCATCGCAGTTTGATTTTGGTGGGTGGAATCACTTTTTTCTGGATTTTGGAAGGAATTATGCCGCTGTTTAGCGTGCCCTATCGGAAGTGGCGCCATTCCGTACCGAATTTCTTTTTCACTTTGACCACGATCATTGTCAATTTTCCATTGGCCTTTTTACTACTGCAAACTTCGGATTGGACGGTTGAAAACAGTTTTGGTATTATCAATTGGCTTCCTGAAATGCCTTTGTGGCTCTATGTTTTGTTGGGTGTATTGTTGTTGGATTTAATTGGAGCATACACGGCCCATTTGGTGGAACATAAGGTGAAACCCCTGTGGATGGTACATTTGGTGCACCATTCCGACCACAATGTGGATACCACTACGGCCAATCGTCACCATCCCCTGGAAAGTTTGATACGCTACACGTTTACCTTAATAGGTGTTTTCGTAGTCGGCGCGCCTGTGGGAATCATCATGCTGTATCAGAGTCTTTCTGTAGTGCTTTCCCAATTCAACCATGCTAATATTCGATTGCCCAAAAAGGTGGATAATGCGCTAAGTTGGGTTTTGGTGAGTCCAGACATGCATAAAGTGCACCATCACTACAAGCTGCCCTACACCGATTCGAATTACGGAAATATCTTTTCCATCTGGGACCGTCTTTTTGGCACCTACATGAGTATGGATGCCGATAAAATTGTCTATGGGGTAGATACCTTTCCCGACGAAAAGGAAAACAGTAGCATTATCGGTTTGCTTAAGCAACCTTTCCACAAATACCGAAAGCCCACCACGGAATAGTAGAATACGTTGATTAGTGTTAGGGGTTTACTCGTACAGCAAATATTTCTCACGAATTTTTCGAAAAGTATCGAGGTCTTTTTGCCAAGTTGCTCGAATCGCTTCTTCTGAAAGCCCTGCTTCAATTTGTTTTTGAAGCAATTCCGTACCTGCGTGTCTGGTAAACGAAGCTGTTTTGAAAAAGGCTTTTTTTTCTGTGCAGTTTTGATATGCATCCAGTAACCATTGCAATGAAACTTCGCTCATGTTTTTATGGGAAGACAAATCTTTCCCGAAGCAAGTTTTTCCTTCTTCCTTGGGATACTTTGCTCCAAAATTGGGTTTCGGCACGTAGCTAAAATCATACTGGGTGCTATCCAAAAAAGAAGCACCATATTGCTGAAATTGTGACTCCGTTCCTCTTCCGGCATTAATATTTGTCCCTTCAAACAAACCCAAACTCGGATATAAGTTGATGGATTGGTCATTGGGTAGATTGGGAGAAGGTCGAATGGGTAATGAATAGGATGTGGTATGGGTGTAGTTTTTCAAGGGAATAACGGTTAAATCTGCTTGAATTCCGTTTTTCAACCACCCTTCGCCATTGAGCATCTTGGCATACTCGCCGATAGTCATGCCATATACCAAGGGAATAGTAGTATACCCTAAAAAACTTGTGTTTTCAGGTTCCATCATTGGGCCATCCAAATAATGGGAATTGGGGTTGGGACGGTCCAACACCATAATGGGAACGCCTTTTTCGGCGCAGGCTTCCATGACCAATTGCAAGGTGGCGATGTAGGTGTAGAATCGTACGCCGACATCTTGAATATCAAATACCACCATATCAATTCCGTCAAGCTGCTCGGAAGTCGGTTTTTTGTTTTTTCCGTGAAGGGATATTATCGGAATTCCGGTCTTTGGGTCAATCCCGTCAGGAACCATTTCTCCAGCATCTGCAGTACCGCGGAACCCATGTTCTGGAGCGAAAACCGTTTTTATGTCAACCTTTCTGGATAAAAGGGTGTCCACCAAATGGGTGTAACCCTGCTCTGTGAAAACCACACTGGTAGGATTGGCCACTACGGCGATAACTTTATCCTTAAGCAAAGGAAGATAAGCTGCTGTGCGTTGCGCTGAGATGACTATGGATGGAATTGAGTCCGAGGCAAACATCCGAGTATTTTCTTCGATTTTCTCGGTCTTCGCTTTACAACAGGCAAAGCTCAAAAGCAAGGCAAAAACTGTACATTTGGTGACGGAAGAAAAGGCCATCAGTTGAATTTAGAATTTTTTATTGCGAAAAGCTTGATTTCCGGAAAGGAACGTAAAAGTACCATTTCCGCCCCAATCATAAAAATTGCGATTGCTGCTATTGCCATCGGCACAATTATGATGCTCATCGCTTTGGGCACTGGGGTAGGGCTGAAAGAAAAGATTCGAGAAAAAGTTGCGGCGTTCAACGGGCACATTCAAATTTCCAACTACGATAATAATACCTCTGAAGTTTCTTTGGTACCGGTTCCCTTGGAACAAGATTTTTACCCAGAGTTTGACCGAGTTGATGGTATTGCCCATGTTCAGGCTGTTGCCAGCAAAGGAGGCATCATTCGTACTGAGGATACCTTTGAGGGCATGTTGGCCAAGGGAGTCGGAAAGGACTATGACTGGGTTGTTTTTCAAGAATATGTGGTAGATGGACGAATTCCGGATTTCAAAGGAAAGTTGAATGATGAGGTGCTGATGTCCCGCAGAATGGCCAATCGGCTTCAGTTTTCCGTAGGGGATTCTTTTTATTCTTTTTTTCTAAAGGAAGGAGACCCCTCCAAAGTACCCAACACCCGTCGTTTCAAAATTGTGGGGATTTACGATAGCGGCTTCGAGGAGTTCGACGCTACTTATGTTTTTGTAGATATCCGACATATTCAACGCATGAACCGTTGGGAACCGAATCAAATTGGGAATTTTGAGGTCTTTCTGACTGATTTTGATGACCTCCAACAAAAAACGGGCGAGATTTATACCAACACGAATTCAGATTTGGATACGCAAAACATTCGCTCCAAGTATTTCAGAATTTTTGAGTGGATAGGTCTTTTTGATTTCAATATTGCCCTCATTATCGGCATCATGATTATTGTAGGAGGTATCAATATGATTACTGCCTTGTTGGTTTTGATTCTGGAACGTACCCAAATGATAGGTGTATTGAAAGCCTTGGGCTCTGAAAACTGGTCTATTCGAAAAGTGTTTCTATATAATGCCGCCTATCTTATCTCCATTGGCTTGTTTTGGGGTAATTTAATAGGTATTGGCTTTCTCTGGTTTCAGAAAACCTATCGCTATTTTAAATTCCCAAACCCTGAGGAATATTATATTGAATACATCCCTGTGCATTTGGAAGTGTCTTCCGTTATTTTGCTCAACCTTGGGGTTATGGCCTTATGTCTTTTAATGTTGTTGGTGCCATCTTACATCGTGACCAAAATCAGTCCGGTTAAGGCCATGAAGTTTGAATAGTTTTTTGTTGAGGAAAACGTGAAATCCAATCCTCTAACATCTCCAAAAAACTATCTTTGCAGCGATTATGGAATACGCAAATAATATTTTAGAAACCATTGGGAATACCCCGCTGGTAAAACTCAATACGCTTACCGCAGAATTGCCCTGTATGGTACTCGCCAAATACGAAACCTTCAATCCGGGTAATTCGGTAAAGGACCGTATGGCATTGCAAATGGTAGAAGATGCAGAGGCTGATGGGCGCCTAAAACCCGGAGGAACTATCATAGAAGGCACATCTGGAAATACGGGTATGGGATTGGCTCTTGCAGCGGTCATTAAGGGGTATCGGATGATTTGCGTAATCAGCGATAAGCAATCCAAAGAAAAGATTGATATTCTGAAGGCAGTGGGCAGCGAGGTGCATGTATGTCCCACGGATGTGGCACCCGAAGACCCTAGAAGTTACTACTCCACAGCCAAACGTTTGGCCAAAGAGATTCCAAACTCATGGTATGTCAATCAGTATGATAACCCTTCCAATTGCAAAGCCCATTTTTTGAGCACCGGCCCAGAAATTTGGAACCAGACGGCTGGAAAGGTCACCCATTTTGTGGTGGGTGTGGGAACCGGTGGTACCATTTCAGGAGTTGGGTCTTATCTAAAACTTCAGAATCCTGATGTAAAAGTTTGGGGCGTGGATACCTATGGTTCCGTATTCAAAAAGTATCACGAAACCGGTATTTTCGATAAAAATGAGATTTATCCTTACGTTACCGAAGGGATTGGAGAGGATATCCTCCCCAAAAATGTCCGGTTTGAAATCATTGAGGGGTTCACCAAGGTAACCGACAAAGATGCAGCCGTGTATACCCAAAGACTTGCCAAAGAAGAGGGTATGTTTCTAGGGAATTCCGCTGGAGCAGCAATCAAAGGAGTACTTCAATTGAAAGAACATTTTAATGAAGATGATGTTGTTGTGGTGCTTTTCCATGACCATGGTAGTCGTTATGTAGGGAAGATGTTCAACGATGATTGGATGAAAGAAAAAGGCTTTTTGGAATGATGGTAAGCTTAACAAATACAAAATTCACCGTTCGAATTGAAGCGGGAGAATTAGTAAGCCTCTTGTTTGATGGACATGAATTCATCCATCAAAAAGGAAGCCCGGGATGGCGTAGTTCTGATACCGAAATGTTTCCCATAATCGGTCCTTTGAATGAAGCAGGATTTCATGTTCAGGTACCGAAAGGGAGCGGCGCGATTCAAGACCAACATGGATTACTACGTGAGCTGGGGTACGCTTTGGTATCGCAAACCGAAACCAAGGCCGTTTTTCGAAAAGAATACAAAGCGGGAACGCCTATCAAAAACTCCAAATTCCCAGAAAAGTCAACCAAACGATGGCTAATGTGGCCCTATACCTTTGCCTTTGAAAAACACTTTACACTGATGGAAGACAGTGTGGAGGTGAGCTTTCAAGTTTCTGGTGATAGGGATATGCCTTTTATGTTGGGGTATCACCCGGCTTTCAAGTTGCATAGCGATAATCCTATTATACAAACCAATAATCGCGAAATCACTTTGGAAGAAGTATTGGCCGTTGGAAGTAGAGCATTGCAAGTACCCAATTGCGAACGGATTACCCTTAATGATGAACGGGAAATCTCCATTCAAACCGAAGGTTTTGGACATTTTATGTGCTGGACGGAAGTTTCGAATATGGTCTGCATAGAGCCGATAACATTTTATCCCTATCAGCTTGAGCAACGCCAGCTGCATGAAGGGTTCGATTACCTCATGGAGGATAGGGTTTTTAAGGTGCTACTAAGCCCCAAGTAGGGTTATGTACTGAACTTTTCCTGTAAATTGGCTACTACCGCCTCGGTTTTTTGATATTTTTCTGTTTCCTGCAGAATTGTAGGCGGCGCCATCCGTTCCTTGCAATCCTCCTGTGGACAGCGTTCGCAAGTCACGCCAACTTGGTATGTTGGAATGGCAGAATCATTCAAAAAATTGACTTTTTTGCGTAGCGTATCATTAATAAGCAAACCACTACCAACACTGCGGTACAAATCCTGTCGGAACGGGTCTTTGGTCGCGGAAGCAAAAATCAAATACGACAAATCTTCGTTGGGATAGTGCGAAATCTGCACCTCCATATGATGTTCCTCCCCTCTGGTCTCAATTTCTTGTAAAACTCGAATGGAAGCCCAGCGCCGACAATATTTCTCATTGGTCTCATTCCCATGCGGTGAATGCTGATGGGTGAGATGCAATTCTTTGGTGATATCAAAACGCTGTGAATCTTTCTTGTGTGAAAAACGCAGGAAGAATAGGTTTTCCAATTGGTAATCGGAAGGCAGAAGATTGGTCAAACGCTGGTAAAGGGATTCTGGAGACGAATTGAAACGTTTGGTCATCTTCGCCAAAAAAGACTTATCAAAATGTGATTTGGCCAAAAAAGTCTCCAAATGGTTTTGGACCATTTCCCTGGGAATAATCAGCGCACCAGCGAAGTAGGATGCGCAGAAATTATTAAAGACTTGGTCGAAGTTTTCGAATTTAATCCAGGTAAAGGTGTAAAGCCTTTCTTCAATTTTGAGATAGTTGTACCCAATTTCCTTAGCATAAATAAAGGTTCGCTGTGCCTCATCCACATGGTTCGCCACCAATAGCGTTTTGGTTTTGGGCACGAATATCGAACGAAGGTTGTCCAATTCTGAATGCATGACCAAATCCTCGTTGTTTATGGTGTACCCGTATTCCTCCACGAGGATTTCTTCCAGCTCGGCAGATGATACAGAACTATCCAAATTGATTTGATACTGTTCTGCGAAGGTCAAAACAGCCTTTTCAAGCTCGGGGAAAAAGTTTTGATTGGCCTCTTGATACGAGCGAAGGGCCGCGAGATAAAAGCTCTCCTTGCCAAAATCATAATGCTTGGCAATTTCGATAATGGTCGATATAAAGGCATTGACCTTAGTGGGTGCGTTAGCCACAATGTCTATCAGGTCACTTTCCTTGATGCCAAACAATTCCAATGGAAGTTCTTTTAAAACCTTGGATTGCAATAGCTCGCCAACGGGTGCTAGGTTGCGGTCGAGCTTTAAGGAAACCATTGAATCGTAAGAAACGTTGAGCTTGTCTGCCAGTAAAGCGATTTTATCGGTCTTAGGGTATTTTTTTCCCTTTTCAATCTCGTTGAGATACGATTTTGAAAGCCCGGTCAGCTTGGAAAGCCCGAACAGGGACAGGTTTCGCTTGCTGCGAATTTGTTTCAACTTCAGTCCGAAAATCAGTTTGATATATTCTTCTTCCATTTTTCGCAATCAAAGGTACGTCTTTTTGCGAATCTGTTAAAAAAAGCGGAAATATAATATTTAGCGAACGTTCGCTTGTTTTTTTAAAAAGTATCTGCTATCCTTGTATTCTAAATTCGTCACCCATGGAAAACACAATGATTTCTCCCGCAGATTTACAATTTGCAAAAGGTGTAACGCAGTATTATCCTGAGTTGCTTATAGATGGTGCTCTAGAATTTGTAGTGGACTTGCATCAAAAATTCAATAGAGAGCGTATTCAATTGTTGCAGGAAAGACTGAAACGCCAAGTGCGTTTTGATGCTGGTGAAGTGCCAGCCTTTCCCGAAGAAACTGAAGAAACCCGCAGAGCGGATTGGAGCATTAAATATATTCCGAAGGATTTGCGTGACCGACGTGTTGAAATCACAGGTCCTGTAGAACGAAAAATGGTCATTAACGCCCTGAATTCCGGTGCGAAAACCTTTATGGCCGATTTTGAGGACAGTAATGCACCAACCTGGGAAAACTGCATGGAAGGGCAACTAAATCTCATAGATGCCAATCGTCGTACAATAGATTTTTACGATACCAAAAAGGAAAAACACTACCGTTTGAATGACGAAGTAGCCACTCTTTTGGTGCGACCTCGCGGCTTGCATTTGGATGAGCAGCATATTTTAATCAATGGAGAACCTGCTTCTGCAAGTTTGGTTGACTTTGCTCTTTACGTATTCCACAATACCAGAACGTTGATGGAAAGAGGGTCAGCACCTTATTTCTACTTGCCAAAGCTTGAACATTATCTGGAAGCCAGATGGTGGGATGAGGTGTTTTCCTATGCTGAAGAACATTTGGCGGTTCCTGTTGGAACTTTTAAGGCCACGGTACTCATAGAGACCATCACGGCTAGTTTTCAGCTGGATGAAATTATCTATGAACTAAAAAATCATATCGTTGGACTGAATTGTGGTCGTTGGGACTACATTTTCTCCTTCATCAAAAAATTTAGAAACCATAAAGCATTCTTGTTGCCCGATCGCGATCAAGTCGGTATGACGGTTCCCTTTATGGATGCGTATTCCAAACTCGTCATCCAACGTTGTCACAAACGAGGCATCCACGCGATAGGCGGAATGGCAGCGCAGATTCCTATCAAAAACGACCCTGTCGCCAATGCGGCGGCGCTCGAAAAAGTTAGGGCCGATAAGGAAAGAGAGGTTCGGAATGGGCATGATGGTACTTGGGTAGCGCACCCTGGTCTGGTTTCCATCGCCATGCAAGAATTTGATGCTCATATGCCTGAAGCGAATCAAATCCATCGCTTGTGCGAATCCTATAAGATTACTGAAGCTGACTTGATTAGGCCTGCAAAAGGAACCATCACCGAAACGGGAATTCGAAAAAATATTAACGTTGGGATTCTTTATATAGAATCTTGGTTGCGCGGTAATGGTTGTGTAGCGCTTTATAATTTGATGGAAGATGCAGCAACCGCAGAGATTTCCAGAACGCAAATCTGGCAATGGCGAAAGTTTGAAGCCTTGCTCGATGATGGTAGAAAATTCACGGATGGTCTTTACAAGAAGTTGTTCAATGAAGAAATTGCTAAAATCACCCATTTAGTAGGGGAGCCTAACTTAGGCAACACCCAATTTGAGAAAGCTTTTATGCTGTTTGACCAACTGGTTCGGGCGAAAGAATTCGAGGAATTCTTGACGACAAAAGCCTATCACGAAATCATTTGATTTAATTCAATTACATATCAACAACAAAAAAATCCCACGAATGGGCGAACATTACATGGGATTTAACACAAATTCGAAAATTAAAATTATGGAAAAAAAGGAAAAAATTCAATCATTATTGACAGATTGGACCGTAAATCCCAGATGGAAAGGTGTTGAACGTCCTTATACCGCTAAAGAAGTAGTGAAATTGCAGGGCTCCTACGAGATTGATCACTCCATCGCCCGTATGGGTGCCGAAAAGCTTTGGAGCAAGCTCAACAACCAAGATTTTGTTGCGGGTTTGGGGGCCTTAACCGGTAACCAAGCCATTCAAGAAGTAGAAGCTGGGCTGGAAGCAATTTACTTAAGCGGATGGCAAGTGGCCGCAGATGCAAACTTGGCTGGGGAAATGTATCCCGATCAATCCTTGTATCCAGCGAATAGTGTTCCGCAGGTAGTAAAGCGCATCAATAACGCTTTGTTGCGTGCAGACCAGATTCAAACGGTGAACGGCGCCGAAGAGAAAAAAGATTATTTGGTTCCCATTGTCGCAGATGCCGAAGCAGGATTTGGAGGAAACTTGAATGCTTTTGAGTTGATGAAATCTATGATTGAAAATGGCGCTTCTGGGGTACACTTCGAAGACCAGTTGAGCTCTGCTAAAAAATGTGGTCACTTGGGCGGAAAAGTATTAGTTCCTACACAAGAGGCTATCAATAAATTGATTGCAGCACGATTGGCGGCTGATGTCATGGGGGTTCCCACGGTCATCATTGCCCGAACGGATGCCGATGCTGCCAATCTGTTGACTAGTGATATAGATGAAAGAGACCATAAGTTCATTACGGGCGAGCGTTCCCCGGAAGGATTCTTCTACGTGAAGAATGGTTTGCAACAAGGAATTGACCGCGGTTTGAGCTATGCTCCTTTCGCAGATTTGATTTGGTTGGAGACTTCCACACCTGATTTGGAACAGGCTCGCGCTTTCGCGGAAGGAATTCATGCACAGTATCCTGATAAAATGTTGGCCTATAACTGTTCACCATCGTTCAACTGGGCTGCGAAGTTGAGTCCAGCAGAAATGGAAACTTTTAGAGAGGAGTTGGCTGCATTGGGGTATAAGTTCCAGTTCATTACTTTGGCTGGCTTCCATGCGCTCAATACCAGTATGTTCGAATTGAGCAAAGCCTATAAAGAAAGGGGAATGGCGGGCTACTCCGAATTGCAAGAGCGGGAATTTGCCCTTCAGGAATTTGGATTTAAGGCTGTAAAACACCAGGGGTTCGTTGGAACCTCATATTTTGATACCGTACAAAACGTGGTCACCTCAGGTACCTCAAGTACCGTTGCCATGAAAGGTAGCACAGAAGCTGCTCAGTTCTGATGCGCTCTGATTTTAGTTGGTTTTGTAAAAACACCTCTGTTCAGAGGTGTTTTTCTTTGCCTTAAACAATAGAGTTAAAAAAATCATAATTTTTTAACATTCCGTATTGTTTTTCTTGTTAATTTAGAATATCTGTTGAAGTAATGGGATGTATTGCGTTCCAAAGACTTAGGTACTTTCCTTAGGAAAAATATGAATCCATCTTATAGAAGGATTCGGGTGGCGGGGCAAATTTCACCAAAAAAAGTTGATAGATGAATGTCGTGGTCTTTTACAGTATCGCTGCCGCTATGATTATTGCCGCTTGGATTGTTTTCATGGTGAAAATGTATCGCAAAATCAAAAAATAGTAAGTGTCTCCGAAGTTTGGGTATCTCCAATCTCAAACCGCCCTTCCAATAGAATAAAATGTTGGGGACCATATTTGGGTAAGAAAGATTCAACAATTCTTTGCGTTTCGGGAGTGTTTTTTTGAGGAATCAGAAAGGCCTCGATATCCTGCCAATGGTGGATGTCTACTTCTCTATCGATAAAACCATCCACACGATACTGGCCTCTTTCCAGAAAAACAAAAGCCTGCTCACCTGTGTGCCTACCTTTCTCGCGTAACAGATAACTATTTTCTGAAGTATCATTGATATGAGCGATAGCAGCTTCTACCTTAAGATTATACGCTGTGCTTTTAAGCTTTCCCGTACAAATCCCCGAGCAATTGCCCCCAACAGGGTCTGAACAGATGGTTTCTGAAGTCAAATGGCAGTACTTTGGACATAAACCATGTTGTTCACATAAATGAGAGAGATAATTACGACAATCCGTAATATTATAGAACAATTTTAGGGGGTTGGGCGCATGTTTTAAACGGTTAAAAGCCAAATGCAAAATACCATTTCGGTCTTCATAGCTAAAAATAGCAAAGCGGCTCAAGGGTTTTTTTTGGGCACTATTATAGCGGGGATAGTGCTTTTTGATTTCAGCAGATTCCTTTAGTAATGCAACCAATTCACTTCCGGTGGTTTCAAAAGAAATATCTGCGGTTTCCCTGCAGAGTTTGAGTTCTTTTTCACTTTTGTCATAAAAGTGACCCAAAACCCGCTTTTTTAAATTTTTGGACTTGCCTACATAAATGATTTCGCCTTTGGTATTTTTAAAGTAATAGATTCCTGCTTCTTGTGGAATATTGTTGACAACTGATTTAGGCAAATGTGGTGGTAAAACCGCCTCTTGGCTTCGGGCATTCAGTGATTTTTGAATGAGTTCCGCTGCATCAGCTTTACCTAGTAACAATTGGAAGAGCAGGACAGTGGCATGCGCATCTCCCCGAGCACGATGTCTGTTTTGGAGGGGAATGTCCAATGAAGAACATAGCTTTCCCAAACTATAGGATTGAAAACCAGGGACCAACTTTCGAGACAAACGAACGGTACAGAGCTTCTTTCGCACAAAATCAATTCCAATTCTTCGAAATTCTTCTTTGATAACGCCGTAATCAAAGTTCACGGAATGAGCGATGAAAATACCATCCTTCGTAAAGTCCAATACCTTATCCGCTATTTCAGCGAAGGTTGGGGCATTTTTAACCATACCATCATCAATTCCTGTTAAGCTGGTGATGTAATATGGAATTGGCGCATTGGGATTCACAAGCGAAGTAAACTCGTCCACGATCTGTTCACCATCAAACTTAAACATGGAGATTTCGGTAATACAATTGCCTTTAAGGCCGTTTCCGGTGGTCTCAATATCTATGATGGTGTAAAGCATACCGGAAATTACGAAAATCCAAAAGGAAAACCCTCCTTCACTTTTCGCTACGCTCAAAGTTTCGGAGGGTTTAAGGATTCACGTAGTGCAAATCCCCGTCCAAACATGTGGGCTAATGACTATCTGGTTTTTGATTGAAAAAGCGGATAAAATGCCTCAACTTGCTTGGTTGGATGCCCTTTCTCTTCTCGGCTTACCATAAAAGAGCCACCCCAAACCGTATCAGGATTCTCCACAATATGTTGTGTAATTTGTTTGATAGCGGTTACCGTGCTAATTTCCAAAGCTTCCTCAAGCGGCACCCATTTGGCTTCGTCTAGCCCCTTTGGTGTTTTTAGCGTTCCGCTCACATAGCGTGCGACATAGTAGGTGCGCAAGGTGGAATACGGATGGTAGTCGTATTTGTAGCTAAAATACCCATGTAACTGAGGCGTGGTAATTTTAATACCAAAGGTGCCTGCCAAATTCTCCATACTTTCGGTGACATATTCGCGCTTGTCATAAATCGAAGATGGTGGTGCCCAAACATAGTCTTCGCGGTTCATGAGCATCTCGTTTTTGTCGTTGAGGACAATCAACCGATGTAAGGTGAAATTGTGGGTGGGGTCTTGGTGCACATTTTGTGCTTCTTCGTTAGATTCTTGTGCGTGGTTGTAGGCAGAAAAAAGTGGAGCTGCCAGGGTCAAAATTAATATTCTTGTGATCATGTTTTTTTGTTTTAACGTTAAAAACCCCATAAATAATAAACAAACAATTCTACAGGACCACACCACAAAGGCGCAACAGGCGAAGCCTTTGATCCCCCCAACTGGTTAACAAGAAACACAAGTCAGGACATTCATGAAGTCGCCCCCACAAAGAAGAAGAAAAGGAAGGAAACGAAAGGAAGAGACAACCAACATCAGCAGCTATAGTAAAGCGCTCAATGTAGCATCGGAACCAACACATCTCGCTCCAACCAAAACAAATTACAACGCTTTCGCCACTTTCCGTAAGAAACTATACAACGGAACATCCCACTCCACTGGAGTATCCGGAGCCATCACAAGCTCTAACTGCCGCGCCGATGACAACTTTGAGAACCGCGGCTTCTGCGACTCCATCTCAGTCATGAACGCCTCACGCTCAACAGGAACAACCATCGGACACTCAAAGAGCAAATGTTCTGCAGAATCCGTGCCCTGTTGACATCGTGGGCACGTATGACGAGGGGCCCCGGTTTCGTAACGCCACGTGGACAGCCTGATCTTCGTTTTCATGCACTTGCCGCACTTCAAATGCATCGGACATGGGCGCGTCAGAAATGCCGCCATCTTCACGTCCTCGTTCGGCCACCGTTGCACATACCGCGCAATCGCCGTCCCACCTTTTGCCGCCTGTTCTCGACCATCTTGATCACGCCACTTTCTGCCGAGTTTCTTGAGCGCGGTCTTCTGTGCTCCTTTCGGCTTGAGCTTTTCCGACCATTTAAGGTCCTTCGCAAGATCTACTAACGTCAACCAACCGTTGCGGGTGTCAAAAGGCGATCCGAGCTCCGGACGGGGGCATGCCTTCCGTAGATGTTCTGTCAGCAGCGCAATCATCTTCGGGGGCTTCGGGATCCTAATCCTGTCGTAGAATCGGAGCAGCTGCTTTCGGCAAAGAATCTTGCACGTGTCCGTATCGAGCTCGTTGTTGCACAGTAGAGTGGACGTCGTCGTCTTCACTCCAAGAATCGCCTTCCTGGCCCACATCAGTTCTTGGTCTAGTTTTTCATGGCCCTCCGTCGCTAGCACAATCTCCGCACAGAACGTTGCATTCCCCGACATCATCGTGTTCGCCACGAGCGTCGCTACCTTCGTCTCCAATCGATGTGCGTGTGCTCCAATTCGGCGGAGGATGTGTCGCTTCTTTTCCATCTTCCCCCGCATCTTCTCAAAGTGCAATTCCCAGACTTGCGCCGGGTAGCGCGCCGGTCTGACCTTGCCCGTCGTCTTCTCGTACGTGGCGATCATTTTCTTCAGCGTCGAGTCGATCCCATAGTGCTCCACCACGTCGTCGTCAACCGGATCCTCGAAGCAGTCTTTCTTCGCGGTTTGGAAATACTCGAGCGGCACGGTCTTTACGATCAAGTAGTCATGTTTTCGCCCCTCCTTGCGCGTGATCCGCACGACGATTCGCGCGCCTTCCTCTGGGAAATCCTCGTCGACGAAGGTCTTGCCGAGCAAATTCCTCTTTACCTTGAACAGGCTCTTTATTTTCTTGTACGCTCCGAGCATTTCGTGGAACTCGAGGCCCAGGTAGGTGTATCTGTCGCTGTGTTTCATGATTACCGGCTCGGTGCCGCAGTCGTTCGCTGGCAACCAGATTTGAGGCTCGTCGGTGTCATCCCCGAACACGATGTGCTTACTCTTTTTCACGGAGAACTGGTATTGATTGATGTTGGCGTGTTCTGCCACCTTGTTAACTAGCTTCTGCAGGTCCGCCGCTGATGCGGCCACGAGCGCCATGTCGTCGGCATACAGGAGTGCTCTGAGATCGATGCCTTCGATCACTTCCGTCACTTCGGCTTCTTCGAGCTTCGCTACGACATCATTGACGAAGACTGTGTATAGGAGGGGCGACAGTGAGGATCCTTCGCGCAGGCCGTGCGTCACTTCATACTCGTCTGAGTAGGCTTCTTCCTCCTTCGTCGCCACTTTGATTGTCGACGTGATGTTATCATACATCGTCTTAATGACTCGCCAAATCTTCGGCTGTCGATCTCGGTCGGCGCCCGGAAGTTTCGCGAGCATGGCCCCAAGCTTGCCCATGATAGCGGCGCGGAAGGTCGTCGGGTAGGCTCACATCCAAGAACGCTACGTGAGTCTCTTTGTTCTGCGCGGCCCGTGCCTTGATAGT
>ERZ1740062.496-NODE-496-length-21135-cov-9.099620_pt1 | contig 21135 bp, 13 predicted proteins | sample MGYA00581741_ERZ1740062 | MGnify/ENA primary metagenome ERZ1740062 (study PRJEB43018, sample SAMN04849747) | marine metagenome | isolation source: floating plastic debris | place: Pacific Ocean | collected 2008-09-01 | study: EMG produced TPA metagenomics assembly...
AGTATTTCTGCTACCTGCACCTGATGTAACACAGAATGCTGATTTGATTCACATCTTTTCCATTTTCATACTTGTCTCAAAACTTTTCCTCTGCGGGGGGCTGCTCAGGCATTCCTCTCTGGTTCATTATTTAACCGTCCTTACTACTTTTGAAACCAAGAATAGTCTACCGGTCCAATATGACTGTATTAAAGTACATATTCTTGATTCACATTCTCATTTCCATGGTTTTCTCAAAATTTTTCCCCTGCAAGTAAGTTAGGTAAGCATTTTTAAACTTTTTTGAACTTATGAATATCTGAACATTTCTTAATAATGACTCAAAATGTGAAGACAATGATACTTGTGTACCATAATTATCAGGGTACTAACAACAACTGCCTTTTCAAAAAGTCTCATCAATCTGATCAGGGTAGTTTTTTATGGAAAGGATAAAGAAACTTATGTTTAGAGTACCACTACAGGAAAACGAGTGTTACATCACGTGAGAGTTACTATTATTACATAACAAGTATTCATCCCAGGCACTGAGAAATCGCTAGTTATTACTATTCCGTCATGCTCATCTCCATGCATTTGCGCAGAAGATGTCAGCCAAGGATTATTGAGTGTTCTGTTTTCTACCTTTCGACTAGGAATTCCAACTGGATTGCAAATTAGTTCTTTTTACGAGCCGTAATATAAAACTTGTTTTATCGTACTACTTTTTTCGTTTGGAAAATCATGGCTGATTGCGGAGCTGACAAACAGGGGTGAGCCCAATTAACACGTTTTTAGTCATGGTTTCCCCTTGGACTTTCCAGCCGAAAGAATTATCATGAGTCACAGGCACAAGGGATTTTAAAGGACTTTCATCTCTGAGATGAATTTCCTGCTGAAAACAAATTTGCTAGAATAGCTGGGTGCAAATCTTGTGTTTTTACTGCAAAATTAATTTAATTATATAGTAGGGTGATACCGCTCTCTCAATAAGTCGAGTAAAAACCAACAAGGTTTTTCCTTGTCTCCTTTCCACATGACAATCATGTCAAATTTGGTACAGCAGTTTACAATAACATTCTGAGTAATTATATCACGTGGCAGTGTGTATGATCACTTTTTGATTTTGGCTAGGTGCGGAAAGCTGAAGAGACTGATTCTGAATAATAATCAGCTGGTTACTATACCTGACGCTCATTACTTTCTAACTGATTTGGAGGTAAGCATGTACCATTTTATGTATAAGAATAATAGTTATTTATTATTCATTTATGTTCATTGTTACGTTTATTATAGGGTGGATATGATTTATTAAATAGACGTTTATTGTTTATGAAATTTGTGATCGAGATCTTTACCTAAAATCTTTGGTAAAGGAAAATTTTGTGTGTCTGAAAGTTGCAGGTATATCTGATATTATGGACATGGTGTTTCTCAATTGATTAATATCTCACCAAATCGATGTAAAATTAGTTACTGAAAATTTAATTAAACACTAGAAATGTTCTACTCCTGGCATTGGAAAGGAAATGGATAACATCAAAATTGTTGATCAGTCATTAAACTTTTCAGTTTATAAGTCTGCAATACAATGGCGGTTTGACCTTGGCAAGGTGAATGTGAGTCATGGAACATTCACACCACTGTGTATGTTATTTACCTTGGTAATTAGGGTCAATCTACATAACTGTTTGGCAATAAAATGTGACTGCAAATCTTCTATTATTCAAATTGCTGTAAGCACTCTTGCACTCATGTTGACTGTGTAATTCCACGTGTGCAGCTGATTTTTACTTATCATGGGAAGCAAGACTAAAGGTACGTGCCTTAATTTTCTTATCTATTCACCCACCAGTTGGATGTGAGGGAGAATCCGAACCTGAAATTTCCACCACGACCCCCGGAGGCGATCGAACCGAGTCTTGAGTTTTACAAAGTGAATTTTGACATTAATGTTCAGTTGAGGAAGGCCGGTGCTAATGTCCCAGTCACACCTGAGGCATCTCCCTGTAAGTTACTTATCATTTGTCTTCCTTTGATGGTGAACATGATAGATAAGATCTAATTTTTTATAAAAAAATTATGTAGTAAGGATGGTGAATTATCTACTTTTGACATCTTGAAGTACAGTGTTTACATCGCTTTTAAGTTATGAGGATGAGCCAAGCTGGTGCTTTGACGCAACTACCATGTTGCTAAAAATATTTATGATATTCTATGAAAAGTATTTGTCGCTGTTTATGATCTGGGCTCCAAGGTTTAGCAGTGCTTTAGAAGTGTACATCTCATTTTTTTCTTTTATAGTTCCCTGAGCATGTTGTTGTGTCGTAGGGAATTTAAGTAATCAGCTCATACTCAGTACCGGTGCAGGTCAAAATTCAATAACTTGTATGCGTGTTCAAAGTGCTCAAACTAGTAATATGGGGGAAGGGGAGTTGGTAGCGCTGATTGTCAAACCCTGTTTACAGTTTGAGAACGGAAATAGGTTCAAAGCCATGCGGAGAACTAATTGTGTTTTGTTTTGCTGACAGCACACAGAGATCCAATAGCCAGAAAGCTGAGATTGAGAAACAGAAGACGAGACAGTGAAGATTCGGCTGGAGCTGACTCTGTACTTAAAGTAAGTAACTTCTTCTAATATGGTTTGTTCTTATTTGGTATTCATAGGGAATGGTGGTATTAAAAGTCACTTGTAAGTTTTATTGACTTGGTACAAGAAAAAGGAGTCTGGCTGTCCCAGTCCCAATTCGATCCAGCAAGGTTTTGTAGTAGTAAACGTCCGTAGATAGACATGCGTATTTAAGGGCAGCTCCTACTGAAATGAGGCTAACTGAATTCATTAGTCAACACTAATAGCAAGGATAACCTTTTTTTGTCTGGTGTGACGGCAGAGTTGATATCTAAAATTGATGATGAGGAGACTCACTGTGTTGGAGAGGTCTCATAATGTAGAAATACATTTGTGGTGCTATTATTGTTGAAATTAAAAATATAGTGTTCATATTTTTGTAGATTAGAATCTATTTTTTCCAAAATGTAGACATATACACCATGCTTGCTGGCCAATCGACTTGTTTAAATTTCGTCCTGATATAGATAAAAATATCATGTTCCACCCCTGCCACTTGGCAGAATAAAAGAATGTTTGGATACAGTTGAATCTGTTATTTTATTGAGCTAGAGAATGAAACTATCATTTGGGCATTAGTATAGCAGAGCCATAGCTATTAGCTGATAATAAAGCTGTATTTCATTTTAGGGTATGAGAGAAATAGCTAAGGATAAAGCTTCTAAGAGAAGACTACATGTGGCTGCCGATGAGGATGAGGGTAAAGAAATCAGGTGGGTTTCTGATTTAACTCCTTTTACATGCATACACTAAAGAATAAGAGGATTGAAATTTTTGTTGATAATGCTTTCTGACATTGGAATAAGGCGTTTAATTCAGCTTCTGCCCTCTGTATGCACATGTGGTAAATTATGTCATAAAAAAAAACGAGAATATATGACAAACATCACCCAAAGACCTTCTGTCATAAAGGGTTTTATTCAGGGACATAACCTGTTGTTGACGTTGCTGTTGCCAAATATTGTTGCATTGCTCTGCCAGAAGTGTTGCGCAACGGGCAGAACGATGTGTGGTTGTGCGATGTTACTAAAATTTTCCAATATCTTATGGTGCTTCAGTGATGTGCTAAAAGGTGGCAGGAGAAGGTGAGATAAGGAAAACCTTTAAATTTTTCTGCCCAAAGTTTACCATGTTCATGATTTTTATCACTCAACTTGTCTGTCAACCCCAACTGTTTGTTATCCTGTGAGTTGACCTCAGCTTTTTCAATGAATCGTTCAACGAACCAAGCCAGTTTGACCCAAAATATAACCGGGCAAGTTCTACTGTACATGTATTTGATAAACCTACCTATATGAACAAAGCCATTCACTGAATGGTTTTGTGTGTTGAAAAAATGTTCACTGCTTTCCATTTAGGCTGTCAGAAAGGTAACTTTCTCCCTGCTTTACATGTTCTATTGATTTACCATCTCTGCTGACTGCTGCTGCAATTCTATAGTCTAGATAAATACAGCCATAGACAAACCAAAAACGCAGTCTTAGACAACTAGACAAACCATGTGATTTGTCTATGGACGCTATGCTGCAGGCAGACCGCATGTATCATCATCATAAACCAACTACTGACAAGCAAGGGCAAATGAAACGTTAGAACGTTATATCTGTGATGGTTCTCTCATCTCATGCTTTTAGGTGATAAAATGGAAAACCCTCACTCCTCATCGGGAATTTCAACAATAAACTATAAAAGTCCGCTCCTGTCTCATCTTGTCATACTGAAGGTCATACTGAAGAGCGACCCCCTGCCTCATTGACATAACAACCAACCTACCCTATATTAATGTGAATCGGAATATAAAATGAATACCGAGACAAAATATCCCCTTACACAGATCTAATGCTCGAGTTTTGCTTGCCTATTGTTCAGTCTGGAGTCTAAAACTAGTCACTCCTGCGTCTCAGGACTTGTCCTCTTTATATTAGAATGTGTAAAATTGATTTTTAAGTCAAGATTTAGCAAAAAATAATATTTGTCATTGATCAGTCTCGCAGAAATAGCAGAATTCTGGTAATTTGCACTCTTGTAAATTGCTATGTCTGTTGTATATCTATGCTTGCTCCTGAAAATCTTCACATAACTAAATATTAATGACAATACTGACCCCAGTTCATCCACAACACCCCACTAGCCTACTATACTATTCACATCACTAGAAAATGGGCGGTTCACTGACAACACACAAAAAACGACCCCTCCCCCCTGCTCCTCTCCGCACTAATGATGGGTCCCAGATACAACTTATTAATGTTTTGCATGGACTTATCGTGAGTTATGAATGATGTTGGTGATTTTATAGGGGCAAGAAATGGAATGAGAATCTAGTAAAGCCACAACTAGACTACAGTGAAATATTTGAAGAAGATGTTGGTCAGATACCAGGTACGGTGATCGAGTTATATGTGTTCTACCAACCACCACTGAATCTGTACCCTAGACGCGGAAATGTTAGCTATTAAAATGTTTCACATTTTTGGTTTTGTGAGTGAATTAGCTAGTTTTGTTTCAGCTACTAGGAATTGTCTCCACTATAAACTTATATACATTTGTAATATAAAAATTTGACGAAATAAGCTACCTTTAACATTAGCTTCCGCAAATAGCGAAAATGGGGAAAATAATGCTGATGAATACTTTTTGTATATACAAAAAGTTTTGTATTTTATAGGATTTTTTGTGTTACGCAGTGAGATTATCATTGCCTCATAATCATCTTGACGCAACTATCACATGATGCTTAACAGTTAGAGCTCTTATTCATGGTCATGAAAACTGCTGATTGTGGGAAATTAGTTTAGAGGGAAATCCATTCAGGCATTCCCTTCCGCTGATGTGGTAATGCGGAAAAGTAATCTTGTTAACCAAGTTTTAATCTGGATGGACATATTGAAACTGAAAGCTAAATGATATTATAATCAGTTTTCATGATTGATCATAAGTATTAAAATTGCAGTTCTTGGATAATTGGCTTTTTTCGTGAAATTAAACTATAGGAATCGGCAGGTTTAGCCCTGGAGGCCTAGAAAGCAGTGTAATAAATTGATGAAAAATAGTTGATGCTTTGTTATACCAATTTTTTAATCATGACTGTCATCAAAGTTTGGATTATACTAGATGTTGCTATACGGCCGTAAGTATTCTACCGTCACTATATTTAGTTGTTATTTCTGAAGGTATTGCATGCTGGGAGATTGAGAATTTTCTTCCTGTGGAGGTAGAAGAAGCTCTTATTGGTAAGCTGTATGAAGCAGACTGTTACATCTTACTCAAGACGTTTATAGATGACTCCGGAAGTCTAGACTGGGAGATCTATTATTGGATCGGCAATGAAGCCTCGGTAAGTGCATGACAGATATATGTACATACAGGTATATATCTATAATCTGCCAGACCTACTCTGACCGTAAGTCACCAAAGAACTGGACAAAATAGAAAAATGGAATCCATGTTGGATATTTTGTTGCTAGTTTTTTGCCAAGAGTTACTGGGTTAGCAGAATGTCGTACACTGCAAAATATTTTTCGAATCAAATTTAGCAGAATAAATTAAACATTCACGTCTCAATGTGAAATGATTGCGGTTGTCACAATAACCATGTTTTGCTAGGGTCATGCCACCGCATGTAACATACATTATAAAACTGCAAACAAAACTTGAAGCAATATAGTTTTCAGAATTTGTAATTGTTGGGTGAAATAGCTTGCAAATAATTTGAGCAAAAAGTTTTGAATCTGAAGAAGCATGTGTAGATTGATAGATGTTAATAGTATCGAGTATGCAGCCACACATGACCTTTTCCAAAGATGTTGGAAAAGTTTGAAAAAAGGTATTCTTCTCATATAACAGCTACCAGATCAGTAAATATATAATTGTCTACCCCTGTATAAATTTGAGTAGTTGTCAGCCTATGGATAATAAGTAAGCATGAAAAAGTTGATCAGCTGTTATTATTTTGTGCTTTCTTTCGACATCATTTCCTGTCTGATTTTTGGCAGCTGGATAAGAAGGCTTGTTCAGCTATACATGCAGTTAACCTGCGTAACTTACTGGGAGCCGAGTGTCGCACCAGACGAGAGGAACAGGGCGATGAGAGTGATGAGTTCCAGCAACTGTTCTCTGAGGAGATTATATACATAGAGGGAGGCAGAACGGCTAGCGGCTTCTACACCATAGAAGATCATGTACGTAAAAAACATGGAAGCATTATTTTACTGTTTATAAAACGCTTGGTCAATGCATCAGTTGTCGAGTTCTGTAGTGGCTAAATTAAAGGTCGGTTTGTGATGGTGTTGAGGGTTTTTGAATGGAAGGTACTTAATTTTGGCCCTGTTTGTTGTAACGGCTGAATGGATCTGACAAACAATCTACAATTGAATTGAGTGTTTGCTGTTTGTGAACTTGTAGATATCTATAAACGGCTTGTGCTCTAATTAGTGATGTTTATTGACAGGAATGGAACAGAAGGTTATACAGAGTATCAGGAACAAACAGAGTTTATCTCGAACCTGTAAGTACCTCAATATCTGCTGAGAGAAATGTACAAGTGTTGCCATTAACTGCACTTCCCTCCTAAATTCAGAATTAGAAGCCTACCCCACCAAAATTCTATTTTATTTAAACTGTATTGGTTTTGCCGCGAAAGTAGTCTAGGTGCTCATGGTACGCATGGTGCCACAACTCCATTCGATTTTGGAGTCTCTGAGCACTTAGACTACAGCGAGAAAATTATATCAAAGCTGTTTCCAGTTTGCACAAGTATGGTTTGATTGTTACTATTATTGTTACTGGGAAATGAGGTATTTAGATAAATTGAATTATAATGTCATCTTGTATTTGTAGGTCCCTGTGGCATGCAGCTCTTTAGATCCTAGATTCGTTTATGTACTGGATGATAATAAGACGATGTATATCTGGATGGGAAAGAAAGCCAAACTCATGACCAGAACCAAAGCCAGGTTAGATCGAATACCAAACAACTGCCAACTAAAGTTCAAACAGGTGTTGCGTACTGATTGATAAGAATGGGGTCACATGTCATAATTGCAGATATCAAATAAGCATCGTAGAAAATTACCCCAATAACTATGGCTTTTCCGCTTGCACCTTATGTCTTTGAACATCACTAGAAAATCGGGTTGAAGAATCTAATGTGAAATTGCTCTTTTATTCATTGTGAGCAGATAACTACTGGACATAACACAAGACAGGAGATTTTCTCCACATAGCATTTAGCTTATTTTTGCCCCAGTTTTTGGTCTGTTCTCCACCAAATTTTCTCTTAATGTCAAGTGTTTGTAAAAGTTATGTAAAGTTTCAAGGATAGATACGTAGAACATGTTGAAATGTAGGCAGGAAAAATAAGTCTGTCCAGATGTGGCCGATTTGCTTGCTTTTATGTACCCCTTCTGGTCACATGACCTGTTATATTGTAGTTGTTTGTTTGCCATGTTGTGCAACAATTCCAAACCCTTGGTGTCCATTTTAAATTTATCATTTAACAGCCTTTGAGCCTATCATTTGACCGTTTCTCATGTCAAAAATCCACCCCGGTATCAGTAGGCCTATAAGTGTCACTGCACAATGAGATTAATATATCTATCTCATTTGAGCGTTGATGATAAAAAACTACGAGCAAAGGAATAAGATTTATATATTTGATAGAAGATTCAAAGAAGATGGGCACATAAGCATTTCCTGTAACAATTTGTTTATGCGTATACAATGTACACAATAATATAGCATGATTTTGTTTTTTATCACTAGGTTGATAGCTGATAAGATAAATAAGATAGAGCGTAAGAACAAAGTAACTATCGAGATGTTAGTTCAAGACATGGAGCCTCCTATTTGGTGGGATATGCTTGGTAGTAATCCTGATGAAATACCTATACATGTGAGTAGCCTTGCACTAAATGTAAAACATTATTCCCAAAACAATAGGGCATGTCAGCGTTGTAATTATCTTCTTATGTATTGGGAATTCCAAATGAGGCTTTGACAGCACTCAGTCAAAATCTGATTGGCTGTTCAACATCCAGTCAAGAATACTGCAATGTGACTGGTTGATTTTTTAAAATATTGAGAATGCAACTTTGAACATTAAAACGCCCTTTTTTCTGCATTTGCTGGACATCACAGGAATTCTAAATTTTTATTGGCTTTTATAAAAAACAGCAACCTCCATGCTTGTGGTTTAAGATACAAAGTATGATAACAGGAGTGGATGGTATTTGATGTTTGACATTAAAGCCTGAACTGAAACCTTATTACTATAGGTTTCAAATAAGGCTGGGTCGATAGCATCGAAATTTCGATATAATTGACTTACCGAATCGTACCGAAGTCAACCGGTCCGACTGTACATCCTAAAAATCACAATCGATGTTGAAAATTCGGAGTTGCCCCCTTTTCTGCAAGTGTGGACAACTCAAAATTAGTAATATATAAATGTGTATTACAAGTATCGAGCTGTCAGTCAAGCTGTTCACAGGGGTTTTTGGGTAGGTGGACTTCAAATATGGCATTATTTTTGCAGTCAGAAGTAGCCATTCTCAGTAAAATGCACATGTTAGAATTGTATCATGTCATGAAGTTGCAGGATTTTCTTTCCTCTAATGAGTTTCGCATCGGAAAAAAATCGAAAGTTGATGAATTCAATATCGAAGTTAGAAACCGAACCAAATTGAACCTAGTGGAGTAGGAATCGAAATTGTATTGAATCGAAAAATTTGGGAATCGACCCAGCTTTAGTTTCAAATAATCAGAGTAATTGAAGTATGCTGGTATCAATCATATTAACTTACCCGCTTCCACAAAAAACAGAATATAGTTGTCTTTGTTTCACTATTAGTTCATCCCCAAATCTAATCACGTCACAGTATGATTGTTTTTTGTTGAATAGGAATGGGTTGATGATAACTGGCAGCCTACCAGACCTCGATTATACCAGGTAGGACTGGGTAAGGGCTATCTGGAGCTGCCGCAGGTCCATCTACAGAACGGTAAACTTAGCAAAGACTTACTGGAGAGTAAAAATGTCTACATACTCGACTGTCTGGCAGATGTATACATTTGGTAAGTGCAGGTTTATCTAAAAATGCAACATATTCCAATCAATTCTTATACATATTACTGTTCTACCACTTTCACCTTTCCACTACCTATTACCGAGTCTCTTTTGAGGCAAAAAATTCTCGATTTCTATGTTTATGATGAGTATATATGTATATACAGCTCACTGTTAGATGTCCATGATGACACAAATATAGCTCAGTGACATTGGATTCTTGTTAAGATTCAGTTACACGAAGTCATGTAATGGATTTTTTAATCAGCTTCAATAGTGCAAACTACATAAATTGAAAGCTACTACTCTGTTACTTTTGACCTCACATCATCTCATAAGCTACCTTTCAGGCATTCTAGATTACGGCGTCTGTCTTCGTCCTTTTTTTAACTTTTTTCATATATATTCTTAAGATAATGGCTGTGGCAATGTCTTCAACTTGTTGTGTTCGATTGTAGGATCGGCAGAAAATCATCTAAGCTTGTGAGAGCTGCTGCTCTGAAACTAGCTCAGGAAATAGCGGCACTGATTGAGAGGCCCAGTTATACTATGGTGTCCAGAGCTCTGGAAGGGTGTGTACACCGTAAATATATTACTGTACTGTTTATGCTTTTGTTCTATTTACTTATATGTAGGATTGGAAATTTCCTATGATAAACACATAGACCAAATGAAGATGTTTAGAAACTATTCTTTAGTGTTTTATATCATGAAGCCTGTCATCTGCCACACAAATTCATTCGGATAATGGTAACTTTATCTCTGGTATGTGACTGCTGCCCCTACTAGTGACCAGGATATACCCCATAACGTCTGCTCATAACAGCTACCATATTTATATCTATGTCTAAATATATATCGTTTTTAATTAATTGCAGAGTGGAAGGTCAGCTATTTAAGAATAAGTTTGAGGGATGGGATGATGTACTGGGAGTAGACTACACACGTACTGCTGAGTCCGTGTCTAAGAGAGGTGTAGACGTAGAGATGGATATGAAAACAGACCTATCTGCTCTGTTCATGCCTCGACAACCTGCAATGCCTCTGCACGAAGCTGTGAGTAAGGAGCTTTTATTATAGCTAGTGTAAAGCCAGGAGGCCCAACAAACTGGAACAATAAGGCTTTTAAACATTGGAATTATCTTCTTGTGTTTTAGACATTCCCAATGGTGCTTATATAACAGTCAGTCAAAATGTGATTGGCTGTTCAACACTCAGTCAAGTACTGTTACCTGATTGGTTGATATGGGAAAGTAGTGAGAAGGCAACTTTGAACATTAATATGTATACTTTTTGGAATACATGTACATATGGAATTGAGACTTATCGAAATCTATGCTATGCTCTTGGAGTTGTGATTCCATATCATGTAAGAGGACTACCTGTCCCGCTACAATTGAAATATGCAATGCACTTATTATGGCTTTCGATAGCTATAATTTATAGCATGTTGCCGCTCTTGCATTCATTGAATTTTTAGTGCAATGCGTTCTGTTTCTGAAAGTGAAACAAGGGTATCGAATGATATTGTTGTTGACAGGAGACACTGATGGCGGACTGGAATGATGACCTGGAAACAATGGAGAGCTTTGTACTTGAAGGAAAAAGATTTGTCAGACTGCCTGAGGAAGAGGTAATCACAATTTTAGAAAATTTGATGATGATTCAACTCGTACTAAAGTGTTTAAATGTTTTTCTTTTTTAATGTCCAAAACAGCAAACAAAGGCCACGTAAAAACTTTCTGAGACCAAGTGTCAGCATTTCAATTTTTGTTTTTTATAAATGAATTATTCCTGTGAGCGCAGATATAAACAGGGGATGAGTTATGTAAAGATTTTTATGTCCTTTCATGGGGGCCAAATTTAGTTCCTGCCAATAATAGCATCCACTGTTATCGCTAAATTAGCTACCCTTTGAACAAGATTTTGATCAAAGAAATGACAAATTTATACTGCTGCTTACTTGCTTCATATTTTTTCATTTATGTGTTGTTATTGAGATTGCCCTAGAATCACAAGTGTTGCTTCTTGTATTATTAAAATTCCCACTTTATGCTGTCTGTTGTAGGTGGGTTAATTTTATACATAAGTGACTCACATGTATGCCTGCGCCTTTACTGCTTACATGTATTTTACACCGTGTATTGTTGGTGGGATAGTTCAATAATCACGAGCGTTACGTTTTCTTGTGTAGTTAACATTGACATTTTATTCTACGCGGTGTATTGCAGGTGGGATTGTTTTATAATCATGAGTGTTACGTGTTCTTATGTCGATACTGGGTACCAGGAGAACCAGGGGAGGGTGAAGATGACGATGAGGTTGAGGATGATTATAAATGTACTGTCTACTTCTGGCAGGGCAGGAAAGCTTCCAATATGGGCTGGCTCACTTTCACATTTAGGTATGGTGAAGTTTTCATGTTTCAAGAGCTTTCTTATTTTGTATATACTTGCGTCAAAAGTGGGCCAAGGCACTAGGTGTTGTAAGTTGCGCATCCTCCCTTGCGTTGATTCCCAGAACCCTCCTCTCTCGCTAGCAGGATTGTAAGGGTACATTTGATGTGTTTTACAATGCTATTATCTTCACTGCTGTGTAGTATGTTGTGGATTTGATCGCTTTTTGTCTTGTAGCTTGCAGAAGAAACTCGAGGCAAGATTTGGAGACAGGCTAGAAGTCCAGAGGACGCATCAACAACAAGAGAATCTCAAGGTAGGCCCAGACACGTCTCTGGCAATCCCGGTTTGATTTCCTGTTGGGGTCAGTTTGTAACTCGTCAGAATTGCATGGGGAGTAGGAGGTAGCTCAGTTGGCTAGAGCGCTTGCCTTAGGCACACAAGTGTTGAAAGTCCTAGGTTCACATCCCGCTGCTGCCTACTGACTACTGGGCCTCTGTGCCACAACTGAGAACTAATTGGCGTAGTAGTTTCACCGGTTTTCAGGCTAGGCGAGTCACGAACCTTGCGATTTTTAAACAAACTCTTAGTACACTTGTTGGGTGATGCTGTACATTTTCATCCAATGCACAGCGTATGATCAAAGACTTGTCAATTCACCCTCCGAATATTGGGGTTACACCGAATGGTTGAATAAACGTGTCCTGTTTGACATTGTCTAGCTGGGTAGCTAACACAAGAAATCTCACAGCAGTTATGAAATAAACAAATGCTTGATGGAGTCAATTTCAGATTAAATTTTACTCTCATAAAAGTTAATTTGTTTGAAAACGAATTGGAGTGCTCAGACTCCAGATTGGGTTTAGTCAGTGACGCCCACTATCAAGGGAATAGTCTGAGCATTTAGACTGCTTGAAAGCCTGTATCTTGTGCCAATTGTAAGTAATAGACCAAGAATCCGTTCACAGCGCTGAGTCCACACACAATACAGGAAACAAAAGCTTACGGCAACTACCGCTATTGCAGCAGCATGCAAAATTCTCAAAAGCCTTGTGGTAGTTGAATCAAGGACTAGTTTTATATCTCGTCAGAGCAATACGTTAGAAGACACTATACACGTGTTGGTATATTACAGTTTATGTCACATTTCAAACGTCGGTTTGTAATCAGAGACGGACAGCGTAGTAAGTCGCATACTGCCTCACCCGATGCAGAGCTGTTCCATGTGAGAGCTAACGGCAGTATGATAGCTACCAGGTGTATACAGATACCTGTCAGCGCCTCACATCTCAACTCTGAATTCTGGTGAGTAAGGGGGACAATTCCGAATTTTGATGAGTGAGGGGGATATGTGGTGTGCGTGTGCTTTTGTGTATAAAAGGATTCCTAATCATTTTTGTATCCTACTCAGTCAAACTGTGATTGGCTCATCATTATTCAGTCAAAAATACTGTAAGCTGGTGGGTGGATAATGGACAATCATTAGAAGGTGACTTCGCCCTGTGTATTCTATTGAGTGAATAAATGGTCAGAGAGCAGGGACTGTAAATGGCTGAAAAGCCATGCAAACATGATGATGATGATGTGGTGCAGCAGGCTTGCCAAGCTCCAGTTAGAAGCCAATGGCATGGGAGCACGTAGTTTAAGTGCTCAAACTGTTTTGGGTAGGCACAAAACAGTTTGAGCACTTATGCACTGGGGAGCACAGTCATAGGCTCTTCTTTTAAAAAAACAGTTAGCTCATATAACGCCATAGATGCTTCTTTTTTGAAAAAAGATAGGCCTGGACTACTACGTGGTCATATCTGTAGCCGGATATCATTAAAAGTGTGGCGGAGCAGGCCAAACATTTCTATTTAAAAATTTTCACAAAAAATTTTAATTTTTTGAGGGTATAGGTGTTGAAAAATCAAAATTAAGATGAGGCAGGTTTCATTTCACATTAAAAAAGAGAAATGTGGGTACAAGGACTTTTAGACTAAAAATACTTAGTGGGTATGTGGGTGACAGTGCCTGAAGTCATGAAAAGTTTGATTCATGTACTTAGATCCAATCTGAAATCTTTGTCGCTGCAAATCTTTGGCTCTGGTTATAATAACCTGGGCAATCCTGTGCTTCAAAGAATACTGATGTCATAGTTAACCAGCTTATATTCACTCAACAGGTGGTTAAGTTTAAAAGAAGCTAATTTCACTTCATTTTTATACATGTTTCAATGGAGAGAACTCCAAGGAGTTTAGAAACAATGGCTAATTAATTACCCTGAAAATCTGAGAAGTGTGAAACGTTTTACAAGCCATAATTTCTGTCAACGTGAAATAGGTGATTATTCATGATTGCAGTTACATACTGAAGGTACCGTTTAATGCTGACGGTGCCTCAGGTATAGTCTATGTATGGATAGGGGAGAGATCAGACCCCGAAGATGGTAAACTTACAGATGAGATAGCTAACTGGATGTATGATGTAAGTGTTACCTTATATCATTGCTTTGGGACAAACAGCACCAAATTCTATGTGGAGATAACCATCATAAAATCTACTAATTGACATAGCAAGTATGTCGATGACATTCTCACACGATGTTTGGGGTTTGGTCGGTTATTATTAGTTGTAAGCATCAACTTCATAATAACATAGTGTATTGATATAATATAATAATATTATTATTATTTTTAAGTCTATGGTTGTAAGTAAGGTCACCTTACTATAGTTTTTATGAAACTTCTAATGATGCTATTTGTAGTAACAAAATGCTAATAGCTAATATTAAAAACCAGCTAAATCTTTTATGTTAGGTATATGTCATCATTCTAGAATCTAGAATCACTGGTCTTGTGGAATTGGCTTCTTTTTACATTAACAGTGCGGAAACATAAGCAAGATGAAAAACATACCACTGCTTATTGCTTAGCTGTGTCAGTTGTAAAACAATACGCACAAGCCTTCACCCCAAACTGAAAACAGAGTTGGTGGCCCAGTTGGTTTATATCCACTCTCGTTATGGGTTACTGGTGGACGTGGTAGGTACCGCTTCTGTGTGTGTAACACATCGTACATAGTCTGGAACGCATGTACGCAAATAATGGTGCAGTAAGTTTTGCAAATGTGAAGTAAATGAGACTAATTATGAGAGGAAGGAAAGAGTATTCAAAGTCGAGTGACGGAAAAACAAAATATTCTCGCTTATTATGACTAGTTATGAGTCAGTTTGAACTAATTGCCTTGTGGCAAAACCACTGCATGCAAACCCACTTGGGATCAATAGAATGCAGGGTTTCACCTTTAAGCACCCAGCGTTTTGTTCTAGTCTTGAAATCTGCTGTCTCTCGAATGAGTCTGGGGTCATGCTGTAGAAACAACTCGGCTAATTTGTAACCTGCTGGTAAGTTTGTACATTTATCCAGGGCTTTCTGGCGAATGCTGTAATACTTAGCCAGACAATTGTTAAGTTCTGTGTTGTTTGCAGTTTCTTTTTGAAAGCGATGTAGGATTTTCATGTAAAATTGTTTGTTCTCCTGACTTTATTGTATGGTTCTTCAATAGTTGTAGCTGGGTCTCTGTGATATTTTGATGATGGTTTCGGCATTTACTAGTGGACCAGTCTTGAGTAGGGGAGCATGGCTCATACATAAAGTTGCAAACATTCATATTGGCTTTGATGGACAGAAGCATTAGAGACTTATCCATCATTTCCATGTTGTCAGATACTAGCACTAGGAGATTTTCAGACAAGTTTATTTATGGAAAGTATGTGATGCGGAGGCTGAGCTGTTAGATGAAACTCTTAGTCTTCTTTTCCAAATAAGCACTCAGAGAAGGCGGTCTTCTTTTATACACCCTCTTTACATGACTGAAACCACTCAATAGCCTGTTTATAGGATCGCGGACGAACATGGACATGACCGGTACGGTACAGTAAAACGCGTACGCTGACTGCATTTGCGAGGCCCGATGAATATTCTCATAGAAAGACACTTTTGGATGATATGTTCCCACTATGTCGGCACATGAGTCGCTACTTTCACGATTTTTAAAGTAGATACTATTTTCCCATTTCTTGTTGGAGCTAAGCTCCCTATTATACAGATATGCATGCATGGATAGTAAAGAGCCTACCGTTGTACTTCCTACTTTACGCGGCTTGAGGAAGGCTATAGTTTTAGCATTTGTGTTTTTGTAAGGTTGAGGGATAGTCTCGAGACGTTGTTTAGTTTGGTACTTGTCAGTACTCGTCCTCTGTTCGGAGACTTTGGATTTGTGTTGACGATGAGACCTGGCTGTCCTCAGGTGGGCTGGTATCTCAAAGTATTTATTGATTATTGTGTTGAGACATTCTGTTTCATGGTGAGATGAGACAGTCATCATGAATTCAGCTGTGCTTTTTATAGTCTCGAGGGTGTACACCAAAGATGATTCATTAAATTTATGGAAACTCTGAATAAGCTTTGAAAAAGTGTGACATATGGTTAGAGTTTGGTTGCTAGACACTTGAACTGTAATATCTTTATTTGGTTTTCCCTCCGGTATCTTGACTGCAGTATTATTTTCAGTTTTTTCTTTAGTTTTTGCGGTTATAACTTCCCTCGGCGTGTCTTCTTTGTTTGGTGTTGTGAGTTGAGGCAGCTTCTCAATTTTGCCTATCCTAGAACTTGCTGGATGTTGGGCTTGACTGGCTCTTGCCGTTTTTTCATTCTCTCGCCCAATGTTGAGTTTTGTTGCATCACTAGTGTGATAATCCCTGATTTCATCCGCATCTCGGTGGACTTGTAATAAAAGCACGGTGTGTAAGATAAAATACGCTGCCAATATAATGCTTGTGACTGCGTGAATTAGCTTACCCTGTAAAAAACCAAGAAGAAAATCATAAAAGAAAACAGTTGACATTAGATGGACTAACATGGAAAACTAGCTAGACATTACAAGTATGAATAATAGTGTTAAAAGCTATCGAATTGTAACCAGCATATATACAACGGAAAACCGTGAACTAATCAATTTTCAACTAAAAACACACGGAAGAAAACTTGAGGGTATTACCATAACTAGAGTGACGCCTTCAGACAGATTCTGCTGTGATCGTGTCAGCCACCAGCGCTTTATATTTACAATATCATTATCCTGTCATATCATGTCAGGGATGTTCTCTGAACAACATACATATAGGCTTATAAATTACAGTGATACCTGTTGGAAAAAAACAATTTATTTGTACAATTGATTATTAGCTATTCATTAACATTTTCTCCAATAGTTGTTCATTTAATGCCTCAATTACGCTGAGACTTTTGTCCCACTTCATTTGTGTCTGTTGTTGTAATTTTTTACGGAGGATAATTATCTTTGAACAAAGGCCTAACATGCACTCACTATCAATTTAGGGTCTGTGATTTTGTTGGATTTTTGATATTTTAAGAAATCACCAACTAGAAAGTTTAAACTGCTGTATACCTACTGAATGATTTGTGAAGACAATCTTGCTTGCCCTTTCTATCTGTGCATATTTCCACCTACTGAAGGCTATCCAGTTCACCAATATATTGGCCTCCTTTTCAATTATATTCCTCCCATTGCAAAACAAGCCCAATGTATTGCTCAAGCTATAAAGCATGCATGCTATTATATCTGCAAGGTTTGAAAATTGCCCGGGGTGGTTGATATAAATTATTTTTGTCTTTTGTAGCAGGGAGAGTACACAATACAAGTGATTGGAGAGGGAGAAGAGCCGGAAAATTTCTTCTGGGTTGGAATCGGTGGTCAAAAGGCTTATGATCATGTAAGTCTATTGTCTATTGATTCATTCAATTAGGGTCATGTAAACAAAAGATGCACAAAAGAGTTTGTGTTGAAATTGCTGTATGGGAATGAAAAACATGATACAAAATGATTTTTGCCAACTGTTGTAAATAGCAATGAACTCCCGGAAACCACATTTGGATACGAGATTTGAACGACTTGCTTGTATTTGTGACTATGTACTATTCCATACGCATATACATGTACTTGAAATATTGTTAATATTATTATTATTTTTTCGCATTTTTGTGTTGAAACAAATATTTTATTGTATTTTTGGAAGGATGCGGACTTCATGGACTATGCCAGATTATTCAGGTGTTCTAATGACAAAGGCTACTTCACTGTGTCTGAAAAATGCTCAGATTTTTGTCAAGTAAGTGCTGTTGTCCCCTTCATGCAAAGTCCCTCGGGATTTATCTCGTAAATATTACCTTATGTAAGTTTGTCGGCCGTTGCATGTGCAAACCCACTCATCACCCATAATCTTACCCAAAGGCATATATAATAATAATATATATATATATATATGTTTTTCATTTTATCATGGAGAGGGCGACTTCTTATAGTAAGTAATGAAATCATGTTTCTTGTTTTATATCAATATATGTGTATAAATGAAAAGTCCAAGAATAGCCCTTCGCTCAATATACTAAAAATAGGGTAACACACGTAGGTATTATTATTACCATACTTAATAATAGAAAAAAAAGTATTCATCAGCACTTATCTTCACCATTTTCCCTACCTGCAGTAGCTAATATTAACTGCTAATGTAGCAATAGCTATTTCAACTGAAAAATTGAGAAGTGCGGAACTTTTTATACCCTAGACACATTAGTTTTAGCTATTAAAAAGTTTCATACTTTTAAGTTTATCAGGTAAATTAGCTATTTTTATTGCAGCTACTTTGGCTCCCATCCGTGATGATATATACGAAATAGAGTGAAATTAGCTACTTTTAAAATTAGCTACCTCCACTAGCAAAAATGACGAAAATTAGCGCTGATGAATACTTTTTGTATGTAGGGCAGATAAAGCGTTGTAAGTTTTGTACATAAAAGAACATTACTTGATGGGAGCAACAGTTATAAGAAATTGTAAATATTTTACATTACAGGATGACTTGTCGGACGATGACGTTATGATACTAGACAATGGTCAGCAGGTCTTTTTCTGGCTGGGCAGGAAATCTAGTGATATCGAAATAAAACTTGGCTTTAAAAGTGCTCAGGTAAGCGCTCATGTCGGTTTGTGGCACATACGTACTCTGTACATGGCGTCTATTGTTGATTATTATGTCACTCTGGTGCTCATTACTCTTTACTCCTTACCCGAAACCCTGAAACCCTGAAACCGTGAAATGTCTTCTCAAAAGACTAATAACACAATATCAGAAAATGGGAAAATGAATAGGGTGCAAATTGGCAAAATCAAAAAAATCAAGCTAAAATCTGGCTTTAGGTTTTTACCAAATAAATCACTCAGTTTCGTGTTTCTCCCCATTCACATGTTATTTCCAATCAGTACAGTACTGTATTATCTTTTGGCTCAATCCAAGAAGCCGATCTCAGCACTCACAGCGCTATAAACTTGTTCTAAAGAGAAAACTGTTCAACCTTCGTTTCGATTTTATATGAGTACTGAGGACAGTTGCCTACTTACATGACTACTCAAGGTCTCCTATATATCCAATTTCTGTTGTCAATGTTGTCGAAATCTATGGCATATATAGCCAACACATCGATGCTCATTCATGTGTTTCTAGGTTTATGTTGAACACATGAAGAGAAAGCAGCCCGATAAGCCGAGAAAACTCCTGCTGGCTATGAAAGGAAGAGAGCATCCTAGATTTACTAAGTGCTTCCATGGCTGGGGCACGCATCGAGTCGCTGTCGAGTAACTCAAACCAAACTGTTTTTGACACTCTTTTATCTACTTACGCTTATTTATTTTGTAATAGATTGAATGCTCTTTGCAATCTCTATTGATAATCTTATCTGTGTATAACTTGTGGTCTCCATGCTCTGGAACTAAGGGCCCTTTTTGTAGTGTAATGCTTTTCCCTCCGTATTTGAGAATTACAGATGCAATTAGTATTATAATTATTATGAATTTTCATGGATGCGATTACTCTGCGTGCTCAGAATAAAGTTAAGAATCTACTCAGTTTATAGTCTAAGCAATTCGAAGTCTTTTGATGCAATTACCCCCTCAATTTTTGACTATCTGAATCATTAACATCTCAGCTCATGGGGACATTCAAGATTACAAATGAATAACTCAAAATTTAAATGTCTTTCAGTTGCATAAGTATGATTGTTGTTCCAACACGATTCACCTGGGAACTTGATGATGACATCAGTAAGGCTACACCAAGCAGCTGGAGGGCTGGCTGTATATTGTTTTTATAATTGATACCTTTTTTTATGAGAAGGCACCATTTCATTGGCTATTTGAGAGAGGATGCACCATTTTATGAGGTTAATTTGGGAGGAGGTTAGTGGGTTTATTCATTTATGTACAAAACTATGCTGGAGGTATGGTCCATGCTCTACCCGGAGGGCTGGTCATCTAGATCAAGTTATTTTATTGGTGTGGCCTAAATATAGCAATTTTGAGAGCAGACAATTCCACAGTCTGTAATTGCTATGACAGACTGTGACAATTTCTTTGGCGTTTTTTCTACAACTTGTTGTTCTCAACTCCCCTCATTCTCCCCTGCAATGGTGTTGATAAAATGTTCCCACTTTTTAACAAATCTTGCTTTGCAAATAACAAAAAGTGTACATTTCAGTGCGAGCATATAATCTTACAGCGTGATCGAACGCAGAAGGTGTAATAGCCAGTCATCACTTTTTCGTAACACTTACTGGCCATCTAAGTTTGCTGCGCTTGAAACAAGATACAGTTTTTACTATCGATGACACAATTATTTGATTAATGAATTAACTCTCTTGTGGGAGAATGTAATGTTGTGTGCTAGGGCTGCAGGTAACGGATGCCTTGTTATGTGGTTGCTATAACTATAACCTACAAACTACATAAAGAAAATGTGTCGCCTTATTATACTCCTATATACATGTATATTGTTTCTCTCTTAGTATTTAATCATCACAATCTGACTGGTTAGGCTACTTGTATTTCAACCATAGAACCTAAATATAAACATAAAAAGTCAAAAATGCCCTAAATAAACACAAAATAACATGATACAAGTCTGCTGTTGCTCGCTTCGCTCGCAACAACATCCTTGTGGCTCAGTACAG
>ERZ1740062.497-NODE-497-length-21112-cov-40.404948_pt1 | contig 21112 bp, 18 predicted proteins | sample MGYA00581741_ERZ1740062 | MGnify/ENA primary metagenome ERZ1740062 (study PRJEB43018, sample SAMN04849747) | marine metagenome | isolation source: floating plastic debris | place: Pacific Ocean | collected 2008-09-01 | study: EMG produced TPA metagenomics...
GGAGGTGTGGGAATTATAAGTAAATCGCATCCCCTAGCCAGTTCTTCTACTTCTGTTTCTGTAGGTCTTGCGGGGGTATCAAAAATTATGAATTCAAATCTTTGCTTACGCATTAGTTTTGCAGCTTCCTTTTCCCCGCACACCTGAAACGGTAAATTACCAGGTCTTGCCCAAGTGGAGGCAGAACGATTTTGGTCAGCGTCAATAACTAAAGTTGCACCGTCTTCACTAAATAACGTGGCAAGGCAGATAGCCGAAGTAGTTTTGGACACCCCGCCTTTGAAAGAACTTAGAGAGATGATTGGCATAACCTCCCCCTCTTGTCGAAATAAAAGTATCATAACGCACGATGATACCTGGATACCATATAATTTGGATGTATGAATGTTTGGGTACCCAGGTATTTATGTTTATAAAAGGTCGTCGCAACTAGAATGTGAATTTTGTACGCTAAGAAATTTAGTTAAACTCTCAAATCCTTGTTCAGATTTAGTTAAATCTCAATTGATTAAAAAATAAAACTACTAATATATTTCTCAAATTTGCTATTGATTTCTTCATAGTAGCCATGTACTATATGTAAATTTATCAGTATAAATTTGTGGAAAATGTGACTTACATTTAGTTAAGGCAAACAATACAGAAGATAGCAGGTAAAATCGAAAACACAAGCAAGTAAGATAACCGATGGTAGAGCAACTGATTGGGAAACGGATTCAAATTCCAGGGCAGTTTACTGGTGCCGTAACTGTTGAACAGTGTGATGTTGTTGATGATACATTACTACTGACGGTTCGCACCAAAGAAGGGGAGTTGCGCGAAGCAATTTTGAGTAATTCTGAACTGTCAGAAATTCTCGCTGCACAACAGCAAACATCAGTTGCGACTGTTGACGGTAATGGGTTTTTCTTGTTTGTTGAGTCAGCACGGATAAAAACAGCGTTTGCTTATGACCCGCATTTTGCTGTTAGTCTTAGTGGTGTACGTCCTTTACCCCACCAAATAGAAGCAGTCTACGAGAGAATTTTACCCCAGGTGCGGCTGCGGTTTTTACTTGCTGATGACCCCGGTGCGGGTAAAACCATTATGGCGGGGTTATTGTTAAAGGAATTAAAATTACGAAATGCTATTGACCGGGTGTTAATTCTCGCTCCAGCACCGCTAACAATACAATGGCAGGATGAATTACGAAGTAAGTTTTCGGAAACTTTTGAGGTTGTCAATTCAAATTTGGCGAAAAATCAGTTAGCTGGTAATCCCTGGGAAAGGTTTCGGCAGTGTATTGCTTCGATTGATTTTGCAAAACGCGAAGATATTGCTCCAGGTATTTTACAGGTAGATTGGGATTTAGTAATTATTGATGAGGCGCATAAGTGTTCGGCACGTACCCAAGGGGATGATTTACGCCGGACTGGACGTTATAAAATAGCAGAAGAATTATCAAAAATTACTGAGAGAATTCTATTATTAACGGCTACGCCACACCAAGGTGATGCCAATCAGTTCCATAATTTTTTACGGTTACTTGACCCAGAGCAATTTATTTCCGATGAAATTAATCCGCAGTTATTAAGATTAGATGATAGTCCTTGGTTTCTGCGGCGAATTAAAGAGGAATTAAGAGATTTTCAGGGACGGAAATTATTTAAAGAAAGAATTGCTAGAACTGTTCCGTTTACTCTTTCTGCTGCCGAGCATCATTTGTACGAGCAAATTACTAACTATATTAATACTTATTTAGGTCAAACTCAAGGACGAAAGCAAGCAGCGGTTGCATTAGCTAGAACGGTTTTACAACGACGTTTGGCTAGTAGTTTAAAAGCAATTTTTAATTCTTTAGAAAGACGTAAACTGCGATTTACGCAACTTGTTGAAGAGTTAGATAAACTATCACCTAAAGAACAAAAACAACATTTAATTAATTTGGGTAAATTCGTTGACCCAGAGGTAGAAAGTGATGATTGCGAAGAAGACCATTTAGAAGAATTAGCAATTGAATCTACAGTTGCAGAGCAAGTAGACCAATTGCGGGAAGAATTAGGAGAATTAAATAGATTAGTTAATCTGACTCAACAAGTAATTGATATTGGTACGGAGACTAAGTTAAATCGATTCAAAGAATGTTTGTCAAAGGCTGAATTTGACGAATTACAAGATGGTCGAGGTAAGTTATTAATTTTTACCGAACATAGAGATACTTTGGAATATCTCAAGAAAAATTTAACGGAATGGGGTTATAGTACCTGCGAAATTCATGGGGGAATGAATGTTTTAGCTAGAAAAAATGCTCAGAAGGATTTTCAATTACATAAACAAATTTGTTTGGCGACAGAAGCAGCAGGTGAAGGGATTAATTTGCAATTTTGTCGGTTAATGATTAATTATGACCTTCCCTGGAATCCCAATCGTTTGGAACAACGTATGGGAAGAATTCACCGCATTGGTCAAGAAAATAATGTTTATATTTTTAATTTTGTGGCGGTGAATACAGTAGAAGGTCGAGTGTTAGATAAGTTGTTGACTAAGTTAGAAGAAATCCGCAATGCGATGGGAGATAGGGTTTTTGATGTCATCGGTCAATTATTGCAATTAAATGATATTAGATTTGAGGAATTAGTAAGAGAAGCAACTTATACTAAAGCCAATGAAGATGAAGTTTTAGAACAAATAGAACATCTTGACCCTAAACGGTTAGATGCCTTAGAAGAAGCAACTGGTGTGGCTTTAGCAACTTCTCATGTGGATTTAACGCAAATTCGCCGCACTCAAAGTCAAGACTATGTATCAGAAGAACAGCGTTTAATGCCTCGTTATGTGGAAGAATTCTTTAAACGTGCCTGTGAATTTATGCGGGTAAATTTAGATAACCGTGCGGATGGTTTGTGGCGAGTAAATTATGTCAAAGAGGAATTTCGCTCGAATAATTTAGAAGCAGTACGTAGGTTAGGAACACCAGATAGAGAATATTTAAAACTGACATTTTATAAAGAACATTTAGCAGCACCAGTTCATCAAGATGCGGATTTATTATCACCCGGACATCCATTGTTTGCCGCAATTATTGAACGTTTAGATGCCAGATTGTGGGATAAAATAGCACAAAAATCTGCCGTATTTATTGATGCTGATGCCCAACAACCCTACCGAATTCACTTTTTTGAAGTCCAAGTGGCTGGTGTGGGACGACAAGGTAAGGATACAGTTCTCAAAGCACGGTTATGTGCAGTTGCAGAAAAATCCACGGGAGAACTGGCGCTGATTTCGCCGGATTGTCTTCATGATTTAGCCCCTGCTCCTCAATCATACCCAGACTTAGCAATTTATCCCCCTGCCCCCCAGGAACAACAAAAAGTTGAAAACTGGCTGAAGGTGAAGGTGCAACGTCCTTTAATGGATATGGAAAGGAAGCAACGCCAAAGAGAATTACAAATTCGCCAAGATTATTTACAAAAGGCGATGGAGTCTGCTATTAAGGAAGCCCAACGCACTCAGATGAAGTTAGCAGCCAAGGTTGCTGGGGGTGACGAAACCTACCGCGTAGTCAGGGACAATGCCCAGAACAAGGTACGGTATTTGCAAGAACGATATAAAAATAAACAAAGCGAGTTGGAATATCTAAAAATAATTCGTCCTGGGCGTGTAGCATATTTAGGAACTGCCCTAGTACATCACGCACCCGTAGAAGCATCAACCTATCCGGGGATGCAAAATGACCCAGAGGTGGAAGCCTTTGCGATGCAGTATGTGATGGACTACGAACGCCAGCGCGGTTGGGAACCGGAGGACGTGAGCAAAAAACGGGATGGTAGTGGTTTTGATATTCGTAGTGTTGGGCAAGTGGATGAGGTAACGGGAGTAGCGCCCGTGCGACGAATTGAGGTGAAAGGACGGGCACAGTGCAATCAGCAAGTTTCCCTGACAATTAACGAGTGGCGAAAAGCACAGCAGCTTGGAGAATCTTACTGGTTATATGTAGTTTGGGGATGTAATACTGACAATCCGCAGTTATTGATTATACAAAACCCTGCTCAAGTATTGGCGGGGGATGCGAAGGAAATCAAGCAGGTGACGCGGTATATTGTAGAGGCTGAAGCGTTGCAGCGTAATGCTGTAATTTAGTCATTGCGTTCTAGTCGCTTAGATTACATGACACAAGGTAATCCTGGTCTACAGCAATTGCTTTACTTTATTTTGTTGCTCTTGCATGATGTTTTATGTTTAAACAATCTAAAATCTAAAATCAAATGACCAACGACCGCCGTCTAATTGAAGATTTTATTCCCATTCGTGAAATATCTGCTGAATCTGCCCGCGAAAAATCTATCAGAAAAGGACATATTTCTACACTACATTTATGGTGGGCAAGAAGACCTTTAGTAGCAGCAAGGGCGGCGGTTTTTGCTTCTTTAGTAGCAGCGCCAGAAACTTCTCAAAAACGCACAGCTTTAAGTAAAGCGATGATTGATTTGTGCAAGTGGGAAGCGGGAGAAGTTACTATTAATAAAGCTAAAAGACAGATATTAGAAGCACAAAGAGAAAGGTTAAATTTACCAGCGAATACACCATTAAATCAAGTACCACCACCGAAGGTTTTAGATATGTTTTCTGGTGGTGGGGCAATTCCTTTAGAAGCGTTACGTTTGGGTTGCGAAACCTACGCTGTTGAGCTTAATCCTGTGGCTCATATTATTGAGCTTTGTACTTTAGTTTATCCCCAAAAGTACGGTAAAAAATTAGCAGATGAAGTGGATAAATGGGGGAATTGGGTAATAGAAAAGGTAAGAGAGGAAATTGGTGATTTATATCCACAAATAGCGAATGGGGAATTGGGAATTGGGGATGAAGAGAAAGTAGAAGAAAGCGACGTACAATTAGATTTATTTTCTCAAAATCAATCCAAAAACCAAAAATCAAAAAATGGACTGACACCAGTAGCGTATTTATGGACGCGCACGGTGAAATGTCCTAACCCTGCTTGTGGTGCTGCGGTTCCTTTGGTGCGCCAAACTTGGTTGTGTAAAAAGTCAAAGTCTAAAAAATATTTAGCTTTAAAGGTTATTCCCAACCACGAGACAAAACAAGTTGAGTTTGAAGTAGTAGAAGCAGAAACAGAAAAAGCGTTAGGTTTTGATCCTACTTCTGGTAGTTCTCGCGGTAATTCTACTTGTAGACATTGTGGAACTACGCTAGATGTTAATTATGTCAAAAGAGAGGGTGTTGCTGGTCGAATTAGTCAGCAATTAATGGCGGTTGTTTGCACTAATGCAGGTGAAAAAGGCAAAACATATTTATCTGGTAAATATTACAATTCTTATATTCCTGACGAGTTTGAATTAAAAAACAGAATCGATAACCTTTGTACAGAGACAAGTTTAATAATTCCCAACGAACCTTTACCAAATTATGGGGTACTGGGTTTTCGAGTGCAACCCTATGGCTTAGTAAAATGGTCAGATTTATTCACATCTCGTCAACTGCTGTCGCTGATGACGTTTGTCAAGTGGGTACGGTTAGCACATCAGGAGATGTTGCAGCAAGGGTATGAGGAGGAGTTAGCAAAGGCGATCGCCACTTATTTGGGTGTGATGTGCGATAGGATTGCTGACCGCAACAGTACAATTAGTCGTTGGCAAAGTATAGGAGAAAAAATTGGTAATACTTTTTCTATGCAAGCATTGCCGATGGTATGGGACTTTGCTGAAATTAACCCACTTGGTAATGCTTCTGGTAATGCTAAAAGTGCATTAAATTGGATACAACAATTTATAGAGCAAGAATCAGTGGAGACAAAAAATTTTGCGTTTCTACAACGCAGTTCTTCAACATCAATAATGCCAATTGAATCAACATCACTAGACGCAGTAATTACAGACCCGCCATATTTTGATTCTGTCCCCTACGCTGATTTATCTGACTTCTTTTATGTGTGGCTTAAACGCTCAATTGGACATCTTTACCCAGAACATTTTTCTAGTCAATTAACTCCCAAGAAAAACGAAGCCATCATGGAACCTTCCCGACATGGGGGAGATAAGAAAAAAGCTGCACAATTTTATCAAGAAATGATGCATAAAGCCTTCTGTGAAGCCAACAGAGTGCTAAAAGCAAACGGCATGATGGTTGTAGTTTATGCCCATAAAACCACATCAGGTTGGTCAACGTTAATTGATTCTCTCAGACGGGCAGGCTTTACTATTACCGAAGCATGGCCTCTTGATACTGAAAGAGGCGGAAGGTTACGCAATCAAGAATCAGCCGCCCTCGCTTCCAGCATCTTCCTAGTTTCTCGCAAACGCACAGATGCTAAAATCGGCGACTATGCAATGGACGTGCGCCCAGAACTTGCAGAAATCGTCCGCGACCGCGTAAAAACCCTGATGGCAGAAGGCGTTACTGGTGCTGATTTAGTCATCGCTTGCATCGGTGCTGGCTTACGCGCCTACACTCAATATGACCGCGTAGAACTTCCCAACGGTGACGAATTAGACGCTAATTCCTTCCTTGACGAAGTACAAAAAGAAGTTTTAGAAGCAGTTTTAACTGATGTGTTACTGTGCGACAAAAAAGGCGTTTCTGCCGTCGATAAACCCACCCAATATTACATTTTAGGACGCTACGAATACGGGGAAGCAGTTGTTGAATTTGACGAAGCCAACACTTTAGCTCGTGGTGTTGGTGTAGAACTTGACGGCGCTGGAGGGTTAACGGATGGCAAATTGGGACTGGTTAAAAAAACTAAAAATAAAGTGCAATTACGAGACTATACAGAACGCGGTGCAGATGAATATTTAGGCATTCAAAAAACAGAAAAACAACAACAATTTAATGTCAAACCTCAAGCCATTGGTACAGCCCCAACATTAATAGATATTCTCCATCGCTTGCTGTGGTTGCAAGAAAATAAACCCCAAGAAATTGGTAACTTTCTAACATTATCCCAACCAGATGCTACCCAATTACGTCTTGTTGCCCAAGCTTTAGCCGGACGTGCATTAACACCAGAGGCAGGTAAAGAAATTGTTAATAATAATCGCACTAAAGAACAACAACAAATTGATACCTTGTTAGCTTCCTGGAAACGAGTAGTAGAAGATAATTTGTTTACCCAAAGTAAGTAGTTTAATGAAATTTATAATTTGATAGAGGCATCATATATGATACCTCTATACATTGAATAAAGGAATAAGGGTAGTAACCTACATAAATTCAAAATAAGCTAGTTTATTTTTTAAGTTTACGAATTTGCTCTACTATATGGTTTTCTATTTCTCTTTTATGCGTACTAGTGGCACTTCGCTGATAGTTTATTCCAGCTTCTTGAATAAATTTACGTTTTTCGCTTGAAGAACTATTGGGTTTCATACCCGATTTCTTCATTTGTTTTTGTAATTCATCCCAAGTAGTTTCAGCCGTAGCTTCACCTATTTCTACAAGTGCTTGTGGCAACAATCTTTTTGCTTCCTTACGAATATCATCTTCTGTCTCAAGTGACGTAAGATTAACATTACCAATCTTAATTTTAAAGTCAATTTTACTCATATAGCAGTTCCTCTTCTAAGAAATTAATCAAAGACATTACCGTATTATTATAGAACTTGTGTACCAAATGTATCTTTTTGTGTAAGTAGTATTTAATTCATTGTGACTAAAGACTACACACAAGCTAGGGATGGAAAGTAATAATAGAGACAATCCCACGTTAAAATATAGAATCCTATGAGTAGCGCTTATCAAATAAAACCTTGGACGCAGATAGTCACTCCCCACGCAGATATCATTAGTGGTAATTTAGATAACGCTACCTATGCAGCCAGTTTGGGTGCAGTGATTCGTCAAGACCCCAAATGTCCAATTGTGTACAGGGATGCGCGTGATTTCTACGCTGCTACTTACTTAACCACAGCATTAAAAAAACTACTCTCAGACGTACTAAAAGGATTACAGGGAGATGCAGGAGATAGGGTATTACAACTCCGCACACCCTTCGGTGGTGGTAAAACTCACTCGCTTATCAGTCTCTACCACATCACCAAAAACCGCGCTTCATTACAAGATATCCCTCAATTAGATACTTTACCCGACCCCGGTAACGTGCGGGTTGCTTATTTTATTGGTTTAGATATTGATGTAAATACAGGTATTGAAGTAGAACCGGACTTAAGAATATTTACACCTTGGGGATATTTAGCATGGCAAATTGGTGGACGTGAAGCCTATTCTTTAGTGCAAACCGCAGATCAACAATATATTGCTCCTGGTAACGATATATTAAGAAAAATATTGGGCGACCAAGCCAATTTAATACTTATAGACGAACTACTAATTTATATTGAAAACGCGATGGCAAAACAGGTGGGAGACTCTACCTTTGGTCGTCAAGTTCTTACTTTTATCCAAAAACTAACAGAAGTTGTCCGCGAATCTCCCAAAACAGTTTTAGTTTACTCCCTACAAGCAAGTGTGGGAGAATCTTTTGGTCATGAAGGCTTATTAAGCGCTTTAGATAAATTAGTTAGCCGCATTGACGCTAAAAAAGAACCTGTTTCTGGTGATGAAGTAATGCGGGTTGTGCAACGACGTTTATTTAGCAATATTGGCGACACAACCATTATCCAAGAAATTGCCAAACAACAAGCAGAATTATTCCGCAAGTTCCGGGAAAGCTATGCAGAAACTAACAGAGAAAAACAGCAAGTACAACAAGAAGCCGATTTATTAACAGAAAGAATTTTATCAAGTTATCCGTTTCATCCGGATTTAATCGATTTAATGTATCACCGTTGGGGTAGTCTTCCTAGCTATCAACGTACTCGCGGTGCTTTGCAATTTCTCGCATCCATAACTTACGCATTATGGCAAGCACAAGATAATTCTTGGTTAATTACTCCTGCTAATATCCCCTTTGAAAACGATGTTACAAGGAGTTCTTTTTTCACTCAAGTAGGGGAAAGAGATGCTTATAGTGCAGTGTTAGGTGCAGACTTAACTGGTCGGAAAGCCAAAGCAAAAATAGTAGATAATCGCATCACTAATGATGCACCAGCATTGTCGCATTTAAAAGTAGGAACTCGGTTAGCTTCAGCGATTTTAATGTATTCTTTTGGTGCGAGAAGTGGGGAAGATAGAGGTGTTTTGGAACAAGATATTACAGCAGCTTGTTTAGCACCAGGATTAGACCGTACCACCATCACAGCAGCTTTAAGTGATTTGCGAGAACAATTACTTTACTTACATTATGTCGGTCGCCGTTATCGGTTTGAAACTAAGCCCAACCTTAACAAGTTAATTGCTGATGAAGAAAGCAAAGTTGGTAGTGATGAAGTATTACAAAAAGTCCGAGATGAACTAAGCAAGACTTTAGGAATCTCATCTAGAAACGCAGAGGGAAATAATAGAGGTAAAGTTGTATTATGGGCTAAGGATGCAACAGCAATTACAGATAAAATATCGCAATTTAGTATCGCTTATCTTGACCCAAGCTGGGCAGAAAAAAGTAAGGAATTAATCTTAGCTGATACTTTAGATTGGTTAGAAAATCGCGGTAACGATAAACGGGAATATAAAAATGCAATAGCTTTTGTAGTTCCCAATAAAATTCAAATGGATAAAGCACGTAAAGCTGCTAGAACCGCATTAGCTATAACTTCGCTGATTGACCAAAAAAATAAGTATAAATTTTCCGCAGAAGATTTAGAAGAACTAACTGGTAAAATTAGAGATTCCACCAGCGAAATTAGTGCAGCAATTCGCCGTCTTTATGATTATATCTTGTTGCCATTACCAGATACAAGCTCCAACCCAATACGGTTAGAGAATATAGATTTACAATCACAGTTAAATACCAGCCATAATTTACAAGAAAGAGTATTAGATGCACTCAAAAATCACGTATTTGACTCAATTACTCCTGCTAAATTAATGCGCTTATCTGGTTTAGAAAATCCAGAAAACGAATACATCACAGCAGAAGAATTAGTTAGTTATTTCTTCCGCTTTCCTAACTTTCCCAAAATGTTAGGTGTAGATGGAATTAAAAAAGCGATTCTCAAAGCTATCGAACAAGGTATGATTGGTTATGTACCATCGATGACAATAAGTAGCAGTACGCCGATAGTAGAAAATCCCAGTTTAATCAGCTACGAGAAAGTAATTCCTGCTGATGAATTAGACCTTGCTGGTTATCTTTTATCTCCAAATTTAGTGAATAAATTGCGTTCCCTTGCATCAGAAGATGAAGTAGAAATAACTTCAAATGAACTTGATGATAATACTAATAATACTGATAGCGGAGGTTATAGTTCGGGTAGCTTTGATAGCACTACATCCAAAACAGTCGAAACAGTAGGAGAAAATAAAAAGACTGTTGAATATAAATCAGAAACAAGTAGCATAGAACGCACAATTTTAACTGATATTGTTAATGGCAAACAACCCGCACATTACTACAAATTAACTTCCGTTACCGATAAATCAAAAATCTTTCAACTATTTGAAGTTTTACAAACATTATCAGATAAAGCTGAGGGAATGACTATCAAAATTGAAGTACAAGCCCACACACAAGATAAATTTGACCAGAATTGGATACGCAACGCTATTGAGGAACCACTTGATGAAATGGATATTCAAGCATCTACACGTTTGGAATAAATGGGCGTAAAAGTAGATTTGCTGCTACGAACCGCCATGCAACGGCTGAAAGATTTCCATCAATCGAAACATCCACGTATTATTACAACAATCTTCTGATGCAAGGGAACGCACTGCGGATTGTACAAACAAATCATCTAGTAGGCGAGTCAAAAAAGCTACCTTTACCTACAAAATATAATTTCAGTAAACTGAGAAACCAAAATTCCAATGTCCATCACGCCTTGATTGTACGAAAGATAAAACCGGACTCAGTTCCTTAACTTTACGTCCCCTAGAACTAAATTAAATTTAAATCCTAGTTTCACAAAAGTAATAAAAGAGGGTTAAAAACCAATCACAGAAATAGCCTTCTTCCGGTCTTCAGGACTAACTTCCAAATACTTTTGTAAAACCCCCAAATCATTATGCCCGCTGATATCCTGTATGTGGCGTAAAGGAACACCAGCATTACACATTTGAGTTAAAGCAGTTCTACGGAAACTATGAGTAGACGCACCATCAACACCAATACGCTTGCAAGCAGAGCGCAAAATCTTATCCGCCGTAAAACGGGTCAAATGCTCGCTCACACCATGCTTACCCGGAAACAAAGCCTTATGGGCAGTTTTACGGGGAGTATAATCTTCTAAAATAGTTGCTAAAGCAGGCTGTATATCCACAATCCGAGTTTTTAACTTACCTTTAGTGGTAGACTTGCGGAAAGTAATAGTTAAATTTTTGATATCAGTAGTTTTTAAAGCCAGGGCTTCAGAAATGCGACAGCCAGTAAACAAACAAATGGCAAACAAAGCTTTATCGCGGGATTTTGTAAACCCGTGCGTAAACAATCTTTGCATTTCTTCGGCAGTTAAAATCTTTCCTTGCCCATTGCCATTTACCTTCATAAAGATAGCTGTTCGACTATTATTGTTACTTATTACACGTTAGACTCATAACGTGTACTCTACGCTTCAAAACCCTGTAAAAACGTGCAATATTATTTTACCAGCAGAGCGTATTTAATTTACTTATTTGTGTTTAGGACGACAGAATAAGTCTTTGAGGGATTTTTGATAACCGTTGTTTATTTGGTCTTGTTGGCAACACTTCTCACACTGTTGACTTCCCTCGCTATTAATGCGGGCAGTTGCATCTATACGCCCGTCTATACATTGTCTACCGTCGTCGGTCGGGATAAGATATCCCCGTTTTTAATTGAACTACTTCATCATCTCTATATAAAGTACTTTTATGCTCACCATTTTCTAATTGACAAACGATAAGCTGTAGCTTCCATTTTTCGTTGTCTGGAGAAGAATATTTAATTTTTATCACTCCTTTTTGTACAATTGATATCATAATTGATATCAGTCAAATCCCCTGCTCAAATTGTTCCCAAGCATCTACTTGGTTTGGAATAGTTACACATTCAGATAAAAATGCAATATTCAACTCTGGTATAAGCTCGGAAGATTGGATTTCTTCATAACCAAAGTTTTCAACGAATTGTTTTAAATCGCGCAGGTAATAAAGGCTAAATTTATTTTTCTTCCAAAACCAAACTTCTTTTACTCCCAACCTGCTATAAGTTTCTAATTTTTTGATACTACCGCTGGTAATAGTTACTTCTATAGCTAAATCCGGGATTTCTTTTTCATCATCAAAACAGTAACATTCGTCCGGTTCCGCCCCAGCTTGTTTTAAGCGATTTCTGACGGTCGTGCTACCCATTGAAAAGTGGTTTATTTTCTTCTTACAACAATAGAATTCTAAAAGGAACCCGATTCGAGATTTAACGTTTTCATGCTTTTTGGAAGGTGACACGATTTCTAATACTTCATCTAAATAAGTAACTCGGTAATGTGAATTGTCTTCTAGTTTGGCGAGTATTAACTCATAACTGTCCCAAGAAACGTCACTGATAGTCAACCGTCTTTCTGAGCTATCGCCGAAAGTTTCCTTGCTGTCTTCTATTAGCTCTTTGAAGCTGACCATATTTTCCTCCTACGTTAGGTTTTAGGCTGCTGCTTGAAAACAACCCACTTCAAAAGCGTATTGGTTCGTGCTTCCGGCATCAGTTAAGCAACATCTGCTGATTCTATAAATTCAAGCAATGGGGGGAAGATTTTAGCCCTATCACTAGAAACGATAACTAAGCTTACCGTATCTTTTGAATTGCGAATGTAATTGTTAAGAACTACAAAAGCTTTGGTAGTCAGGTAATGTGCATTTTTAAAAATGACTACTGGCGAAGGCAGTTTTATTTTCCGCAAGGAGTTGTTGTACTTGAGATATTAAATTTTCAATATCTTCCGCCTTATATGCCACATGGGCATCAAAATCAATTACTGAATCATATAAGGAATACATTATTTATCTTTTTTGTTTAGCAGGTAGTTCTCGTTCATATTCCTCTTTTACTTTAGTCATCTTTTAAAAATTTTGGTGGTTGGGCTGGTTTGTAATATTTATTCTTGACCATATGCTTTATAAGTAATTCATTGACCAGCGAGCTTATACTCTTAATTCCCTCATCTTCTATAAACTTCTCGCAAGCCGCTTTTAACTCCTCCGATTCTAGTTGTACAGAGATACGCGGTCTGTTGGTAGGCATTCCAATAATTATTAAAATAGCTTGTTTTAATGTATCTCAGGTACAGCAAGAAGTACAACACTTTTATGGTATTATTCTCTCACAAAAAAATAATAGTACATCAAAAAAGTGTTGACAAAAAGTACAGCACTTAACTATATTAATTTTGTGAGCGAGATATGAAACGCACACAAACACTAAATAAACTATTCAGCCTTCATCCAAATGCAAGACCAACAAGGGTTTTAAGGCTTCCCGGTGCTGGATAGATACAGTTAAATGCTCGGAACCGCTCACCAACGATAAGCGCGTTAAACAAGGTATTAAATCATGTCAGTTCCACAGCTATATAGCTTGGGCAAAATAGCAATAGATTCAGCATTCTACGCTGACTGTCCGCTGTCAAAAAATGCGTTAAGCAAGGTGTTAAACAAAAGCCGTCCTACTGTTTGGAGGTATGAAGGTATTGCTTATTACTCAGTCCAAGAATTCAAGGAAGATTACCCACGGTTACCCAAAGAATTGTGGTTGGTCAAAAAATCAAAGCATGACCGTACTGTTCTCCTTTCTCCTTATCAAAGTTGGGTAATTTCTATCATTAAAACTTGCCAATCCCATCTCGGTAAAAAATCAGCAGTACAGCTATTTGTAAAAGAGAACCAATATTTATTTACAAGAAATAACTATCAACAAAGTTTGGCAAAATTAGCCAAAATCGCCACAGTATTTCTCTAATTATTCAAACAATCTGAAACATGAAAATGGAATAGCTGAGCGACTACTTAACTATTCGTGACAGGGAACGATTGGAATGTAACGAGGCAGCCTCCGTCCGGTTAGCATCTGGGGTTAACCCAGTTACTAGCCGTCCCTAGCGAAGAAAGAACGAAATGCAACTTTTAAAAGATATCTGCAATGACACAGGTTTGACCATTGATGACGCTCGTATTGTCCTGATGGACGTTCGCGAGGATTGGGAAACAACCGACAGCGTGACTGATGGGGAAGCAAGCTTAATCCGTCAAACGACTACAGCCGCTTTACATCAAGCCTCTGAAACTTACGACAGTACAGAGATTCAACCCGTTGCAGATATGCCGATAGAGAAGCAAGAACAAATGATTGACAATGCTTCTCAAGTGTTGGGACATCAAATGATTCTATCTGTTCGACGACGGATAGAAATGCTGAACGCTGTTGACCAACTTGTTAACCAAGTAGTGCTAAACAACCGAGAAGTTTCTCAACAGCGTCTTGCGGCAGCCATTGCTCAACAAGACAATGCCACCAAAGCTGAACTGATGCGGACGATTGATACTCTTTCATGTTTAGTCAAGACTCCGGTAGAAGTAGCACAGGCACCTGACGACAGTGATTTCCAAAACGCAATCGCGACTGTCCAAAAAAAGATGCAGCGGTAGGGGGAATTACACCAAAAAAGTTAGGTAGGGGGCTGATAAAGGCTCTCTGCCTGCCTTTTACCGCTCCTGCCGATATCTTACAAGCAATTGCAGATTTAGCTTACCAGCGAGACGAATAATGAGAATTATTAACACACTTATTGCACCGTTTGATTTATTAAATTCTGGCTTGGAACACTCTGCCAGACTAGTTTACAGCCTACCATTTTAATTATTAATAATGGACTTATTACGACAGAAAAGCGCAATGGCACTTACGTTTAAATGTCTATGCAATCAAGAAGATTTTCAAAAACTAGTTCTTGATACTCAAATGCTAGCCGATGTCTCTCAAAAGTCATGCATGGCAAGGGATTGAGGCAGCTATCAAAATACTGGAAGAAAATTAACAAGCACTCCCCTGACCACGAATCTGGGAAGTGCTGGGATGCATCTGCCGCAAACAAATACAACACGAAGGATTATACAGCAATGTCAAAACCACTTGGATACTTCTCTCTAGATGTCAATAATAATGCCTTGTTGAGAGACATGACTGAGAGTTGGGGAGAGGGATTGGAAGAATTGACCGAAGCGGACACATTATGGTTAATCGCCCGTATTGCCCATGAGGCTTGGCAGCAAGAGCAAACCAAATCAGCGCCATCATCAGAAGCAAAAGAGGTTGTCGATAGGCTCCATGAGTTGAGCTATCACGAAAAGCAATGGTTGCTGCAAGCTCTCACTCAGTAAGGATACTTGGGGGCATTGTGTCCCCAAATATCCTGCATTAAAATAACCTATTTTTAACTATGAAAGAGAAATACAAACATTTTCGCGAATCCCTTCTAGACCTTGGGATTAAGCCATCTAACCTTGTGTTTGGCGGATTGTTGGTAATTGGTGCGATCGCTTCAATTCCTTCCATTCAAAAACATCAAGTCAGAACAGATTTAATTCGTGCTGATATCAAGGCAAGGGAAGCAAAAGCATCCGCCCTCTTACGTCAATTTGAATACGAAGAACGTCAGGCAGAAGTGGCTAATAAACGGTATAAATCATGTCTTCCTGTTGTGGGTAAAGAATATCGTAATGGAACCCATTATTTTACAGGTTTAAAGGAAGGACAGGTTATCAAGGACAGGATATCAGGTTTACCGATAGCCGAGGGTACAGTGGTCTGTGACGCTTCGGGACTGACAGCTATTGTTAATGAAAACGGGAAAATATCTTCCACAGCATACACAGGCGATAGAGATATTATCCAGAAACGACTAAAGCGTTTTCGCGGCAGCCAATTTAGCCAGCCAGTACTAGGAGATTAGAGTAAATATGTCACACAGAGAAGATTTGACCGGTAAACAGTTTGAGCTACTAACAGTTATTGGTTTTTATGAACGCAACAAGCACAGGAAGTCGGTCTGGAAGTGTTTATGTGCTTGTGGAAAAAACACTTTAGCCATTAGCTCTGAGCTAAAAAATGGTCACAAAAAAAGCTGTGGCTGCCTTAACGGAGAGAGCCACGGGTGGCACGGTACTCCTGAATACAACGCTTGGAAAGCTATGAAAGGAAGGTGCTACAACCAGAATAAAAAAAGCTTTCTTCTTTATGGCGCTAGAGGAATAAAAGTCTGCGATCGCTGGCTCAATTCATTCAAAAATTTTTTGAAAGATATGGGTAAACGTCCTTCTCCGCGACACTCTTTAGATCGAATAAATGTAGATGGCGATTATGAACCAAATAATTGCAGATGGGCAGACGACAGTGTTCAAAATGCAAACAAAAGGTTTAAGACTGAGCATCGTAGCAGTAAGTACATAGGTGTCTGTAAAAACGGTAAAACGTGGACTAGCTATGTTCAAATTTATGGAAAAAGATACAACTTCTGTGGTTTCGAGACTCCTAAAGAGGCAGCAATAGCAAGAAACAAGTACATCATCGAAAACAACTTACCCAATCGTTTAAACGCAATTATTGAGGACAAGTAATTATGGGATTAGGTGCAAATAAATCAAGCAGCAGCAAGTCTGATAACACTAGAACCTACAACTACAATGGGATACAGAAACCACCGTTTATGCTGCAAATATTAATCTGGGTAATAACGGGTATTATTATTAGTATTATCCTCGCTAATATCAAGCCGTATGAAATAATTGCAGCGCGGTATTTTAGAGGAATTACATATTCAGACTTAACCAATTTCTTATCAAGCTTGTGGGTAATTGGTGGAATATTTAGCTTATTTATGCGCTTCATTAATTTTGGATTCGGTACATTACTATGGGCTGGGATTCAAATACTAGAATTAATTCCCTCTGAACTACTAGGACATGAGAAATTTCTAGATAAAAACATACAGAAAGCGGGTATAAATCAGTATGCATCGTCTAATAATGACTCATGGGAGGTCAAGTTAGCTAAGAAATTAAGAAATAGTTGCAGCACTGAAGTATTACGCTTTCTCATCATCTTAGGTGTGTGTGTTTATGTTGTAGACTTCTTCCTCTGCTTGACTGTTTTTCCCCCAGTTAAAGGCGGTGGTGATGTTTGGAAACTGTTAGATATTGTCCAGTATCAGCAGTTCTCAAAAATTGATTTGGAAAACATAATTCGAGCAATAACAACTGTTGGCGCGGTGCAATTCCTCCTTAAGTTACGCAAGATTATTGTGCAAATAATTCACGATTTAAGAGATTAAGAAATAAATAAAGCGAGCAAGGTTAAAAACCAATAGGGGGTGTAATTCCCAAACTCGCTATGTCAAATATTGTTATTAATTATCATGACTAATTTTGACCCGCAGGGCGATTTTAAGGATATTGAGCATTGGGAGTTAATCGCAGAACGCAAAGCATCTAATACAGGCATGGCTGCAAAGATAATTGGAGGTGTGTTAGCTGGTGGTGCAGGTATTGCTTTTGGTGTTGAATTGTTGGGTGGAATTGTGGCTGTTTGGTGCATAAAATCAGCCTGGGATGCATCTAAAAACATTGGTAAAAGATTGCGATTGGTGCGGGACTGTGGCTGTAATGCATTCTTGTTAGATGAAGACCAATTTAGGACTTACGTTAAGCAGTTTGGAGAAGAAACTGTACTTGAGGAATTGAGCTTTGTAAAGGAGGCTGGTGCAGAATTATCAGCTTTTGCTAAAAACTGGCTACTTACTTGTAATAAACAACTCAAAGGTTACAAAGAACAGATGTCATTGACTCAATCCGTCGCTCTGGGAGTGCAACAGCCAGTATTAAGCGTTCCAAATAAGATTGCATCTGTCCCCGAACAATTTGTGCAAACTCAAGTAGATGTTTGGAACAGTACGGATGAATTTGAAGTTGACATTGTGGGTGAGATGACAGACCGTATCAGCAATATTTTTATTGTTGGTCTGGGGGGTTCTGGTAAGGGGATGTTACTAGCTAATGCTTTAAGAGAAGTCAAACGGAAACATCCAGACAAGAAAATCTTTCTTGTTAACGGTAAAGTTGACCCCAAAGAAAGCGGATATTTTGATGGAATTGTAGACGTTGAGAAACCACTGCACTGCGAAAGCGCCAAACCTCAAACAGTTGCAGCATGGTTTGAAGCTGCTATGAAAGATTATGATACGTTTGCGGTTGAACACAACGGAGCGTTGCTTGTAATTGACGAAGGAACCATCATCGGGGCGAGATTAAAAACAGCTAAGTGTACCGCTTTAACTGATAAGTTAATCGGCATTACTTCCTGTGGTGGTAGCAGCGGTAAAAATGTTTGGTTTGTCGCTCAAACTCCTTTTGTTGGTGCCAATGGCAGCGATACATCAGGTATTAGTCAGTTAACACCGATTGTGTTAGTTACCAGCAACAATTTATCAGTAGTAGATAGTTGGAAGAGAGCATCATTATTTAAGAAGTTTGACACAGAAGAAATAGGAGATTTAGTTAACCAAAGTGAATGTAGCAGAGCCGTTTACTTTGGTAAAACTGCTCAATGGTACTCGATGCAAAAACTAACTAACTATTCTGCATTTGATAGAGACAAAGGTAAGTTTATTGGCGATGTAAAAGTTGCTGATATTCGGAATCAAGATACAGTTATTCAACCCTTAGACTCACAAATTGAGTTATCAGAAAATGCTCAAAAAGTTCTTGATTGGTTAGAAAGTAAAGAACCCGGTCAATGGTTTTATTATCGTAATGGAGAAGATAATAAACGCAATAATGCTTTTACAATGATGCTTAGTAGATTGGGGTTGCTGAATAACGAATCGGCGCTTGAGGATGTCTTTTTAGAATTACTTGAAACGGAAAATGTAGACATCTCAGATGACGGAGTAGGTATCAAACTGTTGTAACTGAACCTGTAAATGTAACTGTAACATACGGCTGTAACTCCTGTAAATGCGTTCTGTTACAGCTATTATTTTGATATATGACTTTGTTACGTTACGTCGTTACAAGGTGAGATAATGTTAGTTAATATATAGAAAACTGGCGTTTAGTATTAAAATTTATACTGATAATATTTTTTCAATATAAGCTATTAACCATTTTATTTTTTATTGATTAGTTATATAAATAAAATATAATAAAATCATACATGCAATAATTTTATTTTTTAAAACATTTTATGAGATTAGCAATTATTATGATTTATCCGTTATACAATGTATAAGTCAGATAGATACAAATATGTAGAATAATTACCCCTTAATAACCAGTTATTGTGCAAAGGTAAAATAGCCTGACATATGAGAGCCGTCCTTATGAATATAAAATATTTAAATCATGACCGAATAAAGCTTAATGAGTGTCTTGCACTTCCGCTCTTAGCTAATTGAGTGTGAATAAAATAAAGGCAGCGAGTTTATATTATCGGCTAATCTAAATAAATATTGTTTAATTCATTTTCGTGTAGGAGTAATAACAATATGAGCAATTCTTCCCCAGAAAGCCTTCCCCGTTTGGATGATTTGGCAACCACAAACGGACAATCTGAGCATTCAAATAACCGAAACCAAAAATCAAATCATTCACTTCCCAGAAACCCTTGGGTGGGAATTAAGAAGTATACCAATGAATTTTCATCTAAGAAGGCGAGTCCAGGATATATTGCGCGTGCGCGTTCAATTTATAATAAGCTTTGTTCCGAATTAAATGATAATCATACAAATTCGGGGTATGTTGCGATTGAACCAGAAAGCGGCGAGTATTTTCTTAATGAGAGTAAGGAAATCGCTCAAAAGGAAGCTTCTTCAAAGCATCCAGAACGTTTAATTTGTACTTTCCCATTAACAGGAGTATCTTAAAAAAATTGATTGAAGGACAATTTGGCAGTAAAGGGGAACTTTTCTTTGAAATTGACCTTATAGCATCTGACGGGCTACCTATAACAGTTGATTCGCTTCTCGATACGGGCTTTACAGATTGGCTGGCAATCAACACCGCTGATGCGGAAAGTCTCGGTTGGCAGCTTGTTGATAACGAAGAAAGCCGAATTACAGCACAAGGAGAAGCACAATTTAATATTTACGATGGAATTGTAAATTTAGCCGGTGAAGAGTTTAACATTCCTGTAATTGCTGGGGATGGAATTGCAGAAGTTTTGCTGGGTTTACCGTGGTTGTTTACCAGACGATTGGTGGTAGATTTCCCTCTTGAAACGTTGACTTTGAGTTAATTGCGTTTTTGCTCTGGCTTTGATTTGGGATTACTACCTATATGGTCTTCAATTCTTTGCAGTTTTACATAACTATGTTCCATTAGCTCTCTAGTTTCTTCAACCTGTTGAAGGCTTTTATAAACACGCTCTTGTGTAAAGCGTGATAACCCAGGTGGTGAAATCGCAAAAACTGTTCTAGTAACTACTGCTAATATCACACAGAAAATCAACATTAAGAGAAACCAACCTACCAAGGTAAGCAACACATCAACTCTACAAATCAAGTCCAAAATCCTGTTTTTTACTCGTTCCCAAATTCTTGATATCCCTATCTTTTGGCGCTGTGCTATCGTGGCTGCTATCTTCTTCTGGTATCTCGCTAAGTCCTCTGTCTCCCTCCTTATCTTGCTCAACTCCGTATCGTGATAAGTCGTCAGTTGATGCATCTGGTATTGGCTCAATTCCATCCTCAACGGCTGATTGTTCCTCAATACTTGGTTCAAGCTCGCCAACTGTTTTTTCAGTGTCGGTATTTCTTGCACGACGCTTCTCAAAATCGGCGAGATTTCGCTCAAGTTCTTCAATTGCTCCGACTGTTGCTGTGATGTTAAGTCGAGCGTGTTCAATGCTGTTCCAAGCTTGTTGCAGGAGACTGCTAAATTGTTGATTGTTTCGCTTTGGTCTGCTGCTGTTTTCAGCTGCTCCGTCGTTAAAACTGTCCACTCGTCTAACTCTCCTTGCAGGTCTTCAAATAAATCTTTCCAATCTTGAGGTGCTGTTTCTGTCAACTGTGCCAAGTAACCGATGTATTGCACCAAGCGAAACGCTGGGTCTTCCGGTTGC
>ERZ1740062.498-NODE-498-length-21081-cov-4.326881_pt1 | contig 21081 bp, 12 predicted proteins | sample MGYA00581741_ERZ1740062 | MGnify/ENA primary metagenome ERZ1740062 (study PRJEB43018, sample SAMN04849747) | marine metagenome | isolation source: floating plastic debris | place: Pacific Ocean | collected 2008-09-01 | study: EMG produced TPA metagenomics assembly...
CGATTGGCCATCATCGAGTATCACGCTGTTGACGTGTCCCGACTCCGAGTCGAGCGCCACATCGACCACCTTACCCTCGACACGCGTCACACCGCGCTGCTCGGCATAGTCACGCAGGAAGCGCGCGTACAGTCCGGCATCGAAGTGATACGCGTAGTCGTAGGTTGATTGAATCAGGCGCTTGTCATGCGACGGTGGTGCGAAGCGACCGGCGCTGGCAGCGCCCCAGGCCATCGAATACTCCTGCAATGGCGCGGCATCACCGACGGCATGCTGCTGCAACCAATAGTGGTGCATCGGTACGACATCGAAATCCGCACCGTACTGACCGAAGGGATGAAAATAGCGATCACCCTGTCTGCCCCAGTTCACAAACTCGATACCGAGCTTGAAACTGCCTTGCGTCGCGCGTACGAAATCCGCTTCGTGAATACCGAGCCGCTGATTGAACAACTTGATCGGTGGGATTGTCGCCTCACCGACACCGACCGTACCAATCTGTTCGGATTCGATCAGTGTGACGTCGCAGTGTTGACCGACCGCATGACTGATGGCCGCAGCGCTCATCCAACCGGCTGAACCACCGCCGACAATCACCAATCGACGCAATCGCATATCGTCGTCTGGCATGACTTCCCCGCAAGTTTTGCCAGTCTGAATTTTAGCATTTTCAATAGCGGTACGTACGCTGAATACACGACCAAAGTACGCGTCCTGGACAAAACGTTAACTACCGGGTTATGCGATAATCGAGGTGGGACTTTGGGGACTCAACATGCGTAATAACAAGCTAAGAACAACACTGGGTTTAATCACCCTGCTCGCGGTTTCGCAGGCTGCCGCAATCGCATCGCCGATCACGCGCGTCGAGCCATCGAACTGGTGGATTGGCATGCAAACGTCGAGCGTACAATTGCTAATAAACGGCGAGCGGATCAGTGACTGGCAAGTCAGTACGGACCGCGACGATATCGCCGTGACGGAGCAGGTGCGGCTTACCAGCCCCAACTATCTGTTTGTCACACTCGATATTGCATCAGACGCACGTTCAGGCCCAGTCACACTGCAGTTCTCAGACGGTGACAACATCATCGCTCGTCACAATTGGTCGTTGCTGGAAAGAGACGGCGCAGCCGGCAGCGGCTTTGATCAATCGGACGTGATCTACCTGATCACCCCCGATCGGTTCGCGAATGGCGACCCTGACAACGACACGGTTGAGGGCTTTGGTGATCCGCTGAATCGTAGCGAGCCTTACGGTCGCCACGGCGGTGATCTGCAGGGCATCATCGATCATCTCGACTACATCGAGCAGATGGGATTCACGCAAATCTGGCTAAACCCCGTACTACAGAACAAACAGCCGCAGTCCTCTTATCACGGTTACGCGATCACCGATCACTATACGGTCGATGCACGCTTTGGCAGCAACGCCGATTATCTAGCGTTGGCGAACGCCGCGAGGCAACGCGGTATCGGTTTGTTGATGGATGTCGTGCTGAATCACATCGGACACAGACACTGGTGGATGGACGATCTGCCGAGTGCCGACTGGCTCAACTATTCCGCCGATGCACCAAAGATGACTAATCACCGACGCGAAGCGCTGTTCGATCCCTACGCTGCCCCCGGCGATCTGCAACGCTTCGCCGATGGTTGGTTTGTACCGACCATGCCGGACCTCAATCAGCGTCAGCCGCAGTTGGCGGAATACTTGATCCAAAACTCGATCTGGTGGATTGAGACACTCGGTCTGTCCGGTTTGCGCGTCGATACCTGGCCCTACTCCGACAAGCGCTTTCTGACCGACTACGCCCGCAGGCTTCGCGCTGAGTATCCGGACCTCAACATCACGGGCGAGGAATGGACGCACAACGTACTGATCACGGCCTACTGGCAAGCCGGCGCGCACCGTGACGATGGCTACGAGTCTTATCTGCCGAGCATCATCGACATCGGCTTGCAGGACAATCTCGTTCGTGCGCTGAAAGAATCCGATAGCTGGCGCGACGGTCTGATTCGGATCTATCAGACGCTCGCCAACGACTTTGCATATGGCGACCCGAGCAAACTTGTGACCTTCCCGGACAATCACGATATGAGTCGCATCTATACGCAGCTCGATGAGGATCTTGCGCTGTACAAAATCGCCAACGGTGTATTGCTCACGACACGCGGTATCCCACAGCTGTACTACGGCTCAGAAATTCTGATGGCGAATCCGGGCACCGAGTCGCATGGCATCATTCGCAGCGATTTACCGGGCGGTTGGGCCGGCGACACAAGCAATGCGTTCACCGGCGAATCGCTGTCAGCCGATGCAGCCGAAGCGCAGCGTTTTATTCGAACACTGCTGAACTGGCGTAAATCAGCGCATGCCATCCATCACGGACAACTCACCCACTTCGCCCCAGAGAACGGGGTTTACGTTTACTTTCGTCGTAGCGCAGAACAACACGTGATGGTCGTCGTCAACAAAGGCGATGCACAGTCGCTGGCGCTAGAGCGTTTTCGTCGTGCACTGGGCGCCACGCAATCGGCGACCGATGTCATCACAGGCGAGTCTCTCGCTGTCGATCGCGAGCTAGCGCTGGCGGCGAAATCGATCGCTATCTACGAACTGTCGGCGCGACCCGTTTTGCAAGACCTGGCGAGGTAGTCTTCATGCAGTGGCAGCGGCTTGACCGCCGCGGCCACAATCTCGCCCACTTGTTGCAGGAATTGATCCAGTTGCTGGTCGGTCAAATGATCAGCCAGCGGGTCGTAGTGTGTCGGCCATTGATTCTGTCTGATCAGCACTTGTTATCTGCGATCTTAGTTGATCATATCTTGCGCGTCACGAAAAATCCGCTGTATGGACTTAAACTAGTCCAGCCGATGCCTGAGGCTATCCGGTAAATCCGCATCACGACGTGCACGCCAGAACTCGCTATCGTCACGTTGATTAGCGACATAGTGAAGGATCAGGAAATCGCGAATGCGGGCATATTCGAATGCGGTCTGACGGTTGTATTCGTCAACTTCACTCTGCTTGAGGCCGGTTGTCGGGAATAAGGCCAACAAGCGACTCAAACCCGATTGCACGAGATGAATACTGGTGGATTCCAGTGGCTCCATGAAGCCGCTCGCAAGGCCGAGCGCTACACAATTGCGAAACCAAAATTGCTCTCGCCGACCTGTCGTGAAACGTAACTGTCGCGGTTCACCCTGTTGGGCGGACGGCAAATGTTGCAATAGCGTCGCCTCCGCCTCGTCGTCGCTAACAAAGCCGCTGCAATAGACATGGCCGTTACCGGTACGCGTCTGTAATGGGATGCGCCATTGCCATCCGGCTGTGTGCGCCGTTGCGCGAGTAAATGGCGGCAGCGGCGACAGCGGATCGGAAGCGACCGTCACAGCCCGGTCGCACGGCAGCCAATGCCGCCAGTCTTCGTAGCCGACACCGAGCGCATCGCCAATCAGCAGTCCCCGAAACCCACTGCAATCAATAAACAAGTCGGCCGTGACGTCCCGCCCATCTTGCAGCGTGACTGCCGCGATCTGACCATCGTCGGCAAGACGCGTCTGCGCGATCATGCCCTCGATACGGGTGACGCCGGCTTGTTCGCTCAGCGAGCGCAGGTACGCGGCGAACAGCCCGGCATCGAAATGATAAGCACGTACGAGGCCTTCAATCTGCGTATCGCCAACGCGATCGAGGGGTGCGAATCGATGCTGTTTGGCCGCTACTGCATTGACCGAATAATCCCACAGTGAGTCCTGCCTGCCACGCTGACGCGCGCGCAGCCAGTACGCCCAGAAGCGCGCCATGCCGAGGCTCTGACCAAGACCGCCAAAGGCATGAATATAGCGATCCCCGAGTGCGCCCCAGTTTTCAAATTCGATGCCGAGTTTGTAGCTGCCGTTGGTCGCAGCAAGGAACTGATGTTCATCGATACCGAGCAGATGGTTCAGCAAACGGATCTGCGGAATCGTCGCCTCGCCAACACCGACCGTGCCGATCTGCTCGGACTCGATCAGCGTCACTGCCACGGGTTTTGGCAGGCAACGCGACAGCACGGCTGCGGCCATCCACCCGGCTGTACCGCCACCGACGACCAACACGCGTTGAATCGGTTTATCCGTGTTCATGATTCTGCCCCCGCATCACTGCCGATTATCGTAAGCGTTGCGCCCCCGATAAAAAAGCCCTCGCCGCTACTGCGACGAGGGCTTTCGTTGTCCCCGGATTATGCTGCCCGGTTATTCGTATTTGTAGGACAAGCCGACGAGGAAGTTGCGACCATAACGTTGATAATCGCGAATCTGGCGAGAATCATTGTTGTAGAAGGTGACGAACTCCTGATCGGTCAGGTTATTGCCCTGCAGCAACAGCGTCAAACCAGCCAGTGCGCCCTCGTCGAAACGATAGCTGACCTGCGCATCGACAATCGACTCGGCGTCGACGATGGTCAGGTTACGACCGTTACCGAAACCCGATACCTCGCCGAGGAACTCGGAACGATAGCGGTTGCTGACCCGCGCTGAGAAACCGTTATCGGCTGCATAGATCACGGTGTCGTTGTAGATCTCTTCCGTCAAGCCCGGCAGTGGTGTTGTTGCATCGGTCGGATCGGACTGAATATCCGAATCGTTCATCGACGCACTGAAGATCGCACCGAAACCGGTCAATGCAGGTGTGATCATTTCACCGCTAAGTGACAGCGCGAACTCGACACCCGAGATCTTGCCGCCGTTGCCGTTAGCCGGCGCCGAAGACAGACCTTGAGTCAAGTTTGGTGCCGGACCTGCGAATGGCAAGCCGTCGAAATTCAGCACGGTGTCCTGCTGGAAAATATACGACTCGAGATCTTTGTAGAATCCAGCCAGCGAGAAGTAACCGAGACCATCGTCGAAATACATTTCGTAAGACAGATCGACAGAGTTGGCAATCCATGGGTCGAGCAGTGGGTTACCACCGCTTGCACTCCACGGTGACTGCGTCACGTCATTGCTGTTGGCCAGTGCTGGATCGTAGCCGAAGGTCCGGCTGGCACGCAGCTCGTCCATGCGCGGCCGCGCCAGCGTGCGCGCCAAACCGAGACGGACAAACTTGGACTCGCCGACTTCGAAGTTCAGGTTCAAACTCGGCAGAATTTCAACGAAGTCTTTGCCATCGGTGAATTCAACCGTGGTCGCACCCACCGCAAAACCGGTGGAGTGCTGAGCGGTACGCACCACCTGCACACCGAAGTTACCGGATTCCGGCACATCACCCCTGTTGGAATCCACACCGACTTTCAGGAAGGCCAGTTGCACGTCTTCTTCGACCGCCCAGTTCTTGACGGCTACGTCGGCGTTCGGGTTACGTGACAGCGTGTACACGCCGCTGTTGAGTACCGCCAGCGGGTCATAGCTGACCATGCCCTCGATACCGAGGAAGTTCAGACTGGTGACACCGGTCGCTACCGGGATCGGCGCTTCGGTGGCACCGTTGGCCAGGCCCAGGAAGAACTCGTTCGCCACGTAGTCTTTCGAGCGTGACGAGAAGTTCAGGCCGAACTCGACGCTCGAGATACCACCGTCAAAGAAGCGTTCCGCGGACAATTGCAACTGATCCAGTTCGTCGGTCACGGTCGGGCTGTTCAAATAGCCAAGTTGACCACCCGGAACGACGTCACCACCCCAACCCTGCGGGCTGGTCAGAACAATCAGGTTCGGATCCGCATAGTTCAGCGTCGAGTTGAAGATCGCGCCGCGATCGCTGAGCGTGAAGCCCAGGTTATCGGTAGCACCACTACCCGCTGTACCCGTACCGGAGTAGGTTTCGAGAATCACGTCATCGCGATCCACAGTAGAGTGCGCCAAATCAACGGTGACGGCCCAGTTGTCTCCAACGAGCCACTCGGCGTTCAAGCCGGTCGCGAGCAGTTGCGCATCGCGGGTATTGATGTCGTTACGCATCACACCTTTCACGCCGTTGAACTGTCCTTGCGTGATCAAACCGTTGCCAGTCTGGAAACCCGGTTGCAGCTGCGCCGATGACCATTGCAGCGGCAATTCAATACCGCGCAGTAACTGGTCATCCTGGAAGTCCGAATAGAAGACGTCGAGAGCGGCTGAAAAAGTATCGCTCGGGGCGAACTCAAGCACACCAATGACGCCATTGCGCTCTAGTTGGTTCGACTGCACGTAAGGCTTGGAACCGCCGATCACCAGGTTGCCGTCGCCATCACCACCCGGATAGCCCCAGGCGTTAAAACGCGCACCCTGGGAAGGCGTGTCCATGTGCGCGTAGCCGATTGCCACACCAATCGTGTCATCCGCGAACTGATCGATGTAAGACAGGCTGTAGCGGTTGCCGGAATCTTCAGCACCGTCGTTCAACGCATCGATGCTGTTCCACTCATAACGCACGTTGCCGGCGATGGAGCGGCGGCCGTATTTCAGTGGGCGAACGGTTTGCAGGTCGACCGTGCCAGCAAGACCCTGGCCGATCAGCGCGGCATCCGGCGTCTTGTAGACTACCGCTGCGCTGAGCAATTCTGAAGGATACTGGTCGAACTCGACGCCGCGGTTGTCGCCGGTACTGACCTGTGGGCGGCCATTCAGCAAGGCGGTACTGAAGTCCGGAGACAGACCACGAATACTGATCACCTGACCGCGACCATTCAGACGCTGTGCGGCAAGACCCGGTAAGCGAGCCAGCGACTCGGCAATACTGATGTCCGGCAGTTTGCCGATGTCCTCGGCTGAGATCGCCTCGACGATGGACTCTGAATCCATCTTCAGAGCTCGGGAGTTCTCCAGGCTACGGCGAAAACCGGTAGTGACGATCTCTTCAATGACGCCGTCGTCTGCCATATCGTCCTGCGCGAATGCAGTTGGCGCCATCGTCAATGCGCCGGGCAGCGCAGCGGCAACAGCCAGCGACAGCGCCGTGCGCCGCAGCCGCGGCATCGGGCTGCTCGCGATGTTGTGTTTACGCGAATTGGAAACCATGTTTTGTTACCCCCAAGGTATGCATCGGAAAAAGGGCACTTAGCTACCCCATTGCCCGCAGAGCTTAATGAACAAAACGTTATTGATTCAATGCTCTGCATACGTATTCATTTCCTGAATACGTATACATCGGCTTGCTCGTCTGAGGGGCCATCGCTACATTCGCCGGAACTGAATTAGACGGGATTGTTGTACCCGCGCGACAGCGCTATTAGACAATGGTTAGCTGTCTAGATTGGTGCGACACTCGTGTCCTAATTCAGGTGTACAAAGACCTTAGACAGGGGCGTCACACGATGCATGTGCAAGTAGATACGAGAACAGCGGAAAAGACCGCGCCGCTGACACCGGATGCGCAAACACTGCGCCTGGATAAGGAAAGACGCGCGGGTGTGTGCATGCATCTGACCTCACTGCCAGGGCCCCATGGCATCGGCGAAATCGGGCGTGAAGCGCGCGCGTTTGTTGATAGCCTGGCCGCGGCGGGACTGCGTATCTGGCAGTTTTTGCCGACCGGCCCGACGGCCTACGGGGACTCGCCCTATCAACCGCTGTCGACTTACGCCGGCAATCCGATGCTGATCGAATTACGCGAACTGTGTGAGCTCGGACTTTTAGACGAGGCAGAGCTCCAACCGCTCTGCGACCTGCCCGTGGACAATGTCGATTACGGTGCGCTGATCCCGGTCAAATCGACACTGCTCGCCAAAGCCGCCGAGCGCTTCCGAGCACAAACGACGACGTCGTTGCATGACGAGTTCGCCAACTATCTCGAACGCAACGGCCGTGTGTGGCTGAACGATTACGCGTTGTTCAGAACGCTGAAACGCGCTCACGGTGATCGTCCGTGGACTGAGTGGAATCTAGCCTACCGGCGACGCGAACAGGATGCACTCGACAAATTCATCGCCACGCACGATACCGAGCTGTATGCGATCAAATTCTGCGAATTTATCTTTGACAAGCAGTGGCAGGCGCTGCGCGATCATGCACGCGAGACCGGCGTACTGTTGTTTGGTGACATGCCGATCTACATCGCGCTCGATAGTGCCGACGCCTGGGCGAATCGTGAGATCCTACGACTGGATCATGACGGTCAGCCGGCTGCCGTCGCTGGTGTGCCGCCCGACTACTTCAGTGAAGATGGGCAGCTGTGGGGCAACCCGTTGTACGACTGGGCCTATCACGAGCGTTCCGGTTTCGGCTGGTGGGTCGAACGCATGCGCCATACGCTGTCGCTGGTCGACGTCGTGCGCATCGACCACTTCCGCGGTTTCGAAGCGTACTGGTCGGTGCCTTTCGGCGCGGAAACGGCGCGCGATGGTGCCTGGGAACAAGGTCCGAACGACGCCATCTTTGACGCATTGCACGACCAGCTCGGTGATATGCCGATCGTCGCAGAAGACCTCGGTGCCATCACGCCGGCGGTCGACGAGTTGCGTATGCGCCATCGCATGCCAGGCATGTCCGTTTTGCAGTTTATGATCGACGACCCGAACTTTGATCTCGAGTCGATCGGCGCAGATTCCGTCTGCTACACCGGCACGCACGACAACGATACGACCGTCGGTTGGTATCACGGCGGGCCGGGCGATGTGCGTACAGCCGAGCAAATCGCTATGACCCAACACAACGCGCAGCGACCTATCGGCGGCAATCCCGACAACAACCATTGGGCCATGAACAACACAGCATTCTCCACCGCGGCCTGTCACGCCATTGTGCCAATGCAGGATTTTCTCGGTCTCGGCTCAGAAGCCAGAATCAACACGCCAGGAAGTTCTGCCAATAACTGGCGCTGGCGACTGCAAGCGGATGCCTTCGATGCTGCACTGCAGGAACGCATCGCGCAGCTCGCCACCGATCACGCGCGCTAGCCACACCAGTCCCATCGACAATCGGTGAATCGACCGAGCCGCGGGTTTCGGGCCGCCGCTGAGTTATCATGAACGCCTATTCAGCCGTCCGAGGGATCCGTCATGACAAAACAACAACCGAACGATGCCCGCTTTGTCAGCCGCCTGACCCGCGACACGCTGGCCCTGATTCTGGCCGGCGGCCAGGGCTCACGCCTGCATGAACTGACCACCTGGCGCGCAAAGCCAGGGCTGTATTTCGGGGGCAAATTCCGGATCATCGACTTTCCGTTGGCGAATTGCTTCAACTCCGGTATTCGTCGAGTTGGGGTGCTGACGCAGTACAAGGCGCATTCACTGATTCGCCATCTGATTCAAGGCTGGGTCAATCGCTACGCCAACGATCGTGAGTTCGTCGAAATTCTGCCAGCATCACAACGTGTTGGTGGCGAGTGGTATCGCGGTACCGCCGATGCGGTGTACCAGAACCTCGACATCATTCGCACGCATTCACCGCAGCACGTGTTGGTGCTAGCCGGCGATCACGTGTACAAAATGGACTACGGTCCGCTACTGGCGTTTCATAGCGAAAAGACCGCTGACATGACGGTGTGTTGCCTTGAGGTGCCGATCAGCGAAGCCGCGGGCCAGCTGGGCGTGATGACCGTCGATGAATCCGGTCGCGTCATTGCCTTCAACGAGGAGCCGGGGCATCCAGCGCCAGTGCCCGGCAAGCCGGACGTCTGTCTTGCCTCTATGGGTAACTACGTATTCAACACCGACTTCCTGTTTGAACAGACCATCAAAGACGCGGACGACCCGAAAACCGATCATGACTTTGGTCGCAACATTATTCCGTCTATCATCGATAAATATCGCGTGTACGCATACCCGTTTCGTGATCCTGCATCAGGAGAACAGGCTTACTGGCGCGATGTTGGTACGCTACAAGCCTATTGGGAAGCCAATATGGAACTCGTCAGTGTCGTACCGCAGCTCAACCTGTACGACCGTCAATGGCCGATCGATACCGCACAGCGCCAGATGCCGCCCGCAAAATTTATCCATGACGACCCGGGCCGGCGTGGAGAAGCGATCAACTCGATGGTCTCCGGCGGCTGTGTGGTCTCTGGTGCTAGCGTACGCCAGTCAGTCTTATTCTCGAATGTCCATGTGCACTCGTTCAGCACCGTTAACGAGTCGGTGGTGCTACCCGATGTGCGTATTGGCGAGCGTTGTCGAATCAACCGCGCGATTATCGATCGCGGCGCGATTCTGCCGGAGGGCACCGTCATCGGCGAAGATCCCGCGGCGGATCGCGCCCGCGGGTTTCGAGTGACCGACACCGGCATTACGCTGGTGACACCGGACATGCTGGGACAGCAGCTGCATTTCACACGCTGATACCACGATGACAACACGTTCGGTTTACATGGTGGCGTCGGAGAACGGCGCGTTGCCCGGCGGCAAGGCCGGCGGCGTGGGCGATGTGCTGCGCGAGCTGCCGCGAGCGCTTGTCGCCAACCAGGTACCGGTGACCGTGCTGTGTCCGGCGTACGGTCGCCTGCACGAAACGGCGGGCATGGTTGTGGGCGAACCCTTGACGGTGCCATTCGCAGGTCAGTCGCTGCTGGTGCAGACCTACAACCTGCGTGATGTTCATGGTGTCGACCATGTGGTCCTGCAGCACGAGGCCTTCGACCCCCACGGCGATCAACGTATCTATCATGACGATGGCATAGCGCGCCCCTTCGCGACCGACGCGAGCAAGTTTGCACTGTTGTCGGCCGCTGCCGGATGCTGGCTGTTACACCATGCAACGCCAGATGCTGTGATTCACGCGCACGACTGGCATGCGGCTCCTTTACTGACCTTACGCGCTTTTCTGCCGGAGTTTTCAGGCCTGCAGAAATTCCGGACGGTGCTGACGCTGCACAACCTAGCACTGCAGGGCATCCGTCCGTTACGGCATGATGCATCGAGTCTACAGGCCTGGTTTCCAAGCATCGGGCTCGACAATCCAGTCTTGCGTGACCCTCGCTACGCGGATTGCTACAACCCTGTCGCGGCGGCGATTCAACTCGCCGATGCGATCAATACCGTCTCGCCCAACAACGCACAGGAAATTCTTCAACCGGACGATCCCGCTCGGGCCTTTCGTGGTGGCGAAGGACTCCAGGCTTACCTGCAGTCAGCGCAGGCGGATGGCCGTCTCGTCGGCATCCTCAATGGCTGTGACTACGACGGTGACTATTCGCGCCAACAATGGCCAACACTGGCTACCGCGATCGACGGCGCACTGAATGAATGGCAGCGTACAGATCCCGCCAACAAAGCGCTGCATCGGCTTGCCATGGACAAGCTGGCCAGGATCGACGCAGCCCCACACCCGCTACTTACGAGCGTCGGGCGACTGACCGACCAGAAGATTCAGCTGCTATTGCTGCGCGATGATGAAGGCATCTCATCGTTGCAACACATCATCGCAACGCTGCCGGCGAAAGCCTTATTCATCATGCTGGGTACCGGCGATCCCACGATGGAGGTTGATCTGGTTGAGCACTCCCGGCGCGATGCACGCTTCCTGTTCCTGCGCGGCTTCTCCGAATCGCTCTCCGACCTGATTTATCGGACAGGTGATCTGTTCGTGATGCCAAGCAGCTTTGAACCCTGCGGCATCAGTCAAATGATGGCGATGCGAGCCGGTCAGCCCTGCCTCGTCCATGCGGTCGGTGGACTATACGATACGGTGGAGGAAGGTTTCAGCGGCTATCGCTTCGCGGGTGACAGTCTGGCCGCGCAGACCCATGCGCTACGCGACGCCGTGCAACGGGCTATGCAGGATTTCCAAAACGACGACAAGCGCTGGGCGCTCCTTCGACGCAACGCAGCGTCCCTGCGCTTCCGCTGGACAAAGTCCGCAAGTCTTTATCAACAACATCTTTATCAATTCAATGACTAACGACGCATTCGACGCCACTACTCTGAATCGTATCGCTCAGGGCACACACAGTGACCCGTTTTCCGTGCTCGGCTTGCACTCGGTTGACGGAACGATGCGGATCGTGTGTTTTTTGCCGGAAGCCACCGCCGTAGCACTATGCACAGCGCGCGGCGCCGAACTGCAGTCGTTTGAGCGCCTGCATACGCGCGGCGTTTTTGCAGCCAGCGGCGACGCGTTGCCGCGCAATTATCGGCTGCGGGTGACATGGACGGACGGCAATGAGACGTTGCAACACGACCCTTATCGGTTCTCCCAAGCCCTGGGCGACATCGATCTGCAGCTGCTTGGCGAAGGTGCGCATCTAAATATTTACAAAGCACTCGGCGCTCATGTCATCAAGCATCAGGGGGTACACGGCACGCGTTTTGCTGTGTGGGCGCCGAATGCCTCCCGGGTCAGCGTCATCGGTGATTTCAATCAGTGGGACGGAAGACGCCACCCGATGCGCGTCCACCCCGGTATCGGCGTCTGGGAAATTTTCCTGCCCGATGTTGGTCCCGGGACTCGCTACAAATTTGAGCTGCTCGACCGGGGTGGCCAGTTACTGCCGTTGAAGACAGATCCCTACGGCAACGCTTTCGAGCCGCCACCTCACAACGCAGCGATCGTCACCGAGACGCAACACAAATGGCGAGATGACACGTGGCAAGCCAAGCGGCAAGCGTCGCCAGCACTCGATACACCACAAAGCATTTACGAAGTCCATCTCGGCTCGTGGCGACGTGGCGAAGACAATCGTTGGTTGAATTACGATGAGCTCGCGGACCAACTGATCGAATACGTTGTCGAAATGGGCTTTACCCACATCGAGCTTTTACCGGTAACCGAGCATCCGTTCGATGGTTCGTGGGGCTACCAACCCATTGGCCTGTTCGCACCCACCTGGCGCTTCGGCGAGCCGGATGCATTGCGACGATTGATCGATCGATGTCATCAGGCCGGGATCGGTGTGCTGATCGACTGGGTACCTGCCCACTTTCCGCGTGACGCACATGGACTCGCGCAGTTCGATGGCACAGCCCTTTACGAACACGCCGACCCGCGCAAGGGTGCGCACGCGGACTGGGGCACTCTGATCTTCAATTACGGCCGTCGCGAGGTCGTCAACTATCTCATCGGCAGCGCGCTGTATTGGATTCGCGAGTTTCATGTCGATGCGTTACGTGTCGATGCCGTGGCGTCGATGCTGTATCTCGATTACTCCCGCAACGACGGCGAATGGATTCCAAATGAACACGGCGGTAACGAGAACCTGGAAGCCGTCGCGTTCCTGAAGAAGCTGAACGAACTGGTGCACGCCGCCGGAGCAACGACCTATGCGGAAGAATCGACGGCATGGCCAGGCGTCAGTAAACCAACGTTCGAAGGCGGCCTTGGTTTTACTCATAAATGGAACATGGGCTGGATGAACGACACGTTGCAGTATGTCGCGGAGGATCCGGTTCATCGCCGCTATCACCATGACAAGATCACATTTGGCCTGGTGTACGCCTTTGACGAGAACTTTGTATTGCCGATTTCCCATGATGAAGTCGTCCACGGCAAAGGCTCATTGCTGGGCCGCATGCCGGGTGATGATTGGCAACGCTTTGCGAACCTGCGCGCTTACCTCGCAATGATGTTCTGCCATCCCGGCAAGAAACTGCTATTCATGGGCACCGAGTTTGGCCAGCCGGCGGAATGGAATCATGACCAGTCGCTGGACTGGCACTTACTGGAGTACGCGCCGCACGCCGGCGTGCAACAACTCGTTCGCGATCTCAATACACTCTACCGCGTCACACCGGCCTTGTTCGAACGCGATTATGATTCCGATGGGTTTTATTGGCTTGACTGGAACGACGCCGAGAACAGTGTGTATTCATGGGTAAGACTCGACAACCATAATCGCCCCATCATCGTCGTCGTCAACATGACGCCGGTCGTCCGGGAGCGATTCGCCATTGGCGTACCTGGCACAGGCAACTATCGAGAAGTCTTCAACTCGGATCACCAGCGTTACGGCGGCAGCCATGTCATCAATCCGGAACCATTGTCGGCAACGGCCGATGAGCATGCCAATCAACCCGCAAGACTGACACTGACTTTACCGCCGCTCGCTACTATCGTACTGGCCCCCCACTAGCCCGACTGACATCGCAGAGAAGCAACATGACAGATACCAAGCAACAACCTGACATCGAATCGACGATCGTGGACGCCCCACTGGCGATGACGGCCGATGCCGTACTCGATGACTTCCGTCATTATTTTTCACGGACGTTGGGCCAGAACAATATCGCTGATTCGGAGGCGTTTGCCTATCGTGCACTCGTGTACGCGGTACGTGACCGCATCATGGAGCGCTGGAGCGAGAGCCGCGATTTGCAAGCTGCACAAGACACCCGTCGTACCGCCTACTTGTCTCTCGAGTTTCTGATGGGCCGCCTGCTGAATAATGCGCTACTCAACATGGATCTCGAATCGGAAACACGGGAGGCGCTGAAGCGCCTCGGCGTGGAGCTCGAAACACTCGCTGAGCAGGAGCATGATGCCGGACTCGGCAACGGCGGCCTAGGTCGATTGGCGGCGTGCTTTCTCGACAGCTGCGCAACGCTCGCACTGCCGGTAACCGGCTACGGCATTCGCTATCGCTACGGCATGTTCCATCAGCAGATTCAGGATGGCCGTCAGATCGAAGAGCCGGACCAATGGCTGAAAGATGGGTTTGGCTGGGAAATTAGACGACGCGAGTATGCGACGACCGTCCGGTTTGGTGGTCGTAGTGAGGCCTATCGAACCAGCGCCGGACATCTCGCCTTTCGTTGGGTCGACACCGAAGAGGTGGTCGCAGTGCCCTATGACGTGCCGATCCCCGGGTATCGAAACGGCGTCGTCAATACGTTGCGACTATGGTCGGCCGAGGCAACCGACGATTTCGATCTCGGAGAATTCAACGCCGGCAGCTATGCGGATGCCGTGGCAGCAAAAAACGCGGCGGAGAACATCACGATGGTGTTGTATCCGAACGCCAACTCAGAAAACGGTCAGATCCTGCGCCTGCGCCAGCAGTATTTTCTGGCCAGCGCAAGCCTGCAGGACACCCTGCGCGACTGGCATGCGCGGCATGGTGACGACTTCTCACAGTTTGCTGCCAAGAACTGTTTTCAGCTCAACGACACACACCCTGCCGTCGCTGTCGCTGAGTTGATGCGTCTGCTGATGGATCAGGAAGGTTTTGGCTGGGATAACGCCTGGGAGATCACTAGCGCGACGATGGCCTACACCAACCACACATTGTTACCGGAAGCACTGGAGTTATGGCCAGTCAGCATGTTTCGGCAATTGCTGCCACGGTTGCTCGATATCATTTATGAGATTAACGCGCGCTTCCTGACCGAAGTCTCGCAGCGCTGGCCAGGTGATACCGATCGACTGCGGCGTATGTCACTGGTCGCAGAAGATGGCGAGCCCATGTTGCGTATGGCCTACTTGGCGATTGTCGGCAGCTATTCGGTTAATGGCGTCGCTGCGCTGCACTCCGATCTGCTGAAGCAGGGACTGTTCCGTGACTTCTTCGAACTCTGGCCCGAGAAATTCAACAACAAGACGAACGGAGTGACGCAACGCCGGTGGCTGGCTGCGTGCAACCCGACGCTCGCAGACTTGATGGCGAGCCGCATCGGAGACGACTGGGTCACCGATTTGCCGCAACTGGCGAATCTCGCACCGCTGGCAGATGACGACGGCTTCCGCAATGCCTGGCATGCCGCCAAGCAGCACAACAAGGCGCTACTCGCTCGTATGATTCGCTTCCGGGCCGGGATCAAGCTGCCGATCAACATGTTGTTTGACGTACAGGTGAAACGCATCCACGAATACAAACGGCAATTACTCAATGTCATGCACGTCATCCATCGCTATGCTCGCATTTGCGCCGGAGATACCGACGGCATGGTACCGCGCGCCGTAATCATCGGCGGCAAAGCAGCGCCCGGCTACGTGATGGCGAAACAAATAATCAAGTTGATTAACAACGTCGCCAAGGTGGTGAATGCCGACCCGCGTACGCAGGATCTGTTGCGCCTGGTGTTCTACCCGGACTACAACGTATCGGCCATGGAACGCATTGCCCCGGCCGCCGATCTCTCGGAACAAATTTCGACAGCGGGCAAAGAAGCGTCGGGCACCGGCAACATGAAATTTATGATGAACGGCGCGTTGACCATCGGCACACTGGACGGCGCTAATGTCGAGATACGCGAGGCCGTGGGCGACGCACATTTCTTCCTGTTCGGACTGACGGTCGAGGAAATCCGCGCCGCGCGCAGCAACTACAATCCCAGTGCCATTATTGCGGCAGATCAACATCTGGCAGAGGTGATGCACCTGCTCGAGTCGGGCCACTTCAATCAATACGAACCCGGCATCTTCGACGATATTCTACGTGGCTTGCGTGACCCTGCCGACCCATGGATGACGATCGCAGACTTCTCGAGTTACATCGAGGCACAGGCTGCTGTGGATGCGGTCTACGCAGAACCGGAATTGTGGCAACGCAAGAGTATCCTCAACGCTGCGGCATCCGGTCGTTTCTCGACCGACCGCACGATGCACGACTATAACGAGGACATCTGGCGGCTGTCTCCGATGCAGACCCGCTAGCAAGGCTTGCTACGATGATTAGCCGAGGTGACCCAGCGCTGCTCGGTGCGACGCCGCTCGATGGCGGCTGCAACTTCGCCCTTTACGCCGGTGCGGCGACCAGAATCGAGTTGTGTTTGTTCGATGCGCACGGCCACGAATTTGCGCGCTACGACCTACCGGATCGCCATCGTCGTGTCTGGCACGGATTCGTACCTGACGTAGCACCCGGCACTGGCTACGGCTTTCGCGTGCACGGCGCATGGCAGCCCGAAGCGGGTCTCCGTCACAACCCGGCCAAGCTCGTGCTCGACCCCTATGCGCGTCAGCTACGCGGCGACTTTCAGTGGTCGCCGGCGGTGTTTGGTCACCAGCAATCAGCGTCCGCACAGGCTGAAACACAAGACAGTGCGCCTTTCATGCCGAAATCGGTGGTTATGGATCAGCGCAATAGTGTGCATCGTCATCCACTACGACCGTGGCGCGAGTCTATTGTTTATGAGACCAATGTCCGCGGCTTTACAATGCGCCACCCCGGTCTTTCCGACTCGGAGCGTGGGCGTTTTCGTGGCCTCTCTAATGGACAGGTTATCGACTACCTGCGCGCGCTCGGTATTACCGCCATCGAGTTGTTACCGGTGCATGCGTTCATCGATGAGCACTTTCTCGCGACTCGCGACTTACACAATAGCTGGGGATACAACACGCTTGGTTTTTTTGCGCCGATGCAACGCTATGCCGGCGATGACCCGGTGGCTGAGTTCCGCGAGATGGAGCGCGCACTGCATGATGCGAACATCGAGGTTCTGCTGGATGTTGTGTACAACCATACGGCAGAAGGCGATCACAACGGTCCGACACTGAGCTTTCGTGGCATCGACAACCAAAGCTATTACCGGCTGCAACCGGAATCGCCAGCGCACTACATCAACGATACCGGCACCGGCAATACGATTAACGCGGATCACTCGGTCGTTCAGGACATGATCGTAGACAGCTTGCGCTACTGGTATTCGGACATGGGTGTCGACGGCTTTCGCTTTGACCTGGCGCCGATTCTGGGGCGGCATGCTGGTGGCTTCAGCTCACGCCATCCGCTGCTCGCGCACATCGCCAACGATCGTGCACTAAAACATGCCAAGTTGATCGCCGAGCCATGGGATATCGGGCCTGGCGGTTACCAATTGGGTTCGTTCCCGCCAGGTTGGGCCGAATGGAATGATCGCTATCGCGATACCGTCCGTCGTTTCTGGCGTGGCGATGAGCGCCAGGCGCCGGCACTGGCGCGACGACTGCACGGCTCCGCCGATATCTTTGAGGCCAGCGGCCGCCCACCGCAGGCGAGTGTCAATTTTGTCACCAGTCATGATGGTTTCACGTTGCGGGATGCGGTCAGCTTTGAGCAACCGCACAACCTCGCCAACGGAGAAAACAATCGCGACGGCCATCAGCACAATTTCTCGGCCAACTACGGACATGAAGGCCATACGGACGACGCGCACATCAATGCACTCCGCAAACGCCAGCAGATCAACATGCTCGCCACGCTGCTGCTGTCGCAAGGCACGCCGATGCTGCTCGCGGGTGACGAGATCGGTAATACGCAAGACGGCAACAACAATGCGTATGCACAGGACAACGCGATCAGCTGGATCGACTGGGAGCAAGCCGATATTCATTTGTGCGATGTGGTCAGCGAGCTGATCGCGCTGCGACAACGCACGCCACTATTGCAGCAACGGCGCTATCGGCACGGATTGAATACCAACGCGGCTGGCTACAAAAACATTGAGTGGCTCGCGCCGAACGGTGAAATCCTGCAAGGCTTCGAATGGCACCACGCCGACGCCATAACGATGTTGTTATGCGCCACGGATTTGGATGTACCAATGAGCAAAAACGAAGCTGCGTTCGCCGTGCTGCTGAACCCGACGCCTCGCGACCTGCGCTTTGCCTTACCGGCTATCGACGACGCTGGCCAATGGTCTGTTTGTTTCCATAGCGGGCAGCTATACCCGATCAAAAGCACAGAGATTCTTGTGCAAGGCTACAGCCTGACGTGTCTTCGCTGGCCTACGCCTGCTTCGGCACCATGATCGATTTGGTCTCGAGAAACTCCTCGAAGCCGAGCACGCCCCATTCGCGCCCGTTGCCCGACTGCTTGTAGCCGCCAAACGGTGCATCGATCGGCGCGTGCTGACCATTGATGTGTATGCTGCCGGCCCGAATGCGAGCAGCAACGCGGATAGCATGCTCCGCATCCCCCGATTGCACATAGCCTGCAAGACCATACGGCGTATCGTTGGCGATCGCGATCGCGTCATCCTCGTCAACGTACGGGATAATCACAAGCACCGGCCCGAACACTTCTTCACGCGCGATCGTCATCTGATTATTCACGCCAGAGAACACCGTCGGGCGCACGTAATACCCGTCGGTCAGTCCGTCCGGGTCGGTCAGTCCGTCCGGCTTGCCCGGCCCGCCAGCCACGAGCGTAGCGCCTTCGTCAATCGCTGACTGAATCAAGCCCTGAATCTTGTTGTACTGCTGTTCGCTGACGACTGGACCAATGTGTGTGCCCTCTGCGCGCGGATCGCCAACCACGGTGGCGTTGGCGGCTGCGGCAGCTATGTCGGCAGCTTCTTCCATGTGCGCTGCAGGCACGAGCATTCGTGTTGGTGCGTTGCACGATTGTCCGGAATTGGAAAAGACCTGTCGCGCACCTGACTTCACAGCACGCGCAAGATCCGCATCCGGCAGAATGATGTTTGGCGACTTACCGCCCAGTTCCTGGGCGACCCGCTTGACCGATTGCGCCGAAGCCTTCGCCACCTCAATGCCCGCGCGCGTCGAGCCAGTGAAGGACATCATGTCGATATCCGGGTGCGCCGACATGGCAGCACCGACGGAAAGACCGTCGCCGTTGACCAGATTGAACACACCAGCAGGCACGCCGGCTTCATGCAAAATCTCAGCGAAGATCAGAGCGTCGAGCGGCGCAATCTCGCTCGGTTTCAACACCATGGTGCAACCCGCCGCAAGTGCCGGCGCCACCTTGCAGGCGATCTGGTTTTGCGGCCAGTTCCAGGGTGTGATCAACCCACAAACGCCTACCGGCTCGCGAACCAGCGTGTATTTGCCCTGATCCGTGATCCATTCAAAGTCCGCCAAAATTTTGCGCATGGCGATGAAATGCCCGAGCCCACTGCCGGCCTGCGCTTTGTTAGCGAATGGCAGCGGTGCGCCCATCTCATCGCTGATAGCCGCACCGATGTCCGCCATCCGCCGTTTGTAGATCTCGATAATGCGATCCAACAGCGCGAGTCGGCTCTCGACAGAGGTCGCAGCAAAGGCCGGGAATGCGTCGCGTGCGGCGGCTACGGCAGTGTCGACGTCGGCCGCGGAGCCGTTGCTGATCCGTGCGATGGCAGCGCCTGTAGCCGGATTAATGACATCCAGCGTGCGGGCCTCGGCCGGTTCAACCCAGGCGCCATTGATATAAAACTTCAAAAAATCCTGCATTGCACTGCTCCTGTCGCGCTGTGTCGGTATAATTCATGGTTTGATGATGGCGGTCAACGCCGCCAGCCATCAGCAGCCGTTGACGTCAATTCGGGGGAGCGTCATCGCAGGTTCGCGAAACGGTTGTCGACACGAAGACTGATCTTGCAAGTCGCCGCGTCGGTAGCCCTCGCATCCATTTAATCGATACACCTTGTGTGTCGCGCACAGAAAAGGACTCTCCCAATGGGCGATATAGTCAGATACGCAGACCACCGGCCTCATCCCTGGCACGGTTTGCGCCCCGGCAGCGATGTGCCCAAATGTGTCAGCGTGTTCATCGAAATGACACCGTTCGACCATGTCAAATATGAGCTGGATAAAGGCACCGGCTTTCTGCACATCGATCGCCCGCAGCGAACCACTGCGCAAATGCCGTGCCTATACGGGTTTATTCCGCGCACCTATTGTGCCGAAGAAGTCGCGGCATTAAGCCCGCGTTCCAAGGGCGGTGACGGCGATCCACTCGACATCTGCGTAATTAGTGAGCGTCCGATCAGCCGCGCGGAGATCACACTTAATGCCTGGGTCGTCGGCGGTCTGCAAATGGTCGATGACGAGGAAGCGGACGACAAGATCATTGCGATCCTCGACGGTGATTTTGTGCACGGCAAGGTTCGAGATATTTCAGATTTGCCAGAGATTACGATCGAGCGAATCCGGCATTATTTCCTGACCTACAAGATGCAGCCAGGCGAATCTCAACCGGTGACTGGTGTCGAACCTTACGGCCGGGAGCACGCGCACGCGGTGGTCACGGCGTCTATCAACGATTACAAGAACCATTTCGGAGAACATTGACCGCTGCGAACCAGTGCGTCGCTTCGCCCTTTTCCACCATGAGCCCCTCTCACCGAAAACTGTCGTTGCGTGGACTGCGCACGTTTTGTACAGCGGCCGAGACGTTGAACTACCGGCGCGCCGCCGACCTGCTGCATGTCACACCCTCTGCGGTGAGCCACCAGATCAAGCGGCTCGAGACTGAGCTCGACGTCGTTCTGTTCACTCGTGAGGGCAAGAAGCTATCGTTGAGCAAGGACGGACAGGTGCTGCTGG
>ERZ1740062.499-NODE-499-length-21044-cov-6.968793_pt1 | contig 21044 bp, 16 predicted proteins | sample MGYA00581741_ERZ1740062 | MGnify/ENA primary metagenome ERZ1740062 (study PRJEB43018, sample SAMN04849747) | marine metagenome | isolation source: floating plastic debris | place: Pacific Ocean | collected 2008-09-01 | study: EMG produced TPA metagenomics assembly...
CGCGGGGTCCAGCCCCAAGGCCTGTACCAGACGGTAGGCGTAGAAGTGACTGGCCCCGGCGGCGATGCCGCGTGCGGTCAGGTTCTCCAGGACCGCCTCGGCCGGTTTGTTCTTCGGATGGATTGCGACGGTGGGCGCGCGCTCGGCCGCGTCGGTCGGGCCCAGCACGCGCAGGTCATTGCGCTGGCGCAGATAGTCCAGCAGCGGCGCCAGCAGCCGCTTTTCCTGCGCTTCCATCAGTCGGTGCACCCGGCGGCCACGCTCGGCGGCGTCCGCTCCTTCCGTGAAGTGATGCTCGTGCAGCGCGTCGAAGTAGTCGGCGATGCCGGCGGCGGCGGCGATCTGGGCGTGGTCCGGCCCGGCCGGCGTCAGGCGCTTCAGGACGCTACCGGCGTTGAAGAAATGGGCCTGGTTCGGCAGCCGCTCCGCAAGGTCCTTCTTCACCACCATGAGGCCCTGGTGCGGTCCGTAGGTCTTGTAGAGCGAGAAGAGGTAGATGTCGGGGCCCAGCGCGGAGATATCCGAAAAGCCGTGCGGTGCGTAGGAGACGCCGTCGACCACCGAGACGGCGCCGGCGGCGCGGGCCGTTGCGCAGAGCTCCGCCACCGGGTTCACGTGGCCGACGATGTTGGAGCAGTGCGGGAAGCAGACCAGCCTGGTCTTCCCGGTCAGGAGTTTGTCGAGATCGGCGGGATCGAGTTTGCCGCTTTCCGGATCGACCTGCCACTCGCCGACCACGATGCCGCTGTCGGCGAGGCGCCGCCAGACGCCGGAGTTGGCCTCGTGGTCCTGGTTGGTGACGACGATCTCGTCACCCGGCTGCAGCATCTCGCGGAAGGCCTGGGCCAGCACGTAGGTGTTCTGGCTGGTCGAGGGCCCGAAGTGCACCTCGTCGGGCGCGACGTTCAGGTGGCCGGCCAGCCGCGCCCGCGCCTCGTCCATTTCCTCGCCGGCGCGTTTGGAGGCCGGGAAGGGGCCATAGGGCTGCACCTTGGTCTCCCGGTAGTAGCGCGTCAGCCGCTCGATCACCGGCCCGCAGGCATAGGAGCCGCCGGCGTTCTCGAAGAACGCCCAGTCCTTCAGCGAGGGCTCGGAGAAGGCGGGGAACTGACTGCGGACGAAGGTGAGGTCGAGGGTGGGCATGGATTTCCTCAGATGTCTGTACTGCTTGATTGAAGGCTTTCAACGGGGGAGCACAGCCTCACCACACGAAAGATGTCGTCCCGGGACTTGATCCCGGGACCCAACGGTCTTTGGTGAGGTGGTGCTCTGCGGCAGCGGCAACCTCTCTATGAGTATCCCTACGATCGATTTGGCGGTGAGGTCAATGGATCCCGGGAACAAGTCCCGGGATGACAGCGAGCGTCTGTGGACGACGGGAGATATTTACTTCAGGAAGTCGACGGGTTCATTGCCCAGCACCGTCACCTTCGCCTCAACCTTGGGCGTTTCCGAAATCACCTTGCCGCGGCGGATGACGAACAGGCGGGCGGGCTTCAGGCGCAGGGCCTCCAGCACGTCCTTCGCCTGCAGGATCACCATGTCGGCGTGGCAGCCGGGGGCGAGGCCGTAACCGTCCAGGCCCATGACCTTCGCGCCGTTGTCGGTGACGGCGGCAAAGCAGGCCTTCTGTTCATCGACACCGGTCATTTGGGCGACATGGAGGCCCATGTGGGCGACCTCCAGCATGTCGTGGCTGCCCATGGGATACCAGGGGTCCATCACGCAGTCGTGGCCGAAGGCGACGTTGATACCTTCCCTCAGCAGTTCCTTCACCCGGGTCATGCCACGGCGTTTGGGATAGGTGTCGTGGCGGCCCTGCAGGGTGATGTTGATGAGCGGGTTGGCGACGGCGTGGACCTCCGCCTCGCGCATGAGAGCCATCAGCTTGGTGACGTAGTAGTTGTCCATGGAGTGCATGGAGGTGAGGTGCGAGCCGGTGACGCGGCCCTGCAGCCCCAGCCGCTGGGTCTCGTAGGAGAGGCTCTCGATGTGGCGGGACAGCGGGTCGTCGCTCTCGTCGCAGTGCATGTCCACCCGCAGGCCGCGCTGGGCGGCGATCTCGCAGAGCTGGCGCACGGACTCGGCGCCGTCGGTCATGGTGCGCTCGAAGTGCGGGATACCGCCCACCACGTCGACGCCCTTGTCGAGGGCGCGCTTCAGGTTCTCCGGTGACTTCGCGTAGCGCAGGTAGCCGTCCTGGGGGAAGGCGACAAGCTGCAGGTCGATCCAGTCCTTCACCTCCTCGCGCACTTCCAAGAGGGCATCGACGGCCAGCAGCCGGTCGTCGCAGATGTCGACATGGCTGCGGATGGCCAGGGTGCCGCGGGCGATGGACCAGCGGCAGAGGGCGAGTGCGCGCTGTTTGATTGCCGCGACGGTCAGGTCCGGCTTGAGCTCGCCCCAGAGCGCGATGCCTTCCAGCAGGGTGCCGCTCTGGTTCAGACGCGGCAGGCCGAGGCTGAGGGTCGCGTCCATGTGGAAATGGCTGTCGACGAAGGGCGGCGTGACGAGATGGCCGCCGGCATCGATGACCTGCGCCGCCTCGGCTGAGAGGTTCGGACGGACCTCCACGACGCGGCCGTCCTGCACGGCAATGTCCTGGCCGGTCTCGCCGGAGGGCAGGGTGGCGTTGCGGACGATCAGGTCGAGCATTCAGGGTACTCCGTGCCGGCGCCTCGCCCTTCGAGACGGACCTGACGGCCCTCCTCAGGATGAGGCTCACTCTCTAATCCAACCTCTCCCTCATCCTGAGGAGCGCTGCGAAGCTGCGCGTCTCGAAGGATGGGCCACCGCGTCATCTCTCCCCCTTCCTGAAGGGCACCAGCAGGGCCTTGGGGTAGGCGGCGCGGCGCGACATGACGATCATCGCCAGGATGCTCAGCACGTAGGGCATCATCAGAAAGAACTGATAGGGGATGAAGGCGGAGGAGGCCTGCTGCACGCGGATCTGCAGCGCCTCGAAGGCGGCGAACAGCAGCGCGCCGGCAAGGGCCTTGCCGGGCCGCCAGGACGCGAAGATCACCAGCGCCACGCAGATCCAGCCGCGCCCGTTGATCATGCCGATGTAGAAGGCATCGAACACCGAGATGGTGAGGAAGCCGCCGCCCACCGCCATGAAGGCGCTGCCGAGCATCACCGCAGCGGTGCGCAGGCGATGGACGTCGATGCCCTGGGCCTCGACCGCCAGGGGATTTTCGCCGACCATGCGCACCGCGAGGCCCAGCGGCGTGCGGTAGAGACCGTAGCCGACGATGGGCACCAGCGCGAAGGCCAGGTAGGTCAGCGGGCTCTGGGTGAACAGCACCTCGCCGACGTAGGGCAGGTCGGACAGGAAGGGGATGGCCAGCGGCTTGAAGGGCTCGATCTTCGGCGGCGTGGTGACACCCGGCAGCAGCATGCGGAAGGCGAAGTAGCTGAGCGATGTCGCCAGCAGGGTGATGCCGATGCCGGTCACGTGCTGCGACAGGCCCAGGTAGACGCTGAAGACCGAATGCAGCAGGCCGAAGAGAGCCCCGGCGGCGGCGGCCACCAACACGGCGGTCCACAGCTCGCCGCCCTGGTAGACCCAGAACCAGGCGACCATCGCCCCCATGGTCATGATGCCTTCGATGCCGAGGTTCAGCACGCCGGCGCGCTCGCAGATCAGCTCGCCCAGGGTGCCGAAGATGAGCGGCGTCGCCATGCGCACCAGCGCGGCCCAGAAGCCGAGGGAAATGAAGATCTCGAGAATGTCCATCGCCGGATGCCCTTACCGCAGCCGGGGCCGGAAGCGCACGAAGAGCACGCTTGCCAGGACCAGCAGCAGGGAGGTGGCGGTGAGCACGTCGGCCAGGTAGTTGGAGATCGACATGGCCCGGCTCATGGCGTCGGCACCGTTGTAGATGGCGGCGACGAAGATCGCCGCGGCGATGACGCCCAGGGGATGCAGCCCCGCCAGCATGGCCACGGCGATGCCGGTGTAGCCGAAGCCCGGCGAGAGATCGAGGGTCAGGTAGCCTTTCAGCCCCGCCAGTTCGCAGACCCCGGCCATGCCGGCAAGTCCGCCGGACAGCAGCGCCGTGCGCAGCACCGTGGCGCCGATCGGCATGCCGGCGAAGGCCGCGGCTTCGGGATTGAAGCCGACGGCGCGGATCTGGAAGCCCCAGCGCGAGAAGCGGATAAAGCCCCAGGCGAAGACGGCGAAGGCCACCGCCCAGATGAGGCCCGAATGGAGGCGCATGCGCGGTACCAGGGGGCTGAGGACGCCTTCGTCGATGATCGGCGCGGCCTGGGGCCAGCCCATGGCCAGGGGATCCTTCCAGGGGCCGAACAGCAGGTAGTTGGCAAACAGGATGACCACGAAGTTCAGCAGTAGGGTGGTCACCACCTCGTCGACGCGCAGCTTCAGTTTCAGGATCACCGGCAGCAGCAGCAGCAGACCACCGGCGACGGCGCCGACGAGAAAGAGGAAAGGCACCATCAGCAGCGGCGGCAGGGTGACGAGGCCAGTGCCGAAATAGGTGGCGGCCAGCGCACCGGCATAGAGCTGGCCCTCGCCGCCGATGTTCCACAGCTTGGCGCGGAAGGCGACGGCGGCGGCCAGGCCGGTGAAGATCAGCGGCGCTGCGCGGGTCAGCGTCTCGGTGATGGCAAAGGTGGAACCGAAGGCGCCGACCAGCAGCGCCCTGTAGGACTCGAGGATCGGCGCGCCGGTCCACAGGATGAGCAGGGCGCAGAACGCGAAGGCGAGGATCACCGCCGCGACCGGCGCGGCGATATTCAGCCAGAAGGGGACATGCGCCCGGGGCTCAAGCCGCATGGCCGGCCTCCCGGCGGTAGCGCTCGAACTCGCCGTGGCCGGACATCAGCAGGCCGAGCGCGGTAAGGTCGGCATCCTCGGCGGCGACCGGTTGGGACAGGCGCCCCTGGTACAGCACGGCGATGCGGTCGGACACCTGCAGCAGTTCCTCCAGGTCCTCGGAGATCAGGATGATGCCGGCGCCTTCGGCGCGCGCCTCGAACAGCAGTTCCTGCACCTTGGCGGCGGCGCCGACGTCCAGGCCGCGGGTCGGCTGATTGGCCAGGATGACCCGCGGTTTTGCGCTCAGCACCCGGGCCAGGATGACCTTCTGCATGTTGCCGCCGGACAGCGCCCGGGTGGTGGTGGTCGGATCGGCGCCGCGGATGTCGAAGCGGTCAATCAGGTCCTTGGCGTAGCGGCGGATGACACGGCCGCGCAGCATGCCGAGGTCGCAGAAGCGGCGGTCGCCGGAGGCTTCCAGGATGAGGTTTTCCTCGACCGACAGGTCGCCGACCACGCCGGTGGCGTGGCGGTCCTCCGGAATGCGCCCGACGCCGCGGTGCTGCATCTGGGCGGGGGAAGTGGTTTTCACCGCCTCGCCGAGCAGTTCGAAGCTGCCGCCGTCGGGCAGGCGCAGGCCGGAGATCAGCGCCGCCAGCGCCGCCTGGCCGTTACCGGAAACCCCGGCGATGCCGAGGATCTCGCGGCCGTAGAGCAGCAGGTGGAGTTCCTGCAGCGCCGTCTGTCCCGGCGCGCCGCTCATCGACAGGCCGGCCATCTGCATGACGATTTCACCGGGGGGCAGCGGCTCGCGCTTGGGCGGGGCGATGGGACGGCCGACCATGGCCTGGGCCAGGCTTTCCTTGCTGGCCTCGGCGATGGGGATCTGCGCCACCTGCTTGCCCTGGCGCAGCACGGCGACGCGGTCGGCCACCGCCATGACCTCGTTCAGCTTATGAGAGATGAAGATGATGGAGAGGCCCTCGGCCACCATCGTCTTCAGGGTCTTGAAGAGGGTCTCGACCTCCTTGGGCGCCAGCACCGCGGTGGGTTCGTCGAGGATCAGCACGCGGGCACCGCGGTAAAGCGCCTTCAGGATCTCGACGCGCTGGCGCTCGCCGACCGAAAGGTCGCGGATCAGCCGCTTGGGGTCGACCGCCAGGCCGAAGTGCTCCGCCAGCGCGACGACCTTGCGGCGGGCCTTGGCGCGGCTCTGCATCGGTTTCCACAGGGATTCCGTGCCCAGCACGATGTTGTCCAGCACCGTCAGGTTTTCGCCCAGGGTGAAGTGCTGGTGGACCATGCCGATACCGGCGGCGATGGCGGCCCTGGGTGAGCCGGCGGGCAGCCGCTTGCCGAAGGCCTCGATATGGCCCGCGTCGGCGACGTAGTGGCCGAACAGGATCGACATCAGGGTCGTCTTGCCGGCGCCGTTCTCGCCCAGCAGCGCCAGGATCTCGCCGGGATAAAGGTCCAGCGAGACGGCGTCGTTGGCGGTCAGCGATCCAAAGTGCTTGGTAACGCCGTCCAGGCGCAGGACGGGGTCACGGTGCGGCACCTGTTTGACACCGGCACCCCCCGGCACCGTTTCATCGACCTCTGGCATTGCCAGTTTTCCCCCACACCCTGTTCCGGGCTGCGTGTTTCCCGCGTCGTTGGGCGGCGATCATAGCGCAGGCCGCACGTCCTAAGCCACCCGCGGGAATGTCATGGACAAACACTCCGCTGTCGTCCCGGGGCTTGACCCCGGGACCCATTGGCATTGGCAAAGGGTGCCGCCCCGCGCGCGGTCAGGGCAATGGGTCCCGGCAACAAATGCCGGGACGACAGGTTGCGGGTGGCAAGGACGAAGCCATAAAGATCGCCACCTTGAAAAGGGCTCAGAACGTCGACTTCGGCTCTTCGTCGTTGATCTCGACGACCAGGTCGCCGGCCTTGATCTGCTGGCCCAGGGCGTCGATCTTCGCCTTGGTCTCCGCCGGGATCTTGCCGTCGAACTCGTAGAACGGCGAGAGGCTGGCGCCGCCGGCCTTCATCATGGTCCAGGACTTGTAGTCCTCGGCCTTGAAGGTGCCGGCCTTGACCTGGGCGATGGCGTAGTCGATGGCCGGCTCCATGTGCCACAGGGCGGAGGCGACCACCACATCGGTGCCGTTCTCGGCCTTGTTCATGTCGTTCACGTTGCCGAAGGCGAGGATGCCTTTCTCGCGGGCGGCGTCGACCACGCCGGCGCGCTCGGCATACAGCACGTCGACCCCGGACTCGGCCTGGGCGAAGGCGAATTCCTTGGCCTTCGGCGGGTCGTACCAGGAGCCGATGAAGGACACCTTGAACTCGACGTCCGGATTGACCGACTTGGCGCCGGCCATGAAGGCGTGGAACAGCCGGTTGACCTCGCCGATGGCGTGGCCGCCGACCATGCCGATCTTGTTGGTCTTGGTCATCGATCCGGCGACCACGCCCATCAGATAGCAGGGCTCGTGGATCCAGTTGTCGAAGACCGAGAAGTTGCTGCCGTGCGGGCCGCCGGGATCGCCCATCAGGAAGGCAACCTCGGGATAGTCGTCGGCCACCTTGCGGGCCTCGCGGCTGATGCCGAAAGCCTCGCCGACGACCAGATCGACGCCGCCTTCGGCGTACTCCCGCATGACGCGGACGTAGTCGGTGTTCGGCACCTTTTCGGAGTAGTTGTACTCGATCTCGCCGCGCTCCTGCGCCGCGGTCAGCGCGCGGTGCAGCGTGCCGACCCACTTCTGCTGGATCGGCACGGTATAGATGCCCGCCACTTTGATTTTCTGCTGCGCCCAGGCCGCTTCGCCGGACAGCCCGACCAGCGCGAAAGCCGCCACGGTCAGGCCGATGGCCTTCAGCGCCGCGCGCCGGCCGATGCTGCGGCTATGCAATGGATACCCGTTTCCCCGTTTCAGAGAAGTCATGCCCCCGTACTCCCATCGTTTTTGGATTTATTGGCTTCACATCCGATCGACCGCGACCGGGGCCTTGGCCTCGTGCCGGCGGTTTATGGCCTGGTAGTAGGACGGGAAGGTCGGACGGTCGACGTAGCGGCCGGCGCCCTTCACGCTGCGGATGTCGCCATCCTGGTAGACCACCTTGCCCTGGCTGATCGTGACGGTGTTGATGCCCTTGACGGTCATTCCCTCGAAGATATTGAAGTCCACGTTCTGATGGTGCGTGTCCTTGGAGATCGTGCGTTCCTTCTCCGGGTCCCAGATCGCGATGTCGGCGTCGGCGCCGATGGAGATGGAGCCCTTGCGCGGGTAGATGTTGAAGATCTTGGCCGCGTTTGTGGAGGTGATGGCGACGAACTCGTTCATCGTCAGACGCCCGGAGTTCACGCCGTGGTGCCACAGGACGTGCATGCGGTCCTCGACCCCGCCGGTGCCGTTGGGTATCTGCGTGAAGTTGTTGTGCCCCATGCGCTTTTGCGGCGCGCAGAAGCAGCAGTGGTCGGTCGCCGTGGTCTGCAGCATGCCGGCCTGCAGGCCGCGCCACAGCGCCTCCTGGTGCTCCTTGCTGCGGAACGGCGGGCTCATCACGTGGGCGGCGGCGGTGTCCCAGTCGGGATCGCGGTAGACCTCGTCGTTGACCAGCAGGTGGCCGGCCAGCACCTCGCCGAAGACCCGCTGGCCCTCGTTGCGCGCCCGGGTGATCGCCTGCAGCGATTCCATGCAGGAGTTGTGGACGATGTAGAGCGGCACGTCGAGCACCTGGGCGACGCGGATGGCGCGGTTGGCGGCCTCGCCCTCGACCTCGGGCGGGCGGGAGAGGGGATGGCCCTCCGGCCCGGTGATGCCGCGTTTCAGGATCTCGTTTTGCAAGTGGAAGACCAGCTCGCCGTTTTCGGCGTGGACGGTGCAGATGGCGCCCAGTTCGCGCGCCCGGGTGAAGGAGTTCACCAGCACTTCGTCGTCGCACATAATGGCGCCCTTGTAGGCCATGAAGTGCTTGAAGGAGTTGACGCCGTGTTCGGTGGTCAGGGTCTTCATGGCCTCCTTCACGGTCTCGTCCCACCAGGTGATGGCGACGTGGAAGGAGTAGTCGCCGGCGGCCTTTTCGGCCCAGCCGCGCCAGGTTTGGTAGGCCTCCAGCACATCCTGTTTGGGGCTGGGAATCACGAAGTCGATGATCATCGTGGTGCCGCCGACCATGCCCGCGGTGGTGCCGGAGTAGAAGTCCTCCGAGGCCACGGTGCCCATGAAGGGCAGTTCCATGTGGGTGTGCGGGTCGATGCCGCCGGGCAGCACGTAGGCGCCGCCGGCGTCGATCACCTCGGCGCCCACGGGCGCCTCCAGGGATTCGCCGATGGCGACGATCTTGTCGTCCTGCGTCAGCACGTCGGCGCGAAACGAATGATCCGCGGTGACGACGGTGCCGCCCCTGATGAGGATCGCCATGATGCCTGTCCCTCCTGCTTCCCTGTAACGTGTTTTCCGGATCAGAAAGCTGTCCGTTTGGTCAATTTTGCACGATGTCGCGGGGCGAAGCGAGTCCGCTTTTCGGGCGCGAAGCCCTTTTCCCCAGGGGGTTACACGCGAACGAACGACTTGCCGGCGAGGACCCCCTTGCCAGCGATCCTGACCGGATGGTCAAATCTTTGCGCGACATCGACGCGCGCAAAGCGCGCAGCAAGAGGGAGACGGCGATATGGCGATGGTGCGGGCGGGACTCATCCAGATGGCCTTGAAGGCGGAGACCGGCGAAAGCCCCGAGGCGATCCGCGACAAGATGAATGCGGCGCACCTGCCGCTGATCGACGAGGCCGGCCAGAAGGGCGTGCAGGTGCTGTGCCTGCAGGAGGTCTTCAACCAGCCGTATTTCTGCCCCAGCCAGGACGCCAAGTGGTACGGCGCCGCCGAGAAGATCCCCGACGGCCCGACGACCAGACTGATGCAGGGCTACGCCAAGAAGCATTCCATGGTCATCGTGGTGCCGATCTACGAGGAGGACATCACCGGCGTCTACTACAACACCTGCGCGGTGATCGACGCCGACGGCCGCTACCTCGGCAAATACCGCAAGACCCACATCCCGCAGGTGGCCGGCTTCTACGAGAAGTTCTTCTTCAAGCCCGGCAACTCCGGCTGGCCGGTGTTCGAGACGGCCTACTGCCGCCTGGGCGTCTACATCTGCTACGACCGGCATTTCCCGGAGGGTTGGCGCGCCCTGGCATTGGCCGGCGCCGAATACATCGTCAATCCCTCGGCCACCGTGGCGGGGCTCAGCCAGTACCTGTGGAAGCTGGAGCAGCCGGCATCAGCGGTGGCGAATGGCTGCTACATCGGCGCGGTGAACCGGATCGGCAGCGAGGCGCCGTGGAACATCGGCAAGTTCTACGGCTCCAGCTACGTGGTGAATCCGCGCGGCGAGTTCCTGGTCGAAGCCAGTGAGGACAAGGACGAACTGGTCACTGCCGACATGGACATGGACAAGGTGCGCGAGGTGCGCAACCTCTGGCAGTTCTTCCGCGACCGCCGTCCCGAGACCTATGGGCCGCTGACGGACATCTAGGGGTGACAACCCTGGGGCCCGGTGGATGGCCGCTTGTATTCCGGCTTCCTCGTGCTAACTGAAGACCCATATATTTCAGTTAGATCGATGGAGAATCCAATGATGCGTGCAGCAATTCTGGCCGCCGGTTTCATGCTTGCCGCCGGGACGGCCCTGGCCGGCGAGACGCCGGCGCCTGCCGGTGCCGAGGTCTATTTCATCTCCCCGCAGGACGGCGCGACGGTCAGCTCGCCGGTCACCGTGCGCTTCGGCCTGAGGGGCATGGGCGTGGCGCCGGCCGGCGACGAAAAGGCCAACACCGGCCACCACCACCTGCTGATCGACACGGATGCGCCCTCCGGCGATGCGCTGAACGAGCCGATTCCCGCGGATGACCACCACAAGCACTTCGGCGGCGGCCAGACCGAAACCACCCTCGAGCTGGCGCCGGGCACCCATACCCTGCAACTGCTGCTCGGCGATTGGAGCCACATCCCGCACAACCCGCCGGTGATGTCCCAGAAGATTACCGTTACCGTGAAATAGGGCTGCCGTGGAGTAGTGTGCCGCTTGCCAGGGGCCGTTTGGGGGCCCTTGGCGCGGCCGCTCTGCGCGAATTTGCCACCAAAAGTCGTCATTCAACCGGATTCCAGCCCGGAAACACGCTTTTTCCGGGTGTTTTCGCAGTTTCGGTTGTAATTCCCCCCGCAAAACCCTTACGCTTTTTGATTATGGCCTTCGTTGGGGGGGCGTCGATGACGGCCAACGGCCAGAAAAAGCGTTTCGCGATCGAACTCATCAAGCCGTCGCACTACGATGACGACGGCTACGTAATCCAGTGGGCCAAAGCCTGGGTCCCGTCCAACACGCTGTCCAGCCTGTACGGCATCACCCTGGATACCATCGACCGGCGCCTGCTCGGCGACGACGTCGAGGTCGTGCTGAACGGCTATGACGAGACCAACACGATCCTGCCCATCGCCGAGATCGTCCAGCGCCTGAAGGCGCCAGGGACCGCCGGGGTGGTCTGCCTGGTCGGCGTGCAGTCCAACCAGTTTCCCCGCGCCATGGATATCGCCCGGCAGTTCCGCGCCGAAGGGCTTCAGGTGGCCATCGGCGGTTTCCACCCCAGCGGCTGCCTGGCCATGCTGCCGGAGTTGCCGCCCGATCTGCAGGAAGCCTTGGACCTCGGCATCACGCTCTATGCCGGGGAGGGTGAGGGGCGGCTGCACGAGTTCTATCACGATGCCTTTTATGGGCGCCTGAAGCCGGTCTACAACTACATGAAGGAGCTGCCGGGCCTGGACGACCAGCCGACACCCTACCTGCCCGAGGCCATGGTGCGGCGCTACGGCGGTTCGGTCGCCTGCTTCGATGCCGGGCGCGGCTGTCCCTTCCAATGCAGCTTCTGCACCATCATCAACGTGCAGGGCAGGAAGTCGCGCTACCGCACCGCCGACGATGTCGAGCGCCTGGTGCGCGCCAACATCGCCCAGGGCATCAACCGCTTCTTCATCACCGACGACAATTTCGCCCGCAACAAGAACTGGGAGGCGATCTTCGACCGTCTGGGCGATTTGAAGGAGGAAACGGGCCTGCCGTTCTCCATCATCATCCAGGTCGATACCCTGTGCCACCAGATCCGGAACTTCATCCCCAAGGCCAAGCGGGCCGGCGTGGCGCGGGTCTTCATCGGCCTGGAGAACATCAATCCCGACAACCTGATGGCGGCCAAGAAGCGGCAGAACCGCATCACCGAATACCGCGCCATGCTGCAGGCCTGGCGCGAGCAGCAGATCCTGACCTACGCCGGTTACATCCTGGGCTTCCCGGCCGACACGCCGGAGAAGATCGCCCACGACATCGAGGTGATCAAACGCGAGTTGCCCATCGACATCCTGGAATTCTTCTGCCTGACGCCCCTGCCGGGCTCCGAGGACCACAAGAACCTCTACCTCCGCGGCGTGCCGATGGACCCGGACATGAACATCTACGACCTGGAGCATGTCTGCACCGGGCATCCGCTGATGTCGAAGGCCGAGTGGCAGGGCATCTACAATGCCGCCTGGGAGATCTATTATTCCGAGGACCACCTGGAGACGCTGATGAAGCGCATGGTGGTCAGCGGCAACAAGCCGGAGCGTATCTGGGCCCATGCCCTGCAGTTCGCCGGCTGTATCCGCTACGAGAAGGTCCACCCGCTGCAGGGCGGCTACCTGCGCCGCAAGGTGCGGACGCAGCGCCGCTCCGGCCTGCCGCTGGAATCGCCCCTCGTGTTCTATCCGCGCCGGGTATGGGAGATGCTCACGACCTATGGGCCCTTCGCCTGGTTCGCCCTCCGGCTCTGGGTGAAATGCCAGCGCATCAAGCGCGACCCGGCCACGCAGCACTACACCGATCAGGCGCTGACCCCGGTAACCGACCACGGCGAGGAAGAGGAACTGGAGATGTTCGCCCTGACCGAGGCGGCCAAGGCCGCCGTCGCCAAGGCCCAGCGCGAAGCCGCGGCCCGCGAGAAACACGCCAAGACGGTCTCCGCCGCGGAGTAGGCAAGCTACCCCATCCGCGCATTGCCTCCCTGCGGTAAAGCCGATAAGAAGCGGAGACATGCAATGGAGGGGCGGCGATGGCGCTTTCGATCTTCGACGTTGTCGCGGCCCTGTTCGGGCTTGTCGCGCTGTTCGGCTATATCAATCACAAGGTTCTGAAGCTGCCGCACAGCATCGGCCTGATGGTCATCGCGCTGGCGGCGGCCCTGGTGCTGATCGCCATCGAGTTCGTGTTTCCGGCCTCCGATGTCCACGGGCCGGTGACCGCCGCGCTGGCGACCATCGATTTCGACAAAACCCTGTTGAACGGCATGCTGAGTTTCCTGCTGTTCGCCGGCGCCCTGCATGTCGACCTCCCGGCGCTGCGCAGCCAGTTGATGGCGATCACCGCGATGTCGACCCTGGGGGTCGTGCTGTCGACCTTCACGGTGGGCACGCTCGCCTGGCTCGGCTTCGGCTGGCTCGGCCTCGACATGCCGTTCATCTGGGCGCTGGCCTTCGGGGCGCTGATCAGTCCGACCGACCCGGTCGCCGTGCTGGGCATCCTCAAGACCATCAAGGTGCCGGCGGCGGTGGAAGCGAAGATCGCCGGAGAATCGCTGTTCAACGACGGCGTCGGTGTGGTGGTGTTCCTGATCGTCGTGGCGGTCGCCGCCGGGGGCAGCGAGGCCGCCCTGGGGCCGCTGGACGTCGCTGAGCTATTCGCCTTGGAAGCCGGTGGCGGGGCGTTGCTGGGGGCGGTCGCCGGCTATCTCGCCTTCCGCGCCCTGGCCAGCCTGGATGAGTACAATCTTGAGATCATGGTCACCCTGGCGTTGGTGACGGTGACCTATGCCGTGGCGCAGGCACTGCACGTCAGTGGACCGCTGGCCGTGGTGGTGGCCGGCATCTTCATCGGCAACCAGGGCGTCGCCCATGCCATGAGCGAGACCACCCGGCGCTACCTGCTGGGGTTCTGGGAGCTGCTGGACGAAATCCTCAACTCCATGCTGTTCCTGCTGATCGGCCTGGAAGTGCTGGTGGTGCAGGTCGACCTCATCTCCGCCGAGGCGGCGTTGCTGGCGATCCCGATCGTCCTGCTGGCCCGCTTCATCGGCGTGTCGATCCCCTTGACCCTCCTGTCCCTGCGGCAGAGCTTCACCAAAGGGGCGGTGCCGGTGCTGGTTTGGGGCGGGCTGCGCGGCGGCATTTCCGTTGCCCTGGCGCTGGCGCTGCCGGAGGGGCCGCAAAAGGCGCCGATCCTCGCCATCACCTATGCGGTGGTGGTGTTCTCCATCGTCGTACAGGGGCTGACCTTCAAGACGGTAGTCAGCCGCGCCCTGAAGCCTGAAGCCTGAAGCCTGGGAACTGACGGCGCGGCGCCTAGCCGCCGGCGACCGCGATCACCGCCAGGGTATCGCCGCTCTGCACCAGGCCTGGATAGTGGCGACCGGCCACCACGCCGTCGCGGTAGGCGGTGTATTCCACCGGACGCCAGCCGCTGCGCTCCACGTCGTAGACTCGGGCGATGAGATCGCCCTCGGTGACGCTGTCGCCCAGTTCCACCATGAACTCCAGAATGCCGGCATGTTCGGAGGTGACGAAGCAGCGCTCGTCCGGCATGTCGAGTTGTATGCTGGGTTGCATCGCGACGTCGCCAGGCAGGATGCCGACGTGGTGCAACACGTTGCGCAGGCCGCGCCTGGCGATGTCGACGGTTCGCGGTGTCGCGCTGCCGCCGCCGCCCAGTTCCGTGGTGACGAACAGCTTGCCGCGCTTTTCCGCCTCGGTGTCGAACATGCCCACGGCATCCAGTTCCAGCATGACCATCGAATAGGGCGCGTTGAAGGCCTGCATGGCCGCGGCGCAGCGGGCCTCCAGGTCCGGATCCTGCGGCAGGCGGTGGCAGGCGGCATAGGGCACGAAGTTCAGCGTCTTGCCGCCGGAGTGCAGGTCGACCACCACGTCGGCCAGCGGCAGCAGGGGCGCGGTGACGTAGTCGGCAATCTTCTGGGTGATGGTGCCGTCCGCCTTGCCGGGAAACAGACGGTTCAGGTTGCCGCCGTCGATCGGCGAGGTGCGCTTGCCGCCGCGCACCGCCGGATAGTTCATCATCGGCAGCAGGATGACCCGCCCGGTGATGTCCGCCGGATCCAGGCTGCGCGCCATGTCCAGCAGGGCAATCGGCCCCTCATATTCGTCGCCATGGTTGCCGCCGGTGAACAGGGCCGTCGGCCCGTCGCCGTTCCGGATCACGGTGATCGGGATCAGGATGGCGCCCCAGGCGGAATCGTCGCGCGAATAGGGCAGCTTCAGATGGCCGTGCTGGACGCCGTCCTGGTCGAAGTCGAGGGCGCAGGAGATCGGGTTTATCGCCATCGGATCGGTCCTAATCTTTCACGAAGAGTTTGCGCGGCACATCGGCGAGGCAGCGGGCGCCGTCTTCGGTGATGACGATGCTTTCCGTGGTCTCGAAGCCCCAGTCGTCTAGCCACAGGCCGGTCATGAAGTGGAAGGCCATGCCGGGCTGCATTTCGGTCTTATCGCCGGCGCGCAGGCTCATGGTGCGCTCGCCCCAGTCGGGTGGATAGCTGAGCCCGATGGAATAGCCGGTGCGATTGTCCTTCACGATGCCGTAGCGGGCGAGGACGGCGAAGAAGGCCTTGGCGATGTCTTCGCAGGCACGGCCCGGGCGCGCTTCGGCGAGGCCGGCCTCCATGCCCTCCAGCACCGCCTTTTCGGCCTCGACGAACTGCTGCGAGGGTTTGCCGAGGAAGACGCTGCGCGACAGCGGGCAGTGGTAGCGGCGGTAGCAGCCGGCGATCTCGAAGAAGGTGCCTTCGCCGGCCTTCATAGGCCGGTCGTCCCAGGTGAGGTGAGGGGCGGCGGCATCGGAGCCGGAGGGCAGCAGCGGGACGATCGCCGGATAGTCGCCGCCGGCACCATCGATGCCCAGCGTGCCGGTGTGCAGGATCTCCGCCACCAGGGCGTTCTTGCGCAGGCCCGGCTCGATCACCTCGACGATGCGCGCGTGCATGCGCTCCACGATGCGTGCCGCCTTGTCCATGTAAGCCAGTTCCTGCGGCGACTTGACCGCGCGCTGCCAGTTCACCAGGGCGGTGGCATCCTGGAAGCGGGCATTGGGCAGTTCCTCCTGCAGCACCGCAAAGGCCTTGGCGCTGAAATAGTAGTTGTCCATCTCCACGCCGATGCGCCGCGTGTCCCAGCCCCGGCGCTGGATGATCTCTGCCAAGACCTGCATGGGATGGCGCTCGGTCGACTGGACGTAGTGGTCGGGATAGCTCTCGATGCGGTCGGCGGCGATCCAGGCGGTGCGCTTGGCGCCGTTGGCATCCTGCGACCGGCCGAACCAGACCGGGTCGCCATCGATCGGCAGCACCACCGCTTGGTGTACGTAGAACGACCAGCCGTCATAGCCGGTAAGCCAGGCCATGTTCGAGGGGTCGCTGACGATAAGGGCGTCGATGCCCGCCTTTTCCATCGCCTGGCGGGTTTTGTCGGCCCGGGCCGCGAACTCCTCGCGGCTGAAATGCAGCGTCGGTGTCATGCCTGCTCCTGTAGAGGCGCCGCCACTCTGAACCCGGTGGGGTCGCCGGAAGGAGGCAGATTAGGGGAGTCCGGGGGGGTGTTGAAAGGCCCTTGCCGCCGGACGCGGGCCGGAGAGGGACTGGAGGCGGCGTGCGCCGGGCAGGACGTCCAGCCGGCGTGCCTTCCGGCAAATCCTTGCAACGGCACGAAAAACCTGACGATACTTTCGTCAGCCGGCAGTGAACGCCGTCTTGATTGTCAGGAAGCGTCCTTGGCCCTTCGTCCGCCCCGTCCCTCGGCTGCTCCCGGTCCGGCCCCGGCATGGTTCCGTCGCCGTGTCGGCGATCGGCCCGCCGGAGTCCGGTCCCCGCTTTCACATTTCCGGTGCTGCCGTGGCTGACCAGCGGCGCGGCGACTTGTCCCGCACGGAGGCCCGTGGCTGGCTGGAGGCCGAGGCGCCGGTCTCGTCCTTGGGTCGTGAGTTCCTTGCCTACTGGCACGACAAGTGTCCGGACCCGGCAACCGGCGGCTTCCCGACGCGGGCCGAGATCGTGCCGGAGGAGATCCTGAAACTCCTGCCTTATGTCTTCATGATCGACGTGCTGGGGGAGGGGGCCGAGCAGGATTTCCGCTTCCGCCTGGTCGGCACGGCGATCGTGGACATCGAGGGCGAACATACCGGGAAGCTGCTCAGCGACATGTTTCCCGACCGCGAGGCCTACGCGGTGCTGTGGCGGCAATACCACGATGCGGCCGCCGGCAAGGTTTGGGTGCGCCACGAGACACTGGGCTGGCAGGGCCGCGACCATGTGAATTACGAGGTGATCCTGGCGCCGTTGCAGGACGAGCAAGGCCGCGTCACCATACTCATCGGCTTGGCACACGCACCCCAGGGCTGATCCGCTCTGGCCGCATCATAGAACGGTTTCACGCGACCGGACGAAACGGCTCCGTGTGATCGCGAACCGCTCTAGGCCGCCGCCACGCCTTCCATCAGGCTGTACCAGGCCAGCCATTTGAGGCCCGGCAGCGCGAACAGCCCGCGGTCGAGCGCCCTCGTCACGTTGAACAGGGGCGCCTTCGCAGCGCTGCGCCGGAACGGCACCACCGCCAGCGTCGACAGCCCGTAGAAACGGCAGGACGTGGTTCCGAAGGCGGCCGAGAACCGGCGGAAGTCCTGGCGCATCAGGGGGTGCTCGTCCGGTGTGCGGGCGCTGGGCGTCAGCCGGCGATAGAGCTCGATCGCCGGGTTGAGTCCGAGCGGCTCGACGAAGACCGCCCGCCCGCCGGGGCGCAGGACCCGGGCGATCTCCGCGTAGGCCTTGTCGATGTCGAGGTGATGCAGGATACCGCTGCCGAACACCAGGTCGAAGCTGGCATCCGGAAAGGTCATGGCCTCGGCGTTCATCGCCTCCAGGTGGACGTTGGCCAAGCCGCGTTCGCGCGCCTGCAGACGGCCCTGCTCGATGGCAACGTCGGAGATGTCGATGCCGGTCGCCGTGCGCGCCGTCTCTGCCAGGCGGAGCGTATTGCCCCCATAGGCGCAGCCGTATTCCAGGATATCGGCGCCGACCGCCAGCTCGTTCACGCGGGCGCCGTAGTCGCCGAAGCAGTCTCCGATGGCATCGTAGTACTTCAGCTGGGCGTCGCGGTCGTCGTGCTCGAAGCGCGCGTTGTGGAAATCGCGCTCGCGCTTCAATCGGGCCTCGGCAACCTCTGAAGGCAATGCGTTCATGGATCCTCTCCGGCCACGATTATCGGGAGTGCATCGAAACACTGTCACAGCGGCTAAAGGACCTCAAGATACGCCGACGGCCCCGTTGGCCCTTAGCTCCAATGGCCCTCGAATTGTCACAGCGCACCCGAGTGTGGGCTTTGCCGTCGACGATATCCAGGCGGCGGCCGGCCCTTCGAATGAGGCCGTCGTGCGCTGGGGTTTCGGCCAGGCGTATTCCTCATTTGGGGATTGCCGAAAATCGGGGGCAAATCCATAGTTGCCCTTTGGGAAGCCGTTCCGCGGCTGGGCCTGCTGCGGACGAGAGGGAAGGGACTCTGGGGTGAAGCGCCACGGGGGGGTGAAGCTACATCGGATCGCTGCGCGGGGCGCAGGCTGTCTGGTAATGTCTATTTTTATAGGCGTTTCGACTATGGCCCTTGCCGCAGGGCCGACGGACGCCGATAAGGCGGGCATGGCCGCCGACGCCCTGCGCCTGCTCAACAAGGCCGACGCGCTGAAGGCACAGGCCCCGTCTTCGGCGGCGGAGGGATTCCTGGCGCCGACGCCGGCCGCGACCATTGCCGACGCTGACTATGAGCGGATGCTGCGCAGCGGGATTCCTCTAAAGGGCATCCAGGTGCGCGACGACGTGATGACGCCGTCGGAGCGTGACCCCTACTTCGAAGGCACCTTCAAACGGACTCATCACGCCTACAGGAATCAGGAGCTGGTGACCTTCGACAAGGGGGTTTACGCGATACCGGGACAGGCGGCTTACGTCGGATCCTTCAATTACTTCGGGGCGCCGGCGACCCTGTCGGCGATGGGCAGCTTCGTTTTTGTCGGCAAGAAGCTGACACCGGACGGCAAGGCGGAGACCGGCATCTACATCAGCGAAGAGGTCTATGCCGGCTTTGCGATGCATTTCGTGAAAGCGACGCCGGAATACCTGGCCGACTTCGAGCGGCGGCATTCCCGCGCGGTGCAGGCCTACCGGCAACAGCAGGCCGAGGAGGCGGCAAGCGACGGCTTCGACTTCGGCCAGGTTCTGGCCCTCGGGCTGGGCGCGGCGGTGATCGGCAGCGCCGACCTGCCGGGGGTCGACAAGATTCAACTCGGCCAGGCCTTCGTCAGCGACGTGTTGGGTAACGGCGACGGGACCGCGACGATGAACCGCTTCATGTCGGCGATGCAGGGCGCCTCCGGCGGTGATTCGCTGTTCTCCGGCGGGATGGATTTTCAGGCGCCGGGCCTCAACGGCCTGCTGGCGAATCTGATGCCGGGCAGCGGTGGGGGGCCAGCGGACGGCACTGCGAGCGGGGCCGGCGCTGCGGTTTCCCGGGCGCCCGCCGCGCCGGCCCCCGTTGCGGCGGCATCGTCGTCCGGTGGCGGGGCGGCCAGGAGCGAGACCTACAGCTTCTCCTGTCCGGACGGTGCGTCCTATTCCATCCCGGTCAGCTATCGCAACGCGTCGTGCGGCGCGGCGATGAAGAATTTCGCGCGGACCTATTCGTGCAACCTGATCGGCGACTTCGCCTCGGCGGGGCAGCGTTGCCAGCAGGCCTGCGGCAACGCCCAATGCGCCGAGCAGTAATTTCCAGACAACACCAATGCTTTCCTCCGGAGTGAGATCATGAATGCTCGATGCCGCGCCTTGCTCGCGTGTAGTGCCCTGCTGTCTGCCGCCTTGGTTTTGACCGGCTGCGAGTCCGTCGGCCAGGGCATGGCCGAAAGCAATATGCGGGCGCGCGCTGAGCGCTACGCCGCCCAGGGCAATCCGCAGTTTTCCGATCCGCAGTTGCAGGCCGTCGTGAAGGACTTCGAAGCCCGCTACGCCGTGATCGGCAGCGATGTCGAAAAGCTGGGCCTGGAGCAGGGTATCCCTTGCCCGGTGTCCAAAGAGGTCGCTTTCAAAATACTGAAAGCCATGAGCGTGGAGGACTATGGGAAGATGCAGGCGGACGTAGCCGAGAAGGTTCCCGGCTACACCAACATCTCGGATCTGGACTCGATCCGCCTCTCGTCTCTGTCCGGCGTCTGCGGCGCGAACGGCCCGGAAGGGCCGTCGGTCGTGGTCGGCACCACCCGCGATATCATGCGGGTGCGGGGGGACGGCTACAGCATGGTCACGGTGACTGATACCGTCACCCGGGTCGAGGGAATCTGGGTCGATGGGGAGCGGCAGGGACAGCAGACACTGATCAGCATTTCCGGCAGCACGCAGTTCAAGGAGACCGCCGACGGGCAGCTCGGCGAGAACATCGATGAGTGGGACTTCCTGAACGAGATTCGGAACTCACCCACGGCATCCTACACCTACATTCTGCCGAAGGCCGATGGCGCGCCCAAATACATCGTGGGTTTCGGCCGCAACCACACCACAGCCCTCCACACGACATCGGTGACGGAATATCTCGACGCGCAGCACGCCTATACCCGTATCTGGCAGGGCACCGAACTGCTCCAGGAAAACCGGACGAAGGACGGCAGGCTGCACGGTTGGATGATCATGCATCCCACGGAGTACGACGGTATTTCCGTTCCCGGCCGCCGCGACTGTTACCAGAACGGCGAGCAGATCAAGACGCTGGAGTGTCCCCCCGCCTGAGACCTGCCGCCTGAGACTTCCCGACCTGACACTTGCCGCGGGGCCCCGCCGGCTCTCGTCCGGACGGCTAGCGGTCCTGGGAATGCTGCGGCAACATCCGCTTCAGTACATCGTCGCGGCGGATGTAGTGGTGCCACAGCGCGGCGACGGCGTGCAGGCCGGCGACGATCAGGATCGCCGTGGCGCTCAGTTCGTGCAGCTCCTTGACCGTGCGGGCCAGCTCTCGGTCCGGTGCGATGGCGGCGGGAATGGTGAACAGGCCGAAGAAGGTCAAGGTATCGCCGCGCAGCCAGGTGAGGGCAATGCCCAGCACCGGGATGACGATCAGCAGCAGATAGAGGATGCCGTGGG
>ERZ1740062.500-NODE-500-length-21018-cov-37.219434_pt1 | contig 21018 bp, 13 predicted proteins | sample MGYA00581741_ERZ1740062 | MGnify/ENA primary metagenome ERZ1740062 (study PRJEB43018, sample SAMN04849747) | marine metagenome | isolation source: floating plastic debris | place: Pacific Ocean | collected 2008-09-01 | study: EMG produced TPA metagenomics...
ACAATCTGGGAGAACTCTACCGTAATCAAGGAAGGTACACGGAAGCCGAACCTCTCTACGAGCGAGCTTTGGCTATTTTTGAGCAGCAATTAGGAACGGAGCATCCCAATACTATTACCGTGCGAAATAATCTTGAAAACCTTCGTAATAATATGGGTTAGTGATAATGTAATTTTTTCTTCCTTCGTTTACTTCCATAATAAAAAGAAGAAGTATACGGGAAGATTAGTTTAAATCGGCTCCTAGAAATTTTTTACCTCTCAATGCCTGGGTATTTTTAGCATCGGAGCAGAAAACTGGATTAGGATGTGTGATATGAATATTACAAAAGCTCTTGAGCGCTGAAACTATTGATTTGTCGTTAATAAGTTACTTGACGATTTCAAAAGTGAGCTACTATGAACCTTAATAAAATCCTTATATAATAAGCCTTTTAGGCTTAACACAATTTTCTGTTCCACTAATACTTATACCCCGGTTCTTAGGGGAGGGGGACACGGTGACGTGTGCCTCCTTACCCGACGCACAACTTTCACGTCGCGCATCTCGGCTCAATGCTAAATGTAGCTTTTAATATATTTTTTTTTCTGTTGACGAGCATTATTAAGAATATTTACTTAATTAGGTAGTAATTTGGTTGATTTTGTTAACTTAAAATTAAGCTGTTGATAAAAAAAATTACTGGCACTTTTTATTTATTGAGACAATCAATACATTGTAAATAATCGTTTTTATTTCTAATAAAAAGCTATATTATAGCTCAAATATTTCCAACTAATTTACTAACGCAAACTAAAAAAAAATTATGGGAACAACATCACGAAAAGGTAATTTTGACGCAACAGAAACAATTTTTAATGAGAAACGAGAAGAGCTTTTGGGTTTATTAGATAAAGCTAATAATATCGTCAATGAATTAAGTAAAACAGGTGATTTTCCCTTATTGTCTCAAAACTTACGCTCACGAATCAATGCTACTCGTCAGCGTTGTCATGAAGGATTATTTAGCATAGCTTTAATTGCTGCTTTTCAATCAGGAAAATCTACTACCCTCAACGCTTTTGCTGACGGTCGAGAAATTGCCCCGCGAGGTTTAGGAGGTGGTGGTATTAAAACTAGTGCTTGTTTGGTAAAAGTTCATAACCCAAATAACAAAGAGCCAGAAACTGTTAAAGTGACCTGGAGAAGCGAGCAGAATTTACTGCAACGATTAGAGGAAATTTTGGGGACAATAGCTTGTGAGATTTCTAACTCTCAGACGGCTGAAGACTTGAAAACAGTTAATCAAAAAATAGACAAAGCAACAAACAGCAGAGACAAAGAACAGTATACTCGTGAGTATTATTCAATCTTGGATTTTAAAAACTCAAGAGGAAAAGCTTTACTAGAGCAAGCTTTAAAAGCAGAACTAGAACTTTATTCTCAAAGTGAAAGTAAAGGGTCTTTAAAAATGCAAGATAAAGAAGACCTTTTACGATTTGCCATAATTGTTTTAGCTTACCATGATGATTTGAACTTAAAAAAACTACAACAAAAGGATGATTTCAAGCCAGAAGAGATGGAAAATTATCTAAAATTTCCTGAAAATTTTGTGGCTAGATGGAACAAGTGTTTTAACAACTTTGCCGATCCTTTAAGGCAAGTGAGACAAGAATTTTCAGTGGAAGAGGTAATATATGCTTTTATTGAAGAAGTCACTTATGTAGTCAACTCAGAAAATCTTCAAAAATCAGGAGCGCAAATAGTCGATTGTCCAGGGCTTTTTGCAAGTAGCTATGATACTTTAGTAGCTCGTGGAGCGATGAACGATGCCTCTGCTATTCTCTTTCTACTATCTGGAGACAAGCAACTTTCAGAGTCAGATATAAAGGTATTAAACTTAATTAAAGAAATTGGTGTCAAAGAAAAAGTATTTTTTGGTATTAACTATAAAAAAGCTCTAAAAAGAAACGAACAAGAAGAAGTTAGTGACATAGTTATTCAGACAATTTTAGATCAATTAGAAAAACTAGGATTTACAGCTTCTTATCAAGTGCAACCTCTTTACTTTAATGCTTTCTTAGCCTTGAGAGCCATGCAAGGAGAAAAGCTTCTTGATAATAGTTTAGATGAATTCAGTAGGCAACAAATTACCAAGGATGCAGAAGCTATGTTTGGTGAAGCATTTAATTCTGTAGAAGAAGCATGGTTAGAAACTGTTCAAGAGATTATGCAGATGATTACGAACAGAAGAGAACGAAAAAAAATTGACATCGAATCTTTAGATTTAAACTTTGAAACGATAAAATTAGTTAGAGAAAAATCTCAATGGGATATAGCGACAGAGCAAATCAAAGATTATGTCTTTAAAACTAAAGCTTGGTCTGTCCTGATAGATTTGGGTTGTGAACCTATTATCAAAACTTTAGAAGGAACTGAAAATAGTCTCAAAATAGCTGAGGATAATGCTCAAACAAGACAAGAAGAAGCAGAGAAACAATGGAATATTGCAAGAGCAAAACTGAATGAATTTACAACAGAATCACAACAAATAATAGAAGATTATATAGACGACAACTGGGAACGAATTTTTGCAAAGAGTTTTTGGGATGATGTCTGTATTCCCTCTCTTGAATTAACAGCTAATAATGCTGCACCTAAAGTTTTAGATGAAACAACATTTTTAAAAGGATTGAAAGATGGTTGGGATCGCATTACTAATTTGTTTAAAAAGGATGATGATAAAGAAACGTTAATTTCCGAGAGAATTGCCGATATTATTAAAAAGGAACTTGAAAGTTCTCTAAGTCAAAAATCTCAAGGATGGTTTAATAATTTAAAAGTTGGTGGGAATCCTGTTTATGTAACAAAGATACTTCCAAAGCTAAAAAGAGCTTGTCAGCAGTTACAAAAAGAATGGAATATCTTAGAGCTTAACTATAATTCTTACTTAAAAGGTTTGGATATTAATATTCCTCAATTTAGTGGTAATATTCGCAGAGACTTAGATAAATATCAAGAAGGATTTGATAATGCTGTTAATGGAGCAATTTCAGAAGGGTACTTTGCAAGCTGGATGACTTATATAACCGCAGTCTTTAATCTAATGATAATTGATATAGTTTTTCCAGGAATAGGCACACTTCTTACCACAATTGCCTTAGCTATAATTGGGCTTTTTGCTATCTTAAAATCTCGCGAAGAACGTATAGAAAATATTAGTAATAAAATTACTGAAGAACTCAATAAAGGATTTGAAGAGAACCAAGATGAAATACAGGATAAATTAGAAAATAAATTGAGTATCATTCGTTGTTCTTATTCAGAAGCTATCCAGAATTCATTTAAGATAATAAGTCAACAACTTGAACGAAGAATTGCGGAGGCTCAAAGACAGCTAAATTCAGATCAAGTAGAAAGAGACAGAATTGCGGAAGTAGCAAAAGAATTTAGAATTAAAAAAATTGAACCTTTAGAAGAAGAAATGGAGCAATTACGAAATTCTGTTGAAAAAATTTGGCAAAAGCCTTCTTAAAATAAACCTAACTTCATTGGCTATCAGATTGAGAGATAAAATTCAAACTTATTTCTCAATCTTTATAATTTTTTTGACAAATAGCAATTATTTCCAATATTAAATACAACAATATGGCAAATAAATATCATAGTTTTAATGATTTTATGGAAGAAGTCATTAAGGAAGCCAATAAATTAGTAGGAGATTTGGATTCTTTTTTTGCTATCGACCGCGAAGTCCTTGAGCGTTTAATAAAAATCCACGGTTTAAATCAAAATGAGGTCAAAGATATTTATTACGAAAAAGTATTACCTCAAACAGTAAAAGAAGTAGGAGAAAAATTACTGTTTAAATGGAAGAAAGCTGAAGGTAATAATAAAGAAGTAGATTTTTTACTTGAAAAAGCAGTTATTTTTTTGATTAAAAAAGTTAGTTATAAACAAATACAATTGCTTAATAACGATTATTTAAAGCGAATGGAATACAACCAAAATCAGGAAATTAAAGAGCGTGAAATTGAAGATTTGATGCTATATATTAAAGATGCTTATCCCGATTTAAAATTAGAAAGAGAAGAAAAGAAACATCCATTAATTAAATCTTTTCACAATCTCAAAGACTGTCTAATTGCTAATCCCAAAGAATACTATGGAAAAGTAGTTGTTACGAAAGACCTTATTAGAGATGCTCGTAATGTTGCTTTTATAGTTACTGTAAGCAATTGTATTAATTTTTTGTTTAGCTCACCTGTATTATATTATGCGTTTAGTTTTCTAGGAAAAAGTTTTGCTGTCTGTGCAACATTAGGTTCTGGTTTAGGACTTCAAACTTTTTCAAATTATACTGCTGCTGCCGTTGTTGGACGTAAATCAAATAACAAAAGTTTACCAGCAGTTGCTACTGCTGGAATGCTTTTGATAAATGGAGTATTAACTATTGGTTCTGGAGTAGGTTCAGAATTAATTATGAATCAAAGTAGGCTGGCTGAAGAGCAAGCTAAAAAAGAAACTGATCAATATATTCAAGGATTAGAGAACGCAGCTACTGAAGAAAGTTCGCAATATTATAATCAATATGAAAGACTTCAAAAAGAATGTACTAATGGACAAAAAGAATTAGAAAGCGCAGGAGAAAATAATGAAAGATCGAGTAGAATTTATTCTAGATTGTACGGAGATTATAAAAATAGAAATAATTGGGATACATTATATCCTTCTTCTGCAAATATAAATATAGAAAAAATAGATAGTTATCCATTATGCCATAGACAAAAGGGATATGAAGCTAAAGTAATAAATGAGGTAAAGATAGCAAAAGAAAAATTAAATAATACTCTTACAGTTAGAAGAAAATTAGGTAATGATATAGAATTTTTAGAGCAAGAAGCACTTGAAATCTATCGAAATAATTTTAATGAAAATAAAGAATTAAAAAGTGGCTCTTTAGCTGTTGAAATTGCATTGAATAGCTTGTGGGAGAAATTTACTGATGGAAATATTAGTCAACTAGGTTTTCCTCTTTTCTTAATTTCACTCTCGTTAATTACCAGTTTAATCGCTTGTCTCGCAACTATTTCTTTATCTTGTCGCTCAGATTTTTTAGATAGTCATTCAGATATAGCTGACAGAGAAATTGATAACTGGATGAATGAGAAATGGTTGCAATTGCGAAATAAACAGCGAAATAATCTTATTGAATTAGATCGATTAGACTTTGAGAAAGATGATAATGAACGAAAATTATTTATATCTTATAAAAGTCTAATCGAAAAACAGGGATTAAATAGCGATCTTAATAGTTTACCCAATGCTGTACGAGAAGCCCTATGGATTGAAAAAAACTATCCTGAAAAAAAAGAAGATTTATATATTTTGCAAAATCAAGGAGATACTCTAAAGACTATTTTAGAGAATAATGAAAACAGCCTAAATAATGAATTAGATGTTGATAAATTTAAAAAACAAATTAAGCTTTTGCTAAGTATAAAAGAGAGAAAAGAGCAAGATTCTTCTACTTTTGATAAATTTAAAAAACAAATTAAGCTTTTGCTAGGTATAAAAGGGAAAAACGAGCGAGATTCTTCTACTGTTGATAAAACAAAAAATAGTTCAAAAGTTCTATCTGAAGATTTAAAGAGTTCAAATTATAAATATGAAGAAAATAATTCTTATCATAGTTCCACTTCAAACTAAACTGATATTTGTATCTAATATAGGTAGAAAATGCACCGCAACAAACAATTGATTATAAAAAACTCATCTAACAAATTATGCCTCGTAGTTGGAGTGATTATCTTGAATATTTCCCTAGCTCAAAAGAACAATTTAGAGAACTTCCTAAAATCTCAGTAGTGGGATGTTTTCAAAATGGGAAATCCACCTTCATTAATTGCCTTCTTAATGAGCTAGTAGCTCGTCCTGGTGATGGAAGAGCTACCACAAGAATATCTACTAGATATCGTTGGGGAGAATCTAATACTGTCAAGTTACGTACTAACTTAAATAAATTACAGACAATCTTATTAAAAGACTATCTCCAATATAATAATCTCTCTTCAATTTCCGAAAATTCTACATTTCAAGCTGAAATTACTTTGGACAAACCGATTCTAAAAAAAATAGAATTAATTGATACTCCTGGATTTGAAGCTTTTGAAGAAGATACGGAAAATGCCACTCGCTCTTTGGAAGCAACAGACTACGCTATCGTTGTTTTAACTAACAAACGAACTTTGGGAGAATCTGAATTAGCTATGTTTGAGTGTATCAACTCCAAACAAATTCCTTATGCTGTGATTATGAATTGTAGAGATAACAATACGCAGATGGAATGGTATCCTAATCTACCAAAAAATTTAGAGATTATTGAAACAAACGAAGCTACTTTGGAAAAGTGGGGGTATTTTCCCGAAAAAATAGGAGGTCGTTTGGTCTATCCATGTAATTTGTTATGGTATTGGTTAGCTCCTAATATAAATAACTATTTAAATTCAGATTCTGATGATGAAGAATGTGATTTCTTAGATAAGATTGAATTTACTTTAAGAAGAAAAAAAGAACATTTCTCAAAAGAGAACTTAATTAAATTGAGTAATTTTTCAACTATTGAGTCCTTTTTTCAAGATAGGCTAGCTTATATTACTTAGTTTTCAAGAGATGTAATATCAGTATCCCCTCAAAACTTCGGGGTAGGGGTTATTGGTTATTGAGACATCCAACCAAAAGCGCCTAATGCTAGAGGAGCTTCATAGAATAGTGTTGTGAGGTTATTACGAAGCTGTATTGGTTAACTATGAATTTGGAATTTGGAATTTGGGATTTGTTATGTGTTTATCTAAACTTATACATGTCAGTGTATCAAACTATCACTAAATCTTTAGTCTAGTTGTCCTGCTGCTAGTTTTGCTGTTAACGCTTTGAAGGATTGGCAGAAAACTAAGGGAACTGAAATTTAATTTTGGTCTTCTATAGGTCATGTAAATCCATGACTATGGTTCGAGGAAATTTACTTGGTATAAAGCCATGGAAGATGAAAAAGTGATAAGTGAAAATGAGAAAGAACTAGTCAAAAGCATTTTAAGTCAAGTATGGCGTGTACAGTATAGGATAGTAGGCAATGATTCAGTAGATAAACTCTACGATGGGGTTCAAAATGGGGATTCGCTAGATAATTTAGTGAGTTTTCCTGAAGGTGGAGATAGCATGGATTTGTCCAGTGCTTGGGAAATACTTTATCAAGCGGTTGGACTTACAGTTAACGTGATAGTTCTTTATAAAACCTTTAAGCAAGAGCATAATCGTCCTCCTTCCCAAGAAGAGCTTTCACAAAAAGTGAAAGATTCTGGAATCCTTAGTAATTTTGGTCGTAATGTAAGAAAAAAAGAAGATTCCGTGATTAAGAATGTAATTATTATTTACGGTTCTGTTGGTGGAAATATCAACAGCATCCAAGGTGATAATAATTCTGCTGTTCAGGGTGATAATAATTAAGTAGTTCAAGGTAAAGGGAATTAAGTTGATAAGGTAAATACCATGAATAACAATTCAGGTGAATTTTCTGTTGGTGGTTCTGTTGGTGGAAATATCAACAACATCCAAGGTGATAATAATTCTGCTGTTCAAGGGAACAATAATCAATTGGATGTAGATGTAAAAACCCCACAAAATAAAGATGATATTGTCAGACTATTAGAACAACTTGAAGCGTTAGTTCTCAAAGCAGAACTACCAGAAGAAACCAAAGAAGAAGTAAGTGAGGATATTAGCGCAGCTAAAAAAGCAACTGATAAAAATGAACCAAAAAAGAACATAGCACTAGCTAATTTAGAGAATGTAGCACAAACACTGGAGAAAACTAGTAAAACAGTGGATGCAGGACAAAAACTTTGGAATACAGCTAAGCCTATTATTGTCAAAATTGCAAGTTGGTTAGGTGCTACTGCTAGTTCCTATTTATTGAATTTGTAAGTTTTTATTTATTAAGCGGTTGGATTTACAGTTAATTTTCCCAAGAAGAACTTTTACAAAAAGTAAAACAGGCTGAAATCCTGAGTAATTCCGAGCGTGGTGTGCTGAAAACTAGATTACCTAATTCAAGGAAGTGACAAAACAGTGAAGCATCTAAGCTGGTTGGTTGGTCACATTTTTTATATAGTTACAAGCTCTTGGTTAGACGGGCCTAAATGGCTTAAAGTTTGGCTATATCAAAACTATTTAAACTCAGCGGTGATAATTAGTTTAGTGGGTTTGATATTTCACCCATCATTACTTTGGCTGGGTGCGTTTTTCATTGCTGTTGTACTAACAATATCTATTATTACTAGAGCTGATGCTCAAGTCTCAATTAAGCGTTTAACAGAAGCGTACAATGATATCCTAGACGGAGATAATTTTATTCTTAAACCATTAGCAGCAGACACTTTTTTATCCAGTGTGATACAAGAATCTTCTAGTATTGAAATTTACAAAAATTTGCAAAATACTGCTGTTAAAACCAATCCTTTTTATCACAATTTATTCAAGAATCCTTTACGTGTCTTTATTGTGAAAGGTAAAGATAAGAAGATACTATCTAATCCTAAAGCTTATACCAACTTTCTTGGTCAATCTCTAGTATTTTTAGATCGTGACATTGAAAAAATAGATGTGATACACCGATTTTTAGTATTACACGAACTTGAACATATTAACCTTGATGGTGCTAGACAGTTGAGTCGGATATATTCACGACCAATTTTTATGTTTTTTAGTGCGATACTGTTATGTTTAATTGCAATTTCTTGGTGGCATTGGTTACTCATAATTGTCTATGTATTGCTCAATCTCAACGCTCACATTCAGGCAAAGATTAAGCGTGAAGTTATTGCTGACAATGCAGCATTAATCAAACTATCAAATTCTGAAGAGCAGCAAGAAGTAGTTGAATTTTTCATCGAGAAGTATACTGATGATATACAAGAAAGAACTAATCTAGAGGCTGAGAGTATAAATATATTGACATGGGAAGAGCATCCATTTCAAATACAATTTGAGGAACAACAGCAAAGAATACAGCTTCTCAATGAACTAAGAACACAAGGTCAATTAACTCATTCTACCAGTGAGCTGATAGACCGTTTACGTCATCTTAGATGGTATGAATATCGCTTGAAAAAAGGAAAGTCTTTACCATATCTTGGTTGGACATCTTTTTGGGATAATATAACGCCAGTTCCCTTTAATCTGTTTTTCTTGTATTTAGGTATAATTACAACAGATCCCCCTTTACTTCCTTTTGTATTGATGATAATTTTTATAGTTGTTGATGTCTTTTTATTTGTCAAATATATGACTAGACTTCAAAATATTAGCAGTAATATCGATAATAATTTGGCTGCATACAACCCTTAATAATTAACATTCAAATTAAGATTTAACTATTCTACTGTCAACTTCATTGCTAATTTCCAAAAATTCCTCCAAACGTTTGTTATAAAATACATATAAAGATATAGATAAAAGCATCAGGAAAAAGAGTATCACAGGAGGATCTGTTGTAATTATACCTAAATACAAGAAAAACAGATTAAAAAGAAAAGCGAATAATCTGTCTTCAAAAGGTATCCAGTTGTGTGGGTTCGCGCGTAAAGTGAAATTTATACTCAGTGGATGCTAATATGCGCTAATCCCAATAGGAGTCACTGTGGTCGGGTAGAAAGGTTATATCGCTATAACCCCGCCCCCTCAGAACCGGGCGTACGACGCAAACCGCTCCGGCCGGGGGCAAGTCATAAACTACTCACTGTTCTAGAATGAATTTGCTGATGGCAGTAAAAATGAACAAGTTGAAGATTGCCATAATTATCCCCACCACCTTGGCTTTTTGGCTTTTTATGATGAAGATGTAAGGAACAAGCAAAAAAATAAGATACCAGCCTTCGTGAGAATCTTTCGGGTTTACGACTTTTTATTTATTTCCAAGGCTGGTATCTTATTAACGCGCAACTCCCTAATTCCTCATCATTTAATAAAGATTCCCCACATACGGGACAGACATATTTCTGCTTTTGAGCTATTTTTTGTCTACTTTTGATTAACTCAGATTTGACTTTCATTTCTGAGCGTTTTCTCCAGCTAGGGCGTAAAGGTTCTAATTCATAAAAACAACGCCGGGATATTTTTACACCAAATCGGCAATTATATCGGTCATTTTCTTCTGAAGCTTCTGTCGATTATCATCATATTTCATCACAGTGTCGGGGGAAGAATGACGACTAAACCTTTGTGTAGCGCGGTAGTTCCCATTGTTCTTATCCAACACTGTGGTTATGCTACTATGACGTACTCTATGGGGTGACATCTTCTTAGTAATCCCAGCTTGCTTGCATAAAGAAGAAACCAACCTACGAATCGCTTCCCCAGAAAGCCGATTCCCATTACTGTAATGTGCCAAGACTATGAATAAAGGCTTCCTAGTAAAATGACTCCTGCGAGAAGCAATCAACCATTCGGTTATCGCCTCTACGGTCTTGTAACTCAAATCAACAACAACCTTTTGCTTACCCTTCCCCTTACCTAATATTGCAATGGTACTTTCTTGGGCATTAAAATCACCTATATTTAAGTTGCAAACTTCACTTCGGCGCAGCGCGTTATCCCACAACAATCGCAATATCGCATAATCCCGCTTACCCTTAAGGGTATCCCTATCAACCAACGCTAATACTTTTGCAAAATCTTCGGGAGAAACACCCGTAGTATCGCGGTATGACTCAACCCTCTCACCTTTAACATCTTCTAGAGTATAGTCACATAACCCCAACTTACGCCCCATCGCAGTTAGTGACTTAATTGCACTCAATCTACGATTTACCGTTGCTTCCGCCAACTCTTTTTTTATTAAATTGGCTTTGTATTTCAGTACTAATGCTACCGCGTGACGCTGCTCTAAATGCAAAAACTCCAACACCAACTCATGGGTTGGCTTAGAACCCGCTATGAACATGAAAAAATCCTTCATGTCCTTTCCATACGCCTGTTTAGTATTTGCAGATCGCGTGTCATTGAGTAACTGTTCGATAACATCGGGGTCTTTATCAATACAGAAATCATCCCCAATTGTTCGGGTATAAGCCTTTTCTAGAAGAGTTATTGCACGCGCATTGGACATAGCGAGAAGATGCACATTTATATTTTGACAGTATTTGTATGCTACCACCACAAAGGTACATCAACTTCGCTTCTGCTTTTCTTCTAGTAATAACTGTTCGTATTCTTCAGCCGATTTTAGTTTTTTCAAAAGCTTTTCTTTATGTGTGCGTACTTTCTCAAGTTGTGAATCTATATAATCTTTTTCAAAGAATTTTTCTACATTTTTATCTTGCTCTTCTGGCGATAAAAAACCTGTGGCACAACTAGATTCAAGCTCATCAATCCGCTTCCATTTTGCGATTTGTTCGGGTGTTGGTTGATAAGTTTTTGATGATGACTGTGACATATAGTTAAACCTCATTTAATCAAAAGCTCATTTAATCAAAAGCTGCGGAATTTCGTTTTTGTTCAAGGTTTAAAAGTAACCTAGAAGCTGCATCCGAGCTAAGTATCATTTCACCCGAACCGTTTGTTTCTTCAAACCCTAAATCTTGATAAAATTCCTGAGCTTCTGGCACTGCAAATAACTTAAGAATATCGCTTAATCCCAGGCTTCGGCTTTCAACTATTATACCCTCTACTAATGATGTTGCAGCGCCTTTTCTCTTCTCAAAAAGTGGAAATTCTATAGTATTCCAAGGGCTATTGCTAATATTTTCTATTTCGATACAAGCGGTAAATTCATCTTCTATTAATATTTCAGTTCGAGCTATTATACTAATTGAAGCTAATAAATTTTGGTCATCTATCACACTTCTAACAAAATCTTCTTTCTCCAATATATTATCGGAAATTTGTTCTAGCTTCGATATACATCTATAAAAGTCAGTTCCACGAGCATTCTCTTTATCACCTTGATAATAAATATCAGTGTATTCTCTAATCTTCTCAGCCCAAAAAACTAAACCTAGTCTAACGGAAGTATTTGTACCAATAATATATCGAAATTCGTTCATTCCCCGCACTAATTAATTATTCAATTATTCTGAAATTAAAATACCATGAATATCTAATAATAAATCTAAGTAAGGTATGTACTTCCACTTTGAAAAGTGGTTACTTATTAACAAGAAATAAAAAAGGTTAATTTTTGAAACAATGCTCCCGCCGTCCGCTTTTTAATCGGCGTATCGCCACGCCGGTGGAACCCTCTGGAGGACAGGTTGAACTGCGGTTTAACAAGAAAAATCAAACGTAATTATACATATAGTACTAGTACTGTTCCGAGTACAGAAGAAAGTGTAGAACGGTTAGAAAATTCCCCAAAACAGCTTCAAGAGTGGGGTAATTGTGATTTCAACACCACGGCTGACTACAGCTGATTCAAAACAGTACTTGTATGTATTTTTACTCAAAATACTCATTATCGTTTTCTTGGGGTGGTAAAGCCCATCTTTTTGATTAAACTTCCACGAATCTTTACTGCGAAGGTTGGTTTAACTAGACGATAAACTCAGAATATTTAATGCATGATGTTCAGCCGGTTCAGCTTTCTGGGAAGTAACTTTTTGATAACGCAAAGAGGATATGTAGGAAATATACGTTTGTTTTTTGAGTATTTCTTATAAGTTGACCGAACGCGTGGGGAAGAAGCGCAAGCGGAGATGATACTACAAGTAAAAGATGAATGTACTTTAGAGGATGTACTAAAAGTCCCGGAAGGCATAATCTTAACGTTTTAAGTTGAACCAAGTTAAATGGAAAATCTAGGTTTCAGCCATTCACTGAGATATTTAGGTGTGCCCATTATGAGAACAAAAGACCCTTTTAAAACATTCTCTTAAATTGCTAAAGTAAAAGTACCCTTAAATAAAGCATAGATAAAAGTTTGTAGTTCCTTACAATTATCAATGCTTTAAAAGCAAGCTGATTTTAAAAATTCTTCTAACTCATATGGGTCTAAGGAATCTAAATCTTTTGGGTATATCATCACTGTTAATTTATTTGTAATAAATTTTTCTTTGGATGCAGTAACAAACGAAGTGATAATTAACTTTGCTAATGCCATTCTTGGTAAGCCAGTGCGAGCTAAGTCAGAACCAATGATTGGAATTGCTACATTTATACTATGACCTTTTAGGCGAATTTCTTCCCAGAGATTGTTGAGTGAATGCCAGATATCGTCGGAGTTTGATTCCACAGTAAAATCATTGTTCATGTAACCGTAAGCAGTTAAAAAATATCGCTTATCATAAGTGCCTAGCGTTATAGTTGTGCCAACAGGATATCGCCAAATCTTACCTCGCGTTTTATTTCTTTCTTCTTGGCGTGTATGTTTATAAGTTTGAAGAGCTGATTCAATTTCTTTATCTAGCAATGATAGATTACTTTTATAAATTTTTGTGAGGAATTGTCCTTGAACGCTCTCAGGTTTAATTATTTCTCCTAATTCGGTGTCAAAAACATCATTTGCACCGATTACGAGATGACCTTTCTCATCAAAAATATCTCCGATTTTAATTTCAACTTCCGAATCTGGAGAGGATAATCTTCTACAATAACTTTGACGAGTAAAACGCTGGAGAATAGCAAAAAATAAGGATATACCTAACAATACAAAATAACCCGTCCAGCCAAAATTTAGTTTGTCCTGTAAAAATAGTGCAGTTGGTTCTAATAATAACCAGAAAAGACCAAAGTAAGCTATAAATGACTTCCAGATTCGTTGAAAGCCTACTTTGGTAAGTGATTTAAAGTAGATAATAATTGGCATATTTAAGTTTTAGAAAATGTATATTTAATTTTGTATATGGATAAGTCTAAAGTTTGCTTATTCTATCGAGCAAAGAGTATTACTTGTACCGATGGGGCGATAGCCTTAGAGGACAGCCCCATTGGTACGATATCAAATCTGATGATTTACGTGGGTTTAAAGTTGTGGAAATGATTAATTTTTATCAAGCTGACTTAAGATATTGTTTAGTTCACGATAGGTTGTTACTCTTTTACCTTCTTTAGCTAGCTCAATTAGCAATTCTACATAATTAGGAGCGCTAACACGTCCAAATTCCCAATGACTCTGGTTGGCAATATTATCATAATTTTGTGCTGCTAATTTTAGATTGGTGTCTCCATTAAAAAAATCCGATATTTTTGCTCCATATCGACCCTTCCTTAGAGCAGTATCTTGAATAGATTTGATGATAAATCTATTAGTTTCTGTTCGCCACGTAAAAGAACCAAAATAAGGACGATTTTTACCTAATTGTACTGATTTCAATGAAACTATAAACTCGAATAAATCAAACCAATTAAAATACTTAGCTTCTTCTTCATTTGGATAGAGGATATTTTTTATCAAGGGGCAGAGATGGTCGCTAACCGGAGTAAACCTGCGTTCAAAACCTGGTTCAATTAACTTGCTGATGTTGTTATAGAATACGTATCTTGGGTCTACTTTATTTAGTAAGTTAAATTCACAGTCATGCTCACGTGAATAAATCTGACGCTCCACAACTTCTCGTAAAAAAAGTATTTTACCTGTACGTAGAGTTGAAATTCCTAATGTATAAAGTAAAAGTAATCCTGGGTAAGTTTTGATATAGTTTACCCATTTATATCCGCCTTCTAATTTTCTAGTACTTAACCGTTCGACCCAATCCCCGACAATTTCTAGCCAATCAACTGAGTAATCATCTCCATATTTTCCTACTGCTGCTAAAGCGTATATAGAAGGGGTGGTTGCTGTTTCTATAATTTGTGCGATCGCCGAAATACTTTCTGCTGTTGCTTGTTGATTTAAAAGTGAAGATAATTCGCGGGAACTTAGTACTGTTTGAATTTTGGCGATTTCTTTTTCCTTGATATCTTCCATATCTTGAATCCCATATTTGGATTGAAGAAGCTTTTTTACTGAAGCCTGTGCATCAGCTAAGGTTTCAAAGGAAATATCGGCATTTTGCTTTGTTTGAATTGGTTGTGTTGATAGTCCAATTGCTTGTTCGGTGATTTTAGCTTCTTGCTCGGCTGCTCTGCGTTCTCTTTCTTCCTTAGCTATGTCTTGAACTGCTTTTGTGATGTGTCGAGATACTCTTTCCCTAAATTCGTCAAGCGTTTTGTAACTATTAGTCAAACCCCTTTTGTTAAAAACCTGCTTATATTCTTGGAGCCGTGTATATTGCTCGTAGTCGATACCTGAGGGCGATGTTTCTTTATCTGAGAAATAAACGATGCATCGTTTTCCTTCGCTAGCAGCTCGTTCGATTTCTTCTACCGTTCCCGATTCTGCTTGTGGTGTTGGCGTACCAAGGCGCGTCCAAAATACACCGATTAGCATATCGCAGTTATCTACCAGTTGCCTATTGATTACTGCTTGTCCGCGTTCTCGGAGGTCGGGTGTTGCATCGGTTTCCCAGCCTACAGGTTGTAAAATCATTGTCATTTCTACGGCGTGCATGGAGTTCCATCGGTGGATTTCTTCCCGGATGATTTCTCGCTCCGCTTTTACATCTCCGGGGCTAGCGATGAGAACGCAATATAGTTTGCTTTCTACTGGCATAATTGAATTAAAATAGTGACATTTGAAACACCCATCTACAGACAATCATTATTTTTATAAACCTAACTTCCCGCTTTTCCGTATTATTGCAAGAATTCCTAAGTTTATTTATGTGTCAAATAAAGCACAATTGTTTGAAAAACAAAAGTATCACATACTCTGTGCTAGTACATCAGTATTTAATTTGGCGTTCGGGGTAAAAATATTGACTGTCTATGCAGTGGATAAACAACTCCAGTCAAATTGAAGATTGAAGCTGACTCAGTAAGATACAGTATTTAACGGTTTTTGATAGCTTTGCACTCGTTTGTTGTCAAGAAAAGAAGAAAATTGCTAAAAAAAGTCGAAGCAGGTTTGGGTGCATTAAATAGGATAATGTAAAGTTTTTATGTAAAAATATATGTCCTACGCATTGACAAAAATTCCTTGCTTTTAACTTGTCACTAATGATACAGTACAAATCGTAGGCTCGATTCTTGGGTTGCCTCCCTAATCATTAACTTAAAAGTTGAGTACAGTTGTTATTTTTTGCTTTTAGATTTTTATGAGTCAAAGCTGAAACTCTCATTAATACGTAGGGAAAAACTTCACTTAACAGACACGTTGATTAACTCTTGTTGGTGTTTGATGCCATACAACGTTACTCACTACTTGAATAATTACTAAACCTATTAGATGTCTAAAGCGATAAACAATGCCCCAAGTAGAGCTGTTAAAAATCTTCCTCGCTTCCCCTAGCGATGTGAGTAGGGAGCGGGACTATATAGAAGAAGTGGTTGAGGAAATTAACCGAAGCACTGCTCCCAGTAAAGGTGTCAGATTGGAAGTAGTACGTTCGGAAAAGAATACTTATCCGGGCTATGGTGGGGGCGGACAAGCCGTACTCAATGCTCAGATAGCCAACATGGAAGAGTACGAGCTATTTGTGGGCATTATGTGGAACCGCTTAGGGACTCCCACACCCCGCGCAGAATCTGGAACTGTAGAAGAATACGAACGAGCAGTTGCAGCTTTTGAGAGTAATGGGAAACCCAATATCTGGTTTTATTTTCGAGAGGCAGCATCTCAGTTAAATAGCGAGTCGGAACTAGAACAGCGTAGTAAAGTACTAGCCTTTAAGAAAAAAGTTCAAAATAAAGCGCTGACTCATGATTACAAAAAGCCGATAGATTTTCGCGAGAGGTTTCGTCAAGGTTTATCCTTGTGGTTAAGTCAGTGGGAGAGAACAGAAGAGAATCAAAAAAAAACTAATCCCAATCTTTTCCAGAGCAATGCCCGGAGAATCATTGATGACAAAGTTCAAGATTTTGTCGGCAGGGAGTTTGTTTTTGAGGCGATTGATAACTTCTTTGCCACTGAGCCTAATGGTTATTTCACGATTGAAGCTGACCCTGGGGTAGGTAAGAGTGCTATCTTGGCTAAGTATACCCAGCAAAACGATTGCCTAGTTCATTTCAACGAGAGATCTCGAAGTAATAATCGCACTTCCCAATTTCTAGAAAGTATCTGTACCCAACTCATCAACCGCTACAATCTGTCCTACAAATCTTTGCCAGCGGATGCGACACGAGATGGCAATTTCCTGGGACATTTGCTCAACGAAGTTAGCAATAGGCTTGGGGAAGAGGAGAAAGTGGTAATTGCCGTTGATGCTTTGGATGAAGTAGATTTGGCTAGTCAAGATGCTGGCGCTAATATCCTCTATCTCCCAGCCTATCTACCCGATGGGGTTTATTTTCTACTCACGCGACGACGAGTCACTTTACCTTTTGTGGTTCATACTCCCCAGAAGTTGTTTAATCTGATGGAGTATTTTGAAGAAAGTCGGCAGGATGTGGAGGAATATATTCGCGGTGCTACTCGGCGAGAAAAGCTGCTGGTTTGGATTGAGACACAGAAACTCACAACTGAGGAGTTTACCGAGCAGCTAGCAGACAAAAGCGAAAATAATTTTATGTATTTGCGCTATGTTGTACCTCAAATTGAAAAGGGATTTTATCAAGACTTGAGTATTGAGAGTTTGCCTACAGGTTTACAAGGTTACTACGAAGACCACTGGGTACGTATGGGTATGAAGGCTAAGCCTTTACCTCGTACCAAACTAAAAATTGTTTACATCCTGGGCGAAATCCGTCAGCCTGTGTCCAGTCGGCTAATTTCTGAATATGCTAGCGAGGAGCAATTGACGGTACAGGAGGCAATTGAGGAATGGGAACAGTTTTTGCACGAGCAGCCTATGGATAACCAAACTTGCTACAGCATTTATCATGCTAGTTTCCAGGATTTTCTCCATCGCAAAGATATTGTGCAAGCGGCTGGGGTAGATGTTAAAGATATTAACGGTATGATTGCCGATCGCCTGTGGGAGGGTTTGTTTGGCGATGAGTGATTCAAATAATGTGCAAATTCTTCATTTGAGTGACTTGCATATGCGGTATGATTCTGACCCAGAGTCAATACTGGAACCGCTTATTGCCGATATACTTGACTCGGAAGAGGGTTTGGGATTGAAGCAGCTAGACTATCTAGTTGTTTCTGGAGACTTGACTAACAAAGCTACGCCTCAAGAATTTGAGCAGGCGAGACAGTTAATCTCCAGCTTAATAGAACAGTTTGATTTAACAGCAGAGCGTTGCATTATTGTTCCTGGGAATCACGATTTAAGCTGGGATGAAGAGGTATATGAATGGAAGAAAAAGCGTTTGGTCGAGCAAAACAAATTACAAAAAGGAACTTATGTGGAGCAAGGCGATGGTTTCTTGCTCCGAGTTGAAGAGCAATATCCCCAACGTTTTAAGAATTTTTCAGAAAGCTTTTATCAACCACTTCTAGGTAAAGAATATCCCCTGGAATTTAAGCAGCAGTGCCTCCCATCTCTGTTTCTTAACACAAGAATTCAGTTCTTAGCCATGAACTCTTGCTCCGAAATTGATGAATACTTTCGAGAGCGCTCAAGCATTCGTGAAGAATCACTGGCGCGAGGGCTACAAGAAGCTAATCAACAGATACAACAAGCAAAACGAGAAGAACAGCTTTCTAAGGAAACAGACATTTTGCGCATTGCCGTTTGGCATCATCCTATAACTGGAAACGAAAAAATAGCCAAGGATGCTTTTCTGGAACGTTTGCAACAAGTTGATTTTCAATTGTGCCTCCACGGACATATCCATGAGGAGCGCACAGACATTATTGGCTTACATCACACTAGAAAAATATATGTGGCTGGAGCAGGTTCCTTTGGTGCTCCAACCAACGCCCGTCCTGAATCAACACCTCGTTTCTATAACCTTTTAGAAGTAAAGCCAGACCATAGTAAAATCCGAGTCCACACGCGATGTTTACGTAAGGACGGAGGAGCTTGGGAAGGTTGGTATTTCTGGCCCAAAAAGAATGGTAGAGGTCGAGAGGCTTACTATGAGATTAATTTGCAAAAAAAAACGATCTAGGAGATTTTCCTCTAGTTTCATCAGGTGAAATTCAACAACAAGAAGGCAAGCAGGCACTCAAATTTATACGCTACTTTGATTCTGTAATTACCGATAAAACCAAAGAATTTGTTGGACGGGAATATGTTTTTTCGGCAATTAATGAATTTTTAGCCAACAATTCTAAGGGATATTTTACGATTGAAGCAGATCCTGGTGTTGGGAAGAGTGCGATTATCGCTAAGTATGCCCAAAATACCGGATGTATTGCCTATTTCAATTTGCGTTCTGGTGGTGTTAATAAAGCTGAGGAATTCTTAGAAAATATTTGCCTGGAGTTGATTCAGCGCTACAAACTGAATCAAAGTTTGCCCCCCAATGCGACTCAAAATAATTCTTTCCTCATATCACTTCTACAGGAAGCCAGTGATAGATCTGTAAATTCTGAACCAGTTGTCATTGCTGTTGATGCTTTAGACGAAGTGGATATAAGTAGCCAAGATAATGGCTCCAATATCCTTTACTTGCCAAGTAATTTGCCTGAAAAAGTCTTTTTCATCCTGGCGCGGCGTAAGGTGGAACTCCGATTGGAGCTAGATCCAAGAACTCCTCATGAGCCTTTTGATTTAATGGATAATAAATACCGCAACCAGAGTTTGAAAGATGTGAAAACTTATATTAATAATCGGATTAAAGAAAGTCAATCAATAAGGAATTTGATTAACTCCAAGAAGCTAACAGTGGAAGAATTTATTAACCAACTATCTTTGAAAAGCGATTATAACTTTATGTATTTATTTTATGTATTAAAGGATATTGAGCAGAAAGAGCGACAGGACTTTAGCTTAGAAAGCTTACCTCAAGGTTTAGAAGGTTACTACAAAAAACACTGGGAGCTTATGGGACTGAATGCCAAGCCACTACCACGAGACAAAATACAAATCGTCAGTATCTTAGCCAATATTAAGCAGCCCGTTTCACGCAGCTTAATAGCTCAATTAGCTGCTGTGGATGTGTGGATAGTCCAGGAAATTATTAAAGAATGGAAGCAGTTTTTACAAAAACAGCACTTCAACAAGCAACAATGCTACAGCATATATCACAATAGCTTCAGAGATTTTCTTAACAGTAAAGATGAAGTTAGGATAGCAAGAGGGGAGGCTGTTTAGAAATGAGCAATCTAGCTAAAAGATTAGCAGAAATGCCTGTTAACCAGAGGCAAGAAATTTTGGTAAGTCTGCCAAGTTATCTAGCTAAGGCAGCTCAAGCTGAAAAGTTGCACTTTTTGCTCACCAACTTCGATTTCATGGAAGCAAAGATTTATGAACCGGGACTACAGTCGTTGGCAGAAGATTACGATATGGCTCTTAACAGCAATTTATTACTTGCTGCACCACAAGCTGAAAGTCTTAGATTAATTCAGGGTGCAATCCGTCTATCAACACATACCTTGCAGAAGGATGCAAGCCAACTAGCCCAGCAGTTACTAGTTCGTTTACCAAACCATAATAGCTCAGAGATTGTTTCAATGCTGGAGAAGGCTGAGCAAAACATAGGAACAACTCCCTGGCTGCGACCCTTAACACCTAGCTTAACTCAATCTGGTGGATCGTTATTGCTTAACCTCAGTGATCGTAGAGGTGAAATTTGGACAATAGCAGTAACACCGGATGGGCAACGTGCAATCTCTGGTTCAAGCGATTATACCCTTAAATTATGGAGTCTAGTAAGTGGTATAGAACTAAATACCCTAGTTGGTCACAAAGATTGGATTAATACCGTAGCAATTACAGCAGATGGATTATGGGCAATTTCTGGTTCGCGAGATAGTACGCTCAAATTATGGGATTTGGGAAGCGGTACAGAATTACTAACGCTGACTGGTCATAGTAAGCAAGTTAATTCTGTAGCAGTAACACCAGATGGCAAGAAGGCAATCTCTGGTTCAGCAGATGGCACTCTCAAATTATG
>ERZ1740062.501-NODE-501-length-21003-cov-4.414025_pt1 | contig 21003 bp, 16 predicted proteins | sample MGYA00581741_ERZ1740062 | MGnify/ENA primary metagenome ERZ1740062 (study PRJEB43018, sample SAMN04849747) | marine metagenome | isolation source: floating plastic debris | place: Pacific Ocean | collected 2008-09-01 | study: EMG produced TPA metagenomics assembly...
CGCTAGCACGCGAACTTAGGCAACCCCTTGGCTGTGACAATCGTTTACGACAGCATGTGTCATGTCGTTTTGTTGACACTTTGCGGGATCATCGGTCTTAATGACGGTGTCGCATAGAACGGGCAAAAACCAAAGCATGACCGCAGCATCGAAAACGTCCGCACTCAGCTTGCGCCATTCCTGGACATTTATCGCCGCCGAGATGCTGGCAATAATTTTTGGTGTGTTCCTCGGCGTTTGGATTAGCGAGCTGGCGGAAGATCGCGAGATCGAGCAGTTCGTGGAGCGCAGCCGTAAAGTCATGTTGCAGGAGCTCGAAGAAAACTACACGCGCATCGAGCGCGCACGTGACTATCACCTGGGGTTGTTACCCGGCGTCGTCGCTGCCCGCGATGCGTTGCTGGCAGACGAGCCCATCGAACCATTCGATTATCGGGGTTTTGGTGCGCCGCTCGTTACCACGGCTGCTTACGACACGGCGCTCAGTGCCGCCACATTTGCACGGGTCGATCCGGCGGAGGCTAGCCAGATCGCGTTCGCTTATGAGCAGATCGCCAATATGCGAGCGGTTATGGAGAACTATCGATTGGCCGTCGCCACCGGAGAGGGCGGTTTTATTCCGCTGATCAGTACGGCGTTTGCCGACAGTTTGTACGCGGAAGACGCCGCGCTGCGGGCGATCGCCGCCGTCATCGACAGGACGCCGCCACCGATTTGGACGTCCGTACTGGACGTCCGACCCTACTAGCTTCGCGTGTCGATATCAGCGAATATGGCTCAATTAATGACAGCGCTGTCATAATTCGGTTAGACTGGCTGCGACGACGCTGACGCGTCCTATGACGGCAGTCTTCTTCGGGGGGAGAGATGGTTAAATTGACAGGTGCGGCGGTCCTCGCCCTGACGCTGATCCAATGCGGAAGCGACATGACAACGAAAGAAGCAGCGGCGACTGACGTCGTCTGGGCGACCAATATTGGCGGCGGTGCCGTACTGGCGAGCGACGGCGTTCACTATGGCGCTGAAGAGGGCGTTAGCGGTGGCGCGATTCGTACTTTGCAGTCGATCAAAGGCTCACAGGATCCGGTGCTATATCAGAGTTACCGACATGGTGACATTCGTGTGGCCAAAGCCCTGCCGAATGGCCGCTATGACGTCGTGTTGCATTTTGCCGAGCCGGACGAAGTCGGTGGTGGTGAGCGTGTATTCGATGTCTTGATTAACGGTCGTCGGCGTATCGCTGATCTGGATGTCATGGCCTGGCGTGATGGCAAGATCAAGTCTGGACTAACTGTCGCCGCGAGTGATGTGGCCGTCGACGATGGCGAGTTACTCATCGAATTCGAGGCCCAGGCGGGGGAGCCTGTGCTCAGCGCGGTCGTCGTGCGCAGACGTGCTGGCCGCAATGACGATTGGCGTCTGGTTTGGCAAGATGAATTTGACTACGAGGGCGCGCCAGACCCCGCCAAGTGGACGCACGATATCTGGCGACCGAAGAAGGTCAACGACGAAGACCAGTATTACACGGATCGCGCCAAAAACGTCCGGGTAGAGAATGGCCACCTTGTTATCGAGGCGCATCGGGAAGAGTTTGAAGGCGCCGAGTACACCTCAGGACGCATCCACACGGCCGGCAAGGGCGATTTTTTGTACGGCCGATTCGAGATCCGGGCCAAGACGCCGCGCGGGCAAGGCACCTGGCCCGCGATCTGGATGTTGCCGTCGGATCCCTACAAGTACTCAACCACGTGTGAGCCCGGCGAAGACTGGCAGGGCAGCGAGACCTGCGATGCCTGGCCGAATTCCGGTGAGATCGATATTCTGGAACACGTTGGCTATCAGATGGGGCACGTTCACGGGACGGTCCATAATCGCGCGTACTACTGGGTCAATTGGGAACAGCGCAAAGGTCGTATTATCGAGCCGACGGTCGATACTGAGTTTCATGTCTATGCATTGGAATGGCATGAAGACCGCATCGATATCTTCGTCGATGACACGCTGTATTTCACCTATGTCAACGAGGGCACTGGCTGGGAGGCCTGGCCGTACGACCATCCGTTCCATCTGATTATCAATATCGCGATGGGCGGTGTCTGGGGCCGCGCTGGCGGTCCCACTGACGATAGCCAGCTACCGCAGCAATTCCTGATCGATTACGTCCGCGTGTTTGAAAAAGCGACGAGCTAGAACGGTATATCGTCGTTGAAGCTGGGCGGTGGCGCTTCGTCGATCGGCGGTGGAGCCTGATCGTCCATACCAGCGGCATCCGAACGCTCGATGCGCCAGGCTTTAACATCGGTGTACCAGCGACTGTTGTACTCGCGACTTTCCAGGTCAAAATGGACGGTGAGTGATTCGCCTTCGCGAATGCTGAACTGGTCGATCTTGTCACCCCAGACCATGAAGCACACCTGTTTCGGGTAATCGCCCGGAATTTCGATAACGTATTCCTGCTTGCGCCATTCGCCGCGAGTTGAGGTGCCGGATTTTTCCGGGAGAGCATGCGTGATTTTGCCGGTGAGTTCCAAGGGGGTCCTGCCTTGTTGAGTTGTGCGTCTACCCGGGCCAGTGAAGCCGGCGTAGAGATCGGTTAAAGCCGCGACCGCGACAAAGAGCGGCCTGGCGGAGGCCCAGAATTATACAGGATTCGACGTTAACCGTTGGGCGACTGGCCGGCGCTAGGCGGGAAAAAGCTTGGCTGGGCGGTACGCTCGAATAGAGGGGGTACGTACCGCCCTGCCAAGGGGGGGTTAAAAGCGATAGTCGATAGTGGCGGTGAACACCCGAGGATTTCCGTAGAAAGCGGTTATGCTGCTTTCGAGGCCCAGAGTCGGGAAGAAGTAACCTGCAACTTTGTATTCCTCATCGGCGAGGTTCTTGCCATGCAGACCCACCGTCCAGTGGCCGTCATCGCCCGTCCAGACGACGCTGGCATCCCAGATATTGAAGCTCGGCTGATCAAGGAAGGGGTTCGGCGCCTCGAATTGGCTCGCCGTACTGCGATGGCTGACCGCCGCGCTCAGGCTTAAGTTGCCAGGTTTGCCAAACGCTGGGAGCTCTCGCTGATAGTTCACACGGCCTTGCGCCGTCCAGTCCGGCGTATTCTGGAATACGCGTTGATCCGCGACGTTTTGTCCGAATGCGTCGATGAACTCATTGAATACGGCTTGCATATAACCGATCGATGCATTGAAGCTCAAACCGTCAGTGATGAAGATCGTACTCTCCAGTTCTGCGCCGGTGATGTCAGCATCCGCAGCATTGGATGTGACGCCGACAAACGAATCGTCGATGCCATCGTTGTTGGTGTCTAGGCCGACCGAGCCCGGGATCTGGACATCCTGATATTGGGCCTGAAACACGGCGATATTGGCATTGACCCGATTATCGAACCAGCTGCCCTTGACGCCGACCTCGAAAGAATCGACCGTCTCAGGCTGGAACAACATGAATTGGAAGATGTCCTCTGCGTCGATGTCGCCGTCACCGTCGATATCCGGCGCACCGGTCGATAGGGCACGTGGGTCGAAGCTGCCGCCCTTAAACCCTTCGCTGTAGGTGAAATATACGTTGGTGTTGTCGTTTGCTGCATAACTGACCGACAAGCGCGGCGTGAATTCGGTAAAGGTCTCACTGCCCTGGAAATCCGACGTGGTGGCGATCGCTACGGCGCTGCCGCCGAAGAACTCGGACGTGCCACCAATCAGCGTCTCTCGCAGCACACGCGAGTCGCGTTCATCCGATGTATATCGTCCGCCCACCGAGATGTTCAATCTGTCGGTGACGTCGTAGCTGAAGTCCGCGAATACCGCCCATGTGGATGTATCGACGTCACCCAGCGTGAACGCGTTGAGCCCCGGCAGCATGATCGCGTCACCCGTCTGTCCGAGAATCACATCGAACGCATTGAAAGCGTTCGCGTCCATGTAATAGAAACCGATTAAACCGTTCAGACGATCGCTCGAGTACAGGAGTTGGAACTCTTCGGAGAGTTGCTCATTCTCGTAGACGACCGGAACGTCCAGGTCGACGACCGCCAGCGAATCGAAATCGATCGGTGAGAACGATTCGTCTTCACGGAACGAAAGAATGTTGCGCAGCATCCATTGGTCGTTGATCGTGTATTCCGCGGTGATGGCGATGCCGCTCGCTGTCACTTCCTGTTGCGGATTGTTCAGACCGGCACGTGTGTCAAAGACGTCGTCCAGAATCGGCGCGCCTGACACATTACCGACGGTGAGTCGGTGCCCCTGGCGCGGATCAGACTGGTCGTCGATGTAGTCCGCGGCGACGCGGATAAACCAGTCTTCGGTTGGCGTCCATTCTGCGCTGGCGCGAAGCCCAAAAATGTCTTTCTGATAATTTTCGAGACCGGGCAGCGTCAGATTATCGCCAAAACCGTCACGCGTCAGTTTGGCGACGCTGCCACCCACCCGGAACGTATCGGTGATCGGCGTGGAGGCTGTGATAACACCGTCCAACTGATTGAACGAGCCCGCCGAGAAGCGAACACGGGCCTCCGTCTCGTCGGCCAGGCGTTTGCTGACATATTTTATGGCGCCACCGATGGTGTTGCGTCCGTATAGCGTACCCTGCGGACCACGCAGCACTTCAATACGTTCGACATCGTAGATATCGAGCACGGCGGCTTGAGGCCGGTTCAGGTAAACATCATCGACATAGATCCCGATGCCCGCTTCGAATCCAGCGACCGGGTCCTGCTGGCCGACGCCGCGAATAAAGGCAGACAGTGTGGTGTTTGTGCCGCGAGATACCTCCAGCGTCACGTTGGGCGCAGCCTGACCAACGGCAACGAGATCACTGATACCGATGCGGTTGAGCTCCTCGCCCGAAATGGCCGTGATCGATATGGGTACATCGGTTAACGACTCTTCGCGCCGACGGGCCGTGACCACGATTTCTTCCATCTGGATGGTCGTTTCGTCTTGTGCGAAAGCTGGCGCGGACAGCGAAAAACTGGCCAAACCGCTCGATACTGCGCCTGCGATGAGCCAAGCGCGCTGGGTGCAAAAAGCCATAAGTGATCCCCCACTATTGAAAGGCGTCGCTGGCGACAATGCTAATAATTCAACGAACGCTGAATAAATATTAATTCAACGTTCGTTGAAAATGCAAATAGTCGAGACCATTGGCGATGGGCCAGCCGCCACAAAGCCAAAGTACTGTGGTTTCAGAATGGGTGGGCTAAGGTGTCTCGGAGAGCCGCTCGAACCCTGCCGCGATGAATGCTGGCAACCGGGCACAGATCGCCTGCATATCTGATGACTGACAAACGCCGCCTGACAAATTGTCGATGCGGCCCGTTTCGGCGAAGGTCAGGGTTAGCGCGCCTGACAGGAAGTGATAACTCCAGAACAGGTCTTCCTCGCGCGCGTCTGGCAACGCGCGTCTGATGGCATCAATAAAGCGACGCACCAGCGGGTCGAAGTATTTGGTCATCAGTTCACCGCCCCATTCCGGTGAGTTGTTCACCTGGGCGATCAACGCAAAGTAGTGGCGCCATTGGTCGTGATCGTTGGCCAGTAACTCAAGCAACGGGTTCGTAAAGGCCGCAATAATCTCTTCGATAGTCGGTGCGTCGTCCGGATGGCGCGACTCCACCTCGTCCAGGGCCGTGTGTCTTACCGCGTTCATCAGCTCTGCGCGTCGCATCAAGACCGCATCAAACAAATCTCTTTTCGATTCGAAGTGGTAGTAGGCCAGTGCCACATCGGCGCCCGCTTGTTTCATGATCTGCCGGACGGTGACGCTCGCAAACCCGTCCCGCGCGAACAAGGTTTCGGCGGCATCGAGTATGCGTTGCTTGGTTTCCTGGGATTTTGATCCTGACGGCATAAGGTGAGGCCTTTGCTTCGCTAGCTGGTTTGATATTCAACGGGCGTTGAATTAATCTTCAACACCTGTTGAATAATAGCAAACGACGGGGGCGTCATGACCTGGTTTCGGCCTGAGCCATTGTTATTGCCGGCAATGATTGCCCGTAACGGTCGCGCCTTGAGCAAAAAACCGGCTGTACGCTTTGCTGATTCTGAACTCTGCTGGGCTGAGTTTGATCAACAGTGCCGCGCTTTCGCCGGTGCATTGACGGCTTCCGGCCTGCAGCCCGGCGACCGCGTAGGCGTGGTCATGAATAACGCGCTGGAAACCGTCGTAACGCTATTCGGTACGATCTACGGTGGCTTCGTGGCAGTGCCTATCAACGTTTCCGTCAGTGACGCGGCGCTCGCCACGATGCTGCTGGACAGTGGCGCCCGAGCGGTCATCACCAACGGTGAACACACCGCACGGATCGAGTCTCATCGCGACAAGCTCACCGGGGCCGTGTTGGTTGCGGTGACCGAACACCGCGGATGGCATATTTTCGGCGATTGGCTGACTGCTGCGATATCCGCGAGCGGCCCCGCTGCCGTCGCCCCTGATGACGAATGCAACATCATTTACAGCTCGGGTACGACGGGCCTGCCGAAAGGCATCGTGCATGATCATCGCTGTCGCGCAGCATGGAGCTACGACATGGCGGTGGCATTGCGCTACCACCCCGGTGCAATCACGCTGTGTTCACTCGGCTTGTACTCCAACATCTCGTGGGTTGCCATGTTGGCGACGATCCTCGCCGGCGGCACGTTAGTTGTTTTGCCGCGCTTCGATGCGACCGATTGCCTGCAGCAAATCCTAGCGCAAGGGATCACCCACTCGACGATGGTGCCGGTGCAGTTACAACGTCTGCTCGCCGCGGAGTCATTCGATCCGGCGTTGGTGCGTCATATGCAAAGCCTGATGTGTTGTGGATCACCTTTGCCGCCGGTCATCAAACAGGCGGTGGTGGACGCGTTTGGCATGGCGTTTTTCGAGTTGTACGGGCTGACCGAAGGCCTGGTCACCGTGCTGCAGCCAGAGGAAATGAGCGCCAAGTTGTCGTCCGTTGGGCGACCCTGTCCGGGGCAGGAGATTGTGATTCTGAATGTGGATGACGAACCTTGCGCGGCTGGTGAGAGTGGGGAGATCGTCGGTCGCGGCCCGTTACAAATGGCGGGCTATCACAATCGTTTGGACGCCAATGCGGAAGCCACCTGGACTGACGCTGATGGTGAACGCTGGCTCCGCACGGGCGATATCGGCAAGTTGGATCAGGACGGGTTTCTCTACTTGGTCGATCGCAAGAAAGATATGATCATCAGCGGCGGGCAAAACATCTATCCGGCGGACATCGAGTCGGTGCTGGCAGGACATCCTGATGTTGCAGAAGTCGCCGTCATTGGCGTGGCGAGCGAGCGTTGGGGTGAGACTCCGCTGGCGGTTGTAGTTGGCGAGATCGATGATCCGACGACGCTGCGCGACTGGGCCAACGATCAGTTGGGCAAACAACAGCGCATCACCGCAGTGGTCGTACACGATGCGCTGCCGCGTAATCCGAACGGCAAAATCCTGAAGCGCGAATTGCGTTCGCTGTTTGCGGATCACCAATGGTGATGCCGTCACGCAAGATCAATGTACCCACGGCAGATGGATTGACGCTCAACATCGTCTGTCATGGCGATGCTGGTGGGCAAACGCCAATGATCTGTTTGCCGGGGCTAACGCGAAACGCCAAAGACTTCGACGATCTTGCCGCTGTGTTTTCGCAAAAGCGGGAGATCGTCGCTGTGGATTACCGCGGGCGAGGTGAGTCTGACTATGACCCACAGTGGCATCAGTACATTCCGCCAACCTATGCGATAGATGTCGTCGCGATCATGGATCACCTCGATATCGAGCACGCTATTTTTTGCGGCACGTCTCTCGGTGGTCTCGTGACGATGTTGATCGCCCAACAACACTCAGATCGCGTGCAGTCGGTCATTCTGAATGACATCGGTCCGGTCATTGAGCAAGCTGGTCTTACGCGAATACAGCGGTACACCGGCAAATTACCGGCGTGTAAAGACTGGTCTGACGCGGTCGCACAGGTGCGCGCGGTCAAAGAGAATTTCCAGCCTGAACTCACCCACGAACACAGGGAGCTGTTCGCCAAGCGTAGTTTCAGAGAAGGTGCCGAAGGCGTGCCGGTGCTCGACTTCGATCCCAACATCGGCCGTGCCATCCGCGAGATTGATATGCAGCTTGGCGATCCCTGGGCATTGTTCGACCATCTTCGCGAACGTCCCGTGCTGGTTTTACGCGGTGAACATTCGGATATTCTAAGTGCCGACACGGTCGCCCAGATGAGCGATCGCCATGAACAACTTGAACACGTCGACATTCCCGATCGGGGCCATGTGCCCTTGCTGAATGAGCCGGTCAGCGTTGCCGCCATTCAAGCTTTCCTGGAGCAACAGACATGACGCAGCGATTGATCCTGAGTGTTATCTCATTTGTGCTGGCGAGTTGTGCCTACCAGTCCGGTCGCGCGCAATCCGGGCAGGCGCATCTGAGCGTTTCCGGCTTGTCTGCGGGTGGCTATATGGCTACCCAGCTGCACCTCACCAACAGCACGCGTATCGACGGCGTCGGATTGCTCGCCGCAGGTCCCTACGGATGCTCGGGCGGCGCCATTAGCACCGCACTGGGGCCGTGCCTGTCGGGTGTTGGCCTCGATGCTACTGCGCTTGCCGCCAAGGCCAAAGCGGCGGCCGCGGACGATGTACTCGATAGCCTAGTTGGCATCACCGCGGACCGGGTATGGTTGTTTCACGGGCAGAACGATACCGTTGTCACCCGTGATGTCGTGGTGGCTGCCCAGAATTTCTACCTCGCCCTGACCGTGCCGTCGACCGCGATCGAGCGGGTCGATAACGTCGCTGCGGCTCACGGCTTGCCGGCGCTTGACGCAAGTGCGGATTGCGATGCGATGCAATCTCCGTTTCTGAATGCGTGTGACTATGATGCTGCTGGCAAACTGTTGTCGTTTCTCGTCGATCGAGATGGTGAACCGCCTGATCGTGCGCAAGGGGTGCTCGAAACGATCGTGCAGCCAAATGCGCTAGGTCTCGCAAAGACCGGCTTCCTGTATCGGCCGCCGCAATGCCGGCAGCAAGAACACGCTTGCGGCGTGCATGTTGTTCTGCATGGCTGCCAACAGGGCGCCCAGTTTGTTGGCGATCAGTTTGCCATGGGTGCCGGCTACAATCGGTGGGGTGACGCTCTCGATCTGATGATTCTTTATCCGCAGGCAGAGCGCGTAGCGATGATAAATCCATTGGGTTGCTGGGATTGGTGGGGTTACTCGGGCGCCGGGTTCGACACACGCGACGGCGTGCAGATTCGTGCGCTGATGACGCTGATCGATCAAGTGCAAGCGGGTGGCCTTTGACCTTCGCCTGGCTGCTGTTTGTCACCTATCTGTTGCTGACGGCGGGATTGGGATGGCTCGGCTACAAACGGACGCGCGGCTTCAATAGTTTCGCGCTCGGTGATGGCGGTATGCATCCGCTGGTCGTCGGAATCACGCTCGCAGCGAGTACAGCGTCGGCCGCAACCTTCATCGTTAATCCCGGCTTTGTCTACGTCGATGGTTTCTCAGCCTGGTTTCATCTCGCGCCGGCACTGGTTATCGGTATTACGACAATGCTATTTGTGTTGTCGCCCCGATTTCGTTCCCTGGGCGCAGACAACGGTGCGCTGACATTGCCTGATTGGGTTGGTAAGCGTTATGGCTCGCGCGGCTTCGCGGTGTATTTCGCGTTGCTGAGTCTGTTGTCTTTCGCATTTGTTGTGTTGCTTGTCGGCGGCATATCGATCGTCATGCAGCCGTTGCTCGGCGTGAGCAATGTCACTGCGCTGCTGATTACCTTATGTTTCGTCACAGGCTATGTGTTTATCGGCGGCACCTACGCACATGTATTGACGAATCTGTTGCAAGGCGCCCTGATGATCGGGGTCACCCTGCTCGTGCTTGGGTCGTGCGTTTGGATTGTGATTACGTTTGATGGGGACGTTCTCGCGGAGCTCACGGCGCGGCAATCGAATCTGCTACACCCGACCAATCCAGACGGGCGCTTATTCAAGGATGTGTTTTCAATCTATGTCGCCGGCTTCGTGATTGGGGCGGTACTCGCCTGTCAGCCACATATTCTGACCAAAGCATTGTATGTGTCATCGGATCGAGCTGTGCGTCAATACCTGATTGTTTTTACCATTGTGTTTTCGTTGTTCGCGCTGCTCGTAACCGTCGGATTCGTAGCGCACCTTACCGTGGCGCCCGAAGCATTGCGTGACACGGCGCCCGGTGCGTTTCGTCAGGACCTTGTCATGACCGCGTATTTGCAGACCGTGTTTCCAGACTGGCTGTTTACGATCGTTGCTGTCGTCCTGCTTGCGGCGGCCATGTCAACACTGGATGGCTTGCTGATCGCGTTGTCGACGATCGCCGCCAATGATGTAGTGCTGAATCTGCTACCGGCGTCATATCGCCAGTCACTCGACAAGCCAGCGCAATTGCGACTTGCCATGCGTGCCGGCCATGTCGTGCTGATCATATCCGCTGTCGCGGCGTTCGTGATCAATCTCTCACCACCACGGCTGCTCGGCGTCTTCGGGCAGGTTGGCGTGTACGGTCTTGCAGTTGCTCTGGCGCCTGTGTTGTTGGCGGGGGTCTGGTTTGAGCGGCCCCGTTTGCGCGTAGCGATCGTGCTCTCTATCGCTGCGTTGACGCTGCATTTTGGTCTCTATTTTTTTGGTGCCGCCGTGTTCCCGACCGTAAACCTTGTCTGGGCTAACCCCGGAGTCACCGCTGCGATCGCCGCATTGGTCACATTGCCGGGCGTCGTCTTCGCCAACCGCGAGATTAATAACGGCTGACATTTTTTCGTAAAAACCGGCAATCTACTTTTAATCCGACGCGGCGCCGCATGCCTCGTGTGTTGCCGGGTCGTGGCTAACGGGATTAGGTCGGCGAGACGGCACTGCCATCGTACCGATATCTCTGTAATACACTGAACGTATGACGATCAAGCATCCACCCATTTGCACCGGTGCGGCAGCCATCACAGCGGCAGTCGATGCGCTGAATGAGAGCGGCCTCGTCGGCATGCCGACGGAGACCGTTTATGGGCTGGCGGCGGATGCCACCAATGCGACGGCCATCGCGCGATTGTATGCCGCCAAAGGCCGTCCCGCTTTTAACCCGCTCATTGCGCACGTGCCGAATCTTCAGGCCGCCGAGCAATACGGCATGTTCGACACGCGCGCGCATGACCTCGCCGAGCGATTCTGGCCAGGACCGTTGACGCTGGTGGTGCCTGCAAAGACTGACGGTGGTGTTTCGGAGTTGGCAAGAGCCGGACTGCCGACCATTGGCTTGCGGGTGCCTGCGCACCCAATCGCACGTGATCTGTTGACTGCATACGCCAAACCTGTGGCGGCGCCATCGGCCAACCCATCCGGCCGAATCAGTCCAACCTCTGCAGCCGACGTGGCCACGGCGTTCGGCGATGAGATCGCTTTGGTCATCGACGGCGGGCGCTGCGTGGCCGGCATCGAATCAACCATCGTGTCGGTACTGCCTGATCAGCCTGTGCGTCTGTTGCGGCCTGGCGCGATCGCGCGTGAGTATCTGTTGTCGGTTGTGTCCGAGCTTGCCGACCCCATCGCCGGCAAAATCTCCGCGCCAGGACAACTTTCATCACACTATGCACCTCGGGCGAGCGTGCGCTTGCAGGCCAGCGAGCGACGCGACGGTGAAGTCATGCTCGGCTTTGGTCCGAGCTATGCGGATGCAGAGGCCAATCTCTCGCCGACCGGCGATCTCGTTGAAGCCGCCGCGAATCTGTATCAGATGCTGCGGCAACTCGACGCGCTGTCGGCTGCTGCAATTGCCGTCGCGCCGATTCCGAGCGAGGGGCTCGGAGAAGCGATCAACGATCGTCTGGCGCGTGCGGCAGCGCCGCGTTGAGAAACCTCCATCCGGCGGGAGCCGGCAACGACATTATCCTGCCGCTGCCGGTTCCCCCGGATGACCCTCAGACGACGATCTCGTCGCCCGCAAAGCCACGGAAACGGAAGCCGTCGAACGCTTCGTTGTAGGTGCGTTTGATATCGCGTAATAGCCCAACGGCGACCTGTTCGCCGACCAACAAGCCCTCGGTGCCATCGGTGCGCCAGTGGACGCCGGCAATGTCACGGCCGAGCGCGATGTTGTTAGCCAGCTTGTTCAACTCGCCGCCGATGGTCAGGGGCTCGCCCACGAAAGGCGTCAGCTCGAGACCACGCAGCGATGCCTGTACTGGATCAGGCACTGGGTGTTCTTCATCGAACATCGCTTTCATGATCGTCGTGCAAGCGCCGGCAATGGTGGCGTGTCCGGCCGGGTAGGCCGGGTGCGTTGGGCTGCCCTCCGGGTAGGCCATCGGCAACAAGTAGTTGCCGTAGCTCGAGAACGTCCGGTCGAACACTTGTACATTATTCACCGACTCATGGATCGGGTACTTCCGCCTGCCGCTCATGTGGAGCTGCAAGCGACCACCGAACGTCTCAGGGCGCAAGCGCAAGTGCACTTGCCATTTGTGGAACCAAGCAGCCTTGAGTGCTTCGTGCGCCGCCTTGGCAATCAAGCTCAAAAGATCCGCGGCACCGAAGGTGACGAAGCGGCCTTGCGTTGCTGAGAAGTCATACGGCAGTCGCGGGTCCCATGGGTTGATGCCGAGTCCACCCATGATGATCTGCGCGGCATTGAGATACGCCTGGTAGCTGAAGTCGACATGGACATAGCTGCCGAGGTGGCGGCCATTGCTGAGATACCGCGACGTCGTATCGAGGATTGGTTGGTTCGGCACATCGCCACGCTGAACCGCGAGCCATTCCTGATAGTCAGTCATGAAGTCGAGGCCGGCGATGTCGACCCGGTAACGTTGTTCCAGCGTCATCGCACCGAAAGGAACGGGTTTCAGCAAAAGCTGTGAGATGTAGGGGCCAACCAGATCGCCAGCTGTCTCGCCACGGAACAGATTTGCCGGTGTCACCGGACCGCGATAACGACGGTGGAAATAGGCGAATTGGTTCAGGTCATCGACCGCGGCCGCCACATCCGGATGAAAATCGTACTGTGAAAACGGCACATCCCGGAGTAGGGCGTGCCAATATACCTCCACGATTTCCGCGATTTCGTCAACATCGCTGAAAGCGGGTGCTGCCGGCATGTGAATCGTATGCGAGTCGGCGCCTTCAACCGAATAAGCAAAGGTCGCCTGCGGATTAGCCAGTTTGCGTTGACCACCCATCGGAATTTGCTCGAAGCGCGTGTCGTCCTGCGAGCGAAGTGCTTGTTTCAGCCGCCGGTATGCCCGCCGATCAACCTCGCCGAACTCGTCATGCGGCAGACCCTTCGTGAACGAGCCGATTTTGTTGCGGTAGCGTTGGTCGTCGCCGTTGTCACGGGCGCGCGGTACAGGCTGTGACCACTGGTCGATGGCCGCGTTGATCCTCAGGTTAAAGGCATTGGCGCGCCGCTGGCGACGGCTTTGCCCGATGACTGCCGCCTCAGCGTTGCCGGTCAGGCCAGCGGTTGGAATCGCCGTCGCAGCACCGGCAAAGGCGGCAGAGCCACCCAGAAAGTGCCGCCGGGAGACGGTGTCAGTTTTACGATCTGCGATCGCTGCGTCGTGTCGATCAGTGGTGGTCATGTGAGCCCCTTATTCGTCGGTTCTTGATGTGGCGTGGCACCGCTTACGCGGCGCGACAACTGTCTCAGTAACCGTAGCGATGGAGCAGCCGACAAAACTCAGGTTTCGCTTAAGATTGTCTTAACACCGGGTTAAGCGGGGTGTGACCAGCAAAAAGGAGATAAAAATAGAGCCAGCTGCCGCAAGACGTCTGGCTTTGTGTTGATACGAGCCAACTAGATGTTGGCTTCAGTGAATGAGATGTTCGATGTGACCTGCCTTACGCCGCGATGCCGCGCACCAGGTAATCGTTGATCAAGTTCTCCATCAGCTCCTGACGGCCGCTGATGGAGTCGGGTTCTTCGCCCGCCAGGGCCAGCGACTGCAACGCCGGCAAGTCCAGTTCGCCCCGCTCGAATGCGCGACCGTCACCGGCATCGAAGCTCTGGTATCGATCCTGATTCACCGCCTTCACGCGTGGGTCATTCAGGATCTTGCTCGCTATGATCAGGCCCCGTGCAAACGCATCCATGCCGCCGATATGGGCGATGAAGAGATCTTCGAGCTGTGTCGATTCGCGTCGCAACTTGGCATCGAAATTGAGCCCGCCGGAACCAAGGCCGCCGCCTTCGAGTATGACCATCATCCCGTGTACCGTGTCATAGAGATCGGTGGGGAACTGATCGGTATCCCATCCATTCTGCGGGTTGCCACGGTTCGCATCAACCGAGCCGAGCAGGCCCGCATCGGCGGCCATACGCAGATCGTGTGCGAACGTGTGTCCCGCCAACGTCGCGTGGTTGGCTTCGATGTTCAGTTTGAAGTCGCGGTCCAGTTCATAGTGACGCAAGAAGCCGATGCTCGTTTGCGCATCGAAATCGTATTGATGATGCATCGGCTCCATGGGCTTCGGTTCGATCAGGAACGTACCGTTAAAGCCGATCGATCGGCCATAGTCGCGCGCCATCGTCAGGAAGCGTGCCATGTGTTCCTGTTCGCGCAATGTATCGGTGGTTTGCAGGCAGCTGTAGCCTTCGCGGCCACCCCAGAAAACGTAATTCTCACCGCCGAGCTTGACGGTGGCATCGAGCATCGCTTTGACTTGAGCACCGGCGTGCGCCACCACACGAAAGTCTGGATTGGTTGCCGCACCGTTCATGTAGCGTGGGTTGGAGAACAGGTTAGCGGTGCCCCAAAGCAATTTCATTCCCGTCTCGTTTTGTCGTTCCAGAGCCGCATCGACCATCGTCTCGAGGTTCGCGAGCAGGTCTGACAAGTTGCTGCCCTCGGGTGCCATATCGACATCGTGGAAGCAGTAATACGGGACGCCGAGTTTGGTGAAAAATTCGAACGCTGCATCCAGCTTCTGCATCGCCGCCGTCATCGGATCCGCAGCGGCATCCCATGCGTACGCTCGTGTGCCGGGTCCGAACGGATCGAGCCCCAGCCCACAGAAGGTATGCCAATAGCAGACCGCAAAGCGTAAGTGCTCCGCCAGTGTTTTGCCGGCGACAACACGATCTGGGTCGTAAGCTTTGAAGGCCAATGGGTTGTCCGACTCCGGTCCTTCGTATTCGATCGCGTCGATGCCGGCAAAGTACGTGTGTCCAGCGGAAAATACAGTTCTGTTCATGGTTGTGTTCTCAGCATTCAAGGTGATCAGGCATATAGCGCGACGGCTTGCTGAACGACCTGTTGGTAGTCTTGATAAATGTCTTGATAGATCGGCACGGCCGCAGCGCTTGGCTCAACGGCTTGTTCGCTACCGCGCGCATCGTGTTGCTCGACGATCGCCTCTAGGCTTTGCGCTTGCTCGACGATCGCCAACGCCTGCAAAGCTGCACCAAAAGCCGCGCCTTCTTCGTTGGTGAGAGTCACGACCGGTACATCGCAGACATTGGCGATAATCTGACGCCAGGCAGCGCTTTTAGCGCCACCGCCCGTCGCAATGATTTCGGTCGCGTTCGTATCCAGAGCGGCCAATGCATCGATACCGGCCCTCAGCCCGAACGTCACCCCTTCAACGGCGGATCGGAGCAGGTTTTTACTGGTCACATTGCGGCCATCGAGACCGACGATCATGCCTTTGGCATTGGGCAGGTTCGGCGTCCGCTCGCCATTGAAAAACGGCACGGTGATGATGCCGTCCGCGCCTTGCGGCGCAGTGTTGATCTGCGCTTCAAAGCTCGCGATATCGGCGCCCAGCAGTTTGCGCATCAGCTCTGTGCTGACCGTACAATTCATCGTGCACAACAAAGGCAGCCAGCCGCCGGTTGAAGAACAGAACGCCGCGATCGTGGCATTGGTGTCGACAATGGGTTTGTCCGAGAATGCGTACACGGTGCCTGAAGTGCCCAGGCTTATGGTGACAGCGCCTACCCGCACATTACCCGTGCCGATCGCCCCCATCATGTTGTCGCCGCCGCCGATCGATACGGGTATGCCCGTCGGCAGTCCAAGCTCTGACGCGACGTCTGCTCGGAGTTGCCCGATCGCCTCATTGCGAGTCCGCACTGGCGGCAGGCATTCTGTCAGGTCGCGGTCCGGGTCGATGGCGCGCAGCATTTCGACGGACCACTGTCGCGTTCGAATATCCAGAAAACCGGTGCCCGACGCATCGCCGGCTTCCATGCAGCGCTCGCCCGTTAACACAAAGTTGAGATAGTCATGCGGCAGCAGGATCGTATCCAGCTGCTCGTAGCGGTCCGGGTGCTGATCGCGTAGCCAGCGGACCTTTGATGCCGTGTAGCCAGGCAGGACGGCATTGCCAACTTCGCTGATACAGCGTTCGACACCACCAAAAGCTTCCGTGATGGTTTCACATTCCCGTTCGGTCGACGTGTCGCACCACAGTTTGACCGGGGCAAGCACGGTGCCGGCCTTATCCAGTGCGACGAAACCATGCTGTTGACCGGATACGCCGATCGCCATCGCGCTACGACGTACGTCAGGCGGTATGTCTTTTAGTGCCAGCTGCAGGCCATCAACCCACCACGACGCCTGTTGCTCGGCCTCACCGTGATCGCCCAGGTGGAGATCGAGCGCAGTACTCGCGCTGGCCGCAATGCGCCGATTGTCGACATCATAAAAAACGACTTTCAGGTGCTGTGTCCCGAGGTCAATACCGAGTACCGTTCTCATGAATCGACCCTTGCGATACACGGCCGAGCCGGAGATAAGCTGTTCAGCATCAGTCCCCCCAAATGGCTTATCATAGTGCTAGTGTAAACGTTTACAAATTGGCTTGCATCCCCACCCATCCATTGTGGAGCGTCTGCGTTCTGAACGTGCGCCGTCGTCTGCACTGCGTTAGGCTCAGCGTAGCAATGGTTCAGAAAAAACAAGGCACTATCTTCGCTGGTATGAACACAGTTTCCATCAAGGAAGTCGCGCGGCTTGCGGGCGTCTCTATCGCGACCGTGTCTCGCTATATCAATGCGCCGGAGAAGGTGTCTGAGAAGACGCGCGAAAAGGTGCGAACCGCAATCGAAACCACCAACTATTCCCCGAACACACTGGCTCAGTCGTTTCGACGTGGACGAACGAACATGATTATGGTGGTGTTGCCGTCCGTCGGTGACCCGTTCTTCGAGCAGGTGCTGAAAGGCATTCGGGCCGCGGCGCAGGCGAAGGGCTATTCCATCGTGATCGAAGAGACGCAACGCAACACGATGACGGCGGATCAGATCGGCGCCATGCTGGTATCGAAGCAAACCGATGGCATCTTGTTGCTGGCGAGTCTGTCGCCCTTCGGCACGGATGTTCTGTCGGCCAACAGCCAGCGTCGGCTACCAATTGTGATCGGTTGTGAAACTGTCTCCCCTGAACTGGCGAAATTTTCGGGTGTGCATATCGACAACGTTGCCGCCGGTATCGATGCCACCGCGTATCTGATCACGAAAGGCCATCGACGCATCGGGATGATCACAGGGCAGGTCGCCTCTTTGCTCACTCAGGACCGGGAACTGGGTTATCGCACGGCACTGAAAAACGCGGGTATCGATTGTCCCGATGGCTGGGTGGTCAATGGTGAGCTCAGCATCGGTGGTGCACGTCATGCGATGCGCGCATTACTCGAACACCCGCAGCGTCCGACGGCCGTCTTCTGTGCCACAGATGAAATGGCGATCGGTGCATTGCATGAGGTGAAGCAGGCCGGCATGAGCGTGCCCAGCGATATCTCTATCATGGGTTTTGATGATATGCGCTTTGCCGCCGTTTGCGACCCACCGCTGACCACGATAGCGCAGCCTGCCGAAACTATCGGCGAGCGCGCTATTTATCGGCTGTGTCATGATATCGAAGCAGGCGAGACCGCCGTGAGTGAGCAGGAAGTGCTGCCGCATAGGTTGGTGGTGCGGGAGTCCGTTGCCGCACCGTCTTGAAAGCGCCTTAGTCTTGGTTTGTCGCGTACGTTGAATCTCGATGTTCTCCTGGCATGGACCACCGCGTGACAAAGGGCACCCATTCGACAACAAGCAGGTTCAGGACCCAGCTGGTCCAGGGTACGATGAGATAGACATCGTCGAAACTCATCCCACCAACGAAGATGAGAAGTCCCAATTCGATGCGCAGCGTCACGGCGGCCAATGTGATTGCAAATGATCGCTTCATCCAGCGCTGGTGCGTGGATATACGTCGACGCAAGATACTGATCACCGCTATGGTGGTTGTGATCAACCACACCGCGGACATCATGCCGAATGCCGCCGTATTGGATGCTCCACCATAAGCGAATGAGCTGGCATAGAGTCCGCAGATCCCACTAAGCGTGACAGCAGACACGTAGACAACGCCGGCGCCGCGGTGTATTCGACGATGCCGCTTTAGAGCCGGTAGGAACTGGAGCGTACCGCTGAGTAACGCAAGGATGCCGAAGCCGATATGTGTCTTCATTACAATCGCACGTTTCACGTAAACATTTTGCTGCGCGGCAAATGCATAGTCGGTAGGCTGCGACCACAGATAGTGACTCGCCTCACTGCTGATATAAAGCGCCCCAGCGGCTAGAGCGACGTACCACATCCCCTTCGCCCAGGCGGTAAGGTTGCGGGTTTGCATAGCACGGTTTTGATAACGAGACATATTGCACCGTTAGAGTTTGAATCGATATCATCATCGCCAATGAAACCAAGCCAACACAGTGCCTTTTCGTCAATGGTCGCCTGTTTTTCGTCGGTGGCACGTTGTGCCCATTGACGATGCGTCAAAGGGTGCGAATACGCGGGCCGTCGGCCTGTTCATTCCACTGGCAGCGCTGTTCTTTGCGATAACTTCGCCATTCAACGCTGTCACTTATCTACCGTTCGTAGCACGTTGGTTCTACTGGGCTGGCTTGATCTCGATCGTCGCTGTCACGCAATACCTGGTTTGGCGCGTGGCTAAGTATCGCGGGTCAAATTGGCATCTGGCGGTTGTCGCCTCGATCGTCGCTACGCCATTGGTCCTCATCGCCATTTTGTCCGTTCAGCATATGATTGACCGCGCCGTGCCGCAGCGCTTTTGGCTGTCTCTGTCGGGTTCCATCTGGGTTATCAACATCGTGCTTACAACGATCGCGGCATTTTGGATGCTTCCCAAGCGTAAGCCCCGTCGTCTCCATCCGGAAGAGGCTGCGATTGAATCGGGGCAGGGGATTCGTGATCGACTGCCCGCGACAGCATCAGGTCAAGCTATCTGGGCGCTTGGCGCACAAGATCACTATCTGGAGGTAATCCTTGCAAGTAGCAAGCACTTGATACACATGCGGTTGAGAGACGCGATCGCGATGATGGCCGATAGCGATGGGCTTCAGGTGCATCGTTCCTGGTGGGTGGCGCGAGACGCTGTCGCAAAGATTGGTCGCAAGGGCCGCAATACTGAGATCACGCTGCGTAGCGGACAGCGATTACCGGTGTCTCGCTCGGGTGCCCGTCGTTTACGAGAGGCCGGTTGGCGCAACTAGTGGTGCAATTCAGTCTATCGCAATACCTCGCTAGCCGGTCATTACACGTCGTGCATTTGGTTTAGGTCGGTACGGGTCAATAGCGTTGGCACTACCCGAAATGGATGCGAGTCACTCGAGCCGCAACGACATACGACGCGCCACCAAGTAGCGATACTCCTGAAGTGCTGCACTATTTTGGTGCGCGATACACACTTGGCGCTTATCCCTCTTTTTGAAAAACAATCACTTATGCCAGAACAAGCCTGATAGTCACGACGCGTTGTGATGGCATGCGACTTGCTCTCAATACTGGGGTCGGTGCGCCGCAATACCAATCGAGAGGGGGATCCATGCGTCAAACTTCGCTCACACCAGTCCTATTACTCGCCACCGTCGTCTTGCTGACGCAGGCACGCACCGCCTGCGCGGAAGACACTGAAGCGTTGCCTGAGTTGCCGCAGTGGCTAGAGCAAAAGCTCGAGGCTATTCCTGAAGACAAGCGCGAGATATTGCTGTCCGAGAAAACGCTCAAATTCACCGGCACGTGGGAGAAACTCTTTAATCGGCTGGAGCCGAAAAGCAGCGAAGAAATCATCGCGTACATCGACGGCATGGTCGAAGTGAACGAGGCGATTCGGTTCAACCCTGAGACCGATATGGCGTCAATACCTCTGAATACCGAAGCGGAAGACTTCAATGGCTGGAAAACGCGTATGCCGAAGTCGCTAATACGCGATCGCGAGCCCGGGCCCATTTATCTGAGTTACTACATTAACAACCGACGTGCCGGTGTCAGGACATTCGCAGGAGCGCCGGTCGCTATTTATCCCGAAGATTTAATTGCCGGCAATGTCGAAGTCGCGATTGTAGGTGCGCCATTGGATATGGGTTCTTACTACCGCGGTCAGCGGTTTGGCCCGCAAGCGATGCGTAACGAATACGGTGCGGGCGGTGTTGATATGAACACCATGATTAACCCGTCGAAAGAGCTCAGCATCGTTGACTACGGCGATATCGCAATCGATAACATGAGTACCGAACTCTCTGTGCACCATGTACGAGAACGCATCGCCGAAATCGCTGCGACCGGTGCACGCCCCTTCATCATCGGCGGTGACCATAGTCTTGAATACCCGGATATCGCAGGGCTTGCCGACGTGCACGGCAAAGGCAGTTTCGGCGTGATTCATTTCGATGCGCATTTCGATGCCGGGAAAGATCGCAAGCACTACATCACGCATGGACAACCGGTCTACCGCGCAATCAAAGAGGGACACGTCAAGGCCAGCAATTTTATTCAAGTTGGCTTGCGTGGCCCCTGGCCGGACGCATGGGGTTTTGAGTGGATGCGCAACAACGGCATGCGCTACCACACCATGGCCGAGGTCGAAAAGCTCGGTTGGAAAGCGGTGATGGAAAGCGCTTTAGCTGAGGCGCGGGAAGGCACCGAAAAACTACTGATCTCATTTGATGTCGACG
>ERZ1740062.502-NODE-502-length-20985-cov-43.889441_pt1 | contig 20985 bp, 19 predicted proteins | sample MGYA00581741_ERZ1740062 | MGnify/ENA primary metagenome ERZ1740062 (study PRJEB43018, sample SAMN04849747) | marine metagenome | isolation source: floating plastic debris | place: Pacific Ocean | collected 2008-09-01 | study: EMG produced TPA metagenomics...
GCTAATTTATTCGCGATTGACACTCGCGAATAAACTTTTTTGTCCAAAGTCCAAATTATAAAGTAAACAAAATAACTATTAATTTATTTTCTGTTTATCTTTAGCTATAAAAAATTACTTTAGATATTTTAAGAGGTAATGATGTTGAGACCGAGCTATGCAGATGCTTTTCAAGGGAAGATGAATTGTGCAGTTCCGTTGAATGTAGAGAGTGGTGTATCTGTTCTGGAGGGATTTCTCCCATATGCGATAGTTCATAGAGAACTTAATAATATGCCTGCTTATTTCATATCCGTCCCAAAAGGTTGGCAGGTTTATGGAGCTTTTGCAACTAATTGGGAAAATACTTATGCTGCTGCTCCGTTAAATATAAAAGTGGTGAGTCCTAGCGGTTTGGAAAGAGTTGAAATTATGCCTTTCGATTCTAATGTTTGGCTTTATCCATCTCCAGGAGATGCTGTGGGGTCTAAGAAGTGGGGAGCGACTTGTGCTCCTCCAAAATCATTAGAGCAAATTCCTGTTGAAAAGATTACTCAGAAGTATCGAAATAATATCTCTAACTTGAAAGTATTAGGTCAATGGCTGCATCCTCTAAGTTGGTTTCAAGGGCAGCATCATAAACCAATGCCCGGTTTGAGTAGTATTGGTGCAACCGTGAGAATAAGTTATGCTGATACTGCTCCATATTCTAGTACTAAAAAAGGTCGCAGCGTTGTTTTTGAGGAAGAGTTTGAGTGCATTCCGTTTTGTATTGAGAGCTATGGGTCAGGATTTACGGAGTATAACTGGGGGCTGGATTTGGTATGTAGTATCCGGAGTCCGAATGGTAAGCTAGAAAATCATCGGAATCTTTTGATTGCAATTATAAATTCGTTTCAAGTTAATCCACAATGGCAGCAGACTATGAATCAGACTGTGCAGAATATCATAGCTCAACGCCATCAACAACAGTTGATGTATCAAGAACAACTTCTAAGTCAGCAGCGAGAAATGCATAGAGTTCAACAGCAATATGCCGCTCAGCGAAGTCAAGCGATTACTGCTCAAAGTGAGATGTTTTGGCAGCATTTAAATGTTATGCAAGAGTTATCGAATGAAACTTATGCTGCGATTAATCAAACTTATGCCTATCAATCTACGGATGATGATACTCATCATAAGCAATACATAGATTTTATTCATGATGTGGAGACCTATCAAGACCCTCATTATGGGGAGGTTAAGTTAGATATGAACTACAGCAATAATTGGCATGATGGTCAAGGTAACTGGATTCAAACAAATGATGATTTGTACGATCCTAATCTTGACTCGGATGTATCTGCCCATAGTTGGAAGAGGGGGAAGAGAATATATTAGCTTCTCTTTTTCCCTAAAACCTTCGGGACGCAAGCTTTATATCATGTGGTGAATGAAGGTGGAACTCTAGAAAGAGAGTATTGAACAATTAGATTTTTATTCAGCCAGATTGGATGTGAAACGATTTTCAATTACTTTGATACCTTATTAATATCAATTAATAAATAATGATTAAAAATCCTTGAGTAATCTTTATCCTGAAAACTGGTCAGATATATCTACCGCTATTAAACAAAAAGCTAAATGGCGCTGTCAAAAATGCGGTTTAAAATGCATTGCTCCAGGGGAAGACACTTCAAAACTTTCTCTTTCTAAACGTCGCGTTTATACTTTGCAGGTTCATCACTGGAATCGAGACCCAAGGGATAACCGACCAGAAAATTTGATAGCTCTGTGTAGTGCTTGTCACCTTGAGTATCATCGAGGTGGTAAATCAAATGTTTCTCCAGGACAATTGTCTTTGTGGTAGGAAATATAAAATTGGTGAATGTATCAATTATAGATTTGACCTATCAGTTATATGGAGTATACTGATTGTAAGAGTCAAACGTATTTCAAAATACAATAAAAAACCGCAGCTAGGTAACTAGAAGCGGTGGATAGTTAAGAGTTTCAAACAATACTTTTAGGTACTGCAATGGTAATATACCATACCATTGTTGGTAGTATTTTCAGGCAATATTAATTGTTTATTAATTGTGACAGCTAATTAAAATTTATTTTTTCGAGGAGTCCCCAAACTTACGAGCGTAAGGTGGGGTTTTTTATTATTTAAAGAACAGTTTCATGCTACCGCAGGAACATCTCTTTAAGATAGCCATTGCTAGCTTGCATCTGGAGTTAGATTCACGAGCGAACTCTACCGCAGCATCAAGAAATTCGGGTTCTTCAAATCGATGATGCCAAGCAACATCTAATGTTTCACTAGCTTGATGAATTAGTTCTTCTTGTATAAGAACCATGTACGCCAAATCTTGGACTGTGAATTGTTTCATTATATATGCTCCATGATACACCCATTCAGTAAGCGTTCACTCGAAGATGATCTTTTAATATGTAAAACAAAACAATATCAATAATTGATTTGTTTTCTCTTTTACCACTTACTTACTATCTTCGCTCGAAATTCGAGCGAACGCTTTGATTTTAAAAAGAATATATAGTTCTTACAAGTCTTATCAGAACATAATGATTAATCAAAATGTAATAGTTTATCTATTACTTTATTTTTTGTCATTATTATTACAATAATATAGTTTTGTAGATAAATATTTTATTTATCAAAGACAATTAACTTACCTTTAAAATGTTGATAAATAATTTCTGGTATAAGATTAAAATAAATTTAGAAGTAAAAAAAAATACTTGGTATTTGCTGATGATTAAAAATAAACTAATGTGGAGAGTTGCTGTAATCGGAACAGCTTTTATTTTATTAATCACATATTTTATTAGAATGCATTTAATATTTAAATTAGGTACGACAATACCTATATTGCCGGGTATATTACATTTTACTTATAACTCTGGAGAAGCTGTTGCTACTTTTTTTGCTTTTACTGGGCAAAATTTTAAGTATTTATATGTACTAATTAGCCTAGTAAGTCTTGCCTTAATTACTTCTATAATATTTTTCATCTCTTGGGTAATTTCTAGACAAAAAATAATGATAAAATCTTTACAGATTGGACTCGGATTATTATTAGCTGGAAGTATCAGTAATCATATTGAAAGACTTCTATTCGATAGTGTTTCTGTATATATAGATTTTCGATTACTCAATTTATCAATCATTAATATTGCAGATATTTTTATATACTTAGGATTGTTAATCTCAGCTATTTCCCTTGTGTTTTTAGTAATAAAATTTGTTGTCAAAAAAATGGCAAGATAATTTATTGAGTTGCATTTAGAAAATCTCTAGTTCTTACAACTAATCATCTTCTATATATAAAAATCTTGTTTAAGCTTTGAAAATATACTGAAAATCAAAAAGCTTACCCCTCTCCTAAAAAAATGTCATCACCTTCGGATAACGCTTCTGCCACTCTCCTCACTTAAAAATCACCGAAAAGTTCAATAACTAATAGTAAAATTTGACTTAATTATTAAAAGTATAAGTTGATTCAGATATCGCTCCCTCACATTCCCACAATCCACTCCCTACCTGCATCCATCGCTCCGGATGCAAAGTAATAAATCGTCTTTTCTCCATATATTCCACCGTCATATATGATGCGAAACTGCCAGCAACGAGCATCAGTATAAAAAACAATTAAAGTACAGTTATTTATTCCAACTACTGTATGAACAAGGGTTTTAGTCATAATAAAGTTGCTGGTAAAGGAGTAGGTTGAGGTTAAATATTACACCATTAATTATAAAATTACTCATAAATGCCGAAAGCCCAGTCACAGTTGACCAGGCTTTGAAGTTGGGGTAAGTCCCCGTGGCTAATTATAGAAGTTTTAATATTGATTTATTCTGATAGTTACTACCACGTTGGTTTGGTGGATTTCGGAAAGGGGCGAATATTTAATCAAACTTTACTCCAAAATTTACGTAAGCGCATTTTTCCGATTATAAGAACTAGCATAGTTCTATAAAAACGATTGATTTTACGTTCAAATTTGGTCATCACTTTTTGAGTCTGGTATGTAAACCATCAATTCACCAGGCTGACAGTTAAGAGCCTTGCAGTATTTTTCCAGTGTTGCTCGCTCCAGTCTTTCTGGCATAACTCGCATATTTTTGTGTTTGCTAACAGTAACGTGATGCATTTGGGTCATTTCAGCCAATTGCTTGTAATCAACTTCTCTGTCAGCCATCAATACGGCTAAACGCCACTTTATCGGCATGGGCTTTTAATTAAACTCTTGGCATATCTAACTTACAACCCTTTGAGAATGCCACATTAAGCTCTTAGACTAACACATAAGTCGTTGAGAATAATATATTAGCTTTTACTGTGTTATTATTAATCGCAACGACTAATATAATAACTGCAACGACAAAAATTTGATGACATTCTTCTTGCAAGCAGCCCTTAGCTGCTGGGAGAGCGTTTGCTGTTCCCGAAGAGAAGACTGCTCCGCGAAGCTATGCTTTGGCGTTCACCGCGCTTGTGCAACGAACGCTCCTCCTCGCTTTGGCAGATTTATCGCTTTTCAGCTCCTGTCAACCTCCTCTTCGGGAGTCAAATAAATAATCACACAATCAGCATCCTTTGACTCCCCGTAAAACCAACAAACCTTTACTACGAGCTATATCTATGACAGAAACCACAAAGCCAGATAAATATACCGAAAAAGAACGCGGTGCATCAGCACTATCAGTGATAGTAAAGCTCAATGCCGCTTACATACAAAGGGTTTGCAAGGTTGTTCTCAGGGCAACCAGCTTTTTACACCTTCGCTTTAGCTTCTCTTACTGTCACTTCTAAGTACATTTGTAGCCTTGCAACTATTATCTCCTGCGCCAGAAATATTGATTCTTCGTTGGTTGGGTTGCAGTGCAATGGTCAGGGTTGCGTAGTAACGGCAGTGCAGTTGGCTGTCATTAATCATCAAAAAATATGAACAACAAACAGTCCCGCATTTACTTTGAAATTCATTATGAATCTGAGGTGAGTGATAGAACTTGGTATCGAATTAAGCGCGTAATTCGCGAAAGCGGACTAGAAATAAACCGTGAGAATTTGCAATTAATAGCTGATTTGAAAAGGAGAAATGAATATACAAAATTATCTTTAGTGCAAGTTATTTACTGTTACCAACAAGCTAAAGAAATAGCTGCTAAACGAGTAATGATAAAAGGAGATGTGGTGTATCGGGAACTGCAAAAACTCTGCAATTACAAAGCACATCGCACTACTATTACCAGGTGGTTTCAAACAGTCCCACGAGTAGAAGGAAAATACTTTGACCGCAATAGAAATTACAAAGCAGAGGAGTTAGTTCAAGTATTTGCTGCTGCTTGTGTATATGTCCAAAAGCAATTGAATAACAAATTACATAAATCAAAACGGAGTAATTAACATAATGAAGCGCAGTTACATTGAAAATATCCGCAAAGCTGTCAAGAATACTGGAGATTACAAACCAACAGCAAAACAAATTAGAACGGCGATTTTAAAAGTATGCCCTGATGAGGAGAATGTTAATCAAAACAAGCTTCAAATTGTTGCAGAAGTGATTAATTTAATTGAATCATCTGCTCAAATAGAGGCTATACATGGTGAATCCACAACCATTTCTCATGAGGATAAAGAGGAGATTCTCTCATCCGATAGCTTGGGTGATGAAGCTATAACAGAAGAAACAACCCTCACAGTTGCTCAAAAGCACGATTTAGTAGCAGCACAAGCTTCTCAATTACAAGTTACGTTGTCTGAATCGGAAATTGTGGAAGTATCCCAAAGTTTAAATAGTCAAATAGAAAGTCGCAGCGATTTTATTGCTGAAATTAGGGGTGCAATCCGCAGTTTTATCGATACTAAGGCTAATGCTCAAAAGCAAGAGATTAATAATTTTGTGTCAGAAACAATTGATTATGCTACGAGTAAGTTTAGCGATAACGACCAACAGTTAAGGGAAGGATTGCAAGAAATCAATAACTTTTTTCGCTCCGAGGAAGCAAGGGTTAAAGAGCTATCAAAATCAATCGCTGCGGCATTCAAAGTTTAATTTATCTAGTCTCTACTTGCTACTGACTGGACTTTGCTGTTTACCCTTATTAATCCAATTTGTAGCAAGTTTTAAACCCCTCACCCCCAATCAACAGCGACAAAGATTAATTGAGCGGGGATATATCTGTGTAAACCGTTGTCAGGAAGATTAAAAATGAAATCAAAATACGTCCGCGACCATGTTTCAACTTATGGTAAATCAATCAAAAAGGCTACAGCTAAAAAGTTTGGCATCAAAAATAGCTTAATTATTCGTGCTGTAAATGGTGATGACCAGGCTTTCAAAGAAATTAGGGATAAGGGAAAACTCGGCGAACGATTGGTTTTATCAATGCCGGAGATTAGAGAAAATCTCAAAGCCTACATCGAAGGAACCACCGAATACAACACAGCCTTAGCCGATATTTATAAGTCTGGAGGTAAAGGAGCGATCGCTATCGATAAAGCAGGTAGTGATGTCACCTTAGAAAACACCCGTTACGATAACTTGATAGAGGAATACCAAACCAAGTTATTTGCTCAATTAGAAGCTGAAAATCAACGCCACGACGATTCAATGGACGTGATTGAATTACAGGCTTGGATAGATGCTCAGATGGCTGAGGTGAACGCCAAGGCTAATTTAGAGTCAATTAGCAATAAACCATTTTTAGCTCAGATGAAAGCAGATGCAGACTATGAAAACAAGAAAATAAAACATCTGTTAGAAAATGGTTCCGATAGCGATTTAAGTTTGATTCCACGCAAACATTTTTCTACTAATCCAATAGTCAAAATGTGGAATTCAATTAGGGGAATTTTCAATTAATTACAAGCCGGATAGTAATTGTCTGGAGGTATTAGAAACTCAGTGAAATCATATGTTAGAGGGATTTGAGGAAATAGAAGCGGTCAAAGAAAATTCTAATTATCCTGCTGATGTAGATACTTCATTTACACCAGACGAGCAAGAATCAATTATTGCTTATAAGCGTAAATTAAACCGTAAACTCGACAAAAATCAAAGCGTTTTAAAAGGACTTGAAATCAGTTTTTGGGGGATTACTTCCTATAGTTTGGCTAGATTTTTAATCTTAACTTCTGGTACTGGAGGAATTCCCTTAGCAGTATCAAGTATCTTAATCATCAATCAAATTACCAACCGGGAAGCTATCGAAGACCTAATTAATTGTAGAAGTGAGGATAAGAGCGACCTAATGGGCAGAATTATCAAATTCGGCTTTTCAACTGTAGTTACAGCATTCTTAATGTGGGGAGCTTTAGGAGAGTTTTTATCAATAGTTAACTCATCCAAAGACACATACAACCAATTGCAAACCGCAACTAGGGAATTTAATCAGCTTCCTTCAAACCACCAAAATGCGATTTATATTGCTTTGGGATTGTTGGGAATAGGTGGATTTTATGTACTTATTGATTCGCGCAGAAGATGAAAATATCCCATGCAGGATTATCCGTAATATCTTTAATTACAGCCCTATCTAGCTCAATGCTGTTAGGACAGTCCAAGTATCCCTATGATTTAATCGCAATCAGGTTTTGTCCGCAAACAGCCAACAATCCTCCCAGATATAACCCAGAATTTAGCCAGCAATCCCAGAGGAAGTTAGATAAAAAATATTGTAGGTACGAGCATAAATTGCTCTTTGAGATATGGGAACAACAGCAATTTTCATCATCAGCACCCATTCCCGAATCATCCCTAATTATTCGTCAAATACCTGCAACCAAGACTTTATCGGTTTGGTTTTTAGTTGCTCCAGTTGCTGCGGGATTAGCTTACTTATTTTGGGCTAAGAAAACAGAAGTAGATGAAACGCTAGCTCATTATGAGTTGGAAGGATATAAAACCCAAATCAAGCTAATTGGAGCAAATGCTCGTAATGAAAGGAATTTTAAAGCACAAACTATTAATACCAACTGGGATAAACAACTCCAGCTTGCTGGATTTATCTCTGTTGAAGCAATACAAGATAGATTAAGACGACAGCAGGAAATTCAAGATAAAACTCATGCTTCTACTTTAAAGCAATTTGATAATGCAGATTCTGAGATGGATAAGAAAATTGCAGAGAATTTCAGAGATAAACATAAAGCTGATTTTGAGTCACACAATATTTTAGGCTTGCCCTCAAACGAAGTGAAGGGCAGTAACAATATTGATACACAAAATAATAATTCTAATTCAACTAACTTAGAACTCGATGAAAAATATCATTGGCTTTATAAATTACTAAAATTACCATTTCGGGTTTTATCAGGGGAACAGGGAAGCGGTAAATCAACCCTGGAGCGGTTAATGATTCGACTGCTTAAAGATGATGGTTACCACATCATCATAATTAACCCAGAAACTAATCCTACGGTTTGGTCGGGTGTACAAGTATTAGCTGATGTTACTGCAATTAACGAATTTATCGGTAACTTTCCAGAAATGATAAGAGAGCGACAGCAGCAAGCTAGAAATTTAAAGATTGATGAGGATGATTATTTAGACTATATCAAAGATAAATCGGGGCTAGAAGGAAAAGTAGCAATATACTTGATGGAGTCTAACACCTATGAAGTCCACGGTGTTGAGCCAGATTTATGGGCTAATTTCCTCAAACAGTCTTTGACTAATATTAGGAAATGGGGATTTACTGTATGTCTCACAGCGCATTCAGGTAATCAAACTAGCATATCAAGTAAGCTGGCAGGATTTTCTAAAAATATTGATGCTGCTCCCAGAGTGGACTGTATTGCTAAAACCGGTAGCGATGGGGAAGCTGTTTCCAGTGGTAAAGCTTGGTTGAAAATGAAGGGGGTTAATGATAAAGAACCCGTGGAAGTTGAACTGTATAACTATCCTAAAAGTAAGAAATTTTGATTTAACTAAGATAAATGTACTATTTAAAAGAAGGAAGAAAGAAGAGGGCAGAGGACAGTTAGTTTCCATGTCTCCGTGCTTGGGAAGAAAGAATTAAACCCTAGAGGGGCATGCCTGTAAAAAAAAGGCTTGATAACCATTAACTAAGGCACTTAACGATTAACAATAAAAAATAGCTTTATATATACAGATATATAGCCTGCATTCCGATGAAAAAGTGGTCTGAAATTGTGAAAACTAATTATTTTATTTTTTTTTGCTCTAATAAATGCTTTATGAAGCTGTGTAGATGTACAATAGTTCAGAAATCTTCAGTATTTTCCTTGACATTTTCTTTTCCCTAACATAAGGAAGTCAGGAAATTACTTAACTGAAACAAAGATTTATATATGACAGGAGGCACAAAAAAGCAGGCAATAATTTGAGTTATTAGTTTCGCCTGCAACATATAGAAAAATATTTAATTTTAAAAAAACTTGGGAGGCGGGTTAAGTCGTCAAACAACGAAGAAGTGGATGATAGCCTCAGAAACTTAATTCCACATCTAAGTTCGAAAAAAGACGTACTTGTGCCACGCCACCGCGTGATATCTCATATCTTACTACAGTAACTTGTCAAAAGATATGAGTTAGGGGAATTTTTTTGTCAATTTTTTTGAAAGTATTTTATTTTCCGAATACCTTTGGCAAATATTTACTTACTAGCCCGGAGTTTTTGACACTAATTTACACCTCTCAAACCCTTACATATATTTAACTGTAAGCAAAGCACTCGGCGGCACAGCAACCTTCCTCCAAAGAACGCTACAAAAACCTTTGGAGAAAAATTATGAACGCAGCAGCAGTAAAATCCCGTCATCAAACCTCTAAAACCACCAACTATCAAGCACAGCAGCTAAATAAGTCCCATTTTGAGCAATCTTCAGACAAACAAAAAACTGCAACAATTCGTAACAAAAAATCAAAATCTCGCCTTAACGACAAGCACTACAGAGAATGCGTAACCAAACGAGGATTAAATCCTGAATGGATAGAGGTAAGTTGTCATTCCATGACAATTAGAGAAGCAACAGAACGTTTGGGGTACCCAGCAAAATCTCCTGGAATTTGGTTAGAAGGAGCAAATGGTTTTGGACAGTTCCGTCCCAATAAGCCTTGGAAGAATAAAGATGAGAAAAAAGCAGCTAAGTACCGTTGTGCTACCGAAGAAGAATACGATGCTATGCTGCCCCGTAATCCTTACAATGCAAATTATTGGCAGGATTTAGTTGAGTTACAGGAATTATGTTGGAAGATTGAAGGTCATCCCTGTCTAGTAGTAACTGAAGGTTTATTTAAGGCAATTGCTGCTTGCGATAACGATATTCCATGTATCGCACTAGCTGGGGTAGAAATGGGTTTAACCCCGGCTAAAAAGGACGTACAGCGTAAACGTTACTTGGTAGAGACTTTAGAGTATTTTGCTTCATCTGGCTTGGGATTTATCATCGCCTTTGATGCTGATGCTGTAACTAATAGAAATATTAATAATGCACAGTACAAATTAGCGAAACAATTGTCTAAGTTTAAAATACCCGTGTATATTGCTACGGGACTGTGGGACATAGACCAAGGTAAAGGCATGGATGATTATATCCAAAATAATGGTGCTGATAAATTTAAGCGCGAAATTCTGGGTAAGGTTGTGGATTTCTCTGCCTGGGAGAAACAATTCCAGGAGAGTTTAGAAGATGAAAGCAAGCCAATTAGCCAAACCAAATTTGCACGACAAGTAGCTGAAAAATACCGCGCTTCTCTTGCTTGGAATGTCCAAGCTAAGGCTTGGTATTGGTACGGTGCTGAAGGAAAAACCGGTGTATGGGGTGAAATTCCGGCGGAGGAAGCTTTAGATATCGTTCTCATGGAATTAGAAGAAGCCAAAAGAGAAGTATCTGCTAGTTTTGTGAATGGAGTTTTAACTATTCTTAAAGCTAAATTACGGGTGAATCGCTGGCAGGTAATAGAGGGATTGCTTTGTTTAGAAGATTGCGTGGTTGATATTCATACCTTAAAAACCCAAGAGCATCAGCCAGGATTTAGATTTTTATCTGGTTTACCTTTCAAATGGAGCGATAGAGAAGTTGGATGTCAGCCAATCACCGATTGGTTGCTTTCCACCTGTAATCATAATCCCCAATGGGTAGAAGTAATTCGTGCTGCCATGAATGCCACAATTACCGAAACTGCTGGGGAATTACAGCGCTATGTGGAGTTAATTGGTGCGGGTGGTACTGGTAAAGGTACTATTTTACGACTCATACAGTGCTTATTAGGTGAAGACAATTACGCCATTACCAATCTCAAACAGTTGGAGCAAAACCGTTTCGAGATGGCGATGTTTTATGGTAAGAAAGCTATCTTCATTACTGATTCAGAACGCTATGCAGGTGATGTCAGCGTCCTCAAAGCAATTACCGGCAATGACTACCTGCGAATTGAGAAAAAAGGCGTACAGCAAACTGGTAGTTTTAAGTTCCCTGGTATGGTCTGGGTGGCTGCTAATGAAGCGATTCAAAGCTGCGACTACACTAATGCCCTTTTCCGTCGTCGTCTGTCTATGAGCTTTGAGCAGTTTATTCCTCCCCACCTGCGTCGAGATTTAATGCCAGAATTCCAACCTTATTTACCAGGTTTATTGTTCTGGGTGTTATCAATGCCAAAAAGCGACGTTGCTGATTATGTCCGCAATACCGCATCTCGCGTTCCTTCCTTGGGGACATTTAGTACTGAGGTTTTACTAGAGACCAATCCTTTAGCCAATTGGGCTGACCAATGCCTTTACTATGACCCTACCATTAAAACCAAAATTGGCGATGCTGTGGGCAATCCTAGCCACTGCTTGTACGCTAATTACGCTCAATGGGCAAGTGCTAATGGACAGGGTACGATGACTACCCAGCGCTTTTCTAGTATTTTGCTTAATCTTCTCAAAACTCAGCTTTCTATTGATTCATCTAAACAGCGTACAAAGGCAGGTAGATTTATTACCAAAATTGGTATTCGTCAACCCGGTCATAATTTCCCTCTGATGATTTCTGGGATGGAATTTGGTGCAGAGGGGCAGAGGGGCAGAGGGGCAGAGGAGCAGAGGAGCAGTTCGCGTGGCGTCTCCGATAAGAGAGGTGCTGAGAAAGTAGCGTCTCCGACAGGGGAGGGACACTCAGCAGCGCCAAATTCTGTAAACACCGAAAACTGTGCCGCTCCTAGGGAGAGAGATAAGTCCTCAGATGAGGGTTGGGTGGAGATGAAAACTTCTCCCCAATTTAATTCTTCTGTTGAGGAAGATAGTTACTCCCAAAGCGGTAAAGCTGCTGTAAAACCGGATGGGGTGACGACTGGGGTGACAGATGAGGTGACGACTGGGGTGACGACTGAAAGTGTTGCTAGTGCTGATTTTCAGGAAAATGACGTGTTTTCTTCTAATAGCTATGACAAGAAGACACCATTCACTAGTGGTTGCTGCCCTGATATTGAGATGAGTAATTCGGGTAATGATGATGATAAGAGCGCAAATCCAGCACCAGTAAACACTTCAGGTCGTCACCCGGATAACCCGGTGCCGTCACAAAATAGCTCTCATGTCGTCACCAAGGAGCAAGAAATTTCTGTTGAAAATGAAGAGCAAATGGCTCAAAGCATTGGTAGTGCTGATACTCAGGCTAGCGATAATCATTTAGAGCAAGCATCATCAGAGATTGTCTCTAATCAAGTTGATAATTCTCAAACAACTCAATATTGTTCATGTCAAAATCCTGAAAGTATTGGTAGTGCTGATACTCAGACCGATAGCAATCAGTTAAATTCGGAGTTAGAACAAGTCGTCACCAATCAAATTGATAATTCTCAAACAACTCAATATTGTTCACCCCAAAACCCTGAAAGCACTGGTAGTGCTGATACTCCATCAATTAGTAAACAAATAATCGCTAACTGGAATAATTTACATGTACTAGGAAAACTGATTTTAGAGATTGCCGACACTGAGAAATTATTCAAGGAAATTAAGAACTATAGCTATGAGCAAATTAAACATATTAAAGATGCAGCCAATCAAGTATTTAAGTTAGGACTTGAAGCGAAATGTGAATACAATGGCGAACTGGTTTATATTTGGGAAGCAGGTCAATCAAATGACATTCGTATTGGCACTCAAACAGCACCAACCGCTTGGGTGAGACGAGCAAATTTACGTCCTTGGTTGGGGATTTAAAGAAGGTGCAATACTTGTGCATCAAGCTAAAGAAATTGATAAAGAATGAAAGGGGGCTGAAAATATATCACCTCTTTGAAGAGAAAAGAGGAAAAAATATTGTAGAAACTGAGTTGGGTTATGACACGGTTAATATAGATGGGATATTGCTTACTTGAATCTATTTTTTGTGTCTAACTATGAGTACTTCACGTCTATGTTCGCTACTTGATGAAACTTTACCCGACAAGCAAATTATTAAAGATTTGTCAGAAAGGGTTTGGCAAAATAAAAAATTAGGGGGTGACTATGTTTCATGGGGAAGAGAGGAATATATGTTTATTCCAGAAAATGTTCCTATAGATATCGTCACAAAAGCCTTTTATAAAGAATATTATGAGAATAAATTTGGAACATACAAAGTTATGGCAGCTATTGGAGGAATTACGAGGCTTCAGCATGGAACATTAGAACCAGGATATTGTATTGCAAAGCTTTATTACAGTGATGATTGTCAGGTAATGGAGGTACTTTTTCAACAGACAATGAGATATTAATGCTTCATTACTTTTGTTGTTAGCTTATAGCTGTTGCGAACTGCTCCCCATGTAGATGCCATTTAGCGGTATTTAGAATTATTTTGGTCATTCGATAGAATTGCCGTAGATAACCAATAAGTACCGGAAGATAAATTTACCTGCCGTGTGGTGTGGGAAAGGAACCGCGCCGAACCTTCACTTGTCGTCGGTCATACTCCAGAAGGTTATTTCCCATCAGTCATCATCCCCAGAGGCATAACCATCTCTTAGACACTTTAGGAGTCATGTAAAAACAAGTTGTACAAATTTTACCTGAAATGCTTTCTCAATATACCTTTCATATAAAAAGTGTTCAGGTTATTTTTACACGAATCCTTAGCTTTATATGATTAATCTATTCTGGCGTAATCAAAGCTCCAAAAATATTTACATTTACTCACCTCTCAAAACCACCTTTATCTCTTTGCTGATGCATTTGCATCCGTTGCTGCTCCATTGCACGATGAAACATCTCCATAGCCAAATTAGGATTAGCAATCAACTCCTTAATCCGCTCATCATCCCTGGTAGATTCATAATCAACTCCCCGATGCTTTTGCAACCCATTAAAAGTATAAGCAGCACCCAACTTAGAACCGCTAAAAGCAACATCATCCATACAATAAGAAATTCCCTTAGACTTACCAGTACGAGTAAAACCAGCTCTTACTTCAATACCCTGCACCTGCAACCTAGCAATTAACCGAGGTAAACTGGGCTTATCCCGTGTTGAGGAGTCAATCGCTTCTTGCAACTTAACTTTCACAGGAATAGATGGAGGTACCTGAGTTTCCCCCAACTCATAACAAGCTCGTTCCTTTTCAACCCGTTTCAACTGTCCGCTACTCACCCGTCGCTTCTTCCTATCCCGACTAGATGGTGCGTGCTGCAAACCATATTCATCTTCCAACCGACGAATAACTTCTTCGGAGCGTAAATACTCCCAGCTATCGCGAGTAATCAAACCATCATCTAAACGAATTCTGCTCGCACAAATATGTATGTGTTCGTGTTCAGTATCATCATGACGGTAGACAGCATATTGGTTAGCCGTATAACCCATAGCTTCCATATACTCACCAGCCAAAGCGCACCAAGAAGAATCATCCAAACGTTCCCCAAAAGCCAACGAAAGAGAAACATGGTGAACCACTTTTTCAGCACTAGGATTAAGCTGTTGAGATACCCGAAACTCACTAGCTAATTCAGCAGCATTTCTACCAAACATATTACCGCCAATCAAACATGAATCCTGCTTATTTTCAAGATAATTGAGAAGTCCGCGAAAACTCTTACCCTTAGTTTGCTTACCAATCATTCTTTACTCTTCGTGTCTATCTTCATAAATCTTCCCAATACAAATCCAAATCCTCATCATTTATTTCATCTTCATCAACCAATTCCCTCGACGTTTGGGAAAGCTGTAAACCAACATTTTGTAAAAGTACTTTCAGTTCCTCCAACTGTTGAGTACAACAAGGCGGCTCTACTCCCATTTTGATAGCAATATTTGTAGCTCTAGTAAGTTGATTAATATTGTTTCCAATTCTGAGCAGTTCTAAGTATGTTGACGAAGTAACTTTACTCAATCGTTTAGGAATTGGTTTTAATAAAACAGAGCGTCTAACAAACTCCGCAATTGATAGACCAGCATCAACAGCTTTTTGTCTAATAATTTCATCCTCAATGACATTAATATGAGCCTCTAACTTTTTGGTTCTACGTAAGTTTTTTGATAGCTTTGGACGCATAGTCAAAACATTAGTAAAAACTGCAAGCTGCTGTATCTTCTGAACTCAGTTAACGGGTTTCCAAAGGGTGCCCCTTTGGCAAGTCTGTCGTCCGAGCGCAGCGAGGTTTGCCCCAGGCAAAAGGCACGGCTTGCTCCCCCTACGATATGACCGTGGGCTGGAGGAAAGACCCCAACCCGCCATGCAGCCAAACGAAAAATGTGGGGGAGAAGAGATGATAGACGACCCTCGGAGAAGATTAAAACTACCCAATACACGAAATAAATGAGAATCCATTAAGCCATATTGAAAAGTAAGTTTACCAAAATAAATTGGTAGAACCATTTTTTATCGCGAATAAATATAAAAGACCGATTCAATAACTAAATCTAATCTCACAATAGAGAAATATTAAAACCTCTATCAAAAGTCGTATAAACGCAAAAAAATGAGTAGATAAACTATTAGTATTTCTAAAATAAAATAGAATCATCCAAGAGTATTATTGATGATGAAATATTCTCTGAATACAATATTTAGCAAACATAAATAAATAGTGCAAGATTTCTATAAATAGAACATAATTTTATTTATATGCCAGGGATAATTTGAAAAATATTAAATAGATATTCGAGATAAGAGAGAATATTTTTTTTTAATCAGCCCTTCTACCTTCTTCAAATTTCTTATTTCAATATCCATCTACCGTCAACCTCTTACTTCAAGTACTAAAACATCAACTAATTAGCAGTCGGGGATAATAACCCATGACAGTAACATCACAGCAAGAGCAAGACAGAGTAGATAAGGAGAAAATCCCATCAGCCATACAAGCACTAAAAGAATTAAAACCCAAAGAGTTACCTGATGTATCAGTAAAAGAAGCCATTCGTAGAATGAGACGATACATCGAATCCGCTTTAAAAAAGAACTACACCTATGACGAAATATCTCAAGTATTAAGCAGTTTAGATATTCAGATTAGCGGTAGCAGATTGAAGTACTTATTGAATGAAGTCAAGAAAAACACTCGCACCCGCAAGAAAAAGAAAACATCTCTATTAGGAGAAGATACCACCGAGCAAAAAGAAGAGAATTTTACCAATCAAGAGATGATTGATTCTGAAATGACTTTGAATGAATCAACAAACCACGCAATCCAAAAATCAAAAACATCTCAATCAACATCATCAAAACCAGTAAAAGAAAAAAAGAAATCACCACAATCAGAAGTTCATAGCTTTGAACCTCAACTCTATGATGACGACGACTTATAGCTGATTATATTGTCCTGCGTTAAAAGCGTAGCGTCCTCAATTTACTTACCTTCTAACTTCTATCTTTCCAACGCTCCTACCTTCTACCCATCACTCTATCTGCCTTCATTCACCTGCCCTCTAAATCCTGCCTTCTCCTATGACCAAAACCAAAAGCACTACTAAACCTCAGAGTAAAAATAAAACCCCCCCAACCCCCAAAAGAATCGTCATGGTTACGGGTAATAAAGGCGGCACAGGCAAAAGCGTTGTAGCCAGGATTTTATTAGATATTTATAGACAGCGTGACATCAACTGTATCCCTTATGAATGCGACCCATCTAATCCCCAACTGTGGAGACACTATAACCGCGATAACCAACCAGTAAAAACTCTCAAATTAAATCAAAGAGGAGGAGCAGATGCATTGCAAGATGACTTACTATCACTTTCTCCCCAAATATCATTAGTAGACCTACCTGCTGGAGCAGCAGAATACTTTGAGAATTTAGCCAACGATATTTATCTATTTGAGAATGCCAAACAACTGGGATATCGCATCACCATGATATCCGTACTAGGCAGAGTCAAAGACTCAGTAGTGCAACTAAAAAGACTACTAGAATTTTGTAGCAATCAAGTAGATTACACAGTTATCAGAAACCTATATTGGGGTGCAAGCGATAAATTTAGTCGTTATAACAACTCCAAAGCAAGACAGACAGCACTAGAACTAGGCGCAATAGAACTAAATCTACCAGAATTATTCGACGACATTTTTGACCTAATAGACAATAACGACCTGTCATTTTCAGAAGCATTAGAACATCCACAATTAACCCTAAGCAATCGCTCAAGATTATTCGGTTGGATGAATGCAGTTAAGAGTGAATTTAGTGCAAATGGAAAGCAGTTTGGACTTGATGAGTGAAGAAGGGCTGAGGAGCAGAGGAGCTGAGGAGAAGAGGTGCGCTTGCACGCAAGAGTTTTGGTTAGCTGATGCTCTCGCGGAAATATCAAATACTCAGGTACTAATACATTTCATTCCTGTAAATATATGAATAGTAATAACAAAAATCGAAAATCTCACTTAGACCAATTACTAGAAGATAAACCGGCAGAATTTCAAGCCAAAGTACTACGCTTTGCAATGGACTCTGGAATGCATCAAGAAGACCCAGCATTTCAACTAGTCCAATACATAGGTTACCTAGCACAACTAACAGAAACAGCACCAACAGAATGGCAAAGATTATTTAAAAGACTACATAGCGAATTAAACGAGTGGACACAAATAACAGCAGAGCAACTGACAACAGCGGCAGACCAGAGCGAAACCATCAACAATCTAGCTCAATCTTGCAACAGGCTTGGAACAGCATTGAACGCACTAGACTTAACATCACAGCAGCAATTGAAGCAATTGAGCATCTTGAGCAAAGCCTCACCGAACTTGAAAACCGTCCTAGAGGAAATACCGACCCTGAAAGAGCAGTTAATGAACTTGAGTCAACATCTCTCGAACAATCAAATCCCGAACGTAGAGTTGAACCAATACCAGATGAGAGAACTCAAGAAAGAGATTTCCACCAACTCCAGGAGCAGGGAACTGTTGACGATGCACGACCAGATAGAGAAAGCATTGCAGAATCAGAAATTGCTGATGCAGCAGATGCACAAAGGCAGCGTCAAAGGAATAGAAGAAATCATACAGGAGACTTTGAACTGGATTTGTAGAGCAGATATATGTACCCTGACGTTTATAGGTTCATTCACTCTAATTTTCTTTATGTTGGCGCTTCTAGGCTTTACTCATTTAGTCTTTCGCGGACATCCAGTCAATTTAAATTACTATACTCAAACACAGATTGAGAGAACCCAAAACCAAGTAGAAAACATATATACAAAAGTACAAAGAATAGAAGAATACTTTAACCTTGCTCCGAAACAAAAACGCAAGAAGTAAAAACAGTTGAGGAAACTACATCTGGCTCAAAGTGCATCACCAGAATCATGATTGATATATTCTTTTCTTCGTTAAAAAAAAATAAGCCAATTACATTTATCTAACGATAAGACTTAGCCTAGATAGAAACTAATCTCTATCAACAACGCGTGTTCAATCTTCCACCCTCAATTTCATATCAAAAAGAACAACTATCCAATGGCTTCGCCTTTAATTTTCGTCATACAAAACTTGGTTCTCTAGGTCGCATTCTCCTTCAAGAATTCACTAACGGACAAACTAAAATTGTTTGTGAAGTCATAGGTGACTCAAATGACCCAATGACAGCTAAACGTGCTGCTATCTTTGAACCCATTGGAATGGAGATTTCTAGACAACTAGAAGCAGCACTAGAAAACAAAGCACAACCAATAAATAAAGAAGACCTTACACCTACATACCAATCTTCTACACCAATAGAAACAATCCCCAGTAAACTAATCCCCTGTCCTAAATGTGGTGCTGATTCAGCACTGCTAATATTTGCTGACCATGCTCAAGATATCGGGGGAATGGAGGACTATGCTCGTTTAATGTATGCCAAGATTATGGAACTAGATGTCCCTACATGGGTAATTGCTCCACCAGTTGGTACAGATGCAGCAAATATTCTTAAAATCCATCCCCAACGGGAACCCGTTTGTAAATTAACCCCTGACGAGTTTAATCAAAAATTAGACCGAATTATAGCCTCTCATAAATGCCTTAAACCCAACGCCTCTGCGTAGCGGTCGCGACTGGGAGGGCATAGATATGAATAGATTGAGGTTATATGCTCCGTGCCCACCAGGAGCGAATCAGTTGGTATGTTGGATTTGGCATTGAGTTAGGTCGAGGAGGATTGGCAGAGAACAAAGAGAAGTTAACCTGAAGTTATTACATAAAAGTTCATCACAATTTGTAAAGTAAGCAAGAATTAAGAAGCGGTTTCTTAGTTATGTATGAAAAAGCCCATTGCGTGGGGTTTCTATTCATCATCATTGTTGAATGAAGAGCATATCGAACGCATTAACATGCTTCAACAATATTTGCGTAAATATCAATTAGGAATCCAAAAACAGAATAAGAATAACGGTTTAGAGAGGAATGGCACTAAGAAAAGCTAGAACCCTTGTAGCTTAAGCAGTTTGTAATTGCTTATTTAATTCATGCCGTGGTTTTGTCATTAAGGGGTAAGCTTTAGGACGGCGTTTACGGACTCGTGCTTCACTACGGGCTGGGCGTTCTGGAACAGCTTTGTGAGCAATAACTTTAAGTAAAGTGGAATAAATATGAAGACGTTTTTTAGATTGATTGGTTAACAATTGAGGAATAAAATTATTTAGATGATGGCGAGTACCTTGCAAAGACAAACGTAATGGAGGAGTGCCGTAAGTTTTGCCTGCCGACCACATCAAACTACGAAGTAGATTATAAGCCAACAAATAAACATAAATTTCCTTGCGTACCATTGAGGGAGTTTTACACCGTAAAATATCCATGCCCAAAGTAGTTTTGAGATGTTTTAAATCTAATTCAACATCCCAACGTTTATCATAAAGCCTAACAATCTCTAAACTAGGATAAGTTTTTGTATCTATTAAAGTAGTTATTAAACTAACTCGTTGAGTACGGAAACCAGGAATTATTATGTAGTAGTAAATTTCTCGCACAGTTATGGTTTGAGGTAAAGCATCAAACTCATCTTTACTCAGTCCTTTGGGACATCTTTTTGGTTTATACCAAGTGACCAATTTGTCAGAATCTACAACAATTTTACCTTTGTGCATAGATGTTTTTCGAGCTTGATGTTTGCGAAATACTGCATCACAATCAAGTTTTTTAATCATAAATAAATCAGCATAAGCGCAAAAAGCTCTATCTCCTAAAAGAATATCGTAAGGATTAAGAAACTGATATAATCGTCTAGCCAATTGAATATCATGAGTATTCAAAACATCGATAACTAAAGCAACAGCGGCTCCCGTCGCTAAACTAAAAATCACACCAATTTTAGCAATTGGAAATCCACATCCAGCTTTTTGAGTTTTTGGTTGAGGGTATTCTTTTTGGTTCTCCACGGTATCAGGCATAGAAACAGTTGAACCATCTATCACTTTTACATTGCGACCACACCATAAATGTTGTGTTGTTACTTTCTCTTCTAAATTTTGCCCTGCCTGACTAAAAAGTTTTTCTAGTAGTTTTTCTGGTAATCTTGACCGCGCGGGGGGCAGTAGGCACTTGTATCAGTTGAAGGAATTTCTACTCCTTCTCCTGTTAAATAAGCAATTA
>ERZ1740062.503-NODE-503-length-20958-cov-3.626513_pt1 | contig 20958 bp, 22 predicted proteins | sample MGYA00581741_ERZ1740062 | MGnify/ENA primary metagenome ERZ1740062 (study PRJEB43018, sample SAMN04849747) | marine metagenome | isolation source: floating plastic debris | place: Pacific Ocean | collected 2008-09-01 | study: EMG produced TPA metagenomics assembly...
CGTGTTGGAGGTCAGGATCGTGTCGGGGCCGAGATGCGGGCCAAGGCTTTCAAAAATCTTGTGCTTGATTTCCTCGCGTTCCGTCGCCGCCTCGATAATCAGATCGGCGGCACCAATTTCGGCGATATCTTTTGCCGGGTGGATCCGGGCCAATGCCGCATCACGGTCTGCGCCGCTGATCTTCTCACGGCTGACCTGACGGTCGAGGTTTTTGGTGATCGTCGCAATCGCGCGTTCCATCGCCTCAACCGAGACGTCGTGAAGCACGACCTCCATCTTGGCCTGCGCAAAGACATGCGCGATCCCATTGCCCATCTGTCCGGCGCCGATCACGCCGACCCGCTGAATGTCCATGACCGCTCCTTGCCTGCCGCAGGGTCACTTTAGGGATGGCTCAAGGGCACTGCAACGGTGCGTAATGTGTTCCCTAGGTGTCAGTGCGCCACGTGGCCACGCCGTTACCCTTGCGCGGCGATCCATGCCCATTTCGGGCGCAGAGGCAGCAGGAGAGACGCGATGCCTGTGACGATGACGTTTACGATCGACGCCGACGATATCAACAGCATGAACCCCACCGTCCACGCAAGCCCATGGGCCGGGGCGGGCAAAGTTCGGAAAACGGTCCTGCTAAACTCTATGAAGGACGTGGCGGATTATACGCCGTCCTGGCAGGTTTACCTAAGCCTCACCGCCCATGAGAAAGACGTCTTCAGGATGGCGGTGGGTGAGTCCAGCCTTCTGACGCGCACCGTCGCGCAGGGTAAAGCCATGGCGCACAGATTGATGGCGCCACCGCCCCCAGCGATGCCGATTTCTGTGCCCAATGCCGATCCGATCATCGGATACACCAACGATCAGCACGCCTTCAAAACCTGGCTTGTGACGCAGGCCGATCGGATGACAAACTTTGAGAGCTATCTTAAATTCGAAGTCGGCTACGCCGAGGTGCTAAGCCCCGGTACGATCTCGGTGCCTATCCACATCTCGCGTGAGGGGGCCGTCACCAGCCACACGCAGTTCGTTTTCCACTACCACCCTGATGCGAGCGGGCCGGGTGTCGGATCTGCCGAAGCCTCGACAGGCCATTTCAAACCGGATCACTACAAACCCATCCGCGTGAAGCGGGAGGACCTTACAGGGCAAGACCGGTTGAAAAGACTGTGGAAAGCGGCCCGGGATGCTGCCCGGAAACTCTAGCGGCCGGTGGCGCGCGGTCGGTCGGCGAAACTGATCCGCGCGCAGGGATCGCAGTGGCGTTCTTTGTGGAAGGCTGCGTTTGGCGGGCTTAGCCGAGCGCGTCCTTCAGCTTTGGCACGGCCTCGAACAGGTCTCCGACCAGGCCGTAATCGGCCACCTGGAAGATCGGTGCCTCTTCGTCCTTGTTGATCGCGACAATCACCTTGCTGTCTTTCATCCCCGCGAGATGCTGGATCGCGCCCGAGATGCCGACGGCGATGTAAAGATCCGGCGCCACGACCTTGCCGGTCTGGCCCACCTGCCAGTCGTTCGGCGCATAGCCCGAATCGACCGCCGCGCGGGAGGCGCCGACCGCGGCGCCCAGCGTGTCGGCCAGCCCCTCGATCATCGCGAAATTCTCTTCCGAACCGACGCCGCGTCCGCCCGAGACGACCACCTTGGCAGAGGTCAGCTCCGGCCGGTCGCTGGCGGCGACCGTGTCCTCAATCCACTCCGACACGCCCGGAACATCGCCGGTCGCAACCGTCTCGACCGGCGCTGCGTCCTGCGCGCCGGCCGCGTCGAAGGTCGAGGTCCGGATCGACACGACCTTGACCGGGTCGGCAGAGGTCACGGTCTGCACCGCGTTTCCGGCATAGATCGGACGTTCGAACGTGTTGGCGTCGATCACCGCCGAGACGTCCGGGATCACCATCACGTCCAAAAGGGCCGCGACCCGCGGCAGCACGTTTTTGGCGTCTGTCGTGGCCGGTGCCAGGATGTGGCTGTAGCCCTCGGCCAGGCCCGCGATCAGCGCGGCCGTAGGCTCTGCCAGCCGATGGCCGAGCGCTGCATCCTCGGCAACCAACACCTTGGCAACGCCCGCAATTTTCGCGGCTTCGGCCGCCGCATCGGTGGCGCGCGCCCCAGCCGAAAGCACCGTAACAGGGCCCAGCGTCGCGGCGGCGCTGACGGCCTTCGCTGTCGCGTCGAGGTTCAGCGCACCGTCGCTGACTTCGGCAAGAAGAAGAACGGACATCAGATCACCCCCGCTTCGGTTTTCAGTTTTTCCACCAATTCGTCGACCGACCCGACCATAACGCCCGCCTCGCGTGCCGCAGGCTCCACCGTCTTAACCACAGGCAAGCGCGGCGCGACATCGACGCCCAAATCCGCCGGCGTTTTTTCGACCAGCGGCTTTTTCTTGGCCTTCATGATGTTGGGCAGGCTGGCATAACGCGGTTCGTTCAGCCGCAGATCGACCGAGATGATCGCCGGCAGCGTCACCTTGATGGTCTGCAAACCGCCATCGACCTCCCGCGTGACCAGCGCGTGCTCGCCCTCAATCTCCACCTTGGACGCAAAGGTTGCCTGCGCCCAGCCGAGCAGCGCCGACACCATCTGGCCGGTCGCGTTCATATCGTTGTCGATGGCCTGTTTGCCGCAGAGAACCAGGCCGGGTTTCTCCTCTGCCACGATGGCCTTAAGGATCTTGGCGACGGCCAGCGGCTCGATATCGGTGTTCACGTCTTCGGACGCAACCACCAGGATCGCGCGGTCGGCGCCCATGGCCAGCGCGGTGCGCAAGGTCTCTTGGGCTTGTTTGACACCGATGGAAACGGCGACGATCTCGCTCGCCTGGCCTGCCTCCTTCATCCGGATCGCCTGTTCGACGGCAATCTCGTCAAACGGGTTCATCGACATTTTCACATTGGCAAGATCGACGCCGGACCCGTCCGCCTTCACGCGGACCTTCACGTTGTAGTCGATCACGCGCTTGACGGGGACCAGGACCTTCATTTTGCTTCTCCGACCTCTGTGATGCGGGGCGAACCGGCGGCGGAACGCCGTGTCAGCCCAGCCTAAAACGGCGTCCGACGGCCGCGCTAGCGCTTGTTAGCGCGCCGAGCGGGCGGGGTGAAGGCCCGTTTCGGCGCGAGAGGCGGTTTGTCGCGAAGGACCGGCCCGGAAGTGGCGATCCGCAGCGGGGTCCGAGGCCGTCCGAACCGGCGCCGCGCCGCCTGCCCTAGTCGGCGAGACCAAGGCGCCGTTGCACCGCCCGCGCACCCCGGTCCAGCAGCACAAACCGCGGTCAGCGGTTCGCGCCGGGCACCCAGAGGATATCATCGGCGCCATTGTCGTTGGCCACCCGCCCGGCCACAAAGAACCAATCCGACAAGCGGTTGAGATAAAGAAGCGCGTCGGTGTTCACGCCCTCAAGGCTGGACAGCTCTACCGTCAACCGCTCTGCCCGCCGGCTGACCGTGCGGCAAAGATGAAGATGCGCGGCCAGCGGTGTCCCGCCGGGCAGAATGAAGCTGCGCAAAGGCGCGAGATCGGCGTTCATCGCGTCGATCTCGCCCTCCAGCCGGGCGACCTGAGCCGCCGTCACACGCAGGGGTGCGTACTCTGCCTCGCTGTCGCGCTCCATCTCCGGGCGGCAAAGGTCGGCGCCAAGATCGAAAAGATCGTTCTGGATCCGGCCAAGGCCCGCGTCGATCTCTCCCGTCGCGTGGAGCCGCGCCAGCCCCACCGTGGCATTGACCTCATCGACCGTACCGTAGGCCGTGACCCGCTGGCTGTGTTTGGCCACCCGGGCACCATTGCCCAGCGCCGTCTCACCGGCGTCCCCGGTCTTGGTGTAGATTTTGTTGAGGACGACCATCACCCTTCCCCGCGTGTAAACCAGGCCAGCACCACGATCAAGATCACAGCCAGAAACTGTGCGGCCAGACGCAGGCGCATGATTTTGTTGGCATATTTTTTGTTGAACGCGCCGCCTTTCGCAAACCCGCCAACGCCGACCAAAAGGATCGCAAGCACGACAAGACAGGCGAAAAGTGTCACATAAAAAAGCGGTGTGTCGGTCATCGTCGGCTCCCCTTTACGGCCCGTCCGGGGGCCGTGTTGGACCCAATTTAGGGCGGTTTTCGCCGAAGGGGACCCCCGGCATCAGGCCGTGATCAAGATCCGGTCCAGAAGGCGCGTCGGCAAAATCCTGCGACACAGGTTCATCATATAGGTTGGCTTGGTCACGAAATAGCGCGGATGCGGGCGCGGATGCTCTAACGCATGTTCCAGCTTTTTCGACACGGCCGAGGCCGGAAGTTCAAACCGATCCCGTTCGCGCGTGTCGGCATAAAGCCTGCGCCGCACGGCCTTTTCGTAAAAGCCGCGCTGATGTGAGGCCTCCCAATCGATCCACCGCTCAAAATGAGGCCGCGCTTTTTGGCGGATCTCTGAGGCGATGGGCCCCGGCTCAACCAGGATGACATGAATGGGCTCGTCGCGGATTTCGAGACGCAGGACATCCGTCATGCCCTCCATCGCGAATTTCGTGCCGACATAGGCGCCACGGGCGCGCAACCCGACAAAGCCAAGCACCGAGGAGTTGAGCACGATGCGCCCATGTCCTTGGGCGCGCATCGTGGGAAGGACGCGCCGGATCAGATCGAACTGGCCGAAAACATTGGCCTCGAAAATCGCGCGCAGCGCGCCGCGCGGCAGATCCTCGACCAGGCCGGGGCTGGCGAAGGCGCCATTGTTAAACAGCGCATCCAGCGTGCCGCCGGTGCGCTCAAGCGCGGTTTCGATGGCCACAGCGCAGCTGTCCTCGGAGGCGAGGTCGAGCGGGAAGCTCTCCAACCCCGCATCGCGCAGCCGCGCGCAATCCTCGGCGCGCCGGCAGGTGGCAAATACCCGCCAGCCGCGGGCGTGGAAGTGATGGGCGGCGTCAAGGCCGATGCCGGATGACGCGCCAGTGATCAAAAGGGAGCGCATGGGGCCTGATGACCCGAAAGCGCCCGCCCGTCCAGCCCTTTGACAGGGCTAAGGGCCGCAAGGATTGCGCCGACCCCTTCGCCGCATGGGGCCCGTCACTCCAGCGCGGCGCCCGGGTCGGGGCGGCGGATGGCCCGTTCAGCTGTCCCGCGCCGCGGCTTCCGGCGCCGCCGCGCCGCCTGCGCGGGCTTGGCTGCGCGCCAAGCCGTCCGGGGCGCGACAGCCCAACGCCAAGCGGCGCGCTTTTGCGCGGCGAAAGGCGGCGCCGGGGCGCGCGTGTCACAGCCCGACCCAGCGATATCGGGGGTATGCGGCGGCTATGGGGCCAGAGCCCGCGTATCGGGCGATTAAGCCGGGCAACAGCCGGTGGAGGCGGTCGGCGCGCCGCCGCAACAGGGATATGCGTGCGCCTCTGGGCGGCCGCCACCCGCGCCCACGCCGGACGCTTTGGCGCTTCGCTCCACGACCTTTCGCGCGCAGCAATCGGCGTCTTCCAACCGCGGTCGGCAGACGGGCGCGCGCGGCGCCAAATCGAGGTGGAGACCCCCCGCCATCGCCCGAACCGCGGTGAGCGTCCACAGCGCCGCGGCCCCGCCGTTGGGAGCAGCCTCGAACACGACATCAAGCGCGCCGATCCCGGGCAGCGCGTCCACGGCGAGCCCCAGAATTTGGCGGAAACGGCGCGCGGTCAGCGCGCGGCCAGTGCCAGCCAGCAGCTGAACCCGAACCTCCTGCCGCGTTGTGCGGCGCCCGCCGCAATCGACGCTGTCCAGCGTTCCGCGGCTGACCTCGGTGATGTGAAACCCTGGCGCAAGCCCGGCGTCGCCCAAAATCGGGACCACCAGGGCATCGCTGTCTGGAACCGCGCGCATCAGGCTGTTGAAATCAAACATCGGCGCCGCCTTTCTGCGATCATTTCGATATTTGTAGGAATATCGAAATTATAAGCGCCGTCAACCCGCTCTTGATGCTGGACCCGCGCAAAAGCGCGGAGTAAACAAGATCTATGGGTGATGACACAGACGACCGCGATATAAGGGAAGAGGCAGAGCCGCTGGGCCGCGCCTTGGGGGAACGCTACTTAACCTACGCGCTGTCCACGATCACCGACCGGGCCTTGCCGGATGCGCGCGACGGGTTAAAGCCCGTGCATCGCCGCGTGTTGTACGTGGCGCAATCGCTGCGCCTTGACCCGGCGGGCGGGTACCGCAAATGCGCGGCGGTCGTGGGCGAGACGATGGCCAAATTCCACCCCCATGGCGAGCAGTCGATCTATGACGCGCTGGCGCGGATGGCGCAGGATTTCAACATGCGCTGGCCGCTGATCGACGGGCAGGGGAACTTTGGCAATATCGACGGCGATAACCCCGCCGCTATGCGGTATACTGAGTGTAAGATGGCCCCCGTCACGTTGTCGATGATGGAGGGGCTGTCGGAAAACGCCGTCGATTTCCGCCCCAATTTCGACGGGCGTGAGGATGAGCCGACGGTCCTGCCCGCGGCCTTTCCCAACCTTCTGGCCAATGGCGCCTCTGGGATCGCGGTTGGCATGGCCACCAACATCCCACCCCATAATTTGGGGGAGCTGGTGGACGCCGCGCTTCACCTCATAAAGGCGCCCGGCGCGCGGGATGAGACGCTGCTGGATCTGGTCCCCGGTCCCGACTTTCCAACGGGCGGTGTGATCGTTGAGCCGCCCGCGGCGATCGCCGAGGCCTATCGCAACGGCCGCGGCGCGATCCGCATCCGCGCCCGCTGGCATCGTGAGGATTTGGGGCGCGGCCAATGGCAGATCGTGGTGACCGAAATCCCGTTTCAGGTGCAAAAATCGCGCCTGATCGAAAAAACGGCGGAGATGATCAACGCCAAAAAGATCCCGATCCTGGCCGATATCCGCGACGAAAGCGCCTCGGATGTGCGCATCGTCTTAGAGCCTAAGACCCGCAGCGTCGATGCGGAGGTGCTGATGAGCAGCCTCTTTCGCAACACCGACCTTGAGACGCGCTTTTCGCTGAACATGAATGTGTTGATCGACGGTAAGGTGCCGCGGGTCTGCAGCCTAAAAGAGGTGCTGCGCGCCTGGCTTGACCATCGGCGCGCGGTGCTGTTGCGCCGGTCCGAGCATCGCCTTGCCAAGATCGCCGCGCGGTTGGAGGTGTTGGAAGGGTTCCTAATCGCCTTTCTCAACCTCGACCGCGTGATCCAGATCATCCGCACCGAGGATGAGCCGCGCCCAGCGCTGATGGCTGCGTTCTCGCTGACCGAAACCCAGGCCGAAGCGATCCTCAACATGCGCCTGCGGTCGCTGCGCCGGCTTGAAGAGATGGAGTTGCGGCGAGAACGGACGGCGCTTGAGGCCGAGCAGGCAGAGCTTGGCGCGCTGCTCGGCTCCGAGGCGGCGCAGTGGGACGCGATCTCGGACCAGCTTCGCGCGTTGCGCAAGGCCTACGGCGCGCCGCCGCGGTTTCGCAGTGTCCGCGATCTTGCAGCACTCGATGCGCTGAAGGCAGAGATGGGCGCCGACTATCCCCCCGGCGCCCGGCGCACGGCCTTTGCCGAGGCAACCGCGGTCGCCGAGGTCCCGCTTGAAGCGATGATCGAGCGGGAGCCCGTGACAATCGTCTGTTCTGCCATGGGCTGGATCCGGGCGATGAAGGGCCATATCGCAGCGGAGACGGAGCTGAAGTTCAAGGATGGCGACGGACCGGGGTTCCAGTTCCACGCCGAAACCACCGACAGGCTGCTGCTTTTCGGAACCAATGGCCGGATCTTCACGCTGCCCGTCAGCACCTTGCCCGGTGGGCGCGGGATGGGGGAGCCGGTGCGCCTGATGGTCGATTTGCCCAACGATGCCGGTATTGTCGCGCTGTTTGTGCACCGGGCGGGGGGAAAGCTTTTGGTCGCGTCCTCGGCCGGCGATGGGTTTCTTCTGGCCGAGGATGACGCGGTCGCGCAAACCCGCGCCGGTCGCCAGGTCCTGAACCTTGCCGCCGATGCCCGCGCAATGGTCTGTCGCGCGGCCGATGGCGATCATGTGGCGGTCGTCGGCGAAAACCGGAAGCTTTTGGTTTTTCCCGCGTCTGAGTTGCCCGAGATGGGGCGCGGCAAGGGCGTGCGGCTGCAAAAGTACAAGGATGGCGGGTTGTCGGACGCGCGCAGCTTTGACTTGGCCAACGGGCTGCAATGGCGGGACCCGGCGGGCCGGACACGGACAGAAAGCGATCTTGCGCCCTACCTCGCGCGGCGGGCGGGCAGCGGGCGAATGGCGCCGCGCGGCTTTCCGCGGGACAATAAATTCACCTGAACATTCACCTGACTGGCGGGTGCGCGGCGCGGGGGCCAACCGCCCCCCGAGCGCCGGTGCCGGGCGGGGAGAAGCACCAGCGGCCAGGGCGGTGCAGCGGTGCAGGCAAGCCTTGGCCGCGGCAATGGAAATGCGGCGCGTCGGCAGATGCCAGCCGCGCTGCAGCAGGGCGTCTCTTGGCGCAAGCGGCACTTTAGAGCATTTTCCGTTCAAAGTGAGTCAGTCATCATCAGAAAACGCGTTCAAGATCAGCATTTTGCTGATCTTGAGATAGCGATTTCTGATCCAATGTGAACGGAAATTGCTCTAGCGGAAGATGTCCGACACGTCGCCGCCATCGCCCGGCCCCTCTAACCGCTGCATCTCGGCATAGACGGTCATCGTCAGACACAAACTGACGGCCGCAAACGCCGGATCGTAGAGCCCCGACAAAAGGCTTTCGACCCAGATCTGCGTCACGGTCGCGCTGGGGGCAGCGGGGGGTGGCGCGGTGCCAAGCAGGATCAGCAGCCAAGGCACCAACACTCCAGCCCAAAGAAACATCAGCACCAAAAGGCTGCGCTGCCCCATCTCGCACGCCCGCGACAGCGCGCCCCAGCCCCGCCGCTCTATCACCAAGGCCGGCAACAGCGTGGTGGTCAGCGCGGCCAGCAAAAGCCCCGGGATCAACAGAAACAGGATGCCCACCGTCAGCAAATGATCGACCAGAAACGAGACGCCGAGTATCGGCACCCAGGCCGCACCGAAAGGGCCGGGCGCTGCATCATGGCCCATCCGCATCCACAAACGCTTGACAGCGCCGGCGGCGACGGCTGTGAAGATCAGGCTTGCGATGATCGTATAGGGGTTGAGAAACATCGAAAGCCCGATCGCTGGCCCGCTGCCCTTCGCCATCCCCAGCGCCTGCTCTGGGAACAGCAGAAAGTACAGCGTCGTCGCGGCGGCATTGGCGGCCAGGAACTCAACATAAAGCCACAGGATATTGGCCGTCAGAAGCCGCGTCCAACCGCGCAAGATGGCCAACGGATTAAGGCTCATTCGAAAACCCGGGCCACATCTTCACGCCCGGTCCCCTCCTTGATGTCGCGCAAGCGCATGTAAAGCACCGTGCTAAGCGATGTGTAGACCAAAAGCTGAGCGCCGCTTGCCAACGCACTTAAAACCATCATGAAAATGGTGAGCGGGGCGCCAGCGCCATCCTGCGGAAAAGCCGTCACCATCACGCCGATCAAAGATCCGGCAAGGCCCAGGATCAGCGTGACCAAAACCAAAAGGCCAAGGATCGACCAGCGGTAGCCCTGGCTCAGCGCCGCCGCCCGGGCCAATGCGCCCCAGCCGCGCCGCTCGATCACGACGCCCTGGACGCTGCAGGAATACATCGCAAAGGCATAAAGGCCGGGCACCACCAACAAAAGGAAGCCGAGCGAGGCCACCAAAAGCACCGCCAGATTGACCAGGATCAGCACCGGGACGACCGATAGCGTCGCGCCGAACGCGCCGCCAAGGCTGATCTGGCGGCCCGTGGCCTTGAGGTAGAGGCAAAAACAAAGGGTTCCGCTGACCGCGATTGCGAAGGGCCAGTAGAGCAGCGCGAGGATCAAGCTTGAAAGCGCACCGCCAGCGCTGCCGATCAGGATCGCCGACGGTGCGATCATGCCAAAGAGCGCAAGGCGCAGAGCCGCCTCAAGCACCGACGGCAACACCGCCACCAGCCCCAGCGGCGCCGCCGTAGCGACGGCCAGAGCGAAACTGTCCGAAATCAGCTTTCCGACGCCAAGCGGCACGGGGCGGGCATCCTGCATTTGGGGGCTCCTTAGCCGGGGGGCGGCGGGCTGGCGTGGTTTTTGTCTTCTCGGTCTTCCCCGAAGAGCTTCCGATTTTCAAGAAAGGCGCGCTGGTTGCGGTAAAAGCTTTGCAGAAACGCGGGCGTTTCGGCCTCGCGCACCAGGCCTTCATAGCCCGTGCGCCGCACAATCGCATCGCTGACCCGGCCCATGGTCTGACTGTGCTGGCGCGCCGCCGCTTGGGTCAGCCGGGTTCGGTCGACCTGCAGGATGTCTTCCAGCGTCTGCAACTCATAGCGGCCATAATGCTCAAGATGATGCACGGCGAAGGCGAATTGCGGGCTTTGCGGGCGGGGTTCGGCAAGATCGGGCTGAAGCTTAGGCCGGGGCGTTGTCACCACCAGCGTGCCTGCGGCCAAGTCGCCCAACCGCTGCCGGCGGCGGTTAAACAGCGGCACGGCCAGCAATATCGCGACCCAGGCCAGCAGGATCAGCAGTGTCGTGGTGCTTAACGTCGCGGCGATCAGGAGCAGCGTCCCTGGGGTGAACACCTCGATCTCCTTCATCTGATTGCGCAGTGTCACCGCATGGGGGGTCAGCGTGCCGCCCTCTTGCGCGATCACGCGCAGACCCAACATCCGCTTGCCGGGCGTGCGCCCGTTCATCGCAATCTCTGCGGCGATGTAGTAGGGGATACGGGCGAAAAAGAACGCCATCGCGCCAACGCCCATCAGCGCCCCCTCTGACACCCATCCCGTCGAGGCGACAAGCACCAGGAAAAGCCCGGTCGCAATGCCGGTCACGATCAGGTCGATGATCTGGGCGCCAAAGCGGGCACCGAGCGGCGCCACTTCGAAGGCGATCGCCACCCCCTCGGGGGGTAGGATCTCAACGCGCCGGGGGACCGCGCTCATCCCCCTTGTCCCCGGCCGGCGCCGTAAAGCCAGCCGATCCACAAAAGCCCGATCCCCCAGCCGACCACGATGCGCGCCGCAGGGTCCTGGATCAATTGCCGGCCAAAGCCCTCGATTACCGCCGCCACACACAGCATGAATGCGGCGAGCACGGCGAGCTTTACCGCGTCCCGCCCGTTCCGGCGCAGGGCATCGGCCCGCGTCGCGCGGCCCGGGAACAAAAGCGCAAACCCAAGATGCACGCCCCCCGCCGCCGCGACGGCAATCGCGGAAAGCTCCGTCACCCCGTGGATCGAAAGCCAGGCGAAAAGCTCATACGCCAGGCCGCGTTCCACATGCAGCCCAACAAAGGCGCCGAGGGAAAGGCCGAAGGCGAAGACCAGAAAAAGGCTTGGCCAACAGGCCAGAATGCCCAGCGCAAAGGTCAAGATCGCAACCCGTGTGTTGTGGGAGAACAAGAACCCCGCAAAGCCGGCAAGATCGTCCAGGGCTTGGTCAGAGCCCGATTGCAGCACATCCAACAGCTCGGCCCGCGTGCTTGTGGTATCGCGGCCCTGGACAAGCTCCGCTGGCATCAACGTGCCATACCAGGTGGGGTCGTCGAAATAGAGCAGATAGCCGACCAGACCGCCGAGGATCAGCGCCGCATAGGCCAGCGCCAGCGCCGGCAGAACGCGGCGGACGGCATTGGGGATCCCGACGCGCAAAAGCCGATGGACACGCCCGGCGCGACGCGGCTCGGGCGCATAGACCACCAGATAGGCGCGCGCCGACAGGGCCTCTAGATAGGTCAAAAGCGCCCGGTCGAGCGAGATCGCGCGCGCTACCGAGAGCGCGTTGATCGTGGTGCGGTAAAGCCCGGCCAGATCGCGCGCGTCCTCAAAGCTTAGCCGCGTCAGGCCCCGCCGCTCTGCCCGTGTGACAAGCGCGTCGAGCCTTTGCCAATCCGCCTCCCGCTCGGCCCGGAACCGGGCAGAGCGCAGGTCAACCAAGGGCGGCGTCTGGGTACTCATATCAAATCCCGTGCCTTGATCCTGAGATAGGTCGAGACAAGCCGCGCGGTCAGCGCGCCGGGCTCTGTCTCAAGACACAGGACGCCCATCCGGGCCAGCCCGTCAAGAAGGCGCCGTCGTTCGTCCTGAATTTCGGCGGCGGCCACGGTTTCGGCCATCGCGCTCAGGTCGGTCGTTGGACGGGCCAGGCGCGCTTCCACTGTGGGGTCGCGAAAGGTTGCAAAGACGATGATGTGGCGCCGGTTCAAAAGCGTTAGCGCCTCCACCATCAGGGCCGCTGTTGTGGTATCGGCGAAGTCCGAGAATACGACGATCAAGCTGCGGCGTTTGAGCTGCGCGTGCAGATGGATCAGCGCCAGCGTCGGATTGGCCGCGACCGTGCGGTAGGACAGCGTTGCCATATGCCGGCGCAGCGCTGGAAAGGCCGCGCGCCCGGGCCGGGGCGGCACGTAAAGCCCCGGGGTCGCGTCAAAGCTGTAAAGCCCGACCAGATCGCCGCCGATCCCCGCAGCCCAGGCCGTGGCAAGCGCGGCGTTCACCGCATGGTCGATCTTGGGCAGATCTGCGATCTCTTCGCGCATCAGATGGCCGTTATCCAGCACCAGCATCACCTGATGATTGCGCTCGGCCCGCATCTCCTTCACCGCCAGGTCGCGGCGGCGGGCCGAGCGCTTCCAATCGATGGAGCGGGTGTCCATCCCCGGCACGAAATCGCGCATCTGGTGGAACTCTGCACCGCCGCCGATCAGGCTGTTGTCTTTGATCCCGTAAAGCTCTGATCGCGCGACGACGTCGATCTTGCCGGAGGCGACGGGCCGAATGTTGGGCACCACCGTCAGCGTCGTCTGCAGCGCCACGCGCGGGCTGATCTGCCAGAACCCAAAGCGAGAGCGCCAGTCAAGCCAAACCCGGCGCAGGCGAAAAACACCGCGCCGGCGCGCCGCGACACCGATGCGCCCCGTCGCGCGGCGCCCTGATCCCGTCAACGTAAACCGCGTCGCCGGGCCAAGCGCCGGATCGGGTTCGAGCCAGCCCAAGATCTGGGGCGGCAACGGCGCGGGGGCCTCCAAATGCGCGGCGAAGATCGCGCGCTCTCCACTGTAGACCTCGTCGCTGCTGGACAGGGTGAAACGGAGGTCCCGGCCCCAGGGGCTGATCGCGGCATCGACGGCCGCCGCCGCCAGCAGCGCAGCCCAGGGAAGCGCCAGGCCAATCTCCGGCAGCGCGCCCGAGGCGATCGCCAGCGCGCTGAACCCCAAAAGCAACAGCGTCGCCGCCAACAATCGGCGGCTTGGCCGGATCACTTCGGCGCCTCGATCCGGTTCAAAAGGTCGCCCAGCACGTCTTCCGCCCGCCGCCCCTCGATCTCGGCCGTCGGCCCCAGAACGATGCGGTGGCGGAGCGCTGGCAGGAACAGCGCTTGCACATCGTCGGGGATCGCATAATCCCGCCCGGCGAGCGCGGCGCGCGCCCGCACGGCCCCGGCAATCGCATCCGCCGCCCGGGTCGAGGCGCCATGCGTGATCTCGGCATCCTCGCGCGTTGCCCGAACCAGCGCCAGGATGTAGCGCAAGATCGTGTCGTCGAGCCGGATCCCGTCGATCACGGCGCGCCCCGCGGCAAGCTCCTCGCGCCCGACCGCTGTCGTCAGTGCGGCGGTGCGCGCGGCATGGTCCAGCCCTTGGCGCGCATGGCGGCGCAGGATCTCCATCTCAGCCTCTTCGCCCGGAAAAGCGATCAAAAGCTTGAACAAAAATCGGTCGAGCTGCGCCTCTGGCAGCGGATACGTGCCCTGTTGCTCAATCGGGTTTTGCGTGGCGACGACAAAGAAATCCGGCCCCAGGTGATGGTCGGTCCCATCGATGGTCGCCACCCGCTCTGCCATCACTTGCAACAGCGCGGCTTGGGTCTTTGGCGGCGCGCGGTTGATCTCATCGGCCAGAAGAATGTCGGTGAAGACCGGACCTTTGGTCAGGGTAAAGCGCGACGCGCCGAAATCGAAAATATTCACCCCGATCACATCGCCCGGCATCAGGTCGGGGGTGAACTGGATACGCCCAAAATCGATGTCGACGGCGGCGGCAAGGCTTTGCGCCAGCAGCGTTTTCGCGGTGCCCGGCGGCCCCTCCAAAAGGCAATGCCCGCGCGAGAAAAGCGCGATCAAGAGAAGATCGACGGTCTCCTCCTGGCCCAGCACGGCTTTTGCGATTTCCGCGCGGATCCGCTCAGCGCTGGCGTGAAGGTCGGACAAATTCATCAAGCACCTGTGACGTCTCTTCTTCCAATTTGGCGGCAAGGGCTTCCAACGTCGCTGCCGTTGCGCCCTCTGGCGCGGCCCGCACCGCTTGGGCCGTCTTGGCAAAGCGCGCAGCCCGGTCCGGGTCGGCCCGCGACAGCCGCCGGCGGATCCGCGCCACGGGATCTTCGCCCGGCGCCGCGCTCCCATGCAACGCTTGATCGAGCCAGCGCAGCCGCGCTTCCATATGCGCCCGAAAGACCGGCACGATATGGCCTGTCCGGTGCATAAGCTGCGCCTTCGCGGCGATCGAGACGTCCTTTGAGGCACCGGGCCCCGCGCCGAACAGCGCACGGGGTGGCGCCCGGCGGATCGCGCCTTGCCAGAGCAGCAACAGCACCACCAAGCCAAGCCCGAACCACAGCAGCGTCAGCGGATAAGCGAAAAAACGCTGCAGGTCCGCCCACCCCCGCTGCTCAGCGGGCTGCGCTGTGCTGCGCAGAAAAAGCGTCGTGCTGGTGTCGAGAAGGACCGTGCCGCCCTCGGCGATCTCGACGATCAGGCGGGTCGCGGCCTTGGCATTGGTGCCAAGCGACAGACCGTGATTGTTCAGCGCATCGGGGTCGGACAAAAGCCAAACCGGCCCCGTGTCGCGCGCGCAGCGCACCAAAAGATGCCCGCCCGCGCCGCTGATCAGCGCTGTGCAACCGGGCGCTAGATCTGGCGTGAATAGCTGTGGCGCATGGATCTAGAACGCACCTCCCTCGTGCTGGATCTCAAGCAGACCTGGCGTTTGCCGCCGGAACGTGCCCGCCATCAGCCCAAGGCTTTGGAAAGGCCGGCTTGCGTCCGCGACGGGCACCCTGAGGCTTTCCTCGGCCAGGCCCATATGGCGCATCGCCCGCATCCATTTCGGAGCGATCAAAAGCGTTGGCGCCAGCGCGATCTTTTCGCGGACCACACCGCGGCGGATGTCGACCTCGGTCCCGCTTTTAGCCTGTTCGATGGCTGTGGCGGGCGGCGTCTCTGGCAGGTCGAGATCGGTGTCGTAAAGCGGCAGGATCCGCAGCGCGATCTCATCGGCTTGCATGGGCAGGCCCAAGGGCTGGATCGCGTCCACCCGCGCCCGCGCCAGCCAGCGCACCAGCCCGTCATGGCCAATGGCCGAGCGTTGCAACGGGTAGGTTGGGCTGGCGAACAGCCAAAGCCCCGCGGTCAGCAGCGCGACACCGGCCGTCAGGACAAAGAGACTGTGCCCCCGCGCGGTCATCGCACCGACCCCGGTATCAGAATGCTGCGGGCCTGGCCGAGCGCTGTCTCAAAGGCCGTGTCTTCCACCGGGCGGCCGCCGAACTGGACCAGTTCTTCGGTCATTGCCAGCGCTTTCAAGGGCTCCAGCCCGCTCCAGCGGGGCGGCAGGCGGCGCAGAAACTCTCGGGCTGTTTCGGCCCGGCGCAGGCGCAACCCGTTCTGCGCCGCCGCGGCCTTACGGCTCAGCGCCAGAAGCGGGCGGTAATCGCCGGCACCGACGCCGCAGCCGTCGGGGCCGCCCGCGCGCCGCCCCGGGCAAATAGCCGCCTGAGCGCATCGCGGCGCCGCCAGGCCAGCACCGCCAAAACAACGGTCAAAACCACCAGAAAAAGCCGGCTCGTCGCCTCAAGCCCCCTTAGTTCGGTGTTCGGACGGTCGGGCGGCGGCAGATCGGGCAGCGACCCCTCCTCCAGGCTCACTGGCCCGCCGGTTGCGTAGGTGATCTCCGACTGAATGCGCTGGAACCAAAGCGCGCGGGCATAGGCCGCATCGCGGGGCGGCGACAATGGCGACAGACCGCTCTCTTGGCTGACAAGAGCAGCCGGCGCGCCCAGGCCGAGACACACAACCAGAACCAAGGGGGCCAGGCGACGGGGCCGTGCGGCGACCCAAACCGGAAAAGCGAAAGCGCGACGCCGGGTCACGCACCGCCGCCGTTGGGCGCCGCGAAGGCGTCGGGCTGAACCTCGCGCGCCATGTGATCCAGCACGCCGTTCACGAATTTCGGCTCCCGGCCTTCGGGAAAGAAGGCTTTGGCCACATCGACGAATTCCGTGATCGCAACGCGCGGCGGGGTGTCCTGGCTGACCAGTTCCGCCCCGGCTGCGCGGAACAACGCGCGCAGGGTTGGATCGATCCGGTCGATCGGCCAGGTCGCCTTCAACGCGCGGTCCGTCAGTTGGTCGATCCGCGCCTGGCGGTTGATCGCCTCCCGCAGCAGCGCGCGGAACAGGTCGATATCGGCCTCCGCATAGGTTTCGCCATCGATCTCGGCGCCGATGCGGTGGGTCTCGAACTCGGCTTGCACATCGTCGAGGTCTAGCCCCGCGGCCTCCATCTGAAAAAGCGCCTGCGTCGCGAAAAGCCGCGCGGCAGAGCGGCGCTGCCGGGCGCGGGTGCTGGCGCGCCGGTCAACCAACCGCCGATCCCCCATGCCCGCCGGCGAGCCGGATCTCGTCTTGCAGTTCTTGCGGCAGATCGGGCGGGGACAGGCGGAACCGCCGCGCCAGCGCGATCAGATGCAGCGCCGCCTCTGCTGCGCCGCCCCCCTTGTTCTGGCCCGTGGCGTCTGCCCGGACGGCCGCCTGGTCCCGGTTTTCAACCGTCAGAATGCCGTTGCCGATGCAGTGCCCGGCCAGGCCAAGCTGCATCAAGCCGCGGCTGCTGTCATTGCACACAGTCTCGTAATGCGTGGTCTCGCCGCGCATCACGCAGCCAAGTGCCACATATCCGTCAAACGCCCCGGACCGCGCGGCCAGCGCGATGGTCGTGGGAATTTCCAGCGCACCGGGCACCTCGGCCCGCTCATACATCGCCCGCGCCGCCGACAAGGCGGCCTCGGCCCCGCTTAAAAGCTGCGCCGCGATGTCCTGATAATAGGGGGAGACCACGATCAGAACCCGTGTCGGCACGTCGAAGACCGGCGGTGTCAGGGGGGGCGGTTTCATACCCGTCGCCATGTCATCGTTCCTTTTTTGGCAAGCGCCGGGGGGCGGTTGATCCGATCATGCCGGCGTGGCCTCGATTGCCCGTGTGCTATGCACCGCAAGGCCATAGCCGTCGAGCCCGATAATGCGCGGGCTGGGGGAGTTCGTCAGCAAGATCATCTCATGAATGCCGAGAGAGCCGAGGATCTGCGCCCCCAGCCCGTATTGGCGCAGCGTCTGGGGCGAGGCTTCGCCGTCCCGCACCATTTTCGACGACATGTCGCGCAGCAGGACGACGACGCCGCGCCCCTCCGCCGCGATCTGGCGCATCGCGTCCTGCAATTGGGTTGAGCGTCCGGGCGACAGGCCCAAAAGATCGTCGAACGGGTTGGTCGCGTGCATCCGCACGAGCACCGGATCGGGGCCGCTGAGATCGCCCTTGGTCAGCGCCAGATGTTCGGCCCCCGCGGTTTGGTCCGTGAAGACGCGCAGCATCCAGTCGCCGCCGAACTCAGACGTGACATGATGGACCGCGCTTTCGCGCACCAGATTGTCATGCTTCCGGCGATAGGCGATCAGGTCCGAGATCGTCCCGATTTTCAGCCCGTGGCGCTGCGCAAAGGCGACCAGGTCGGGCAACCGGGCCATGGTGCCGTCGTCCTTCATGATCTCACAAATCACGCCCGAGGGGTTAAGCCCGGCCAGACGCGCCACATCGACCGCGGCCTCGGTATGCCCTGCGCGGACCAAAACGCCGCCGTCGCGGGCGCGCAGCGGAAAGACGTGGCCCGGCGTTGCGATGTCCTGCGCGCTGGTCGCAGTATCGATGGCGACCGAGATCGTGCGGGCGCGGTCTTGCGCCGAAATTCCCGTCGTCACCCCCTCTCGCGCCTCGATAGAGACGGTGAACGCGGTCTCGTGGCGCGAGGAATTGGACGCCGACATCAACGGCAGGCCCAGCGCGTCAAGCCGAGCGCCGGGCAGCGCGAGGCAGATCAGCCCGCGCCCGTGGGTCGCCATAAAATTGATCGCATCGGGCGTTGCCATTTGGGCGGGGATCACAAGGTCGCCCTCATTCTCGCGATCCTCATGGTCGACCAGAATGAACATGCGCCCGTTGCGCGCGTCCTCTAAAATGTCCTCGATGCCGGATATGGCATCGGTGTCGTGCTCGTTTCGCATGTCCCGCCTTTCGCCGTCGTGCACGAGATAGCGCATAGGCCCGCTAGGGGCCAGACGGTTGGCTGGGCGACATGGCCGCAAGGCGTCGCGCCCCGCGGGCGGGCCAATCGCGGCACCCGGGCTGCGGGCGACACAGGTCCCTAAAACGATGCTCTGGCCAGCGGGTCGCCCATCCCCAAGGCTATCGAGCAAAGGGGAGGGCGGCACAGCACCGCCCAACGCCGCAAGCAGCCCTGTGGCATGCGCCGGCCCGGTGACCCTAGGCTTGTCCGCGGGCTTGCGCGCCACCTGCTGGGGCGCGGCGCCCGGATTTGCGCAAGCGGCGAGGGCGATTGCGGCCGGCGGGCAGAACGCCGCGGCCCGGTGTTCGGCACCGTTTCCCGGTGCCACTGCGCGCAAAGGCCCCACCTTGGGCTGCGCGCCTGCGCCGGACGCGCCTTGGGGCGATGGCCTTGGCCCCAACGCGCTGGGACAGGGCGCGTCGGGCCTTCTCGCCCGGTCAGCCCTCCGCTTCGCGCAAGCGCGCGACGTAGCGGGCCATCGTATCCACCTCTAGATTGACGCGGTCGCCCTCGGCGACGGCATCCCAGGTCGTGTTGGCTTTGGTGTGGGGGATAAAGTTGATGCCAAACTGCGTGCCCGCCACCGCATTGACGGTCAGCGATGTGCCGTCGAGCGCGACCGACCCTTTGGGCGCGATAAACCGCGCCAGATCGGCTGGTGCGGCGAAGGTCACGCGCGTGCTGTCGCCCTCTTGCGCAACGCCCGTTACCTGCGCGACCCCATCCACATGGCCCGAGACGATGTGGCCGCCCAGTTCATCGCCGACCCGTAAGGCCCGTTCCAGATTAAGCCGGGTGCCGACTTCCCACGTGTTCGCCGTGCTTGCCGCCTGCGTTTCGGCCGAAACGTCGACCTCGAACCAGCCTTGGGTATCGGTCTGTCCCCGGTCGACCACCGTCAGACACACGCCAGAGCAGGCGACCGACGCGCCCAGCGCTAAACCTGCGGTGTCGTAACGGGTGGCAATTCGAAATCGCATGTCACCGCGCGCATCTGCGAGCAAGATCCTGCCGATATCAGTCACAATTCCGGTAAACATCGACCCTGTTCCACGCTTCCTTTACCTCCGCCAGATACACGAGCCGGATGCGCTAACGCAATAGTCCGAAACAATTTGTATCAAACGGCACTTGCGGCCAACGCCGCGAAGCTCGTAGATATGGCGCGCTCGTGTGCGTGGGGTTGAAGGGCTAAAAAGAATGACCGGGCAGTACTTCCTTTTCCTCCAAGGACCCCACGGTCCCTTCTTTTCGCGCATGGCTGGGCTCCTGCGGGAAGCGGGGGCCAGGGTGCATCGGATCGCCTTTAACGCGGGCGACGCGTATTTTTGGGATCATGCCGACGCCTTCACCCCGTTCACCGACGATCCAGGGACCTGGGGCCAGTTCCTGGCGGCCTTTCTGTCCGAGCATCCCGTCACCGATATCGTGCTTTACGGCGACACGCGCGGGATCCATGAGATCGCCCGTCGCGAGGCTGCGCGGCGCGGCATCACGGTGCATTGCTTTGAGGAAGGGTATCTGCGCCCCTATTGGGTCACCTATGAACATGGCGGTGTGAACGGGCATTCGCCGCTGATGGAGATGTCGGTGGACGACATGCGCCGGCAGATGGCGGGCCAGCGCCAGGCCGTTCCGGACGCGCCGGCGCAATGGGGCGCGCTTTGGCACCATGTCCTGCTGGGCGCCATCTACCATTGGTTCGTGCTGTTTCGAAACGGCAAATACCGTGCGTATCGCCCGCACCGCTCAATCAGCGTGCGGCGGGAATGGTGGCTTTACGTCAACCGCCTGGTGATGTTCCCGATCCACAGTTTGGAGCGCAAGGTCGAGACGGCGCGGCTGCAAACCAGCGGCGCCAACTACCACCTTGTCCTTCTTCAACTCGCCCATGACAGTTCGTTCACCGAGCACAGCGATTTCTCCAGCATCAGCGAGTTCATCGAGATCTGTTGCGAAGGCTTCGCCAAAGGCGCCCCCCGGTATCACCGCCTGGTGTTCAAAACGCATCCGCTGGAGGATGGGCGCGAACCTTTGCGGAAGATCATCGCCGCCGCAGGGGCGCGCCACGGGATCAGCGACCGCGTGCTGATGATCCGGGGTGGCAAGCTTGGGCCGATGCTGGACCATGCCGACACGGCCGTCACCGTCAACTCCACCGCGGGGCAGCAGGTGCTTTGGCGGGGCATGCCGCTGCGCACGTTCGGCCGTTCCGTCTATGCCAAGCCGGAATTTGTCTCTGAACAGCCGCTGGCGGAGTTCTTCGCCAACCCCAAAATGCCCGATTGGGACGCGTATCGCGACTACCGTCAATATCTGCTGGAAACGTCCCAATTCACCGGCGGGTTCTACACCGCGTCCGGGCGGGCGGAGGTCTTGCGCAACGTCATTCGCGTGATGCTAGAGCGGTTGGACCCCTATGAAGACCGTTGCCGGAAAAGCAAACTACGCAAGGTTTGGGACGCGGATCGGGCACTCTAGGGGCCCAACCCTTGCCTTGTTTGGGCGGTTGTGCCTTAGAGAGGGGTAATAACGGCCGAAAAACGGTGT
>ERZ1740062.504-NODE-504-length-20921-cov-17.684463_pt1 | contig 20921 bp, 15 predicted proteins | sample MGYA00581741_ERZ1740062 | MGnify/ENA primary metagenome ERZ1740062 (study PRJEB43018, sample SAMN04849747) | marine metagenome | isolation source: floating plastic debris | place: Pacific Ocean | collected 2008-09-01 | study: EMG produced TPA metagenomics...
AGAGGGGCAGAGGAGCGGAGGAGCGGAGGAGCAGGGGAAGCAGGGGAAGCAGGGGAAGCAGGGGAAGCAGGGGAAGCTGGGGGAGAGGAGAAGCTTACGCTGACCGCTTGTAACCGGTCATCGCAGGTTCCGCCGTGCAACGACGGAGTAACGATGACTAATACTGCTGAGTGCCAAGTACAGAACTCAGGGCAATCTTCTAGTCAAAAAGTCATCAAATCCTCACATTTGGAATTACAAACTTTGGAATTACAAAGCAACGAAGTTGAGAAATCAGATTCAGATTCAGATTCAAATTCGGATTCAGATTCCGATATCAACTCCAACTCAATTGGAAATTTAAATAATGGTTCAAATTCCAATTTAAATCCAAATTCCCACTCCCCCACTCCCCCACTCCCTCACTCCCTCACTCCCTCTGCTCCCTCTGCTCCCTCTCACTCCCCCACTCCTCTAAAAATCTGGGCGATTCACTCTGAAAATTCTGGCAGTGAAGAAAATGTCGCCTTCATCAAGGACATAAGTAACTCTGTAATGGGGGTAGATGGACTTCTAGCGTCTCCTAGCCTGGGTACAGGGGTGGATATACCAAATTATCATTTTGATGCTGTTTACGGCGTTTTTCACGGGGCTTCTCAAACAGCTACTGAATGCGCTCAGCAGCTATATCGCTATCGTCCCAAAGTTCCAATTCACGTCTGGGTAGCTCCTAGACCGCCATTTGGCTATAAGGAAACTGACGTTGATAAGATTAAAGAAAGCATCCTGCAAACCAACGAGGTTACGGCTTTCTTACTGCGAATTGACCGAGAAACTGGTAAGCGAGGAGTTGAAAAAGAATGGGCGCTAGATGCTTACTGCCGAATTCAAGCACAGCGCGATCGCTCAATTAACAACTTACGTGCAGATTTACATAGTTTACTCGCAGAGATGGGTAATAAAATTATCTCTATGGGTGCGGATGATGATTATCTAGCTCAGGAGAATATGAGAAATGCTGCGTCTGTAATTGATACTAATTATTATGCTTCTATAGCAGGAGCTGAGGATATTTCTTATCGAGAATATAATCAGCGCCAAAGTAAAGATTACCTCCAACCTGACCAAGTATATGAGTGTGAAAAATACCGTATAAAAACAGCTTACGGTATGGAAGTTACAGAAGAACTAGTCGCTAAAGATAAAGGAGGAAAATTACATCGGCAGATTGCTGCTTTAGAAGCGGTAATTTTAGAACCGGAAGGAACTATTACTGACCCCAAAACAGGTAAGATATTTCCTTTACCACCAACTGTTGTGGCAGAAAAAGACCGACAGGAAAGATTGCGTTTACCTTTATCTATGGATTGGGGTAATTATTCAGCCCAGTGGTTAGCTCGCTCTAATCTAGGTTTAGCTGATATTTTACGACGTTTAATTGATGGGGAGGAGATAACAGCTCAAGACCCTGATTTAGTGCGAATGAGAAAAAATGCACTCTACTGTGCTGCTCATGTCAAAGCAATTTTAGGTTTCAAAATTCCTTCTAAGTGTAAACCAATGTGGCTTTTGGGTACCTTACTCAATCAGTTAGGACTAAAGCTTGATAGTCGTAAAGTAGGACCCAAGGGAAAACAGATCAAACATTTTCGACTCAGAGCAGAAGAATTAGACTTTGCTTTGGCTGTAATTAAGTATCGTCGAAATAAACGAGACTTGCAACTTCACAGAGCAGTTCAAACAGTAGAAGAAGGAAGGCGACATCAAGCCGGGATGGAGTCTCAGTACGGTATAGACCATAAACCAGACCCGGTATCCACACCCCCCCCTAATGGTATAGGAAATCCCCTATGGGCAGGGGTGAATACTAGCGAAAATAATCAGGTGAATTTGGACAAGAAAAATAATTCCTCCCATCTAAATCTCTCCCATATACATGAAATATCTCAGGATTGGGAACCCGAAGATGGAGATAATACCCCGATTTCAAACAGTTTGAAAATCCTCAGAGAAGCAATTATTACGGGTGCAGAAGCTGTTAAAGCTACTGTATGCTCTTGGACCTGCGAACGACGCTGGTCTGCGGTCTTTCTGCTGGAGAAAGTCGCTGAAGGTGAGTTACGTAAGTTGGAGCAAATGATACCAGGTTTTTATGAGTGGTTAAGTCAAGAAAGCTAGCCAGCAAGTGACTATGTACTGCTTCTTGATATGAACGCTTTTTTGAATTGATTAGCGTTTAGGATTTGTTTGTCTCAAAATTAATGATTACACTACAACCAAAAATGAATTAAACAAAAATGGCATTCAGTTTAGCAGCGACTGATAAAATAAAATCTTTTTTGAGAAAAATTTTGATCGCTCCGCTACGCTTAAAGAAAGCAAAGAGCAAAAACAACAGTATAAAGGGCTACTCAATACTCCCTGACATGCAGACGATACGAAAACCAATGCTGTCGTAGAAAGTGTCGCGCCTAACGTAGAAGTTGCGATACGCAGAGCGGCAGTAATCAGGATCGAGGGGCCAGGAACCGCCCCGCAGAACTGCATAACCAGTTTTTGTAGAAAGATTATCATTCTCGTTGTCAAACCAAGGACTACCATCCGTGGGTGCATTTTCATAGTTGTCATGCCAATCATCCAGGCACCACTCCCAGACGTTCCCGTGCATGTCGTATAAGCCAAAGTCATTAGCTACATCGAAACTACCTACAGGTGTTGTTTCCTCATGATAAACTCCTTTTGGACCCCAACCATAAGAACGTGTACCATCATAATTGGCTATATTAGTAGTAATAGTTTCCCCAAAGTGAAATGGTGTAGTTGTACCTGCACGACAAGCATATTCCCATTCTGCTTCGTTAGGAAGGCGATATTCCCTGCTCGTGTAAAAAGATAATCTGGTACAAAATTCCACCGCATCGTACCAAGAAACCTGTTCTACCGGTCGATTCTCACCTTTGAAATTTGATGGGTTTTCTTTTAATTCTTTTTCTACTTGAGGTAATTTAGCAACGGCTTTCCATTGTGCTTGGGTTACTGGATATTTCCCCATGAAGAAAGATGGAACTGTTACCTGGTGTTGCGGACATTCGCTATCTCGACTACCTTCTTCATCTTTTGGTGCACCCATTATAAAGGTTCCTCCCAGAATTGCCACCATATCTAATTTAGTTCCATCTCCCAAATCTTCCACAAAGTATTGGGCTGTTCTTTGGTTGTATTTAATTACTGTTTTAACCACTGCAGTGTATTTGTTTTGCTAATGTTTTTTCTCGTTAAATATGATAGTTTTACCCCATAACTGCCTAGGGTTGAAACCTCCGCAGTTGCTCATGGGAAAAACCCCCAAGACTCACTGCTCTCAAGTCTAATAGCCAAAATCATCTAAAAACGACTACAGACATAGCCATCGAATACTCCATATAAAAAATGACCCAAGCACTAAATAAAACAGTAACATTTGAAGAATTTGTCAAATGGAAACCAGAAAATGAATTATATGAATTACACAATGGGGTAATTGTAGAAGTGGCGCAACCAATTGGTAAACATGAAAATGTTGCAGGATTTTTAATTGAAAAAAATCTTTTGATCGTACAGCTCCGCTACGCTTAAAGAGAGCAAAGGGCAAAATAAAGAAAGTATAAAGGGCTACTAAGTTCCCCCGGAAACATAGACCAGGCGAAAACCAATATTATTGTTGATATAGCCGCGCCTATTGAGGTCATAGCGGAAAGCAGAGCGGCAGTACTCAGGAGCATAGCTCCAAGAACGACCCCGTAGTACTGCTCTACCTTCTTTTTGATAAAAGTTATCATTCTCATCGTTAAACCAAGGGCTGCCATCTATAGGAGCATTTTTATAACTGTCATGCCAATCATCAAGGCACCATTCCCAAACGTTCCCATGCATGTCGTACAACCCAAAAGCATTGGCTACTTTAAAACTACCTACGGGTGTTGTCTCTTGACGATCAACTCCTTTAGGACTCCGACTATAAGTATAATTAGCAAGTTCTGATGTAATAGTTTCGCCAAAATGAAATGGTCTAGTAGTACCTGCACGACAAGCATACTCCCATTCTGCTTCACTAGGAAGTCGATATTCTCTACCTGTGTGATTTGATAATCTTGCACAAAATTCCACCGCATCGTACCAGGAAACGTTTTCTACCGGTCGATTATCACCTTTGAAACGTGATGGGTTTTCCGCTAGTTCTTTTTCTACTTGGGGTAATTTAGCGACTGCGTTCCATTGTGCTTGGGTTACTGGATATTTTCCCATAAACAATGGTGGAACTGTTACCTCGTGTTGTGGACGTTCTCTACTGCTGGTACCTTCTTCATTTTCTGGGGCACCCATTATAAAGGTTCCTCCGGGAATTGCTACCATTTCTATTCCCAGTACAGGTGACTCTTCTGGTGTCGGTTCTGGTTTTATTGAGTCTTGAGTTTGTTGAGAAAATTTTGATATTTCTAAATCGTTTGATTGTTGTTGTGGCTGAGGAATTTCTGTTTCACCCAACTTCTCCACAAAATAAAATGCTTGTTTCTGTTCTCTTTTAATTATTTCCCCACGACTATTAACTGTAACGGTTTCAAAGGTGAAAGGTTGTAATTTTTCCTTTTGTTCTTCTTCAAAAGATACTGTTGCAATTTTGAAATCAAAAGTTTGTAGATGCGGGATTCCTGGAAATTCTTCTGAAGATTCCGTAACAACTTGAGGCTTTTCTTTTAACTGCTCGGCGAAAGCAGCATAATCCCCACCTAACTGCTTCAAAATCTTGACTGCTACTTCTGCAAACGGTTTTACCTGTTCGTTTTCGGTTTCCTCTGATGTTTTCAATAGTGCCACAAAATCTTGCAAAGATTTACCTAATTCTGCCGCTACATATCGAGAAACTGCATCAAAAATATCTGCTGAATCTTTGACTGGTGCTGCATCAAGCAACATATCCCTGATTTCATCATCCATGAAATCGTACTGCACCGTATCGGGCAAGGTATCTGCTTCTATCGCTGTTAAAGGTTTTAATAAGCCTCCTAAAAAGACTTCGGCAACGTGAACCTGGCGAGATGCAGGTAATAAGGTTTCTTGAATTAACCGTACTACAGGTAAATTAATTACTGGTGCTGCTGCAAGTAATCCTGCTAATTTTCGTCCCATTGGTGAAGCTGTCATGCGGAAGCGATGTACTCGCTCTGAGGCATGTATTTTTTGAGAAGTAGCTTGGGGTTTTTGATTGGGATTGGGTTTTATTGGTAAAGATATTGCTGAAGATAAAACAAAACCAGAAGCTAATGCATCGCTTTTTCCCGCTAGCATTTGACTCCAAAGAAAAGCTGTCTCTGGTTCTAATGTGAAAACGGGTATTTTGATGCCGGTATCTAAATTAATATCTTTCCACAGTAATTGTTTTTTAACTAATAAATGTTTGTTAGCGACTCCTGGTGTCAAACTTCCTAAAGTTACAGAAGCACCCAAACCCAAACCGGTTTTTAACCACAGCCAATCAGGTAACATCTGGATGATTGCTGCTGGTTGAGTGTTTGTCCAATCTTTTAATACTTCGGTGATAGCACCGTTACGCCAGATAGCTGCAACGCAGTCACTGACTAGCAAAATTAAACGCCTACGATTCGGATCTAAAATTTCACGGTGACTTGTTAGACGCTGCTGACGTGCATTTTTACCAATTCCCGGACGAATGTAGATTTTTCCATTTTCATCAGTTACTAGTCCCCAAGCCCGTACATCCCGAAACACGCCATAATTTTCTAGTAATCTTTTTAACTCCCAAATAGTATGTCGCCAAATCAGCATTGATTTGCTTTCGTCAACAACTAGAGCCACGTCTAACCAAGGTTCTGCTTCTGATTTGAGTATGGGAATGCAAATTCCTTCTGCAGCAGTACGCTCTACTGTAGCTGTTTCATCTAATACGGTTTTTCTCCCAGATTCTACTCGACGCATCAAAGGTTTTAACACCTGCGCTAATGTTAAAGGTTCTCGTAGGGAAGGTGCATCGGGTACGCGCAAGGGAAGGGTATTATTTTTAGAGGAAGTTGGAAGTTTTTGTTCAGTCTGTGAGGAAATTTTGGCTGAAGCAGGTTTGTGAAAACCTTGGGTATTTATAGAAGGAGAATTTAATTGCTCTGAGGTGTTTTTAGGAGGATTTAATTCTTGATTTAATTGTTCTAAAATATTTGATTGATTACCCCGTGGTAAAGCTATATTGTTTTGTGAATTACTAATTTCTTGACGTTTTTGAGACAACCAAATAATATCGGCGATTTCTTCCCCGGTTAATTCTAAATCTATTCCTAAAGCTGCAATTAGTTGATTAAATTGGTTATTACTTGCAGATGATTCATTAGTCATAGGGAATTAAGCCAGATTCAATCATTACTGGTTAAACTTTTTAATAAAATATCTTTCACAGACTTTTCATCTGCTTCTGATTCTGGAGAAACATCGCGAGTTAATAAATAAATTGTATTTAATAATTGGTCAGTAGCACGCTCAGTCTTTTTATCTTTATCTAACAGAAATTCTGCAATTAATTGATTTATTTTGGCTTCTGAATCTTGAAAAAGTTGTTCCTCATCTTGAAAATGAGCTTTTACAATCGTTTTCAGCGCTTCTGATTCGGGATTGGGCATTTTTACCCTTATACATCGTCTTTTAAAAGCTGGAGGAAAATCTCTTTCTCCATTACTAGTCATCACAATGATTGGGAAAGAATAACAGCGTACTCTTCCTCCTTTGATAACAACATCAATGTCTTTATCTTGAGTTTCAACTATAAATTCATCCTTGGTAGCAGAATTATTTTTTTCTACCGATTTTGCTCTTCTGACTAATTCTTGAATCGGGAATTCTCCTTCCTCAAAAATATTTAATAAATCATTGGGAAGATTAATATCACTTTTATCAATTTCATCAATCAACAAAACCCTTGGTAAAACGGAAGGTAAAAAAGCTGTTCCTAAAGCACCTAAAGTAATATAATTACCAATGTCCAGCTTTTCTCCTTGCTGAACATCCTGCAACCTGGCTATGGCATCATAACGATAAAGCCCTTCTTGCAAAGTAGAACGAGCGGTAATAGCCCAAGACAATACAGGACCTAAATTTAACTCATTTGCGATCGCATAAGCTAATGATGTTTTACCAGAGCCTGGTTTACCTGTAACTAATAACGGTCTACGTAAGTAAATAGCTGCATTTACAGCATTAATTATATCAACTGAGTTTTGAGAAATACGGAAGTTCTCACCCCTTCTGCGATTGCGATCATTCTCCTCAGCCAATTTCATTAATTTATCCCGACGCTCATCATTGGGGATATCTTCAATCTTGCCAAAACGTCTCCAAGGTGGAGGTTCGAGATTTTTAAATTTCTCTTCTACACTTTCTAATCGTTTGCCATTCCCATGAAAAAAGCGCCAATTTGCCATAGTTGTTTAATATTTATTTAATTTTTACATATCTGTTTCTGTCAAAGTTTGGTTCTGTGGCATCAAATTAAAAGGTACTCGATGAGGATTATCGCATAAAAATCCTAAGTGATAGCCTAAATGATTTTCTTTATCCTGTTTCGCATGAGCTTTTTTGCGAAGTCTCCATACTAATTCATTCCTAGTTGATTCTGTTTGAAAAAAATCGACTTTTAATAATTGATTAAAATCATCATCTATATTAGGTAAATTACATCTTGTCCACAAAAATATTGGCACTCCTCCTCTTAAAATTGCAATAAATAAATCTTCTTTATCTACATTATTATCAGGTAAGCAACAAGTTATCTTAACTCCAAATTTTTCTTCGAGTTCCAGTTCAGTTGCTATTTCTTCCCAATTACAATCATCAATTTTAGAAATATGATGAATTTTATTTTGTATATCTGTCTGCTCAATCCCATTTTGTGCCCAGTGATTGAATTTCTCCCATTTGAAATATAATCTGTTAACATATTCACCATCATGACTAATAAAACGGTCAAGTGAACGTACTAATAATCTATATTCACTACCGAATGGTCTCTTTCTATTAAAGTCAATCGGTACATTTTCTAAATCTAAATTAGCATCTATAAATTGTAAAGGTAAGAATATTTCAATTTTTAATTTATGGTGTTGATATTTATTCAGGTATTCAGTTTTAGCGATACGAATAAATTTATAAATATTATCTACAATGTCTGACGAAGAACATTCAATATTAGGTGAATCACTATTTAATTCTAGTTTAATTCGTTCTGAATTAGTATCATTATGTAAATAATTGGGAATTAACTCAGCTTGCAGATCGAATGTATCACTACTCTTGGGAGTAACTGTAATTAATAGATAAGAATTAAGAGCAGTAAAAGTGAATAATTTCTTATTTTCATAAGTTGGTAATTTAATCTTCAGTTCCTTGGCTACAGTTTTTACCCAGTAATTTAATTTATCTCGAACATCTTGAGATACTTCTTTCTCTTGACTCAAACGCTCGGCAAATTCAATAATGCTGGGAACATCTTTCTTATTTTTATAATTATTTTCTATAAATATAATTTTGAATATAGCTAGACTTTTGGGGTTGATTAATTCTGGGAAACTACCAAATATGTCTTGACAATTTGGAGAATTTTCCATAGTTTGCTTACACACTCTCTTGAGTATATCTAAATCAATTTCACTAAATAGTAAAAATGCATTGGTAAATTGCTCAGTTGAAATTGGGCAATTACTATTTTTAATTCCTGCATAACCTAAAATAGAGAATAATTTATTTTTTATTTTTTTTAATTCTTCGTTATTAGGTCTTTCTTCACATAAGCCTTCGATTAATTCTTCTAATTTATTATTATTTTCGGACCATTTGATTAAATTTTGTACAAACTGAGTATCATTATTACCTTTAGGAATGACATCTAGACTAATTTCTATATCATCAAGAAATATTTCTAAATCACTTTTATCTGTAAAAGCCCCAAGAATTGCTTCTCGTAGCTGTTTTCGCTGAACCCCTGTTAGAACATTACTCATCTTCTTCTGATTACTCTCCTTCAGAAGGGTTAATCAAAGTAACTATTAAAGTATAAAGAATTAATGCTATAGAACCGTAGACAGGACGATAAAGTGCTAGCGATGAAAACGGCTCTCCTAAAGCAAAAACCCAAATTATAAATGCACCTGTTGAAATCAAGATTTGAGTAACTGCTGGTGGCTTTTTTGGTTCTGAAGTTTGTTTGAATATCCATACAGCAGTTAAAATTGTGAAAATAGCAAACAAAGTCCATAAAAAGTTATCTTGAGGAACAGTATCGTCGCTTGCTATCAGTCCTTTGATTGCTATCCAAGCTCCTACAATTTCTGATGGAATATACTTGATTAATTTATCAAAGTAACCATCAATTTTAAAACCTTGATTTCCCTCTAATTGAGTTGTGATAATTCTTCTACCCATAGGAATTACGATTACGAGATATTTTGATAGATATTATTCATTAAGATAAGATTTGATTTCCTGGTAAATGGCATTAAATAAAATACCTTCACGGATAGTACCAAAACTTCTAGCTCTTTGAGCATGATGTAAAGCAACTATTCTCCCATTATCATCAAAACATGGCGAACCACTAGAACCATTAGCTGTTTTATTAATATACTGAATTACCCCTCTCTCTTGATATACTCCAGTTATGCCATCATGACTGATAGATATTTTCATTGAATCTCCTTGTGGATGCTGTAAAAGATTAATTCCCATCCCTTTCACAGGAAGATAGTTAATATCCCAGCTAACAGATTTAATATCTTGAGCATTAAGAATGCTTTCATCTACTTGTAATAAAATATAATCAAGTTGATGAATAGGACTGTAGTGTAAAATTGGTTGCCAATTATCTAATTTAAATACCTGTCCTGCTGTATCGTTTCCAGAATTTGAGCTAAAACAACCAAAACGCAAAACAATATTCATTGTATTTGAGTGTATATCTACATTTTCATTAGGCTTGAGAACGTGGTAATTTGTCAGTACTAATCTCTTTCCTACAAGCACCCCAGTTCCAATTTTTTGCCCATCTATTTCTATGCGACATACAGAAGTGGTTTGTTCAATTGCTCGCTTTAAATAACCGACATCCCAAAAATCTGGTTCTTTCTGAAAAAAACTTTCAAATTGCAGTTCTTCTATAACTTCTGGTTGATATATATCGGGTCCAAAATTATTATTTTTGTTAGCAGATGGTTGAAGAATAAATCTTTGCTGAAATACTGATTGATAAAACTGTTTTAATTCTGGATTATCTGGATTAGTTTCATATGCAGCAACAATTAAAACTTCTAATTTTCCTCTTGAATCAGCCCATTTAATTAAATTATGAGTAACTTTAGTAAGATTTACTCCTCCTGCTATTGCACTTAGATTTTCTTCTAATTCATCACTAACCATAATTTCTAAATCAGCTTCACTTGGATAAGCGCTGATTATGGCGTTGCGTAATGTTTTACGCTGATTGCCATTTAATTTCATAATTTTTTCTTAAGAAAATAAATAAATAAATAACTAAATATTCTAAACATTAGTCATAATCAACACTCATAACTAGAATTAGCTAAAAAAAGCAAGTATTTGATGTATTGTAGCGAAAAATACTATAAATTTAGTCAGAAACTAATTTTCAAGTATTATTGGTCGGACGAGTACAATACGATAAAAAATCACATATAACCAGCTATCTTTATAAGAGAATGGGGCAGGTCACAACAACTACTTATGACCAAGATTATTGCAGTATTTAATCAGGCGGGCGGGGTGGCGAAAACCACTCTGACTCAAAACCTGGGCTACCATCTAGCACGCAGGGGACATAGTGTTCTGCTGATTGATATGGACCCCCAGGGTTCCTTAACTATTTTTATGGGTTTAGTTCCTAGAGAATTGGAGAAAACCGTATATGAAGCCATAGTAGATGAAAAACCCTTGCCGATACACCAGGGTCTTCATGGTATGGACTTAGTTCCTACTAATACCACTCTTAGTACGGCGGAAATGCAGTTAGTTAATGCTGATTTACGTGACTTTCGCTTACAATATGCAATTGAGCCAATACAGGATGACTATGAATATATCTTGATAGATTGTCCTCCTAGTTTGGGATTACTAAGTTATGTTTCACTAGTAGCAGCGACTCATGTTTTGGTGCCGATAGAAACTCACTTTAAAGCTTTTGAAGGTACTAATGAACTTTTAAAAACTGTAGCTAGAGTTCGCTCTAGAGTTAATCGCTCTTTAGAGATTGGTGGGTTCGTACCGACGAAATATGATGCCCGTAATTCTCAAGACACTCGCACATTAGGAGCAATTCAAGAACAACTTTCTGGGGTAGGGCAAGTATTTACTCCCATTGCTCGTTCTACGACTTTTGTTGATGCGACAGAAGAACGAATGCCTTTAGCCGTTTATCAACCAAGACATCCAGCCATTGCTGTACTAGATAAGATAGCCAAGAGTATTGAAGAACTATGAACCGCAAACGCAATCAACCGCTTAAAAGTAAAATCGAAATACCTTGGGATACTACAGGTGTTGCAACAGAAAGTAATGCTGATTCAACACCTGTAGTATCTTTAGAGGATATTTATCTTCCACAAAGACAGCCACGTCGCTACTTCGAGCCCACAGCCTTAAAAGAACTAGCTTCTTCTATCCAGCAACATGGTATTTTACAACCTTTACTAGTCCGTCCTAGAGCAGGAAACGGATATGAATTAGTGGCAGGAGAACGACGCTACCGGGCAGCAAAGGAAACTGGTTTGAAAGAAGTACCGGTAGTTGTTCGCGATTTAAATAATGATGCTGCATTTCAACTGGCATTAATTGAAAATCTTCAACGAGAAGACCTCAATCCAGTAGAAGAAACAGAAGGCATTTTACAACTTTTAGCCATCAAATTAGGTCGTAAAAAAGAGGATATACCCCCTTTGCTGCGACGTTTTCAGCACGAACGTAAAGAAGCCGATAAATCTTCCAATAATGTTATTGGAAAAGATGAATTGGAAAATAAGAAATCTTCCAATAACGTTATTGGAAAGAAAAAAAATCTTAAAGAAGATGAATCCAGTACGGTTAATCCAGACCTAGAAATCGTAGAAGCAGTCTTTATTGGTTTGGGTAAAATGACCTGGGAATCCTTTGCTAATAACCGTCTGCCATTGCTAAATCTCCCAGAAGACATTTTAGAAGCAATGCGTTCTGGAAAGATTGCTTACACCAAAGCTAAAGCGATCGCTCAAATTACAGATGAATCAGAACGTAGAGATTTTTTAGAGCAAGCAATTAAAGAAAATTGGTCTTTAAGTGAAATAAAGGAGCGTATTAGTGAGAAGAAAACTCCAGGTTCTAATCCGGACACTGAATCTAACAATTACAAAGAGCGCTTTGCTAGTGCGACTACTAAGCTAAAAAGGTCGCGTATTTGGTCGAACCCCAAGAAACGCAAGCAGATAGAAAAATTGGTTTTACAGCTTGAGGCACTTACTCAAGAGGTTTAATTAGAGAAAAATTAGCTTTCAATTATCTCTAATTAAATAAAAGTATAGGAGAGTGCCAACTGACCAGAGTATTGGTTTGGATTGAGGATGATTGAAAATCCTGTATTAATCGATTTATATTCTTCTTTCCAAACAATTGTTAAAAAATTTGTCAAAATATCTGCTTCTCCGAGATACTGCTGAAAATGAGAACAAGTAAGGAAAAAGTGTAAATCAGTACCATTATTCCTAAAACTATCTCATGCTAGAGTTGAAAAAAATTGTTCAGATAATACAAGCCTGGTTAGCTTATATCAGGCTAGAAGAATTGACTCAAGCGGAAGTTGAAAGAGGTTCGGAACTTTATCCGAAAGTAGCAGATGAGGGAGTGCAGCTTGTAGGTAACAAGTTGGTGTTAAGTAACGAAGTTTTTAAACAATTTCAGCAACAGCAACAGCAGCGAACAGTAGAAAAGGGAAGAAGACCAAATGATTTTCAAATGGCTGTAGCCTTTCCTCAAATCTATTTAGTCCAAGGAAGAGGAAAAGAACAGAAGCTAAAATATCTTCCCTGCTTCACCATTGATATTTCTAAAATATTTTCGAGTAAATATCGTAAAACTGGTTGGGATTTAAATGAATTTGAATTTCAGCCGGTAATTGTAAATTTGATGCGACTCTATAGTCTAGAAGAAGAAAATGCAGAATCTTTAATTGTTACAGAAGGTATTTTCAAATTTTTGGAAGATGTTTTTACTCGAAAGTTCTCCACTCTGCATGATTTTATAGATCAAGTTGACTTACCTGAAGGCAAATATAAGACTTCTCGACAGCCCTATTTACTGCGCTGTGACTTTGCACCATATAATGCTCAGTTAAAACAAGACTTACGGGAAATATTAGAGCAACTCCAAGTCTCATCAGATGATTGTGAATGGCTAGATAAAAATCATCCTGCAATTCAATATATTTATAATTCTCCCCAATTACCCAAAAATGAAGTAATGTTCTGGGGAGCTTTTCCTTCTCACGTACCGGATTCATTTCAAGCAACAGCACTCAAACATTCTCAACAAAATTATATAACTGCCGTTCATGGCTCCCCAGGAACGGGAAAAACTGAATTATTTTTACATAAAGTAGCACATCAAATTGTAGAAAGAGCGCTGCTAATTGCACATGAGAAAGAAGACGCATGTAATTTGACACTATTTGCTAGCACTAACAATAGCGCCATCCAAAAATTCCAGCAAAGAATATCAGATAAATTCCCTGACAAGCATTTATATTTAGATGGTGGCAGTCAAGGAATTATCAGACGTTTAACAATTCCAAAGCTGCAATCAAGTCTGGATAATTTGAGAGCAACTGAATTTAATCAAGCGAACTGGGAAGAGACCAAGCTTAATTTACTTGCAGTAGAACAGAAAATCCAAGAGATTATTGAAAAAGACAGTATTGATAAAACCCAAAAAGCAGCTAATACCCAAAAGCGATCGCAGCTAGAAGAACAAATCCAATCGCTTAAGCACGAAATTACTGCTACAGAAGAAGAGCAACAAATAATAAAGGAAAAGATATCAAGATTAGGAGATTATACTGATTTCCCATATGATGCTTATGAGCAAATAAAACAAAACTTAGTTAAAGCAGAACAAGAGCTACCCAAAGAATCTGATTCTATTACCAAACGCGCTTTTGATTTAATAAACTTCACTAGCGACAAGCTAGTTCTCAAACGTTTAGAAAATCGAATAAGTACTGCTATTTTAAATACTTTTGCGACTCCATATCCTTTTCAGATACCCCTTGACCGAGAAAGCTTAGCTGCCTCTCAGATTGAGGTAAACCGAAAACTGGGCTTCTTACAGCAGTGGCAAAATTTAAATAAAAGAGCAGTCCAACTTCAAAATCAACTGACAGTATTAAATCAACAACTAGAGTTAAAGCAAACTGATTGCGAACAAATTAAGATAAAACTCAATAGCTATCAAGACGAAGATTATTGCACTAGATTTTATCAAGACTCTCACTCACATCAAGTGCGATTATTTGAATATGCTTTATCATTTATGGAGCAAGAAAAGCTCCGAAATGCAGATAAAGTTATACAAGCATTAGAAACCTATGGAAGTGCTATAACAGGGAATGGAGATGCACAGCTCAAACTAGAAACCGAAACAGAGATAATATATCGTAATTTAAGCTTGGTTTTCCCAATTATTACCTCCAGTTTGCAATCAGTACGTAACATGCTGCCGAACCTGCAATCAAATAGTATCGACCTTGCATTAGTAGATGAAGCAGGAACCACTTTAGTACATCAGCTATTTCCAGTATTGGTTCGCTCAAAACAAGCAGTTGTAGCAGGAGACCCCAAGCAAATTGAACCAATCATCAACCTGTGTGATGACACTGTAAAACAATATCTTAAAACAGCTTTTATCGAGCAGGGTATGACCAATGAAGATTATTATCTTTACGCACCTACTGCAAAATATACAGCTACCGCCTATCATCGTGCTGCTGGTGCTAGCAGTAAAGAAAACTTGGGTACTGGTATTGTCTTAAGAAATCATTATCGTTGTGCTGCACCAATAATTGAGTTTTGCGTACCTAACTATCCTGGTGGTTTACAAATCCTTTCCCATGAAGAAAATTCAACACAACAACCCCACTTACTGGCTTATCATGTCCGAGGCAAGCATGTAAATAACACTAATCCAGATGAGATAGATGCTATAGAGGCATTTCTCAAATCTTATATACCAAAATTCAAAAACAATGACTCAAAATCAATCGGTGTAATCTCTCCATTTTTACAGCAAGCGATCGCGCTGAGATATCGACTTGCTAATCGTTGGCAGAACCTATCTTGGGAAGATATTGGTACGGTTCATACCTTTCAAGGAGGAGAAAAAGCAGCTATTATTTTCTCTGCTTACCAGTGTCAGCAAGAGCATAGTTTTTGGTTCCTAAACCGCAAACCTAATTTACTGAATACAGCCGTTAGTAGAGCAAGAGAATTGTTTGTTTTGGTGGGCAATCTTGATGAATTAAAACGTGCTGGTGGTGAAACTAAGCGGCTGGTAGAACATATTGAACAACATGGTGAAATTCGTTCTACCAATTCTTAAATGTTTCGTTATTTCTAATGCGTTCTAAGATTACTATAAAAATTTCTTCGTCCCTCAATAAATGAGGGCTACAGGTATCGCGGGATAGGAGTACCAAAAATTAAAATCCGGCGACTCAAAAGCTAACTTAGAGCAATAATAGTACCAAGCCTCTTCAGTATTTGCAGCACCCGACCAAGCTCATGTCTAGTCGGAAGTAAGGAGAACGTAGTGGAATAGTCGTATTTCCCGTTTTCTCCAGTTTCCAATTTGATAAATAAAAATTCGTCGCCGTTGGTAGCTAGTCCATATATTATTCGTTGGTGCGTCTGCGATAGCATATAAGCGATAAGTTGAGGTAGTGCGGCTGCTACTGGAATCCCATTGCGTTTACCTTCCACAACCAAAACCCACAGCTGGTCTTTTATCACTAAGGCATCAATAAAACCGCGAATCGTCTCTTCTGGGTCGTCAATTTCTAATTCCACACCGTATGGTGAACGAATTTTATATGGTGGCTTAAAGAATCCTGCTAATCTTAACAACGGAGAGACAATTAGCAAATTTATAGTCCCTTCCAGTAGAAAGCCATCTAATCTTTGATAATCGTATATTTCTTTTATCGAAGCAATTTCAGTTTTTTCATCGTCTGTTAAATCTGGTAAATCTTCTATCCATTCATTGAAGAAATCAATATCGTTTGTTTGATTTAAATTACAGCGGTCTTGTAGGTCTTTGAAAGTCTTAATTTTATCAGTAACTGCTGCGGTAAAAGCCATAGTTTACTACGGGCGTATTTTTCTACAGGTTTTTGCTCCGACGGCAGGAGCTAATGCAATTGTACTGTGCATAATTGTTTCCTTGATAAACCAATCTATTAGCAACTGGAAAAATCTGGCGGAAGAGTAGGTGCTGCTATGAGCAACTACGTTATCTCACGAGTAATTTTATAGCAGTGCCTACTCCCGCCTGATTAGCGGAGCGGTTTCCAGTTGCGCTGTAACATATTTTATGAGAGAGATGCACTTAGCAATTGAAGAAGATTATATGATTAAAGTCCCTCCCAAGATAGTAATTGGTGGAGTACCAAGAACAGGTAAATCTAATCTGGCTTACAAGCTTTTTAATTACTACCATAGTCCGGTCATCCACGGTGATACGCTTGTTAATGCTATCAAAAATAATTATAATTCAGCCTTTGATACCAACTTCAACAACATTGATAAGAACGATTATGCAGAACAATTACTACCAATTCAAAAATATTTAATCAAAATAATTAAGAATATGGGGAAAGACTTAGAGTACAATGCACTAATATTTGAGTCTTGCTATATACTCCCAGAATCAATAGTACGATTGAGCCGTTTTGGACAAGTTTGTAGTGTTTTTCTGCTATACAATTGCCTCAACTTTGAACAAAAGATTCAAGATATCCGCGATTATGCAAAGACCAATCAACACTGCTGGTCACATAAAAATAATGATTTGGAACTGCATCAAGCACTAAAAGAATTTATTACCCTCAGCCAGTTTTTTAGACAAGAATGTATAAAATACAATATCAAATGGTTTGATATTGATGAGCAATGGGAAATAAAGTGGACTTCTGCATATAATTTTATTGTCAATCAAGTAGCAGTTTTACAAGATTGATTTTAATAGTCAAAGCATCTAATAGAGTTGCAGAAGTACAGCAAGTTATTAGCGTTCAAAACCCCGATCCCTTTTCTTCTGGGTTTCTTTGACCTGTACTTTTTGAAGCTGCAAACGCTCCAGTTCCGCATTCCAATCACATGCTTGTGGTTGCGCGATAGTTGTCTGGGGTAGTAATTCTTTTATAGCTTGTGCCATACTGCGTCCCGCATTGTCGTTATCGTAGGCAGCAGTAATAGCAGGAACTTTTCTGAGAAATTCTAACGGTAGGCTTTTAGAACTATCCACCGCCATATACATAATTCTCTTATCTGGCATACATCCACGTCTATGTAATCCAATATTTGCGCACGATATTGCTTCAATGGGAGATTTACAGAGAATAACTTTTTCTACTGTATCTCCTGGTCTACCACCTAAATGGAAGTAAAACCATCCTTCTTTTCTTTTAGTTGAAGATGCATATCCCATAAATGAGTTATTTTCTCCTCGTGTACCCCGTAAAAAAGCACCTTTTAATGCAGTCTCTTGCGTTCTCTCTCTTGTTGGTAACTCGCGCATTGTAAAGACTGCATTTTGCTGTTCATCAGCATAAAGCCATCCCTTTATGTGAAGTCCAAGAATGAAGTTCTCAGGTAATCCACGTTGTTCTACTAAATAATCTTTTACGTACAGCCAATTTGATTCATCTGAGGTTGGAGCTTGAAACCTCGGTACCGGTTCTTCTGTGACAATTTGAGTTGCTTTTTTCTCTATAAAAGCTTTGGTAGCACTCAGCATCTCCTCTTTTCCAAATTGGTCGTGTAACCAAGCTACAGAAGACCTAAAGTTGAAATTATTAACGTGCATGACTAAATCAATAGCTCCACCACCACCTTTTTCTTCTGTAAAGTCGTACCACTTGGAACCGTTTATACCGATAACTTGTCCCAAGCCCTTCCAGCGATTTTCTCCAATGTCCGCTTTATCTAATCCTAAATGCCATGCGACTTCTTCTAAAGGCAAATCTCTTAATTTATTAGCTTCTTGTTTCCAGTAAAAATTATCTTCTTCTAATTCAAGAACTCGCTTCTCTAACTGCTGCCGTAATTTTTCAGACGCGCTCGCCCTTTGCGATGCCCGTTTTTCTAACTCTACAATCCTTCTGTGGTCAGCTAACTGGTGATTTATAGATTGAATTGTGGGGTCTGCTTTGATGCGTTCAAATAATTGCTGTGCCGTCTCTCCACGCTTGGGTGTTAGTCGGTCTAATTCCAGTGTCAAAGGTTCTTGGTTGACCGCTTGGTAATATTCTTTAACTTTGGTATGAGTAGCTTTGCTGCCCTTCACACCCCTTTCAATGCCCAAATGTGCAAGCCCTTTAGCATAGCTATCCTGAAGCTTAGACATTTTAATGCTAGCTTGTTTACCATCTCCACCAAACATAGCTTTGTGGCTTAGTTTTTTAGTTTTGTCATTAACGGGGACGATATAAGCGTGGATGTGGGGAGTAGATTCATCTAAATGTAGTTCAGCTCGAACGCATTTTTCTCCAAAGTTTTCTTGTAACCATTTCGTTGAAGCGTTAGCAAAATTCCACATCAATTTATCATTCCATTCCCCAGCTTTGTCCGGGTTGTGAGGACGAAAATATTCTGGGGATGCGCTCAAGAAAATTTCGCTGCATAGCACCGCATCTTTACGCGGTTTATGTTTAGTAGATGCAGCTATTTTGGCTTTGACTATTTCCTCTAAAGACGGATCATTATTATTTCCAATCAACCGAATATTTTCTTTATTAAAGTCAGCATTTGGTGTATCTTGAAGGCGGGCTGTATGTTTTTCGCTACCGCCCACATTCCCAAAACTTTTCAATTTTCCGACGCGCATGATTGCTAAAGCAGTCATTGAAAAACCCCACTAACAAAGAGTGTGCAACAAACCCCGTAGGGCGAACGCAACTTCTGTGTCCGAAAGAGCGTACAGCGAAAGAGGATGGGCGCAGCCCACCCCGAAGGGCGCAGAAGTGAAGTGAGTACACTTCGATTATAACGAAGCTACTCGAAATTGCTTTCGGGGGTAGGCAGAACGAGTAATATTGGGGGAATATCGTGTTCGTGTGAATGTGACGACGCAATCCAAATACTATCGGTTAATTCGGAATTACGTGGCTCTTATTATAATTTATTAAAAGTTGAAAAAATCCCAATTTAATTATTTTTTTAATAGCAGAAGTTTAAAATAATGCAGAAGTTTAAAATAATTTTGTTGCGTTTCTCCGCTAAGAAAGTTGCGCTCCGTTTCAACATCACTACCATATTTTTATTTTGAAGGTAAGAAAAAAACGACCATGCAGACAATTCAAGCAAGAGACATCAATCTTCGTTACCTGATAGACAACTTTGGCATTCAACTAGTCCAAGAACTTGACTTCTTTCCCGAATGGCAGCGCGATTTATCGGAACTGACCGACTACGACAAACAACTGCTCGATAAAATTAAAGAAGGATATTTTAATTTACTTAATTATCCACCATTACTAGAAGGTGTAGTTCGTCAAGCAATAACTGACCCGCTGCTTTTTATTGGTGATTTTTACCTCGCACCTTTCTACGTTAAATCGGAAGAACCAATTGATATTGAAGTCCCAGACGAAGATGTTATTATCAAAGGTCGCATCGACACTTTAGTTTTGCGCGACCAACTTTGGGTAATGATTATTGAATCGAAAAAAGCATCATTCTCAATTGAATCCGGTTTAGCGCAAATACTTGCGTATATGCTTGGCAGTCTCAGTATTGATAAACCAACTTTTGGAATGATTGCAACGGGTAGTGAGTTTATTTTTATCAAGTTAGTTAAAGGTAGTACACCTCAATACGCAACATCAAAAGTTTTCTCAATGCGTAACCCTGGCAATGATTTGTATGATGTGTTGAAGATTTTTAAGAAATTGATTGAAATTGCAAGTGCTTAAACTTCTACTATTTGCCTTCTAGAAACTTTTTTGTGGCGAATGTTGCATTTGAAGGTGGCTATTCAAAAAGCTTCATCATATATGTCGCATAGAGTATCATGAAATCCCCATCCCATCCCGGATGTGTCTTTTACAATTTTTTGACAGCGTTTTTGAAAAGTATCTCGAAACCCATATTTGTTGATGGATTCTAAAGCTTTCTCATACATACTTTCCATACTGATATAAAAATTTTCATCAATATCACCATACTCGGTGGTGAATTTTATGCCTTGCTCTACGTAAAAAAGCATCATATCAATTAAACCTAAAGGAGTTTGGCTAACTTTTTTATATTCAGAGATAGCTTTTTTAGCCACTGAAAGCCTTGCTTTACCAAAACCTCTGGATGGAAAAAACTCATTTTCAATCACTTTTTTATACTGAGTAATAACCTGTTCTTCGCTCTGGGGGTAAAGTTTAATTTGGTAGTACTCTTTTACTGTGGGGAATTTCTTAAAAAGTTCAGAAATTTCATTGACTAATTCTTCCTGAGAACAATTTTTTAGGTATTTTTTGAGATGACTGAGAGTAATGTTGGGCTGTGTCATTTTATATCTATCAGAACGGCAGTATGATAACGAACGCAATATATATAGCAATAGCCATGTAAGTTAGGACATATAATTTGATTAGGATTATTGAATGT
>ERZ1740062.505-NODE-505-length-20883-cov-4.152967_pt1 | contig 20883 bp, 21 predicted proteins | sample MGYA00581741_ERZ1740062 | MGnify/ENA primary metagenome ERZ1740062 (study PRJEB43018, sample SAMN04849747) | marine metagenome | isolation source: floating plastic debris | place: Pacific Ocean | collected 2008-09-01 | study: EMG produced TPA metagenomics assembly...
GCTTGGTAGCCAGTCGGCAGCATTGCTCCACCAGGTGCAATGCCCGCGAACGGATCGCAGTAGTGCGGCGGCAACACCTCAGGATTCGGGGCCGACCCTCGGGGCTTGAATTCCACCAATGCAGCAGCGATCGCTTCTTGACTTAAGCCGTTGCTGGTGTTGAGGCCTTCATCATTCAGAAATCGCTTAACGCTGGTTTTTGGTAGGTCATGCTCCTTGCAAAAACTGTGCAGTGATTTGGTCATCTGGAACGCCTCAAAACGTTGTAGGTACTGACTAGGCACAGCTTTGGTACGGCTTCTTTAGTTCCAATCGGTACCAAACAAGTGCCTATCACGTTTACAGTGATAGCACGAATCAGTTTAAGAATGACACTAATCCGTGTATTTAGAGATAAGGTTAGTTCAGACTTTGATCTTTTGAGTAAACTGAGGTGTCACAAATGAAGGATGAGGACGTTGTGAGCAAGCGGATCGGGGTAACTGTCCCAGATAAGATCCATACAAGGCTAGAGCAATGGGCGGAATTGGAAGGTCGTCCCCTTGCTAACCTTTGCAACTTTCTTCTGGAGAAAGCTGTAAGGGAAGCCATAGAGAAAGGCGACTTACCTTCAGTCGACACCAGCAAGTGAGGCCCGCATCATGCCAGAGCCAAAATCACCGATTGAGATAAAACTGAACGCCATCGAAAGAACCCTAGAGGTTCATAGCGTTCGGATGGATGCGATCGACCAGAAACTAGACCGCATTGCCGACCTAGTTGAGGCCAACACGGTGCAAGTAGCAACGTTATCAGAAGGGCTCACTCGGCTTGAAAATTCCGTTAACCGGCTTGAGGGGATCGTTGAGCGTGGCTTTGACCGACTTGAGACGCTAATCAACCAGCAAAGTGAGACTGCTCAGATGCAAGCTCGTCATGTTGATCGGCTCATGGGAGTCGTTGAGACGCTGTTGGCGAAAGTAGCGTAAGCGGATCATGTCTTTTGCCGTGATGAAAGCAGGCGACTCAGCAAGGAAAATGCAGCCTTGATCCTCCTAGAAAGATCGCCTAATGTCTATGTACCACTCGCTAACAGAAGGAAACAAACTTGGTAGTCGCGACTACTAAAGCGTCTCAAACGCCCCAAACAGCAAAAATCCCGCCCTGTAACAAGGCGGGATTGAAGATGCTGCAGGGGCAGAAGAATCTTTACACGATCATTTTTCTCGTTGGCAGTATCAGCGCTTTGGGATTTTCGTTGACAGGACATCTTTTGGGCCTGCTAGCGATAGGAGGTTCCTACAGCGCAGCAGATAATACTGCCAAATATGCCCGCCTTGAAAAAGTTCTCACACTCTTGCTAGATAAGTTCGGAGAGTTTGGTATGCAAGCTTTTCCAGTGCTTACGATGCAGGAGAAAGGGGAATATACCTATATCGATCTTTATGTAAGGTTTCCGAAAGAACAGATTTTTATTGAAACTCGCTCGCTAGGCGATGGCTCAGTAATTTACAACGAGTCTAAAGAAACCCTCTATCTCAAGAGGGGCAAGAAAGGATTGTCTAAAGTTGTCCCTTGTCCGCTGTCTGGTTTGAACGAGAGTAAAAAATGGTTGAGTAAGAACCGTCAGACGTTTGGCCTTAGTTCGCGCCAGGCTACTAAAGACCCAACGGTTAAAGTTTTAGCTATCTGTGGTGAAACTCAGATCTCTATTCACCGAGATCACCTCTACACTCGAATCGGTGAACGGAGATACCTGATGCTCTCAAAGAGAGGCTCCACAACCTTTGTTGTTCAACAGGAGGAACTAGCTATGTTTATTAGCGACTGGCTCTCTCAATGCCGAAGTTAATTGAAATCTTGCTGTGAAAACCTCGTCCCTCGTCGGACAGAAACTTTTCACTTTTCCGAATCAAGCAAGCCCGAAGACTATTTTGCCAGGTCTTATAAGGGTTCAGCTTTGCTGTATCTAATTTTAGACGAATATCCCAGATGTGCCAAATATCCATGGATATCAACCGCTAGATCCGGCGAAGCCGCTTGATTTCCCACACTTAAAAACAAGGGCAAATCAATGCGTGCAACGTTCTCAGGGGCAGAGGCTTTCCCTGCCCACACCCAAGTACATGTATACCAAGTCACAACGTATCAATTCCGGTCTATGACTGTTGGGGTCGGAGGTGCGGCATGGTAGCCAATTTCCACCCACCGAAAGCTCTTCCGGCTGACCCTCTCGGTCAACGGCTCCACGAAATCTTCGGACGTAACCTGTGGGACTTCCTCGAAGCCGCCGCCCCGAAACCGGGCGAGAAACCGAAGTGGCGCACGGTCAAAAAGTACAAAATTGGGCCTCGCATCTTCTGGCAGCGCTGGCAAGACCCCGACACCCTGATTGGCGTCCGCTTCGAAAGCGAAACCTACTACGCCCTCATCGACGTCGATTTCTGGAGTCGCTACTGCACCGCCGAAGCGATCGCCCAGCTCCGCGCCGGTCTCGAAACCATCGGCATTACCCGCACATTGCTGCTGCGCTCTAGCCACAGCAACGGCCTGCACCTGTATATTCCGCTGCCGGAACCCGTCAAAACCTTCGACCTGGCCGTCGCCCTCGAAGCCTGCCTGAAGGCCCAAGACTTTCAACTCGCCAACGGCACCCTAGAGATCTTCCCCAACCCCAAACCCTACGGCGTTAAGCAGATCATTCACTACAATGGTCACCGGCTCCCCCTACAACCGGGCACCGGCTCCTACCTGCTTGATGACGACCTGAATCCGATTAGCGACCAGCTTGATCGCTTCTTCTGGCAGTGGGACGGCGCGGCCAGCCACCAAGACATGGACGAGCTGCGCCACGCGCTGAAAGTCGGACGAGATAACCGGCGTAAGAAACCGAGACGGGCTCTCTATCCCAGCAACAGCACCCTCGCCATCTGGCAGCAGGACTTAGAGAGCGAACTGGAAGCGGGCTGGAGCGGTCACGGCCAAACTAACCACCTGCTAAAAACCGTGGCCTGCTATGGTCGCGTCTTCCTAGAGCTGTCCGGTGACGCGTTGATGACGTACACATTGGAGACGGTTCCCCAGCTCCCCGGCTACCGACAGCACTGCCGCCACCAACATGAGATCGAGCTTAAAGTCCGAGCCCGGTGCAAATCCGTCGAGGGCTACTACTGGCCGCTGAGTGACAATCCCAAGCGCGATACAAGGGTTAACCGGCCCCCCCAGCCCAGTGTGAATCAACAGCGAGCAGAGAATGCCCGCGAGCGCATTGAGCAAGCGATCGCCACGCTCAAGCAACTGGGCGAATTGCCCAGCAAGATTCGCGACCTGACTCAGCAGCTGGCCGAAATCGCCCGTTGCAGCCTGAGAACCATTTATAAGCACACAGCGCTCTGGCACCCTGCCCAGACTCAAAAGCCTGAAGAAAGGCCGGTAACAGCCCCAGTAGAGGCCGTATCCCCTCTGGCTAAAGCGGTTGAGATCTGTCCAGCCATCCCACCCTCTCCACCGCCTGATCCGCCAGAACCCTTACCAGCCGGACTGTTACCGACCCAAGAGAGACCTATGAAGTGTAAAACTGCCCCTTCTCACAAAAAAAATCCTCTTGAGAGGGGGGTCAGGGGGGAGAGGACAAATCGTTTTCCACAGCCCGTAAAGTTAGCTGGTGATATGAGTCGTGATGAACACTACCGCTCATTGCCACCGCCCTCAGCCTCAGCTTCTCTGGAGGAACAAGAGCGTCATCGCAACCAGGAGGCCTTGCGCCGGTGCCTCTTTCAATTGAAGTGGGGGCATCCGCAGCTCACGCAATACATTGCAGAGCAGTTTGAAGGCAGACGGTTTTATCAGCTCACACCTGAAGAAGTGACCTTGTTGGTCTATCGACTGCAGGTGCGACTGATGAGTGGTCCCCCAGAATTGTTGTGAGGTGAAGAGTTTCATCATCGTCTGAGAGAAAGGTGGGGATGCTAGCTGAGGGCCTATCCTCGCTGCGCTCGTTACGACCCTCAGCTACCTTGATTCAGAGTGTTTGTACTCTTAAGTAGCGAGTCTGGTTCTGGGGGCGGCGAAGTCACTCAAGAGAGGCGACCGGAGGCAGGCACCTGATCGTAGGGTAGCCCTTCGGGAGATGCCGCCACGGTCGATAGCTCGGCTGAAAGCGAAGCGATATTTCAACTTAACAGCGACAAAATCATGAATGAAATAACCATTACCCTTAGGCTGACCGACTCAGAAGCGATCTCGTTGGCTCAGTTCCTGAAGCGATGCAGCTATTCAGACTATCGGGCACGAGCCACCAGTGATGATGATGCCTACACAATGCAAGATGCTGCTGCCAAAGTTAGAGATGCATTGGTAACAAAAGGGTTTAATCCTCGATGAATGATTTAACTTGTATCCACCACAATGCTGATTATGAGAATGTTGGTTTCTGGCCATTGCCATACAGGTCTCTGCCGCACATTTCAGGGGGGACAGCAGGTTTTCCTGTTAATGTCGCGATCTCATTAAGTCAGCCAAACAGGCTGCAGGCTGGTCTAACGTCGTTCCCTGATCAGGCCCCAAACGAGATACAGTAGCCAGGTTTTCTGGGTCTGGTGAGGAGCTTGAGAGGGGCGCTGGAGGTCGTAGCGAGCATAGCGAGGATAGGCCCTCAGCGACCTGTGGGGGCTTGGGTGTAAAGGGGTCTCTGCAACGGGTGATCAGTTTTTATCCGGGCTATTGAGAGTGGTTGCCCGCCGCGCAACTAGTCAACGGCAATACAAGGATTAGAGCCGTAGATTTTTCATCAGAGAATTTTCTCAGTGCAGCTATCTAGAAGGGGTGCTGCAAGCGTAGCTGCTACGAAGTGCCATAAGGACTATGCAAATGCCTGAAACGGCGTAGACTCGTTGAAAGTCGGGTTGAAATCCGTTTCTCTTCTTGATAAAGTAGTGCAAATTAACCAGATCAAAGCCCTTATATATCAACGGTTTCGAGCTTATGGCACCTGGTTACAGCTACGCTTGCATTGGGCCTGCTAAGCCGGAGGCGGTGAGTTTGATGAACACTACCCACCCCTGCCGCCACCGTTGTCCTCAGCTTCTCTAGAGGAGTGGAAGCATTATCGCAATCAGGAGGCCCTGCGCCGGTGCCTCTTTCGGCTGAAGTGAGGGCACCCGTAGCTTGCTCGGCATATCATAGGACAGTTTTATGGCAAGCGATTCTATCAGCTTTCGTTTGAGGAGGTTACTTTGCTAATTTATCGATTGAATATGCTACTGACTAAAAAGTAGTAATGTTGTTATAAGTGTTTGTTTTACTGAGGAATTTGCTTTGTTTGCTAAAGATTAAATTCTCTTACATGTGGTGATGTACTCTTTGAAGCAAGTGCTAGTCCCTATCGGTTAACCACCTGTCTAAAGATAAGTGTTATGAGTTTTTTCTCGTATGGATGAAGAAAAAAAGCAATTACTACAGGTGCATCTTCAAGAGTACAGCAAGCTGAAGGATGAACAGGCCAGACGAATAGGATTTCGAGATAATCTCTTATATTTTACATTAGGTGTTTTTGGAGTGGTTCTTACGTTCTCCTTTGGAGAACAAACGCAGAACAGCTATGGATTAATTTTCTTGCCCTTTGTTTGCTTAATTCTAGGATGGACTTACTTGGTAAATGACCAAAAGATTTCTAGTATTGCAAACTATCTCCGTGATTATTTGTCTGTGGAAGTCGCCAATATAATTGGTAATGAAGAGCAACAACCAGTGTTTGGATGGGAAATTAAAAATCTAGAAAATCCAAGACGAAAGCAAAGGAAAGTCATGCAATTAGTGATTGATGAGATTGCTTTTGTACTATCAGGATCTATCGGGATTTTTGTGTTTTGGTACATTGAACCCGATCCTCCTTTGATAGTCCAATTATTGTCTTGGTTTGAGCTACTTCTTCTAGTGATATTGGGATGGGAAATCAGTAAGCCTAAAGATTCTAAGGTGAACAGAGAAAACTTATCGGAGTGTTAATATCTTCACCTTAGCTTAGATTGTGACGGTTTATAATTTTCCTTGCTTTGTTCAAGAGATACTATCAGATTCAAATATCTCAAAATTAAGCATCGGACTTGTATAGATTCAAATCATCTATGTCGGATATGTTGGATAGGAATTTGTAAACAAGCGCCGCTGCAGAGGCAGCACCTAAATGTCAAAAGAAATTATGTTTATTGCCATCACCAATATCGCTGCATACTTTAACCATAATCCAGGGAGAGTTTCCAACATGCTAGGCGGCAAGACCCAACTCAGCTCCTTCCATTTCTCCACCAGCTGCCTCTGGATACTTCTTCGAGAGTTCCTTTATACGTTTAAGATCACTGATTTTCTCTTTTCCAGATAGAATGGTTTCTGGCCGATTTTTGTAAACTCTACAAGGATAGCCATCGGGAGATGTAAAGAAATTAGATTTGATTCCACTAATTCTTAGAGCTTTTTGGAGAGCTTCAGTGGTGCTAAATTGCTCTTGAGCATTACTGTAATTGATAATACGGGAGACAAGAATAATGTCTCCCCTTTTTTGATCTTCTGGTTTCATGCCGAAGGCAGTACCAACCATGAATACGGCCTTTGGCCGCCAAGTTTTCAGTATTTCTAAAAAATTCAGAGCATTCTCACCTATTTCGCACAAAGTCACGGCTGCTTTAACGGAACCAAACATGCCCAAGAAGAAGCTGTTACCCCGTTCGTCTGTTGTTTCTAAGATGTTGTTTTCCTGATCATCTTCCTTGCCAGAATAAGATTTCAGCTTGGCCATAAGCTGTTTTAGCTCAATATCAGTGGCAGTAATAAGTACTATTGCAATTTCATCTCTGAGACGAGATGCTTCTTCCTTACTAATTCTTTTTATATTTTCGGGTAATCTTGCTGCATACCAGTCTTGAGATTCAAGCTTCTGTTGTAAATTATCTTCGGTAGTTGGAGTACGAGCTTCCTCGTTAGAACTAACGCTCGTATGGTTTAATGCCTGACTCTGTTTCTCTATTAGTTCAGCGACTTCAGGGTCGGTCGCTCGAATACATTCGACAAGCTCTTCTAAACTTCTAGGAGAAGAGCTAAAATGAAGAACTAGAGCGTCTGCAGTATAATCGCTTCGTTGCATTCGTCTGATTTCTTGGCATTTATCTAAATCGTCAATAACACAATGGCTACATATTCTTTTTAGGCGATCCAAGTTGGTTTTCTCAAGCACGCTTAGTAGAGTAATACGTAGTTTTAGATTCATATGACACTTCTTTTGTCTAGATAATTAGCTGTAGGTGATACTGTTTCTTTTATGTTTAGGTTTGTCCTGTTCTCTCTGCAATATCTTATCTCTTTCTATGCGTTTATATTCTTCAATTACATTTGTGTATATTTCGAGATCGTTTTCCTCGATACAATCAATGAGTTCTTTAAGTTTTCTGGGTTTTTTTCTAAAGTAAATTGCTAGTTCAGATGCTATGTCACCTGGCCGCTCTAATCTTCTAAGTTCAGATAATTTCTCCGAATCATGCTCCCTAAAAAGAGAATGACTGCATATAGTTTTCAGTCGATGTTCTCCGGTGTTTCCGAGTATAGTGATGAAGCTCTTATGTAGAAGATCATCATTGTAAACTCGCTCGGCCTGAGCCTGCTCTCTTGCTCTTCTGTTCATAGCAGCGTCTTGATCTCTTTTTATTTTTCGAGACTGCTCCTTATACTGTTTTGGGCGGTGTGGTGTATGCTCACTATTGAGGGGGGTCAGCTCCACTAGAAGCTTTTCACCCTCATGGAAGAGCTCATCAATGGTGCCATTCCAGAGTGATTTCGGTCTTTGACCTCGACGAACTCTAAAGATCCTCAACCTTGTCTCAGGCAACAGACTTCCCTCTATTACTTTTGTCAGATAACATGCTAGTTGCAATGAATAGCAAAAGACCAGATTCATATGCACTAACTTGATTCAGATTGAATACTTACAGCATTTTCCGGCTGCTTTAGAGCTAAAAATGCACCTCAGTAAGAGGGGAGACCTGTAGTGCGTACTGGTTAGATTTTGGTTGGCGTTACTTTCACAGCTGCTCTGTGTAGATTATCTACCAGAATCGCTTGGGATAACTTCAAGTTATCCCAAGCGATTCTACACTTATTCTGAATCCGTCAAAAATCAATAAAAATTATTGATTTTTCCGATTTTTGAGGCTTTTGCAATAAATCTTGAAAAGGTTTTTGAGTTCTGGAGACATACTCTTCTCTAGCAATATTTCGGCCCTCTTTAGTCCCTTTTCTGACAGAAGGCCATTGGATTGGAAATCACCATCCTGAAGCCCAGAACTAACACCTAAAGTACGCCGTAACTGCCAATCATCATTTCGACGAGGTCTCTTTTGTTTCATTCATCAAGTACCCGGATGGTGGATACAGAACTAACGCCTACAAACAAACTGTAGAGGCTAAGTGTCTATTCTGAAGGGGGCTTTGGACGCCTTAAGCTACTATCATAAATATCTTTAAGCTTCCGCATATGCTCAGGCAAATCTTCGGATTGCTCTTCCTCTTCATCAACACTATCCGATAAAGAGTCATGTAGCCCGCCATTGCATTGAGATGAACAGAAAGATTCGTCTCCAGCGGACATAGGACGATCATCTCCGCTACTGTCCTTTCTTGGCCTTGGCCACTTCGACATTCTTTACCATCCTAAATGTCTGTTTACCAGTACATCCACTGGATGTTCACAGCGGGACACAATTTCATTAAACATTAGCTTCTTTTGCTCTAATCGAATTTTATTGTAAAAATCTCGTAATATTCCGTGGATTAACCGTATGCGCATGTCTGCGCGGGCACTATGGTCAGAAGTGCTCAGCAGTAGGTCAGTCATCGTCTTTGAGTTAAGAGCAAACTGAACCTGACCATTGTTCTCAGAAACTCCCATATCAATATCAGCAGCTTTGATCAAAGCGTGAACAGCACACCTTGCTCCGCAATCTTCCTCAAAATAACCTTGTATAAGTTGGAAGTACTCACATCCTTCCTGATACCGAGAACCACTGAGAGATAAAGGTGTAAAGTGCTGAAAATACTCGCTATTTCTAGAAAATGCAGATAAACTACTATCTTGATTGAATAAAAAATCCTTACGACGATAGGCAGCTTCGCTGATTACTCCGGAGCAGCTAGGCAACACAGCAAGTTCTACCCATGTGGCAAACCCTTCGTTCACAATTACTGCGCTATCCCACAGCGCTGCAATTGCTTGCTTATATTCTTGGTAGATAGCACGGGGATATGGTGCTTTTAGTTGTAAGGGGTCTGCATTGCGAGTCATACCATGCTTGTAGAGAATCGAGAGTTGTCTTCCCAAAGTTGTCTGAGTGAAGAAAAAGCCGTGTCCATATTTCTCGTGCAAGATTAGCGCTGCAAGACTTTGTTCGATCCAAGTTCGATCTTTATCTTCCAGAGTCAAAAAATTCTGCGCCAGATTATCTTTATATTGAGCATGCTGGCTACTCAAATGGGTAGCTAATTTGGGGTCATAGGGGATGCAACATCCGTGAATTGGTGAGAACGTCGGTGCAATATTTTGAAGTAGATACAGTACCAATGGACGATTTTCATTTCTCTCTTCCCGAGCAACTTGTAGAGCTTCTAATAGTTGCTCTGACTCTGAGGGAGCTTTAAGTAAGCTTATAAAGTTTTCGGGAGAATGAATATGACATGGAATTTGTTGCATCTCTTGGGAGTCAAACCCTGGATGAATTTGAGCTGTTCGATACTGCAATTCTGCCGCGATTGGCCCCATCACGTTTTTCTCTAAGCTAGCAATTTGCTCCTTAGTTGACGAGTGAACTCGAATAGGTAAAGACACTTGCTGGTCAGTTTCCTTCACTACTAAAGTGACCGCTGAGTTTCCTTCACTCAACGCATTTAGTCTCCAGCGACAGGCTGATGTATCTTCGGTGGACTCAACTAGTAAATGGGATGAAGCTGTTTTTAATTGCAATCTCAATGAATCTGCATCCATAGTTGCAGTTTTTCTAAAGACTGCTTGCACCTCAAATGTTTGTCCCGTTTCAACCTCGTGTATATTCTCTCCTTGTGAGTTTCGAATTACTAGATCAATTTCAGCATCTGGTAAGCACTGAAATCGAGCAGCTTTATCGAAGAATAATGACTCAACATTCAAGTTTTCTGGAAAGTCTACAGTTAGTCTTAGAATCTGATTGCCTAACTGACTAGGCTTAACTGCCCAATGTAGTTGGATCTTGCCATAGGGTGCGATTGACCGGATAACCTTCTGAGATTCTAGAATCTCTACTCCCTTATCCGACTCTAAAAGACAATGGATATGCTCTAGCCGTTGAGGTTGAGGATTGTGCAGCACGATAGAAAAGTCAGCGGTTTGTTCTTGGAAGACCACAGACTGCATCCGTGCATCAAAGCAGTCTATGTGATGCTGACTACTCAGCCAACGAAAAATATTGAGAGCCAGTTGCTGGTTATTACCATAGGAAATATATTCATCTGTAAACGGTGCATAATCAGCGATCGCAACAACGCGTCCGTATTCTACTTCTGCCGCTACTACAAAAGGCTGCTTTGACCAAGGTAGCCGAGCGACTACTTGAGGAGGAGAACCCTTCATCCTTTTTGGCAAGGTTTTCAAGATGTCAAGATATATAGGCTCTCTGACGAATAATCTGTCTACTGATGAGGTGAGGTAGTGTGGGTGAAGGTCTGTAATCTCTTCAGGTGGGTAACTCAGTAGCCTTTTCATTCGCAAGCCAAAGGCTTCTAGAAGTGAATTCAGAGGGTCACTAGCTTGGTGTTGCTCGTGGCGATATTGTTCATACTGAAATAGTGATCTGTAGTCGTGGGCAATCAACAATCCCCCGCCCTGTTCTACATAATCAACAATGGCATCTACAGTTGCTGGCTTGAGTGGTTTGACTGGACCGCCTAGAACTAAGACTTAGACCGTTTCTGGATCAAGTGAGGTGCTGTCTAGAGAAACATCTACGCAGCTTTCTATATGCCATTCAGTCCTACCCGGTGCTTGAGGACTTACGCTTAGGAGCCTGCTTAATTCATCAAGAAGGATTAAGCAATCGCTACGTTCGTCCTCGTCCTCCAAGGACTGCTCATCTAATTCCAATTCCGATTCTTCGAGAGAGCTCTCATCTGTTACATCTACATAATCTTCAGCACCTTCATCCTCATCCTCTAAGGATTGTTCAGATATTGCCAGTACCTTGCTCCAGTGGGCAATACGGGAGCGAAGCGATTCCCCGTACGACTCATCAAACAAAATTTTTGCCACGCTTTTATTCGAGGCGATGCCACTTCCCAATAGTTCTTCGCTATTCAAGGCCAGCTTTTCGTCACTCAATTTATGTCCGTTGTGGTTCCCGATGACATCCAGCATAATGACACGCTAATAGTAACAAGAACTTATGTACTATAGCAGGGTTTACTGGATCAAGTGTACTGTTATTTTCTTAATATAGCCTGAGTTCAACCATTACGGTGTAGGGCTATCAGCCTGACAGCATAATACATCGGACGTTTGAAAAGCAGTGTGTCTCGATAGTGAGGTGATAAGTTTATGGTGCGGCGACCTTTGTGAAAATGAAATATTTTGCCTGCTAAGTCTGAATATACACCTGCAAAATAATGCCCCGAAACCTTCGTCCAATAGGTTTTATGGGCCTTCTCCTTACGACAGTCGTAGCCGATGACGGGCGGTGGAGATCGCATCTTGCAGCTTGGCTTGTAGAACCTCCTTGGGCGGCAGAATCGTCAGGTATTCAGCAACGTGGATACTGCTCTTGTCTAGCTCAAGCAGTTCGATCTGTTCCTGCTTCTTGCCAGCACAGAGAATGATTCCCAGAGGCGTTTCCTCGTTCGGTTCCTGGTCATGTTTGCTGAGCCAGCGGAGGTAGAGTTCCATCTGACTTTTGTGTTCAGGGCGAAAGCTGCCCAACTTTAGGTCGATGGCGACTAGGCGTTTGAGCTTGCGATTGTAGAACAGCAGGTCGATGTAGAAGTCATCATCATCAATTTGCAGACGCTTCTGCCGACTAACGAAGGTAAAGCCAGCCCCCATTTCCAGTAATAAGCGCGCGATTTCCCGGAGGATGGCATCCTCAAGGTCGCGCTCGGTGTAGCGATCGCTTAAGTCGAGAAAGTCCAGTATGTAAGGATCTCGGAGGAGAAGATGGGGCGACACTGTTTGGCGCTCTCGCAGTTGAGCGAGGTCATGGCGAATCGTTTCCTCGGGTTTCCGAGAAAGTGCCGTCCGCTCATATAGCATGGATTCGACGCGTTCTTTGAGTTGGCGGAAGCTCCACTTTTCGAGTTGAGTGACCTCAATGTAAAAATCGCGTTTGAGGGGGTCGTTGATGGTGCTCAATAGCCGAAAATGCGACCAGCTCAATTTGGAACACAGTGTATTCACAATTTCCAAGTCGGGGAATTGCTCTGCGAAGTAGATGCAGTTACGCAGATGTCGCTCCCCCCAACCCCGTCCATAGGTCTGGGTTAGATGTTGAGAGAGGCTATGAACCACCTGCTTGCCGTATTCAGCCCGTACCCCTTGAAGCACTTCGGTTTGAATACGCTTGCCGATATGCCAGTACAGTAGCGTGAGTTCCGCGTTTACAGCGATCGCAGCCCGCTGTTTTGCAGCATCGATTAACTGACGTATTTCCTCAAACAACCCACTGAACTCTAAGGATTCACTCATAGGGGCACTCGCTTAAAGTATCCACATGTAAACATGTGGATGTATTCATATGTAGTTATGTGCAAACGTAAACGTGTGGGCATATAAACATGTGGTGATGTGGACGCATTCGTGCATATGAGGCTGCTCTAAGCAAACGGACTCTTGCCATGCTTAATGAAAAGGTCATTGAGTGCTTCTGTTAGGAGCGCCTGTAAGTTGGTGTCATTCTCAATGCAAAGAAGCTTAAGCTGTTTTGACACCTCAGTGTCGAAATACCCTGAGACCACTTTCTTGCCCCGTCGACTCGGAGCGATATATGAGTTGCTCGTTGGAGTAGGAGACGGCATAGCTGTAGAACGCTGTATATCACCTTTATTGGCTGCGGCACTGGACTCCGTCTGAGGTTGATTCTTCGGAGCGCGAGTAGATTCTGCCTGTAGCGCATCCGCCAGGCTTTTACGTTGAGGTTTCGCCATCGCTTCATCTCTTGTGTGGACGTGTCTTCAAGTTGACATGTGTACATGTCGGTATGCCTACAAGTGTACTTGCTGAGCCGTCCACTTATACAGTTGTTGGATCTCGAAAGCTGCTTTCCCCGAAGGCTCATATTCTTGGGCCGTTAATCCGGCTGTTAAAGCGTGTTGGTAAGCTACCCGCTGCACCAGCTTGATAGGAGCGATCTCGATGTCGTACTGCGTGATCGCTTTGGCAGCATCATGGGCGATCGAGCCTTGCGGGGGCACCGCGTTGAGCACGACACAGGCGGGTTTCTTGGCCAGATTGACGACGTCTACCGTGTACCCGATCGCCCGTAAATCTAAGATGGCCGGTCTACAGGGAACCAAAATGTAGTCAGCGGCTCTCGCGGCTTGTAAAGAGGCATTTTCAGAGTGCGGAGCGGTGTCAATGATGATGAGGTCGGCCCCCGCGTCTTCCGCTATTTCCAGCATGTTGCTGAGACGTGCTGCTTGACCTGAGACGACAACGGGAGTTTCGTCATCACGACTATCTCCCCAATCGCTCGCACTCGCTTGCGGATCGAGATCGATAATGGCTGTACTCTTGCCGCCCAACTCTGCGGCGACAGCGAGATGGACCGCCAATGTCGTTTTTCCCGCTCCTCCCTTCTGGGAAAGAATCGCGATCTTCTTCATCTAACAAACCTCTTGATTCATGAAAGCATGTGGATACGCACACATGCTTTCTTGTGGGCGTGACTGTATGTGAGTATGGCGACACGATAATATATCCACATGTTGCTATGCAATAGTGTGCATATATGGACATGTACACATGTGGACGTGTGATGGGTTCCTTCGCGTTCGGTGGGGGTAATTAAAGGGGAGTGTGCCAGTTGGCGGAATCGACTGGCCTAGATTTGGATTATTTCTTCCTCAGAGAACCTGTGCCAGTTGCCCGCAACCCCTGAACCCTCGTTGAGGTGAGATCGGCAGGGAAAAGCAGCGCGATCGCCCGTCTCTTCAGTCCTCCACCCCCCTCCCAGCGACAGGAGTGGTTGCGGTTTGTGCAGCTTCTCCACGACATTATCAGGGTTAGAGCCTTAGATTTTTGGGCGAAGAATTGTCTGCGTATGATCCGCTTCAAAATTTAGGCTGATACCGGTCCAGAGAGGTTATTAAGCCGATTTTGCTATGTCAGACCAGCTAATAGTTGAAGGCATTCTTCTGGTCAGCGATGTAATTCATGCCTACAATCAGCTACGCCTAGTTGAGGAGTTTTCAGCACTCATCAACTAGGCGTAGCTGAAGAGAGGGTTTGCACAAGCGGATGAAGCTTTGATGAACGTGCTGAACTTGACAAACGACTATGTTTAAGCCTGAAACATCTGTTATATAAGCCTTTCAGGAGATGTTTTCCATTTTAAACAGCTCGGCGCTGTACTGGTACTCGCAACAAACAAAGTTAATAGCCTTGTTCATAAGCTTCAGATGGTTTAGAACAGTTTATATTGATGGCTTCATCTACTACCTAAGAGCTAATTCCTTAAATCACTGAGACTCTTAGGCTAAAAGGCTTTCAGAGAAACAGCCAAAGACAGGACGTAGAGACTGGAAGCGTTACTCTGCAAGGGATAAAAGTCTCTTAAGATTTAGGTCGGAAAACAGCTCTAACGGAACCAGGAGTTATTTGATTGGTTCTTCATAGATTTAATAACCATTAATAAGCATGATATGGCGTCAATGAGTAACACTCAGAATCTAGATGATCAAGAAGTGGTTAAAGCGGCTGTCACCCAGATCCTTGTACAGGGATCTCTTATAAATGAAAGAAAATTCGCCTATGTGAGAGTTTGTGTACTACTTATTGCAAGTACGCTTGACGTATTGATTTTGTTTTTCCCAAAAGCATTAATGGGGCAGGAGAGGATGCCTCCAACAGTTGCTTTTATTTCTACTACCTGCTGTCTAGTATCTGTGATTTTTCTCGTCATCCTAAAAAGGCCAAATGCATGGAGATGGTCAACAATAATCCAGACTGTTATTCCTCTATTTGATGGAATACTTTTGGCCATATTTATTGTTAATATATGGCTCGTTCTGGGAGAGATTCAACCTAGTATAACCACTAATATTGCGGCATTCTGTTGTCTATTATCCGCTTCTGGAGGAATTAGAATTAAGCGTAGAGCATCATTTCTAACAACTACGTTGGCGTTAGGGAACTTTACTCTTGCAGCTATTCTTTTTCGGTTAAACGTCGTAGTCACTTTATTCTCTACCATTACTATTTTAGGAACAGGAATGCTTGGAATGATGGCGGCAGGAATTGTTAGAAGACAAAGTAAAAACGAAGCAGGACGGTTGTTGATGAAGCAGTTTTTGCCAGATGTAATTGTAGAAACTGCTTTCGAGAGACCAATCCGTCTTCTAGAAATCCATCAAGAGGAGCTAAACGCCAAACTAAAAGAAAGGCAAGAAGCCATCGAAAATATTTTTAACTTGATTCATAGCGGACCTTTGCAAAATTTAGCCAGCATTATACGATACAGCAGAGAAAATAAAAGTGAAGATAAGACTTTGTTGGAAATGCTAAACAAGCTGAATTCTGATATACGGGAGATTAATGCAACTATTGCTGAAAATGTCATCAAAGATAGTGACTTATTCTTTCTTAGGGGAACTGAAAGAGTAGATCTGAGTCTTCCTTTTGAAGAGTTAATGTATGAGGTGTATAGGAAAACCTTAGAAAGAAGATTCACACACTTAGACAATATACGTTTAAAGCTACCATTCTTCGATTCAGTTGAGGATAAGTATCTATCTTTAAGCGTAAAGAAAGGGGCTTGTTGTTTCTTGGAGGAAGCTTTATGTAATGTTGGCAAACATGCGGTGGGAGCAACTCGCTTAGAGGTGATTGGCAAATTAGAGAATAATTATTATTCCTTGATAATCATCGACGATGGATTAGGAGTTGACTCATCTCGAGAAGGTGAAGGAACTAAGCAGATTCGGAAAATAGCTTCCAGACTGGATGGAAAATTTCGACGATTTAAAGGAGAGGTTGGAGGCACAATATGTGAGCTACGATGGCCTCTAAACACGCCTAATCTATAAGCCTCTCTTCTCTAGCTCGTTCTAGTGTCATAACGCGCAGATTCTTCTTCACATCATAAAGTTCAGGATAAACTTCTAAAACATCTTGGATTTTTTTCCAATAGTGTCGAATTGTTGCTTCTGTAACCTGTAATCGCTCTGCAATAGCTTTGTCTTGGAGGCTCTCTTTCTGAGATGCTAACTTCAATGTCTCTAGCCATTCTCGTTTCATCTCAATTCCAGATTTCCACCCTCTAATATCTCGTGTATGAACTATTCCTTCTCTCGCCCATGACACTCGACGGATCATCTCTTCAAGGGGTAAGGCTTTGTCTGCAACAGTAAATCCGCCTTGATGAGAATCAATAATCTGTTTAAGCCTAATCAAAGCTTTTGGATCAGCTGTTTGGACTGTGATATTGAGTGTTGGATATTTCTTCATGCAATGCCGCAGAAGTTCGATCCCATTGCTTAGAAGAATTCTATCGCCAGGTTTCTCAGGAAGGCCTAAATCGATAATAAGCAAGTCAGGTTTGTTCTGATTCAATACATCAAAAGCCTCATTAGTAGAATCTTTGTCAAGGATTTCAGCATGCGGATACTCATTTTTGAGTAGAAGCAACGTACTATTTCGAGCATGAGTAAGATCTTCTACAATAACGATTTTTTCCATAAAATCTAGCCATATATTGGTGGTTCGGTTTAATCATAACAAGTCTTACATCTATTTTGCCACGAATTTTTGGCTACATGCTTTTTTAAGTGTCTTTATCATTTAATCGAAAGTAGATTATAGTTTTCTATAAACTGCTTTCGATTAAATGACTTTTTCTTCCGAGAAAATATCTAGTTGATTTTTGATTTCTTTCAAGCCATTTAATTTTTGTGAGCTGTAAGTTTATAGCTTTCAATTTGAATTAATTGCTTTGAAACTGCATAATCCAAATTGTGGATTTCAAAAAGCTAAACTCTTTTCTAGGAAATTTTGATGATACTTCCGAAGTGAGAATTTAGTTGTGTGTAGCTACCAGCGAGAAAACTAAGAATACTCTAGTTCTAATCGTGACCAACCCATGGAGAGACTTCTCAATTTGCCTTGGCTTTAAAGGGGGGGCTCTTCCAATCGAGTAAGTACTGCGAGGAACACACAATGGACGAAATTTTAGAAACTGTAGCAGAAGAAATGGCAGAAGCGGCAACTTCAAGTGCAGATGAACTTGTCATTGATGGTATGGAGCTTGGTCCCCAAGTTCTTGGGGATACAGCTGAACTCATTGGCGATACCGTAGATGCAGTTGCCGATGCTAGTCCGAACTCTGTTGGGACGGTTGTCGGAGAAACAGCAGAAGCAGGTGCAATGTCTACTGGGGCAATTATTGGTGAAGCTGTATCTGTAGCCGATAAGGTTTTCAATGCTGCTGACGAAATCAATAATGCTGCAGAGCAAATTGAAGGATTTCAAGATACTCTTCAAACGAATCTGGATGCCACAGTAAATGCTACCGATGCAGTACATCACAGCATTCGTGATGGTGCTGCTGCGTCAAGACAAGCCTACCAAAGAGGTGATATTACTTGGGACGAACACCAAGCTAATATTGATCAATTTGCTCAGCAATATCTTGATGTAAGTGCAGCTATTGATCAGCAGATCGAAGGGCAAGTTCAAGCAGCACAGTCAGGCATGGGAGCTGCTGCCTTATCTGGTGCAGCTAGAGCACTCGCTAAAACTACAGATGGGATTGAACAGGCAGCGAACTTGCCTATTGTCGGCGAAGCGGGACTAGAAGGAATTGGTCTTCCTGAAAAGATTGAGTAGTCAACTAGTGAGTGAGGAGACATTTTTGCCTCCTTACTGAAAATATGTTTGCTCATCTCAATCAAGACGCGAGTCGTATCTGAAGTTCTTGTATTCAAACACTTCAGACCTTCTCGCGCTGTGCGGAAGTATGAGCAAACGCTTCTGAAGTCCGTCAAAGTTCGGACGTTCAAATCATGCCCATTCCTTTAATCGCAAATGGAATTATGCTACTTCCTTTAATCAAGAAGATTGAGCCTTATGCCAAGAAGTTTTTGGTAGGTCCGGTTGAAATAGTAGAGGTTTTCCTTCTTGGAAAACATTGGTGGGTTGTCGGTCCTCCCGGCAGTGGTAAGAGCTCAATGCATCGGTATTTGTCAGGAAGACCTTTTCTCCTGAGTGAATATCTAAAAACTAACCGCATTGCAGAAGCTCCTGCCGGTGTCAAAGTGATCAGCAGCCCAGACAGTCAGAGCTTTGTACTCTCGATTTTCAAGAAGAAGGGTCTCGACTACGGTGGCGAGTCTCCAAGAGCGTGGGAACAAGACATTTCAAAGAGCCAGCGCTTTGTGTTCATTTTTGCGTTACATTCTACTGACTTGCATGATCATACTAGTTCTTTTTCAGCTTTAAGACGTACTGAGACAGGTCTACGCCTTGCCCCAGAGAGCAAGACATTTGACACGGTAGAGGATTCGCTCAGGAAAGCGATCTCATGCCTTATCAAACACTTTCCAATTGAAGATGAACCCAATTCTCCTCTTAAAAAGAAGCATCGAAAACTGTGGATGTTGTGCAATAAATTTGACTTGGTATTTCCTCAGGGACGTGTCTCAACTGAACCAGGCTCACTAACTTTCTGGAGGGAAGCAACAGATCGCCTAGATGAAATTGTAAAAGAAGCGGAGCTCACTAAAAAAACTGGGTTTACCATCATTCACGGTTACACTACGTTTCATCCTGACTACCGGCGATTTACCGAGCAAAGCATCGCTCCCATTCTGAAGAAAATTGAAGGATAGAGGAGGTGTACTTATGAAAACAGTTGATATCTTGCCTCCTCAGAACTTGTCCAATCAGTTTCGTTTTCACTGTACGGATACGAAGGGAGAACCTGTCTCCCATAGCATTCCGAAAACCTTATTAGACTTTACTCCTAGTGGTAATTTCTCTTCTCAGGACGTGGGGACGCGCATTTTAACGGTTGGGCACTTTCGAGATGAGGATGGAAGACGTCAGTACTTTCTGATGTTCAATGCTGTTGGTGAGGAGGAAGATTGTCTGCATCGGCAGGGCCGGATCTGGTCTTCAGCTCTTGTTAGTGGCAACAAGCAGGAACTTATTCTTCACTTTCTCGCAGCCTGCCGTACTGACCGTCTTCCAGTACTATTTCCCTGTTTGACGCAGCTACCGGAAATGATTCAGCATTCATCAGAACATTTTCTTGAAGACCTTGAAAAATATGACTTCTGGCATGTGAGAGCACTTACAAGTCGGCTACGAACAGCTCAGTCTGTCACGCTTTCAACTCCTCAGGAATGTGGGATTATCTACCAACCTGCAGAACGACTTATTTTCAATAGCTTCAGATTTCACGACTTGGTTGGATGCTCATTTAACGGTATTGCAGACAACACTTTTGATCTGTGCATTGTAGCGGGGAGTAAGAACTCGCTTGCTAACTATCTATCATCAAAAAGTTCGAATTTGAAAGGGTTTGAGAATTTCCTCAAAAGTCAATCAGTCTTTGAGTGGAAAATTTTTCTCATCTTGATTTCCGTTTTTCTAATCTTTGCCCACTTGTATCTATAAGGATTGAAAGGAGATAGAAATGAAAAGTATTTCGCATATGCTTTCTCTTTGTATTTTGGCATCGGGGTTTATGGCGACAGTTCCGTCACAATCAGTTAGTGCACAGCAACATAGTTCAGGAACAATAAGTGTATGTAATAGGCAAAATAACGAAACACTCTATTTTGAAATGTATGCTGGATCTCATGCATATGGAGATTTATATAGCAACGTTTCAATTGGTCCAGGACTATGCAGCAATGCCGAATTCCCCACGGGTCTGTACACTTTTGCAGCCTACTATAATTCTACTGGATTATCAAGCGTGAGGAACTTCTACATTGAACAAGGCCATGTCTATGTAAATATCAGTCACTCAGGATCTGATATTCAAGGGCCAGGTATTCGATAGAGAAATGGAAAACATGATTGCCAGCCTTATTAAAGTTCTCAATCTTGAAAGAGAGTTTACTTGTTGAGATGATTTTTGGATACATTCAATAAAATAAGCTGGCACGTTAGTTTTGCTGATGATTGGTCCATTTTATTGGATTTTTACTTGGTTTTCTCGTGGGAGATCAATATGAGATTAGTTGCTTTAATGTTAACTGATGATCTGTTGATATTAGTGGTATCACTACCACTTATCCTCTCAGAAAAACCAATAGATATTCTGGCTGGAATTGTTTTCTTTGTTTTTCTCTGGCTCTAGACGAAGGCTAATTGAGAGAAAATAGGATGGTAAATTTCTAGCCTGGAAAGGGTGAATCATTTGATTTTTGAATAGTTCAGGAGGACTTTATGGCTGACGATTCTTATGAAGAAAATATGGTAGGAGCTGGCATTGGAGGTTTCACTGGTGCTATTGCTGGTGCGAAGGCAGCAATTATTTTTGCTCCCTTAATTGCTCCTGTTGCACCATTAGCAATTCCTGCCTTGATTTGGGGTGGCATGACACTTGGAAGCTACAAAGGCTCTAAGTCGACAACAGCTAAAGCTGCAGTAGGTGCTGCTCGGTCTGCTGTTGGATTGGG
>ERZ1740062.507-NODE-507-length-20838-cov-14.296252_pt1 | contig 20838 bp, 13 predicted proteins | sample MGYA00581741_ERZ1740062 | MGnify/ENA primary metagenome ERZ1740062 (study PRJEB43018, sample SAMN04849747) | marine metagenome | isolation source: floating plastic debris | place: Pacific Ocean | collected 2008-09-01 | study: EMG produced TPA metagenomics...
ACACCCTGCTTATATTTTACAGTGTTTGTATTCTACTCAACTGAAAACCGCTATAATGACGTTTTAAGCGTCACTTTTAGCCCCGATGATAACAAAATTGCTTCTGCCAGTAAAGATAATACCGTGAAACTTTGGAGCAAAGATGGTGAAGAACTCCAAACCCTTTACGGACACAATCAGCGAGTGACTAGCGTTAGTTTTAGTCCTGACAGTAAGACTCTTATCTCAGCTAGTGATGACAAAACGGTGATAGTGTGGAATTTAGAAGATTTAACATTAAAGAAGTTAATTGAGGATGCTTGCATTCAAGTTAAGGATTATTTGAAATACAATGCTACAGGTAGCGACAAGGAACTTTGTAAGTAAATTCGTAATTCGTGAAAATCTTAAATGTTTTAACGTAAAAAGCTTTACCTTTAGGACTTACGCAAAAGTAACGTAGTTCCGTCATTATGAGCGATAGCGACGTATAAGCTCTGTCGAGCACGCTCCGAACGCAACAATTATGCGATTGCTTCTCCTCACGGAGACGCTACGCGTTTACGAAGTATAGCACTAGCTAACCCTACACTACGTTTCGGTCGCAATGACAAATCTTCGTTGCTCCCGTCCTGATCTTAATTTTCGTTTTCTTCCTATGAACAATTAAGCCACACCAAAATCCGTATATTGACGTACTTGGGGTGGATGAAAACCCAAAATAATATCTTCCTTGAGAACCCCAGCTTCTAACAATTCCTCAGCAACCGGACGATTTGTACCATCATGTTGAATCCAAATTTTTCCTTGGATAATATCAATATGTACAACACAACCATGTATCCGACGTTGCCCATCCCAACCTACGTGCATCACTTCATAATGGTCTGTTTCTGGGTTAATAATTGCTTCGGTTTCAATTTCACCGTGAGAAGGTTTATACTTCGCATAATCGTAGATTAAATCCCTGACTATTTGGCGATAGCGTTCTAAGGTATCCATTGAATAATTCTCCTTTCTTCATCGTCAAATACTAAGAGTTTAATTTTTAAGCTTTTGAGGATTAATTGCCCTAATTTTTCTGTAAAAATACCTTCGTAGGAACGTTTAGGAACAGCGAGATAAAGTATTCGATCCGATGCTATATCGGCGAGAATGCTTTGATAAACACCATATTTTCCAGCAGCTTCTTCTAAGTCTCTAACTGGGGAAGGTTTTAAAAAACTTTTAATTTCAACTGCTATTTTAAGATTATCTTTTTGAGCAGCTATTGTTGTTTTTTCTGCACCCAAATCAACATAAAGTTCTCTACCACCATAGGATAAAATCAAAGGATCGTCAGTGATTTCCCAACCATCATTAATTAGGGCTTCAACGACAGTATCATGATACAAATCCTTAGCGGGCATAATAAAGGAGCAATTGAAATTTTCCGTTGATGATTCTTATTTTATCGGATTATTATCAACTAAGAGCAAAATGCTAATACCTTCTTGTCGTACATGAAAATATAACTACCACATACTTGCTAGAGTAAAAGATGATTAGTGCAGCAGTTGAGAAATCCCATGCCTAACTTTTGTAGTTTTTACGCAAGCTAGGAGAATAGCGCATCAGCTATGTTAGATTTCTGCGGAACAGGTGCATAAAAATGACTTTGAATCAAGAGCAATTTGATATACTTATTCACAAGTTAGAGGTTTTTGGACGTAAGCAGCCAAATGTGTATAAATTGCGTCTAGCATTACTGGCAACATTAGGTTATGCCTATATCTTTGTGATATTAGCTGCGACATTAGCTTTGTTAACGGGTATTATTTGGTTAATGCTTACTAGTAGGTCATTTCATACTGGGGCGATAAAAATTACTATTTTTCTGACGATATTTGGGTTGATTTTGCTGCGTTCTTTGTGGGTATCTTTTCCACCACCTACAGATTTATATTTGAAACGCAAAGATTTTCCTGGGTTATATGCTTTGGTTGATGAATTATCATCAAAACTACAAGCACCGTGTTTTCATTCCATTTTAATTACAGATGATTTTAATGCTGCTGTTATGCAAAGACCGCGTTTAGGTTTGTTAGGATGGCAGCAAAATTACCTGATTATTGGCTTGCCTTTAATGTTAGCACTCACAACAGAACAGTTTCGTGCAGTGTTAGCTCATGAACTTGGACATTTATCGGGAAATCACAGTCGCTTCAGTGCTTGGATTTATCGTCAACGTTCAACATGGTATCGTATTGCCAAAGAATTAGGGGAAGGTGGTAATGAAACCTCATGGTTTATTTTTGAATGGTTTTTGAAATGGTATGTCCCGTTTTTTAATGCTTATTCGTTTGTACTTGCACGTATGAACGAATACGAAGCCGACCAATGTGCTGTAGAATTAACAGGGGCTAAAAATACCGCCTCAGCCTTAATTAATGCTGACATCAAAGCTAAATTTTTAGAAAATTCTTTTTTCTCTAATATATACAAACAAATAAACACAGAAATTGAGGCACCTAAATCAGTTTTTACTGAGATGAAAGCAGCATTTAGCAAAAAAATTGATTCTACAGAAAGTCGGTTATATTTAACGCAAGCTTTGGCAGAAGAAACGAATAATGATGATACCCATCCATGTTTGAGTGACAGGTTAAATGCTTTGCAATGTCTTCCTAAAAATCAGGAACAAATATCTTTACCCACTACGATAAAAGTCAGTGCAGCAAGAGAAATTTTAGGGACTGCTTTAGATAACCTAAACTTAAGAAACTTCCGATTCAATTAATTTATGCCAGCCAAAGACCTCAAAAGTAATAAAAATAAAACTCAGTAAAATAAAGCTATAACAGAATTAATTTGGCTTTAAAAGATACAATGAATTCAAAATAAATGCAGATAATCTATAGACATATTCATAATTTTCTTACTAAACTTTCTACTAATTTTTTTATAAAGTATATAACTTCTCTAATTGCTACAATCGAGGGCTTAAAGATAATTTTTCGTCATTCTTGGGAGAAAAGATTCTTCAGATATTTGAGTTTGGGAGTTCTTTCTACTTTACTTAGTCTGGGAGTTATCAATTTAAATTCATCTGTAGAAGCACAAGTATTAAATATTACACCTGCTCAAGCAAGTGTGGAAGCAAAGGAAGTCTCCTCGGAAGCATTAGTCAGAGCAGGAAAAAAGTATTATCTAGGAGGAAAGTTTGTACAAGCTGTTTCAAAATGGCAGCAAGCGGAAAAAATCTTTCATTCTAGGGGTGATATTCTTAATCAAAGTGCTGTTTTAAGTAACTTGGCATTAGGATACCAAAAGTTGGGGGATAGAGAAGAAGCTAACAGAGCGATTGAAAATAGTCTGAATTTATTAAATAATTTAGATAGCTTGAAAGTAGATAGCTTGAAAGCAAAATCTAAAGTAAAATCTTTACAAGCCGAAGCTTTAAATATTCAAGGTAGTATTTTATTCTCTGAAGGAAAGATTCAGGAAGCTCTGAATGTTTGGAAGAAGGCTAGGGAAAACTACCAAAAAGTAGGGAATAATTCTGGTTATATTCGTAGTTTACTCAATCAATCCCAGGCTTTGAGAGCATTAGGACTTTATTCCCGCGCTAAAACCACTTTAGAACAGGTACATCAAAGCTTGGAAGAACAACCTGCATCTTTACTGAAAGCTGCAACCCTGTTGAATTTTGGGGATACTCTACGAATCACAGGGGACTTACAAACATCCCAAAAAGTTTTAGAAGAAAGTTTAGCGATCGCACAAAAGTTAAATTCTCCTAATCATATCGCTTCAGCATTACTGAGCTTAGGTAATAATGCTCGTGAAGCTGAGTCTGGGGAAGTTGCACTTAAATACTATCAAAGAGCGATCGCTGTTTCCAAGTCTCCCATAACTCAACTTTATTCCCAACTTAATCAATTGCGTCTGTTGGTGGATATGGAAAAATGGCAAGATGCTGAAGATGTAGTTACAAAGATTGAACCGAAACTTAGAACTTTAACTCCCAGTCGTCAAGCAATATATGCAAAAGTTAACTTTGTCCAGAGCTTAGCTAAAATTCCCGGTGACAATCAAGGGTTTTTAAAAATGGCAAAAATTCTGGGTGTAGCTATTCAAGAAGCTAAGACTATAGGAGATTTGCGATCGCAGTCTTACGCTTTGGGTTATTTGGGAGAGCTTTACGAAAAGACCGAGCAGTTATCTGAAGCTCAGAGGTTAACAGAGCAAGCATTAGCATTAGCACAAGCTAGCAGGGCTAATGATATTACTTATCGCTGGCAATGGCAATTAGGGAGATTATTAAAAAAACAAAATCAGATAGAAGAAGCGATCGCATCATACAGTGAAGCTGTGAAGACCTTGGATTCTATTCGTAATGATTTAGTTGCAGGTGATGTGAATATTCAATTTTCTTTCCGTGAAAGTGTGGAACCGGTATATCGGGAATTAGTTAGTTTGTTACTCCAACCATCAACCGTAGAAAACTCTAAATCCCTCAAGGAAAAGCAACCAATAAACCAAACCTCTCTCAAAAAAGCTCGTGAAGTCATCGAATCTCTGCAATTAGCAGAACTAGATAACTATTTTCGGGAAGCTTGCTTAACTAACAGTCCCACTCAAATAGATCGAATAGACCCCCAAGCTGCAATTATTTACCCAATCATCCTACCAGACCGCTTAGAAGTAATCCTTTCCCTACCCGACGGAACCCTAGACCATTACACCAAAATTGTACCCCAAAGCGACTTAGAAAATACCATTCAAAAAATGCGACGCTCATTAAGACGCACATCCTTAAAAAAAGAACGTCAAGCGATCGCGCAAAAATTATATGACCTACTTATTAAACCCGGTGAAGCGCAATTACAAGCAAATGGTATTAAAACTCTAGCTTTTGTCCTTGATGGTTCCATGAAAAATCTACCAATGGCAGCACTTTATGATGGTCAACAATACTTAATTGAAAAGTACAATTTAGCACTTACCCCAGGGTTACAATTACTTGCTCCCAGAGTTTTAGAAAATCAAAACTTAAAAATATTAGCTGGTGGTTTAAGTCAATCCAGACAAGGATTTATGTCACTTCCTGGAGTCAAAACCGAAATTAATCAAATTAAATCCGCAATTTCTTCAGAGGTACTTCTCGACCAAGCATTCACCACCAAATCTTTAGGAAAACAAATTAGTAAAACACCATTTCCCGTGGTGCATTTAGCTACCCACGGTCAATTTAGTTCCAGTGCAAAAGATACCTTTGTTCTGACTTGGGACAACCGCATAGATGTTAAACAGTTGGGTGAATTGTTGCAAAAGCGAGAAACATCCAGTAAAAATCCCATAGAGCTATTAGTCTTAAGTGCTTGTCAAACTGCACAAGGAGATAAACGTGCAGCATTAGGATTAGCAGGTGTTGCAGTCAGGTCTGGTGCACGGAGTACCCTAGCTAGTTTATGGTCTGTAGATGACCAGTCAACCTCAATATTTATGCTGGAATTCTATAAACAATTAGCAAAAACCAACATCTCTAAAGCAGAAGCGTTAAGACAAGCTCAAATTTCACTACTCAAACAGCGCGAATTTAAACACCCCTTTTACTGGGCACCTTTTGTCCTTGTAGGTAGTTGGCTTTGAACTCATATAATTATATACGAATAACACATTTAGATGATGCCTAAATTAAAACTTTTAAGCTGGAAATGGCTGACTTTAAACTTATGGTGGTGCATACTGATAGGTCTAATACTTCCACGAACTCCTAATTGGGGATTGCCTATAGTAATTATTTTAGCAATTTCGATGATAATTGCGTTGTCTATAATATTATTTGAGCAAACGTGGCAAGTTATCAGAGGAGCTATTTCTAAAACTTTGAAAGTGGATTCGATGTACCTCCCATTGCCTCTAATTACTAGTACTATAGTATCGGTTAGTTTGGTGAAGTTATTTAGTAAAAATTTACCAAGTAATGTTATAGAATTTATTCTATTAGCTATATTCTCTATTTGGGGATGGTTAGAGATTACCTCAAGAACAGGTATTAAATTACAGCCATCATTTTGTACCTTTCACTCTATAGTAATTATTTTGAGTGTATCTATTGTAGGAATTGCAGTTGGTCAGTTTATTCATTTAAGTTTAAATGGTCAAACTCTAGGAACGTTATTTTTTTTGTTTATTACTGGCTTTATTGTTACTCGGATTCCAGATGGGAGCATCCCAAATGTGTAAAAATACGTTTTGTCATTGTGAGCGTAATGAAATGAAAAAAAGTTGGGGTGCTTCCTGTGGTTTAAAGGCTAGCTGATGATGATTATGGAGTAAATGAAAATGGGTGAAGCTAAAAGACGTAAGCAATTATTGGGTGATGAATACGGTAAACCTCATACAAAGGTTGATTACAAATCAAGAAACCATAAATTGCCACAACCGGAAAAGGTTAGAGCGTGGAGAGTGAATAGTTATAATTCACGTACCAATGATTATATTTTAGCTTGTGACGACCACGAGCTTAAAACATCATTTTTATCATGTTTAAAGTGTGATGAAAAGTTAAAAATAGGTGAGACGTACAACGGTTATAAAGATGTGGAGAATAGGAAATTAATAATAGAAAGCAATCCAACAGTACAGACCCTCCCCCAAAATAACAGCCAACAGTAAATTTAAGTGCTAGTTAACCCCCTGGATTATCAAAAGTAGTCCAGGGGAAAATTTTATTTGATTTAGGACTTACGCAACGAAGATTTGTCATTGCGACCGTAACGTAGTGTAGGGAAGCAATCCCAAGATTTCGGCGATTACGTCGCTATCGCTCGTAATGACGGAATTACGTGGGTTTTGCGTAAGTCCTGTGATTAATAAAAATGATCGTAAATAACTTTTGTGCTGATGCTGAGATATTTGGGAAAACTAGCTCTAGAAGCATTCAGACTAAAAAGTAAATTTAGTATGGTTAGTATTCCCGGATATTACATCAAAGAACAACTCTACAACGGTTCTCGAACCTTAGTGTATCGTGCTGTTCGAGAATCTGACCAGCGACCTGTAGTCATAAAACTGCTGAAAAACCTCCATCCAAACTTCAATGAACTATTGCAATTTCGCAATCAAACACCATCACCAAAAATTAAAACATTTCCGGAATCGTTTGTTCCTACTCTTTAGAGTCTTACAGCAATAGTTATGCTTTGGTAATGGAGGATATGCAAGGAATTTCCCTACACGAATATATGCAAACTGCGGATATTTCTTTGCTAGATGTCCTGTCAATCATCCTGCAAATTAGCGGCATTCTCCACAACATACATCAAAAACGCATACTTCATAAAGATATTAAACCTGCAAATATATTAATCAATTCCCAATCAAAACAGATTAAATTAATCGACTTTAGCATTGCTTCATTGCTACCTAAACAAACCCAACAAATCAAAAACCCCAATAGCTTAGAAGGAACCCTTGCATACATTTCTCCAGAACAAACCGGAAGAATGAATAGAGGTATTGATTATCGTACCGATTTTTATTCTCTAGGAGTTACGTTTTATGAACTATTGACAGGAGAATTACCCTTCAAGTCTGATGACGCAATGGATTTACTACACTCCTATATTGCAATTTAGTCATTGTGTATGTTACATAAAAGACATTACAAAAAGATAATATCACACAGACTCAAGATAAGATTTAAAAATAAAACCCATAACCTTCCGTAAACTGATACTTAATTATCAATTTTGGGAATTATATTTTTATACGATTACATAAAAATACTTTTAATCTTTTAATATGAATCGGGTAAAAAAAACCAATTTATTCGCACTTTTTGCAACTTCTGTATTGCTTTCGTCGATTTTGCTTCCTTCTTTCACAACACCAGCTCAAGCAGATAATACTGCTCCGGACAAGACTACTGCTGCATCAAAAAAATCAAAAGTGACTTTTAAATCTCGCAAAGGTCAACCAGCACCGAAAGTAACTATTGGAGGGGGTAGAAGGGATAATGGTATGTGCTCCCAATCAGGAGATGTTGATTCTTTGGGTGTGAAAAATCAGACCCTTGATAAAACTTTGGTTCCCCTGTTACCATCCTCAAAATTGGGATTGACAGCTTCTTCTCATCCCAGCTTTATGGTATACGTACCTCCGACTTCAGCAAAAGCTTTAGAATTCACTTTAGAAAATGAAGAAGGAGAGGGAATTTATCAAACCGAAGTAAATGTAGAGAAAACTCCAGGTATTATTAGTTTCACCTTACCTTCATCAGAACCTGCATTAGAGACAGGTAAAGATTATCGATTTATAGTATCAATTATTTGTCAACAAACAGGACCCAAAAACCCCTTTGTGGAAGGACTAGTCAGACGAATTCCATCTGATTCTAAGTTGGTAAATACAACTTCTCAACCAAAATCCTTAGAACAAGTCATTCTTTACAGCAATTCTGGGTACTGGTTTGAAGCTGTAGGAGACTTAGCTGCACTGAAACTCGCTCAACCCAATAACTTGGAAGTAAATGCTGCTTGGGAAAGTTTACTTACATCCGTCGGATTGGATGCGATCGCTAATGCTCAGTTACAACCATCCTCACAAAATTAATCCTCAAAGTTAATTCTCACAGTTCATTCTCGATATTCATACTAATTTCCGTTTAACTTTATTATCCCTCTCTTGTATACCTTTGCTTGTATACTTTTATAAGAGGGGGATATTTTAATACGATTCGGTTAAATATTAAACATCTCCCACAAAAGATGATTTTTTCTTACCAATTATTTGTTAGTAGGTTGGTAGAAATCAACCGAACTATATAACGAAATGTTAATTCCACTAAAATAGCTTGTTTATAAAGATAAATGTAGTTATGTTTTTTTGAACCGAATTACTTAAATCAAAAATGTCTACTTCTCAACACTAGAGAAACTATTACAAGATGCCGAATTTAAACTAGAATCTTGTGGTTCTACTTTTGGGACCTGTGCAACTAGTTTAATATTCCCCTGTGCATCAATTATCCATCCTTGAGCTTCTACAAGCTGATTATTCTGGTTTCTAACACTGGTATTGTTATTTTCCGAAGAGATATCAGGAGAGATATCAGAAGAGATATTAGAAGATATATTCACATCAGGACTAGATTCTCCTTGAGAATCACCTGGAACTAAATCAACTAACTCAACTAAGTTCCTATTCCCATTGAATAAATCATTAGGACTCGATGGTAAACCACCCCTTCCACTGACAGTAAAGTTATTTCCTACAGAAGCAGCACATCCATTCTTAATTTGGTTTTTCTCCACCAAATTTGATGATAATTCCATTAAAGCAAAAGCAGGGTCTACATTTAACTGATCTACTATGACTTGTCCGTTAAGACCAAATTTAGAACTAGCTGTAATATCACTTTTGGGAGTTCTTTTTTCGCGAAATTCTAAACCAAAAATACTCTGAGTGGTGATATCGATATTACCACCATTGCCTCCGGTCGCATTAGCCGTGATGTCATTATTTTCAAACTCTAAGCCAATTACAAAACCGTTAGGATTATTTATTGTAATGTTACCACCATTGGCAGTATTAAAAGCCTCAGCAGAAATTAAACTATTATCATCCATCCGCAATAGATTTTTCACAGATAGATTGATATTTGCACCATCACTACCTTCTCCCACTCCCGTTTCAGCAGTCAATTTACCTTGATTTAAATATAAATCATCTGCTGTAATATCTAAATCTCCTGCCTGTCCTGATTTACTACTAACCGTTACTGTCGCTCCATCGGTAATCCTCAAATCACTAGTATTTAATTCCACTGAACCTGCGGTTCCACCATTACTTGCTTGTACCGACAAACCACCCTCTCCAGTTAAGGTCACAGAATCTGTAGCATTAATACTTAAATTACCAGCTTGACCATCAATTGTGGGTGCTGATATCTCACTATTGCCTACAAATAAAGAATTTAAACCAGATATAGTAATATCACCACCAATTCCTGACTCTGTAGTTGCAGATATTTTTACTTGGTTAGTAAGACTGACATCTTTAGCTTGAATAGATATATAGCCAGCATTTCCATCACCTTTACTACTAACAGTAGCCTCAGAGCGATCGCTAATATTTAATTGCTCGGTAATTATTTCTAAAAACCCTGCTGTACCGTTACCTGTTGCTGTTGATGCAAGTTTACTATCACCAACTATATTCACTTGATGATTTGCGTTAATACTAATATCACCTGCTTCTCCATTTATAGTAGATGCAGATATACTTGCGTTATTATTCAGGAATAATGAATTTATATTTTTGAAAGTAATATCACCGCTAATACCGTTACTTGTATTTGCAGAGATTCTCCCTTGATTACTCAGGTTGACATCATCAGCTTCAATTAAAACACTACCAGCATTTCCATCACCTGTACTGCTAACGGTTGCTTGAGAGTTACCGGTAATTGTAAATTGATTGGTGTTAATAGTTAATTCCCCAGCAATTCCATTACCTTTTGCTTCCGATGCGATTTTACTATTTTCAAAGAGTTCTACAGAATCTGTAGCGTTGATGTCAATATCTCCAGCTTCTCCATTAGTTGTAGATGCGGATATTTTGCTATCAGATAGTTTTAAAGAATTTAAATTATTAAAGGTGATATTACCATCTGTACCTGATTCTGTCGTCTGTGCAGCGATTTGAGCCTGATCCGTCAGATTTACATCTCTAGCATCAACTAAAATACTACCAGCACTTCCATTTCCTTTACTACTAACATTCGCTTGGGAATTATTAGCTATTTGGAATTGATTGGTATTAATAGTTATATTACCTGCAATACCATTACCAAGTGCTTCCGATAAAATTTTACTATTATTCTCAATTTGAATCGAATCTGTAGCATCAACTGTAATATTTCCAGCCTGACCATCATTGGTATTTGCACTAATAGAACTATCTCCACTCAATTGCAAAGTTGTCAAATTTTCTAAGTTAATATCTCCACTAGTACCAAAATTAGTTTTAGCAGATATTTCTCCTTGGTTACTGAGACTCACGTCCGACCCTTGAATAAATATAAAACCCGGAACTTCTCCATTTTGATTGCTAACGCTTAATTGAGCGCGATCGCTAATTTTTAATTGATCTGTAATGATTTTTAAAAACCCTGCTTCTCCTTGATCGATTGCTCCGGAAGTAATTTTACTATCAGTTTCAACTGTGACTCGCTCTTTTGCATGAATCGTAATATCACCTGCTTCACCATCAACGGTAGTTGCAGAAATCAAGCTACTTCCGCTCAATTGCAAAGTTTGTAAGTTTTGGAGTGTAATATGTCCACTAACACCATTTGTTGTTTCTGCGGTGATTTTAGCTTCGTCACTCAGAGTAATATTATCAGCAGTGACGAATAAATCTCCTGCTGTTTGTTGACTGTTGACACTAGCTCGCGAACTATCAATAATATCTAAGTCTTTGGTGGTAATACTTAAAAAACCTGCTGTTCCTTCACCTGTTGCTTCTGATGTTATGGCACTATTATTTAACAGCTTAATTGATTGTGCTGCATTAATAAAAACATCCCCAGCTTCTCCATCGACTGTTGATGCAGAGATTTCACCTTTGTCTAATTCTAAGGTATCTAACCCTTGCAGGGTAATTTCTCCACCTTGAGTAGATACTGTAGAAGCAGATATCTGTGCTCCATCTGTAATAATCAGCTTTTTAGTTTCAACTTTTAATTCACCAGCATTCCCGGTAGATTCTCCTTCTGCTGTAGCACTAAGTTTACTAAAAGCTTTCCCATCACCAGAAACTCCCATCAATTCGACTAAATCAGCAGCGAAAATTGTTAAATCTCCTCCTTGTCCTTGATTTGTGGTTCCTACAGTAATTAATGAACCATTGCGAACGCTCAATTTATCTGTGGTAATTTGTAAATCTCCTGCATTCCCAGTACTAAGCGTACTGGCTGCAATTATAGCTCCATCCTTCAGTATTAATTCCCCTGTATTATTAATTGTCAAATCCCCTGCTTCCCCTGAACTGAGGGTAGCTGTTGTCAAACCTGCTTCTCCTTGAAATTCTATATTATGAGAATTTATATTTAATTCCCCACTGTTTCCAGCATCAAGAATATTTGAAAGATTTTCATTTATCTGAGTAATTAGATTAGACTGTAACTCAGGGGCTATATTATCTACCAATGAAGGAACCAAATCGGGAAACATAGTGGATAATGATGCTGGTGATATTGAAGAGGTACTGATTGCGGCTCCATTCTTAATTTTTAACTCATTCGTATTAATATTTATATCTCCTGCTGCACCAGTACCCGTTGTTTCTGAAATAATACCTGTATCGAGCTGTATAGATCCGATTAATTCTTGTTCGAGTGTGGGACTAAATGCTCCGGGTTTATTACCAATTAATTCCACGGAATCTGAAGCATTTATAGTTATACTTCCTCCCTGTCCGCTTTGGGAGTAATCTGAGTTAAATGAAGAATTCTCGGGAAGTCTGGAAACAAAGGTATTTATTCCTGTACGAAAGTCATTTATATTCTTGATGGTAATACTATCTGGTTCTGAAAGACTATTTTGTATTAATAAATTTTGGGTTGTAATGTTGATGTTTCCAGCATCTCCAATTCCTCGAGTTATGGAATCTAGACCACTTCCATCGAAAATTTTTAGTTCCTGTGTCTCAACTATTAAATCTCCACCAGTTCCTAGACCTGATATACCAACCGTTACTCTACTAGCATCTTGTAGAACTATGGAGGGAGCAGTAAGCTTAATATCACCACCAAAGACTAAATCCTGGACTAAATTAGCCTCAAAATCATTAGTATTGGATCGACTCTCAACATTTGCTTCATTGAACATGGAAAGAGTACCTCCACTGCTCAAGGAAATAGTACCACTTGCTCCTATTGATGAATTAGCTTGGATTTCACTGCTAATTTCCAGATTACCCAAAGCGTCAACAATAATCTCTCCTGCATTTCCTGAATTACTACTTGTGTTAATATTTCCTTGAATTTGAATATTTCCTCCACTCAAACTCACATCAGGACTGTACTGATTTGTGATCAAAACTAAACCATTTTCCTCTTCAACTGTAATATTACCCCCAAGAACGATATCGCTACTGCTCCCAATACCTCCAGTGTTAGGTTGATTTGGTTGAAGATTAGCATCACCAGTAATCCCTGATATACCAAACCCAGTAGTACCTGCTCTAATATCCAAAGTTGCTTGAGTTTTACCGTTAACTTCTAAACTCTCACCATTAGAAAGAGTAACTGTTTCTTCTAACCCATTTTCAGAATCTGCACCTGTAATGGTTACATCACCTGTAATGTTGACACTTCCTCCAGCCAAAATATGTAATGAATTACCTCTATAACTATCAAAACTGACATCCCCACTAGCACGGATAATAGGGTCATTAGGACTTTCTAAATCTCCTAAATTACCATTTAGCTGTTCAATCTTGAAACTTCCACCGCTAAAATAATGTGCATCACCAAGTACTGGATTTGTACTCCGTAAAAGTAAATCTTTCCCAGAGAATAAACCACTATCTGGATGATTGAGTGCAAAAATATCTATAGATTGATTTCCCTGCAATAATAAACTCCCACCAGCAGAAGCAATAAAGGGATTATTGATATTATCTCTAATTGTTAAATTATTTTCTGCTTGTAAACTTAAATTTCCTCCAGCACCCAACTCTCCAGTTAAATTTAGATTATTACCTACTAGATTTAAATCCTTTCCTACAGTTAATTTACCTCCACTGCTGATATCACCTATTACTTTCGCAGGATACTGCACTCCAGGATTAACACTAATTTTAAGTAATGGTTTTGCTCCCGGATTAACTGCACTAAACTCACTCCCATCAGGAAATCTAAAACTTTCTGCTGTAGTCGCTGTAAATGAACCAGAAATATCTAAACTTGCATTCTCCCCAAAAATAATACCCGACGGATTAATTAAAAATAAATTAGCATTACCTTGTACTCCCAACCTACCTAAAATTGCTGACGGATTACCTCCTGTAACCCTAGTCAAAATATTCTCAATAGCACTAGGATTGCTAAAATAAACCCTTCCACCACTGTCAACATTAAACTCTTGAAAACTATGAAATAAATTAGAACCGCGAATCGCACCACCGTCAATCTGCTTCTGGAGTGAATTAACAGGAGTAACCACAGAATTTTCTTTTCCCAAAGTATTATCTGGTACTAACTGTGCATTCACTACTACTGGTGTAAAAGATAATGTAGCTGATAAACCTAACAACAAACAGTAGCGATAGTCTTTAACCCATCTTCGGCGATCGCGCATTTTATATTCTCTGAAAACTCTATTTTTATCCATTCACTCAAAGGTGACATTTATAGAGTTCCCAGAGTTGTTGATAAAGTAACGTGGAAACGAGGTTCAAAAATTTCCTAACCCTTATTGTGTAGTGTTACAAGTATTGACATACTCACCCTAAACTTTACTATATTAATTGTCTTCTAATAAGACAACGCTTTTCAAAATATTCAGGACTTACGCAAAAGCGACGTAATTCCGTCCGAGACCGTTTGCGTAGCATGTCCGTTAGGACTTTCCGTTTGCGACGTAATCACAGAGTTCTCGCGTTAACTACGTTATGCTACGCAAACCCGTAGCGTGCTCGATAGAGCTTATGCTTCCGTTTACTACGTGACCGTCGCAATGACAAATTTTCCTTGCGTAAGTCCTGATATTATTAGGATCCTATCCGTAATTTGTAATTTTTAATTTTGAATGTATAGATTATTTCTATCAACTCCAGATAACTTATCTATTCTTACCCATGTCTTTGGATCTCAATGATTTAGTTACTAGCCTAAAAAATAACTTTACCACTCCCCGACGAGTAGCTGTGATTGGTAGTACCTCATTTTGGAACAAATCTACCCCTGCTATTTGTGAAATCAGCGGTCGCAAATTGTCACAATTAGAGGATATTTTACTGTTAACAGGTGGTGTCTCAGGTGTACCAGAAGCCCTATCTCACAGCTTTTGGCGACATCAAAAAATAGAAAGTACCTCTGAGGTTTTTCATATTCAACCCAAAGGTTTTATACCTTGGGACTATGGAAAAAATCTCACCGCAGGAGATACCCTAACTCAACGACGATGGGTTTTAGCTCATTTAGCTCCCGTATATTTACTGCTGGAAGGTGGACCAGGAGCGTTGCAAGAGGCACAATGGGCATTGACAGCAGGGGCAATGGTTATACCTGTGGGATGTACTGGGGGAGCAGCCCAAACGGTGTATGCAGAGTTCACTGCAAATTCTGAATGGTTGAAAGAGCAATTATCTACAGAAACGGCTCTAGAAGCTTGGCAAAATTTGAATGATCAAGAGGTATCTGTGGAGAAAATTTCCACAGCAATTGTGATTTTGATTGAGCAAGTTTTAGCACCAAAACTTAAAGAGCAAACAGCAAATCCCACATACACTAAAGCTACATTACTCAACGAATTAAAAAATGTTCTAGCCGCAGGAAATTGGCAAGTAGCTAATCAGATGACATTTGCTCTTTTCTGTGGAAGAGTACCTAAAGATTTAAGTAATCCCGGTTGGATTCATTACAATTTAGATCAAATTGAAGACGATGTTTTACGAGAAGTTGATCGTCTTTGGGTGCATTATTCTCAAGGTCGGTTTGGGTTTAGTGTGCAGTGGCAAATATATTATCAGCTAGATTTAGAAAATAATCTTGATGAAGAAGACTTTGCACAAAAGGTTGGTCGTCATGAATCTTTTATTCCTTATGATGTGAATCAGGTTAATTTTAATTTAGACTGTCCAGTTGGTCATTTACCTTGGTTTTATTGGCGAGATTATACCAAACCAGATTTTCATGGTGGTGGTATTATGGGGGGAGGTGACGTAGGTTGGCAAGCAATTTTTGATTTAGCAGATATATTAGAAAGAATTGGTATCATTCCTCCAGCAAAAAAGGTGTGGAATAGGGAAGAAATTATAGAAGCTATATCCAAAGGTGAGCGTATTTTTAGCCGGGGTAATTTAAGAGGAATTGATTTACAAGGTTTAGATTTATCAGGTTGCTATTTTATCAATGCAGATTTAAGTCATAGTAACTTGAGTAACTGTCAATTAAATAAGGTTAACTTCCATTCTAGCAATCTTTACGAAGCTAATTTAGAAAACATTGAGGCTAAAAATACTTGTTGGAAAAAAGCTAATTTAGAAGGGGCAATTTTTACAGGTTCTCAATTTACCGCAGTTGACTTTTTTCAATGTTCTAGTTTGAGGGCAGTTTTTGATGAAAGTAATTGGCAAAATGTCCAGGCTAAATTTGCTAATTTTTGGGGAGTAAGTTTTTATCATAGCCGATTCAATAATTGTAATTTTCAAAATACTGATGTTAGTTATAGTAATTGGCAAGAGGTTATTTTAGAAAACTGTGATTTTACAGATTTAATTACTCATAAAACTCAGCTAAACATGACCCAGTTTGTAGGACAGAATTGGAGTAAATCACAATGTCTACAAGCTGGGTTAGAAAATATCAATATGACTTTTTTTGATACTTCAATAGGAGAAGGTAAAAATCTACAATCTATTGTAGAAAATACAGTACCAAAAATCATGATTATTGATGATTCTATTACTGTAAGAGAGTTATTATCAATCAGCTTTCACAAAGTAGGTTATGAGATAATACAAGCGCGGGATGGTCAAGATGCTTGGGAAAAATTAAATGCTAATTTAGTTTGTGATTTTATTTTTTGTGATATAGAAATGCCGAGAATGAATGGTATTGAGTTTGTTAGCAGAATGAAGAAAGATGACAGATTAAAACATATTCCCATTGCTCTTATTACTAGTCGTGGTGCAGATAAAATGCGTCCTACTTTCTCGAATACACTTGATATTGTTGGTCGTTTTACTAAACCTTATCTAGAGGAAGTTCTTTTCGATATTGTTGCTAAAACATTAGGAATAAATAATCAAAGTCAGGATGTATCTGAATCAGTTCCAGTAATTAATCTTCCACAAACCAGATTTTTTGCTATTGGTTTAAATGTAGAACTACGCAAAAATTTAGTTTCTGTGGTACGACATTACCCCCAATTGATTTTGTCTTTTTTACCAGAGGATGAAGTTATTAATCCTGATGATGCTAATTTTGATTATCAATCATTAATATTGAAACTGAAAAAACGGACTAGAAAAACAATCCGGATTCCATCATCTATTTTTAGCATTTCTAAAACTTGTACTTTTATTCCTAATCACTTTTTTGATAGTGGTGATGGAAATTCAGGTTCCCCTATTTCTTGCCCTTTATACTTGGTGGTTGATGTTAAGAGTTTTCAAAGTTTACAAAAAATAGATTTTGATTTTAAGATTCAGGAAACACCTGTTATTTTGATTGGTGATGAAAAGGAGATGATAGGAAAGGGTTGGAATATTCAAGGTTCTGTTTCTAGTTGTGAGGAAATAATGGATATAATTAAACGCAGATAGACGTAGATTAACGCAAATGACGTTTTGGCTAGATGTTAGATTCAAATATTAGTATTACCTTTAATAATTTGGATCATAAAATAGATCAAATATATAGTCATAGGAATACCGAACAATAAACCCCAAAAGATAGATACTAATAATGGTATATTGCCAATTGATAATCCAATCAAGATAAACGGAAGTTCAATTAACAAAATAATCATGGGAAAACCAAAAATTAAAAAACTCATATCCCAAGAATTAGTAGCAGTTTTCCGTTTTGCTTGAGAGGCAGAATAACCCATTATAGCTAAACCTGTGCAAATAATTGGTAAAATCCCAAAACTCCAGATTCCGAATTGATGAACAATTACTTGTATTAATTGAAAGGAAACAACACAAATTCCTAATATAAATAGCCAGATTATCACTAATAATATCTGTTTCTGTCGCAAAGTTAATTGGGAGCATAATGGAGTATTTTTTTGTTGAGACATTTTAATTTCTCCAGTAGATGAATGACTCAATATATTTCTGTATTATGGAATAGGTTTTGTTGTTTTAATAGTAATTTATTCCATCTTAAGTAATCATAAACTCGGGGTACGGTAACAATACTGAGTTTAACAAGACATTTACTGTATTGGGATGCTCCCTTTCTAGTATTCAAAAACTAAGATTTATTTGCTGTAATAAAAACAAAACGGTCGAGAAATTCAAGAATAGACTATTGAACATATTTTCATCCCATTTCTTTAAGACCTTCTGCTAATTGTTTATCATCAAAAAATGAAAGCAGTTTTATATTGACTTCTGTAGTTATATAACCCTTATTTACTGACTATTAACTATTCACAAACCATAGGAAATGACATCATATTAAACTTTGAGCTTATCTTCAAACCAAGTCTTAATTTCGTTAGGTACTGCGGTAAAACGAAACTGAAAATAATTCTGAGTTTCATCCAATACTTTTACAACTTTCCCATAAAAATGCTGCTGATTTAATTCCTCGTCTTCCGTAACAAGTTGAAATTGCAGATTGCTGAAAACTTTTACTGGTTCCTTGGTAGATAATTCTGCACCATCTAAAGATAACTTGACCAAATAAGCAGGAAATTCTTCATCAGAAATATGCTTCCCTTGAGAAATTCGATACTTCACAGATATCTTATTTTCTAAAGTTATCAAATCTTCCTTTTTCTCGGGTAAAAACAAATTATATTTACCACCAATTCCCCCCACTTCAAAAATGCTTATTGGTTCATTAAACCCTTTAGGTTGTACCTGCATTTCTCCGGAAATCTGCATAATCTCTCCTACTGCATCCAGAGTCTCCTGAGAAACGAGTATTTGTCCCCCGACAGTATAAGTTTCTATACGAGCTGCCAGATTTACATTACTCCCCATAACTGTATATTTAGCACGTTGGGCAGAACCAATACTTCCTGCAAGCACTTCTCCTGAATGAATACCAATACCCATCTCTAAAGACGGTAGACTCATTTGTACTAATTTTTGATTAATTCCCTCCATTGCTAACTGCATAGCGATCGCGCAGGTAGTAGCGCGTTGTGCGTTGTCTGCAAATGAGACTGGTGCACCAAACATCACAAAGATACCGTCTCCCATGAAGTCGTTAATTGTACCTTTATAATGGTTAATAATATCGGTCATCTCTGCCAGATATAGGTTGATAATTTCCAATACTTTCTCTGGGGAAACATTTTCTGACATGGCAGAAAATCCTCGTAAATCTGAGATGAGAATGGTGACATTTTTCTTTTCTCCACCAATTTTTAAACCTTCTGGTTTTTCTAATAAAGTCGCAACAACTTCTGAAGTCAGATATCGACCAAAGGTTTGACGCATGGTTGATGAATCCCGGGCTACAATCCCGGTAACGGTGATTGAGGAACCAAATAAAGCTAGACACCCCGGTACAACGGGAATCCACCATGCTCCTAATAAGAAAGCTAAATAACTCCCACCTATTAAACCCATTCCTAATAGTGCAATCAACAACCCAGCTGAATGGGGTGAAACAGTTTTTTTCCGATAACGCTGGGTCCAACTTAATATAGCCCCAATCAAAGACCATATAAAAATCCACAGATATTCATAAGTATCAGACCAAACCTGGATTTGGGGACGACCTTCTAATGCTGTACTGATTATCTGACTAGCAATTTCAGCATGGATTGTCACTCCACTACTCCGATTACCATAAGGAGTATAAAAGAAATCATCAAGACTTGCTGCTGTCGGTCCAATTAAAACAATGCGATCGCGGACAAACTCCGGTGGCATTTTTCCTTGCAAAACCCGACTCATAGATATTGTGGGAAAACCGGTAGGAAGGTTGCGAAAGTTGGCGAGTATCTGATATCCACCGATATCACTTCTTATATAGCTACCATCATTTTCATCAAGTTCAGTAAAAATACCTTTACCAAGCTTTAGTTGACTAGCTTCCTCATCAACAGCCTCTAATTGAATATTATCAGCTTCTAGATAGCTTAAAGCCATCTGCGCTCCCAAACCTAAAATAGTCTCACCATCTTTGTTGTCAACAGATAATAAGTTTCGTCTAACTCGACCGTCTTGGTCTACCATCAAATCCGCAGCACTTACCTGCTGTAATTCCTGTAACTTAGGTGGTGGATTAACCCCCAAACCAAAGGTGCTACCTGTTACCTTTTGGATTCCAAATAAATTTGGTGTGGATGCAAATACCTCCTCTAACTGCTTCAATCCAGGTTCTACGGGTAAATCTCGATAAAAATCCAGTCCGATAACCCTGGGTTGATTTTTTTTGATAATTGATAATAAACGAGCTAGCTTTTCATCTGATAAAGGATATCCCAACTTCTGTATATCCAATTCATTCATCTCAATAATTACAATCCGCGAATCAACCGCTTCTGAGGGACGTAAGCGAAAAAATTGATCCCAAGCTGCTAATTCCAGAGATTGTAGCAACCCACTCAAGCGCAACCCAATCAGTAAAGCAGTAATTCCAGGAGAAGCAATTAAAACACCACGCCATCGCCATATTAACCCTTTTAACCCCACCCACATCAGTCAATTCCCGTCCGTGCTACAGTCTCAGAGTTCCCAAAATATATTCTCGACTAACAGCACAGGGTTTTTAAAAATCTAGTACTCCACCACATTAATTTTGAGGAGTTGTTTCCCAGTCCTATTTATAGGACTTGAGCTACTAGACTGGGGTTTTCAACCCCAGGCGGGTGTGTGAAATAATCTGTCATAATTAATAAGCTGCTACGCAGCTTAATTGAATATAACAGCGTTACCTTTGTTTTTGATTTT